>ENA-UEQH01000400-UEQH01000400.1-human-gut-metagenome-genome-assembly--contig:-NODE-400-length-24941-cov-4.230413_pt1 | contig 24941 bp, 18 predicted proteins | sample MGYA00242945_ERZ507943 | MGnify/ENA primary metagenome ERZ507943 (study PRJEB26167, sample SAMN06115418) | human gut metagenome | host: Homo sapiens | place: China:Hubei | collected 2015-03-06 | study... | reverse complement strand
CCCCGAGGGAGCGTGCGACGAACTGACGCTGCTGACCGACGGCCCCTGCACCGTGACGGTGACCGCGATGGCCGGGGACACCGCCGCCGCAGAGAGTTACCGTGCGGCGGAAGCCGGGCTGCACATCTTCCGCCTCGACCTGCGCGACTTCCCGGATGCGGAGACGCTGACGGTCGATGCCGGGGCCTGCGGCACGGTGGTTTACACCGTGATCCCGGCCCGGCAGAAGGCCGTGCGGCTTGCCTGGCGCAGCCGTGCGGGGTCGGTCGAACACTACTCCTTCCCCGTCCTGCAAACGGAGGTCGTCCGAAGCGTCCGGCAGCAGGCGTACGGTCCCGACGGACGCACGGCGGCGACGGCAGAGACGGACCGCGAGACGGTGCTCGTGTCGGCCTACGAAGGACGGCAGGTGCTGGAAGCCCTTGCGGAACTGACATCGGCCCCGGAGGTCTGGATCGCCGACGGCGACAGCTATACCCCGGTGGATATTGCCTCCGATGAAGCCGTCGTACAGCGTCACGGCACGCTGAGCTGTCTGGAAATCGCCGTTCGTCCCAAACGCAAAACCCGCATGTCATGGAACTGAGAATCGACGGACAGCCCTGCGATCTGGGCACGAAGAGCATCGCCGTACCCGGTTACGATGCGTCGAAGCTGGCCGGGCCGGAGACCTGCCGCGAGGGGAGGTCGCTGAAAATCACGATCCCGGCGACACCCCGAAACAATGCCGTGACGGCCTTCGCCGGGGACCCCCATGCCGCCGGGCGGTTCAATGACGCGCTCCACACGGCGGAACTGACGGCAGTAGGGGCGGTGCTGATCGGCGGAACAGTGCGCCTGCTGGCCTCGTCGGAGGCGGGCTACACGCTCGAAATCCGCGACGGCGGTGCCGGATGGGCCGAAAACGCCGCCCGCAGGATGTTCTCCCGGCTGGGCGTGGCGTGGCAGGGAGAGCTGACGCCGACGACGATCTTCGAAAGCTGGACGGATGCGTCGCCCGTGAAGTTCTTCCCCGTCCACCGCGACGAATACGAACAACAGAACGGCTCGCAGGACCTGCTTCCGGCCGAACGGCTCCTCTCGGTGGAGGACTACCACCCCTTTCTGCACATCGCCACGCTCGTCGGGCAAATCTTCACCGAAGCGGGCTACGGAGTGAAGAGCCGCTTTCTGGAATCGGAATTCTTCCGCTCGCTCTACATGAGCGGAGCCTACTCCTCGCGCGACACCACGGCGGCGGCCAACCGTATGGGATTCGCGGCCCGGAGGCTGACCCCGGCGACGGCGACGGCCAACGAACTGGGACGGGTCGCGGCCAATCCCAAGGCGATAGCCAACACGGTGGGGAACATCGTCGAAACGGCCACGCCGCAGAGCGTCGATGCGGACGGCGAAGCAGTCAGCGGACTCTACAACAACGGCAACTGTTTCTCGACGGAGAACGGAAAGATCGTCTTCACGCCGCCCGCGGAGATCAGCGTCGGATTCGAATACCGCCTGAAATACACCACCGCGCACCGCATCGTCTCCCGCACGCGGCTCAAAGGATTCGACACGGTATATCTCGGGCCGGGATCGGAATTCCGCTTCGAACTGGCCAACCGTTACAAGGACCTGCGCGACGCGATCGCCCCGAACTTCACCTACCGCGCGCTGGTCTTCGATCACGCCGCAGGGGCGCAATACCGCCTCGTCTATGTCCGCAACGGCACGGCGGACACGGTGTGGACCGATTTCGCGGCCCGCTCGGCGCAGGTCACGACCCCGGCATCGGGAACCGTAGCCCAACCGACGCTGATGGTCCGCAGCGGCTCGCAATGGGTGCCCTACACCGGGGACTGGGCGCTCTACAACGGGTATGTCGGCGAGACGGGCGAAACGACCGTCGAAGTGCGGCTCCGCACAGTCGCCGAAAGCGTCTCGCCGCAGTCGCCCAAGTACTTCAACCAGATCTACTTCGCGGGAGCCGAGGAGGGGATGAAGCTGACGCTGCACAAGGAATGCGCGCTGCGCCCCCGGTTCCTGTCGGGCCCCGGATTCGGATCGCGGATCGCCTTCGCCGACGTGGCGCAGCACCGCATCCGGCAGGCGGAGCTGCTCGAAGCGCTGGCGCATCTCTTCAACCTGCGGTTCTACACCGAGGAGGCGACCCGGACGGTGTGGATCGAACCCGAAGGGGAGTTTTTCGGAGCAGGTCCCGAGGCGGACTGGAGCCGCAGGACGGATTTTTCGCAGTCGGTCGAACGGCGGGAGATCGCCCCGGAAATCCACGAGGTGCGGACATGGCGCTATCAGGACGGTGACGGAGCCGTGACGCGCTTCGACGCCGGAGAGGAATCGCCGCTGGGGTCGTGGAGCTTCGAAACCGGATCGTACGCCGCATTGCAGGGCGAAAAGACGGTGCGCAACCCGCTGTTCGCCCCCTCGCTCAACTCGGCGGGACACTACCTCAACGCCCCGTCGGCGCTGATCCTCCGGGTCGGAGACCGCGACGATGCGGAGGAGGACGGCACCAACTTCACGCCCCGGATCGTCCGCTACGCCGGGATGCGTCCGCTGCCCGCGGGCGAACGCTGGGGGTATCCTTCGGGGCAGGCCGAATATCCGCTGGCGGCGTTCCACCTCGCGGGAGACGAGGGGTTCACGCTCTGTTTCGAGGACCGCGACGGGCAGGCGGGACTGCACCGCTACTACGACCGTCAGGTGCGCCGGGAGGCCGCCCGCGAACGTATCACCCTCTCGCTGCGGCTCGCGCCCCACGAGTTCGAAGCGCTCTTCACGCCCGGCACGGGAGCCCCGGAAATCCGCTCGGTCTTCCGCATCGACACCGGAGCGGGCGTGGTGAGGGCCGCACTCTGCACCGTGGGCGACTACGATCCCGAAAAAGCCTCGGTGCGCTGCACGTTCGACAGGCTGACAGAGGACTGACGATGACGCGGCACGACGAAATGCTGGCCGAAACGGCGCTCCGCGAGGTCAGGGGACTGGGGACCGCGGAGGCCGTGCGGCGACTGTTCGAAATGGGGCTCATCAGCCGCCGGGAGTGCGAACGGCAGGCCATCCGCAACGAGGTGCGGCGGCTCGAACGGGAGGGAGTGCCCCGCTGCGAAGCGCTGGAAGCGGCGGCCGGAAAATACTGCTGCTCCTATGAAAAGGCGCGCAACGCATTTTACACCAATTACAAAAACAAATCATGAAATCGGAAATTCAAATCAACAATTCAGCCGAAGTCTGCCGGATCGACATCGAAGGGACCATCGGCATCCCCGAGGAGTGGCAGTTCGACGACCCCGAAGCCCGGGTGGCGACCTACGAACGCTTCAGCAAGGCCCTGCAACGCATCGCCGGAATCGAAGCCCCGGAAGTGGTGGTCAACATCCGCTCGACGGGCGGCGACGTGAACGACGCCCTGCTGATCCACGACGCCCTGCGGCAACTGCCGGCACGCATCACCACCCGCTGTTACGGCTACACGGCCTCGGCCGCGACGATCATCGCGCAAGCGGCCTCGGAAGGGTGCCGCGAAATCTCGGCGAACGCCCTCTATCTGATTCACACGGCGGTCTGTGCGACCGAGGGAAACGCCGCGGAGATCGCCGGAAAGCTCGATCTGCTGCACCAGACCGACGCCCGCATCGCCGCGGTCTACGCCGCCCGTTCGGGACGCCCGGCCGAGGAGTTCGAGGCCCTGATGGCCGAGAACAACGGCAACGGCCGCTGGCTGTCGCCCGAAGAGGCCGTTGCGGCGGGGCTCGCCGACAAAGTGGTCGAAACCGCCGGACGGTCGTCGTCGCTGGCCCGGAACATCGCCCGGGGCTGGGAGCGTCTGCTCGCCGGCATCGGCCTGCGGCCCGGAGAGGAAGAACCCGCCGACCGCAGCGTGCTGCACTCCGGCGAAGAGGTGCGGGCCCTGCAACGGCGCTCGGCCGTCGTGTCGGACGAAACCCGCCAACGCTTCGGAGCCACCGTCACGCAACCCCGCGAAGACCCCTCGTACGGCGACACGGTCCGCTCGGCAAACGAGCGCGCCTATGCCGAAGACGCAAGGCGACTCCGCGGATAACAGCGGAACCGCAATTAAAAATTGCCCTTACCAAAAGTAAGGTCAGGCAAAACCAAACAACCCAAATCAAACAAACATCCAAAAACAACAATCACCATGACCTATCTCGAAAATTCGAAACAGTACACCGGAACCGATCTCGAAAACATCTTCTTCCGCCCGATGCTGACCGGACCGTCGGCCCAGGAGCTCGGCGTGCGCGTACTCTACAACATGCCCCAGCCCACGCATATCCAACTCTGGGACGGACAGCGCAACATCCTCCAGAAATTCACCTCCGCAGGCTGGACGGGAGGCGCCCCGGCGACCAAAAAGGAGAAGACCGTCAACCTCAGCCGCGTGAAAGCCGAACTGGGATTCTCCGCCGCAGACTACTTCTCGATGGTCTACGAAAAGATCACGGCGATGGCGAACGTCAACATGGACGACCTCTCGGGCACAGACCTCGAACAGGCCGAAACGACGCTCTTCAGGCAGGCCCTCGCGGAAAACATCCGCACCACGATGTGGATCGGCGACACGACCGCCACATCGGGCTACAACACCTTCGACGGATTCCTGAAACAGATCAAGGCCCAGGTTGACGACGAGGTCATCTACAACTTCACCTACCAGGAGGCGTCGCTCGCCGACCCGGCCTATGTCGTGGAGCTGTTCGACAAGCTGTGGAACAAATCCGACCTGCGCGTCCAGGACCTCAAGGCCGACGAGCAGCTGGCGTTCTTCGTCACCTCGGACCTCTGCCATCTCTACGAGAAATACCTCGATTCGAAGGGCGCCGACGCCGCCTACACCGACACGGTGAACGGCCGCCGGAACCTCGCCTACCACGGAATCCCGGTCATCGACCTGCGTCTGGGAGGCTACCTCGCGGGAAGCTCCTACCACCAGTCGTTCGGCATGCTCACCGACCGCCGCAACCTCGTACTGGCGGTCAACACGGCCGACATGCCCGGTAACGAAGTGCGCATGTGGTACAATCCCGACGAGATGGAGAACCGCCAGCGCGCGGTCTTCATGGCCGGAAGCCAGATCCTCGACACGGACCTCATCACCTACGCCTACAAACAGTAACCCGACCCGGGACCGGGCGCCCGCAGGGAGATTCCCTGCGGGCCGCTGCGGCCCCGAATCCGAAACAACGCCATGAACAAAGCGAAAAAAATCAAAACCGCCGTAGGGGTCGCCAACCGCACCGACCCCTACTTCGCGCTGGGGACGGCGCGGGTCGAGAGCGACCGATTCTGGCGCTGGGGCGACGACAACCTCTTCCCGGCGGCGCTGGCCCTGATGGCCCGGCGCTCGACGACCCACCGCCGCATCATCAACGACAAGGCCGACTATATCTCGGGCAAGGGATTCACCTGCGACGAAGCCCGGGAACCACGGCTGGCGGCGTTCGTCCGCCGCGTGAACGGCAGCGGCGAAAGCCTGAGGCAGGTGCTCAACAAACTGGCCTTCGACAAGTCGCTGTTCGGCAACGCCTTTCTCGAAATCGTCACCGACGAGGAGCGCTCCTTCCTCTCGCTCTACCATCAGGACGCCTCGCGCTGCCGCGTGGCCCGCGACTCGGAACACATCCTGCTCCATCACGACTGGGCGGCGTTCAAACCCGCCGAAGCGCGGTCGCTGCCCCTCTATCCGCAATTCGAACGGCAGGAGGACGGCTCCATGCGCTCGATCGTCCACTACAAGGACTACGAACCGATGTTCGAACACTACGGCGTGCCGCCCTACATCGCGGGTTTCAGCGTTTCGGCCATCGCCTGGAAGACCGACCGCTGGAACATCTCGCGGCTGGACAACTCGTTCCAGCTGTCGGGCGTGATGATGCTCGACTCGTCGGTGGACAACGAGGCCGAAGCCGAACGCATCGCACGCCTCGCAGAGCAGAAATTCGCCGGGAATCCCGGGCAGGTGATGTTCGTCATCCGCGACGGGGGCGAAGACGACAATTCGCGCTTCATCCCCATCGCCGCGCAGAACGAAGGCGACTGGCAGGCGCTGCACGAACAGGCCGTCGGGGACATCGTCGTGGCCCATTCGTGGTTCCGGACCCTGAGCGGACTGGACTACGCCTCGGGATTCAGCGCCGAGCGCATCCTCCACGAATACGAAGTGGCTTTGAACACGGTGATCCTGGCCGAGCAAGCCGAACTCACCGAGCCGATCCGCACCGTCATCGCCTCGGTGCTGGGGCTGGACACGACGTCGCTGCAAATCGTCAACCGTCCGCCGACCCGCTCGAAACCCATCTACATGAAGGTCTGGGAGGCCCGCAAGGCCGACGGACTCGACTACGACCCGGAGGACCCGAAACAACAGGTTTTCCTCTCGGAAATCACCAAATACAACATCAAGAGCATCGAATGAAAACCCTCATCACACCTTTGCAGGTCCTGCGCCTCGCCTTCGGCGGCGGGGATTACCTGCCTCCGGATAGCGTCACCGAAGCCGACATCGCCGGAGCCGAACAGCGCCACATCGTCCCCGTCGTAGGGCGGGCGCTCTACGAAAAGCTCCTCGAAGGCTCCTACGCCGGATTCCGCGACGAATACCTCGCGGCCCCGACGGCTCTCTTCACCCGTCTCGCTCTCCAATCGCGGCTCGACATCAGCACCGGGCAATGCGGCACGACGGCCCCCAAGACCGCCTGCGGCCAGCCGGCCGGCGAAGCGGCGCTCCGAGCCCTGCGACGCAGCCTGCGGACTCAGGCCCGGACGCTGCTGCGCCGCGCCGGAGAACATCTGTTCGCACACCGGGACGAATTCCCGGAATACGACCCCGAAAACGACACGCTCAGACGCTGCACGACCGATGGAGGCTTTGTTCAGATTCATTAGCGGCGCGGCGGCGGGGATCGCCGCCCTGTTCGCCCCGATCGGGCCGCTGATAGCCACGACCGTGGTTTTCATCGGCGTAGACTTCCTTTCGGGCGTGGCCGCCGACCGCGCCACGGCCCGCCGCGAAGGCCGCGCCTGGTATTTCGAAAGCTGCAAGGCGTGGCGCACGGTGGTCAAACTCACGCTGGCGGTCACGGCGATCGCAATGGCGTGGCTGATCGACAGCTGCGTACTGGATTTCATGCAGCTGAACGTGGCGAAACTCCTCACGGGGTTCACCTGCGGAGTGGAGCTGTGGTCGTTCCTCGAAAACGCCGCGCAACTCTCCGACGCCCCGCTGTTCCGCTGGCTGCGCCGCTACGTCCACCGCCGCATCCGAAAGGAGGCAGGCGATGAGTAGAGGACTGGCGAACTGCAATCCGGGCAATATCCGGCAGTCGAAGGTCCGCTACAAAGGCGAGGTGCGCCCCTCGCGCGACCCGGCCTTCAAACAGTTCGAATCGCTGGCGTGGGGATACCGGGCGATCTTCGTCCTGCTGCACACCTACCGGGTGCGGCACGGACTGCGAAGCATCCGCGAGATGATCTCGCGCTGGGCCCCGCCCTCGGAGAACCGCACCGAAGCCTACATCCGCGCCGTGTCGGCCGACACGGGCATCGGCCCCGACGAGGCGTTGGAGACGCTCGACCCGGCGACGATGGTTCCCGTCGCGGCGGCCATCTCCCGCGTGGAGAACGGCACGGCCGCCGATCCCGACGAAATAAGGCGCGGCTGGGAGCTGTTCACGACATGAAAAGAGGCTGTCCGTGATGGACAGCCTCTTTTCGCATTTCTCTGCCGGATCAGACCTTGAGCCTCACCCCTCCGCGGCCCAACAGCCAGACGGCCCAAATGAGCAACAGCGCGTAGAGGAACGAATTGACAAGCCCCGGAATCCCGACCGAAAATTCGGGACGAAGCAGCGGATCGGAAAAGATCAGGTTCTTCAACGGATTCCACGCATAAGCCACCACGTAGCACGACAGCGCCGCCGTACCGGCCGGCTTCACCCACGCGAACCAACGGGCATGTCCCCGCACATCGGTCAGATAGTAAAGCAGGGCGAAGAGCGGAAAGAAGATCGCACAGCAGTAGAAATACCAGGTCGGCGTAGCGGCGAGTTTGGAGACGATCCAGAAGCGGTGGGCGACGAGGCCCGCAGCGAGCATGCCCGCACCGGCGAACAGGGCGATCCGATAGAAACGTCCCGGAGCCCGGACATCGGCATAACGTTCGACAAGCAGCGAAAGCAAGACGCCCGTACTGCCGAAAGCGAAGATCGTCAACTGGTTGGGCAGGATGTTCCCGGGGACCAGTCCCGACGCCTGCAACAAAGCTCCCGCCACAAGCAGAAGTGTGACAACGACATGCGCCGCCAGACGTTTGCCGACCGCCAGAAACACCAGCGTACAAAAAAGATAGGTCCATCCGATCCGTCCCAGGATGCCCCACCACCGAATGGCGAATCCCGAACCGTCGCTGCCCCGGAAGATAACCGCCAGCCAGACCAGCAGCGCCGCTCCCGAGAATTGCAGCAGCAGGATGCCCCGCTTTTTCCAGACGCTCTCGGTCCGCGGGTAGACGTTCCAAACCAGGAAGAACCCCAAAACCATGAGCATCGCATAGTTCCCGCGGGAAAGGCCCGTTCCGGCGGCCGAAAAGGCGTCTCCGAAATTGACCGTCAATAGCCCCATGACCACCAGGGCAAAGGTTCTCGTGAAAACATGCCACACGATCTTCACCGTCGAATCGCCTTTGGCGCGGCGGCTGCCGACCGCCAGCGGTACGGAGGCTCCCATGATAAAGAGAAACGCCGGAAAGATCGTATCCGAAAAACCCAGCATATCTTCGCCGCGGGCCGCATGCTGCAACCAGTGCGGAACATCGCTCAGACTCCAAAAAGAGTTCACCCACAGCATGAAAAACATCGTCAGCCCGCGAAAAATATCGATAGAGGCTATTCTGTTACGTTGTTCTGTCATGGCTCCGAAACTTTACTTTGCGTCGGCAACGCTCTTGATAGCCCGCAGCAGCGACAGCGGACTGTCGTAGGCCACGTCCTGCGAAAGTTCCCAAATCGTAAGCCCCGCATAGCCGTTGTCCAGCACGTACTGCGTCTTCTCTTTCATCAGATCGACACCGTTGAAAGCATAGCCGCCGTAAGAGTTCGAAGAAGCCGTAATCGCACCGCCCGCCATGGCACAAAGCGTATTGTAAGGCTGCGTTATGACCGGCGACACGCTTTTGTCGCCTCCGTAGAACGGCACGCCGACGATAATTTTCGAATTGGGGACGCCTGCGGCCGCATAGCCCGCAAGCGACTCTTTCAACACACGCATCGGCGCATGGGGATAACCCTCCTCCTCGGTACCGTAGGTGTCGTAGATCATCACGTTGATATGATCGACATAACCGGCGATCCGGCCGCCCATCGACTGGCCGCGCGTGCTGGAAGAGAGCGCCGCCGTCAGCTGCCGGACCTTCGTGCCGACGGGAAGTTCGGCCATCCGCGCCCGGATCTGCTGCAACAGATCAACCATATCGTCCTCGGGAACATGCAGGAACGGTTCCGACGACCAGTCCGTCTCCCAATCGACATCGATGCCGTCGAAACCGCGGGCATGCGCGTATTCGACAACCGCCCTGGCGAAAGCCGCCCGCTTCGCCGGATCGGTCCCCATGCGGTACATGTTACCCGCCGTGGCACCGCCGCCAACAACCAAAAACGCCTCCTGCGAAGAGGTCATGGCCGCACGGACCGTGTTCTGCTGCCGTTCGCGTTCGGGATTGACGTACCACACGCCCTGTGCGTCGGGCGATATGCCGAAACAATAAACCCGCGTGGGATATTTCAGGTAGGGATAATCGGCCGGCGACGCCGACGAGATGCGCCCGGCATTGGAGTAACCGGCGACGATACACCGGGAGACGGACGGCTTCGGCCCGTCGTGCTCCTCGTCGGAAGAAGAGGAACACGAAGAGCAGGAAGCGAGCGACACCAACGTCAGCGGAAACAGGAAATACGAAAAAAAGACATTTTTCATAATCGGATGCTTATTTCAGAAATTCGAAATCGTCATAGTAAAGGATGCGGTCGTTGTTCTCCGCCGGGGCATTGGAACCGTCGAAATTCGACATCGGACGGAAATCGAGCGTCGCAACACCGTCGAGATTCTCCTTGCCGAAGGTCTCCGGGAGATCGTAGACGAGCACGTTCCATTCGTCGGTCCGAACGATCTGCCGCCACTCGTCCTCAGTCGTGTAACGCTGTCCGTTGAGCGTCGTGGGACGACGGTTGATGCCCTGATTGAGCAGCTGCATGTAAGGCACATAGGAGTTCGTCCCGATCCAGACCTTCACCCGAACCGCACTGTACGAAGCGAGGTCGGACATCCCCGAAAGGTCGAGCCAGAAACGTCCCGACGTTGGATTGCTGGACGAAGACATATCGCTTTTGAGCACCTTCGCACTGCCGTTGACCGCCGTGACATGGGGATTCTCCACAACGGAAATCGACTTGTTCTGATCGACCAGCACCGAAGGAAGCGCCGCAGCCTCCTCCAAATCCTCGACCGAATGGCTGACAAGCAGCGACCAGGTCTTCTCGACACGCTCCTGCTTGGCGTTCACGCCCGTATAGGAGATCGAGAAAGTTCCCAGCTCGGAGAACACCCGGCGGAACTCCGCATCGGACGAAACGACCGCACCGTCCACCTTCCATTCATGCACGAGCCCCTCAGCACCGCCTTTCACCGAAGTCGAGATCACCACCTCGTCGCCACGATGGCTGTCGATAGCCCCCGGCACGGGAGAGAATTCGATCGTCAGAGGCAGTTCGACCTCGGCCACCCGGACTGTCCAGCTCTTCGCGGCGGTCATCCGATAGGCGTTGACTCCCGCGTAGGCGAGCGTGAAGGTTCCCGGCTCCATGAACGTATGGATGAAATCGGCCGTCTCGGAAACGACTGTGCCGTCGATGCTCCAGGAGTGTTTCACTTCCTTATCACCGCCCACCACGGTTGCCGAAATACGCACCTCGTCGCCCTGATCGCAGGAAACCTCATCTCCGGAGTCGGAAAACTCCACCTCCAGCGGAATCCCGTTGACTTTCACCTTATAGACTTTCGCAACACGGCCTCCGTCGTTGTACACTTCGCAGCGCACGGTATAAAGTCCCACTTGGGCGAATGCGTAGGTCATCGTCGGCGTCGAAGCGGCCGCCACTCCGTTCACATACCAGATGCAGCCGGCTTCCTCGTCGTTTTCGACGACAGCCTCGAACGTGATCTCCTCCTCCACATCCACCTCCATTTCGGCATCCGTCACGGGGAACGAAACGACGGGCGGCGCCACCGTCTCCGTCTTGTCATCGCTGCAACTTCCGAGCACGGCGAAGATTCCGGGCAGCAGCACCCACAGCGCTCTTTTCAATACATGTTTCATAATAGGTAAATTTTACAAGATAGGTTTCAGGTTTCAATTTTGAATGAAAATATGCTTCGCATAGTTGAATCCGCACAGGTCGTAGATCCTGCGCAGCGACTGCATGCGCCGCACGAAATCGTCGTAGTCCTTGCGGTCGTACGACCACCCGTTCTCGGCCATTGCGGCCATGCGCGGCAGCACCATGTACTCGACATGCGGCATGGAGGAGATGTACTCCGTCCAGAGGTTGGCCTGCACGCCCAGAATCGCCTTGCGCTCCCCGGCATCGAGCTGATCGTAGGGATCGTATCCATACACCTTGGAAACGGGAACATAGCCGCCGATGGCGAAAGGCTCGCGCTCCGTGTCCTGCGACTGGTAGTAGTCGAAATAGCTGAACCTCGAGGGCACCATGATGACCTTGTTGCCCCGCTTGGCGGCCTCGATCCCCGCCTGCGGACTTTTCCACGACATCACGGTCGCCGTCGGCGAAACACCCCCTTCGAGAATCTCCTCCCAGCCGATGATCCTGCGGCCCCGGCTGTTGACGAAGCGTTCGATACGTTTCATGAAGTAGCTTTGCAGCTCGTGTTCGTCTTCGAGCCCCTCTTCGGCGATCCGTTTCTGACAAACCGGACACTCCTTCCAGCGCGTTTTCGGGCACTCATCGCCGCCGATGTGGATATACTCCGAAGGGAAAAGCGCGATCACCTCGTCGAGCACGCCCTCCATGAACTCGAAAACCCGGTCGTTCCCGGCGCAGAAAACGTCGTCGAAGACGCCCCATGTCGGCGACACGGCATACCCCTCTCCGCGGCATCCCAATCCGGGATAGGCGGCCAGCGCGGCCAGCGCGTGTCCCGGCATCTCGATCTCGGGAATGACATCGATGTAACGGTCGGCAGCATAACGAAGCACTTCGCGCACATCGTCCGCCGTGTAGAACATCCCCTTGCCGTAGGGCTTGCCATCATATTCTTTGCTTGTCCGGGCATGCCCGACGACAGTCTGAGCGCGCACGGTGCCGATCTCGGTAAGCCGCGGATACTTGTCGATCGCCAGCCGCCACCCCTGGTCGTCGGTCAGATGCCAATGGAACGTATTGACCTTGTGCAACGAAAGGATGTCGAGATAACGTTTCACCTCCTCCACGGTGCGGAAATGGCGGCAAACGTCGAGCATCATGCCCCGGTAGGCAAAAAACGGCTTGTCCTCGATCCGAAGCGCGGGGATCACCGTTTCACCCTCCCCGGCGCAGCAGGCAGCGATCTGTCGCAGGGTTTGCATGGCATGGAACGCTCCGCGGGGCGACCCGGCCGTGAGGTCGATACGCTGTCCGGAGACCTCGACGCAATACTCCTCCACGGCGAGTTTCCGGTCGAGAACGATGTTGACGGCACCTTTTTTCGCCTTCCCGCAAACCACGTCGGGTTCGAAGGAGACGATCCGTTCGAGCTGACCGGCGAAAATCCGGGCGGCAGGGAGCAGTTCGGAGACTGCTACCCGCAGTGCGAGCGGTTCCGAAAGACGGAACTCCTCGCTGTCCGAGACCTCCATGAAGAGCGGCCGGGGGACAACGTCGATCTGCTTTGCGGCAATGCCGCCAACGGCCGCCAACAGAACGGCAGCGGTTGTAAGAATGGTTTTCTTCATCTTATCGGGTGTTGTTTGTCAGTCGTTCGTAAAGCGATTTCATCTTCACCGAACGCATGGTGTTCATATACTCTATTTCACGCGCTTTGAGATAGCCGCCGTTGAGCCGTGCAAAACGACGGTCCAACGTACGCGCTTCGGCGAGCAGCGTTTTCAGCCCGGACACCAGTTCCGGAATCCCGGAGCGGTCGAACGAAGCGGACTGGTAACGCGCCTCGACCGCCTTGAAACGCAGGTAATTGATCCGTATATCGAGCATCAGCAGATAGTGCGCCGCCTCTTCCGCCCCTTTGCGGGGTTTCAACCGCGCCAGTTCGTCACGCATCCGCACGCATTCGTCGATCACCTCGCGCAGGTCGCGCCCGGAGGCGTCCTTCGCTCCGGAATCCGAGACCGTCACGGTCTCTTGCGGCATCGAGAAATAGCGCCACAGCACACTGGCTCCCGCATCGTCGAGTCCCAGTTCCGTCCGGGCATACCGCCGCACGAACGCCTCCGGTTCGAACGGTGCATCCGTCACGAAGGCTTCGCAGCAGGCCGCTTCGAGAATCCGGAATGCCGACATCGGGTAAACCAGCCGCACAGGCTGCATCGAGAGAATCTCGTACCCGTTGTCGAACCAATAGCCGTAGGTGCCGCTCGTGGACCACGACGTTTCGATCATGCCTCCGTAGTCGTGCTCCCGTGCATATTCGACGAAAACAGCCAGGTTGTCGAAATGTTTTTTCCATTGCGTCAGGTAGATGTTGTCGGGTCCGGAACGCAATGCCGGAGCCCCCCACAGCTTCACGCCGCGGGCGAAGAGATTAGCCAGTTTGCCAAAACGGTCCGGCTCCCAGCCGTAGTTCCAATCCACGAAGATCAGGTCGTCGGGCAATTCGTCGAGCGCTTCGGGGTATTTGAGAATGATGTCGGCCCAGATAACAGGCGTCTTGCCCAGACGGTGCACGATGTCGCACATCGCCTTGACATAGTCCACGAACAGCCGCGATTTCCCCTCCCGGTCGGCCACGGCGCGACAGTTCCCGCACAGACCGAGCAGATAGGTTTCGTCGGCGCCGATGTGGAAATACTTCGACGGATGGAGCGCAGCCACCTCGGCGAACAGTTCCGAAAAACAGGCCGTCGCCTCCTCAATTTTCAACGGGCAGACCTGCGAAGGGTCTTTGGGGTCCTCCCGCAGGGCGCGGTAACGCTCATGTCGCAGGATGTATTCGCAGTGCCCGAAGCAATTCTGCAAGGGAATGACCTCGACGCCCCGTCCTTCGCAATAGTCGATGAACGAAGTCACCTCTTCGCGGGTAAAGGCGGAGGCATTCGACAGCGTGGCATGCTTATCGAAAGGGAAAGCGGCCTCCCACTCCATAACGAGCGTGTTGATCCCCCGTTCGGAAATCCGATCGACGAGGCTTTTCATGGCGTCGAGCGTCATCACCTCGGTACGGAAATCGAGATGGAAGGCCCGGATAGGGAAATCCCCGGTCCGGGCAGCGCAGGTTCCGATGCCCGTCAAGAGCGTCAGCAAGGCTGCGGCAACAGTCAAAAAACGGTGTTTCATGGCAGCGTTTTCAGATTTTGATATAAATTTTCCGGCGGTACAGCACCAGTCCGAGGCTCCAAACCAGCAGAATGAAGCACAACGAATAGACCAGCGACCCCGAAGCGTCGCCGAACAACGGGTCGATCAGCGTCGTATAGAACCAGCTCTTAATCGAAAGGGCACCCAACACAACCGACAGGACCCAGGCGGAGATATAGAGAAACAGCGGATTGACCCCGAACACCCGGAAAAATCCGGTCCACCGCACCTGTTTGCGCAAGTCGATCACCCAGCACAGCAGCCCCAGCAGCAGCGATGCGAACCCCGAAGTGGTCAGCGCGAACGAACTGCTCCAAATCTTTTTGTTGAGCGGATCGCCGTATTGCAGCAACAACCCCGCAAAGAGCAGCGCCGTTCCGAATGCGAACAGACGCCCGAACCGCATCGGAGCATCCTCCTTTGCAAGCAGTATCCGCCCGGCGGCGCATCCCAGTAGGAACTGCGCGATCCGCGGCAGAGTGCTCAACAGCCCCTCCGGCTCGAAAGCCAGCCGCGAGCCGTCCGGCAACCACTCCTTGTAAAGATGGCTCTCGCCCAAAACAGCCCGATCCACCACCGCGATGATGTTGTCGGCCGAAAGCGAATAACCGTTACCGGTTTGAAGCAGCACCAGATAGAGTAGCAGCAATCCTCCGGCGGCAGCGATCAGATGCCGGAAACGCAGACAGAGCAACGCCACGGAACCGAACAGGTAGGCCAATGCCAGTCCCTGCAACACGCCCATAATCCGAAACGTCCGGAACGGAAAGGCCGTCTCGAACCAGGTCGCCCCGGCAGGCGTCTGCCCGGAGAGGAAGTTCGCCGTGCCGTAACCGAAATAGCTGATCTCCTGCAACAGCAGCCCCACGCCGAAAATGACCGCACTGCGGCGCAGAATCCGGGAAAAAGCCTCCCGGCCGGCGCCCTCGTAGCGTTTCGAGAGGGAAAAGAAGGCCGACACCCCCATGATGAAGACGAAAAACGGATAGATCAGGTCCGTCGGCGTCATGCCGTGCCAGAACGCATGTTGCAAAGGCGCATAAGCCTTGCCCCATACGGCGGGGTTGTTTACCAGAATCATGGCGGCGATCGTCATGCCGCGCATGACGTCGAGCGATAGCAGTCTTTCGGATTTCATCGTCTTTTCCATGAGTTGAAGAAAGCCCCGACATCCGGATTCCCGGACATCGGGACGCAAAAGGTCAATTAGGAGCCGTTACGGAGAGCGTATAGCGCATCGAGATGGCCCGCGAGCCGCGGACGGCCTCGAAACGCAGGGCGAAGGTCCCCGGCCGGGAGAACGTATAGACCAGGTCTTTCGAATGGCCGATCGCCTGCTCGTCGAGCAGCCAGGTGCACTCGACCGAACCGTCGTTCGGAGAGACGATCAGACTCAGTTTGAACTCCTCGCCGACAACGGCCGTCAACGATTCGGCGGTCTGGTCGTAGATGTAAAGTTCGTCGGCAGCGAAAGGCGGATTGCCTTCATCCTCGTCGCAGGCGAGACATACGAGTCCGGCCAGCAAAAGCAACATGTATTTCAGCATTTTCATAATCGTATCGTTTTTCGGGTTAAACACTTACTGCACATCCCACCATACCGGCACCGTCCAGTCGTCCGAACCGCCCATGCGGTCAACGGCCTCCTGCCAGTTCGCGGCGTTCTTGCTCTGCTCCTCGATCGGATAGGTCAGACGCAGCGGACGCTGGCCGTTCGACTGGTTCTCGGAGGGATAACGGTTGTACCACTTGCAGTAGGCCGTAGGCATGCCGTCCGTACGGCGCAGATTCGACCACGCCTCGATGGGGTCCATGAAGTGGAGAATCCAGATCTGCTTGTTGATCTCTTCGAGCGCCCGGGTGCCGCCCGCCGCCACCTCCGGGAGCAGGTAGGTCGTCATATAATCCCGGATCTCCTCATCCGAAGGCATGTCGGCGGCGCTCACCCCGAACAGCGAGAACTGCTTCACGGCCGCCTCGTAGCCCTTGGCAAAACGCGACTCGGCCGTCTCGGTGTCGATTCCCCAGCCGCGGACGGTCGTCTCGGCCAGCAGGAACTGTGTTTCGGCATAGCTCATGTGAATCCACGGACTGTCCACGGCCATGACGGTCCGCGAAGGCGAAAGACGATACATGGCATGGGGCACCGTATAGCTGCCGATCGCACGTTTCAGTTCAGCGCGTTCGTCCTCGGTCATCCACGTCGCGGCATCGACCATAGCGGACGTAATGCCCTGAGCCCAGACGCTGCGGGTCTTCGCCGCTCCCTGATAACCGTTCTCTCCGGGCCCCTGGTTGCCGCCGCCGTAGGTGAAGTCCTGAGCGGGCAGCGTGAGATAACCGCCGATGTTGATGTAACCGTCGGGGGTCGCGGCCAGATCGGCCGGCCCCTGATTGCCGGCGTATCCGGCATTGAACTTACGCATCAGCTCGGTCACCTCGACCGCGTCGCCCCAGGCGGGAAGCCCCGCTCCCGAGGTCGTCACATAAACCCCTGCGATGAGCAGCAGACGCGGATCGAGCGCCAGATAACGCCGATAGGGAGGCGTCGTGTACTGTTGCGGGTCCATCACACAGAGCGATTTGAAGAACTCCGTGGTCATCTTGTACTGCGTGATACCGAGACCCGTATTGCCCGTCACCTGAAGAATGATGTCGGCATAGCCGTTGCCGGCCCCGAGCGTCTCGTAATCCTCGGCGTGTTTGACGGCCGCGATGTCGGCATTCGAGGTCATCACTCCTGCGGCGAACGCCTCGCGGGCCTTCTGCTGGGCCACATCGGGCTTCACCTTGATCAGGCGCATCGCCACGCGCAGTTTGAGCGAGGCGGCGAAACGCTTCCACTTCTCCACGTCGCCCCCGAAATAGCAATCCGTCGAAGGCGACGATTTCGAAGCGTCGAACTGCGCGAGGGCGTCGTCCAGACGCTCGAAGAAATCATTGTAAATAGCCTCCTGCCGGTCGTATTTGGGCGAGAAGATCGACTGGTAATAACCCTGCCCTCCTTCGAAATAGGGAACGTCGCCGTAACAGTCGGTCAGTTTGAGGAAGGTCTCCACACGCAGCACCTTGGCGATCGCGCTGTAATTGACCAGTTCGGGATCGTTGTCGGCGATATTTTCGAGCGCCACGATATTCTTCACGGCCTCGGGATAGAACAGGTCCTGCCACAGGCGTGCGAAGTAACCGTTGTTGCGAATACCCTTGCCGCCGTATTCGACATTTCCCCACGAGCCGCTCCAATGGTTGACCCATTCGCCGGGATAGGTGAAGAAGCGCGCCGCATTCTGACGGCCCATCGAGTGAGACATCTGGATGGTCGGAACCAACAGCGAAGGGTCGATGCTTCCGTTGGCTTTCGTCGGGTTGACATTCAGTTCGGTCAGGTCGCTGCAACCGCCGGCAACGGCCGCAAGCGCCGACAAGAGATATAATGATAGCTTTTTCATGGTCGCAAGATCGTTTAGAATTTAACTTTGATGCCGAAACCGAAGGTTCTTCTCGAAGGCAGCGAACCGTATTCGAAACCCTGACCGTTTCCGTTATAGTAAGACGACTCGGGGTCGATGTTCTTCACGTTCGTATAGAGAATGCACAGGTTGCGGGCGAAAGCCGTCAACTGAACGCCGGCAATAGGCGTCTTGCGCAGCCAGCGCCTCGGGAAATCGAACGAAAACGCCAGTTCACGGAACTTGATATACGAAGCGTCGATGATGAACGGTTCGGGCGATACGTCCTGGAACGACTGCCAATAGGACTGCGGGTTAACATAGATGTCGTTCTCCGCGTAGATCGGATTGCCTTCGGGGTCCTTGCCGACGACCTTCACGCCATCGACCAGATAACCGCCCGTGGCTTTCCAGTCGGCGGGAGAGCCGGCGGCGCGTTTGGCCTGTTCGGAGCGGTACCAGGCATCACGCCCTTTGAGCGTCTCCTTCGCGGTACCGTTGTAATAGGACTGCATCATCGACATCGAATACATGTCGGCACCGAATTTGGCGTCGAACAGCAGACGCAGGTTCAGGTTTTTCCAGGTGAAGTTGTGCGACCAGCCGAGCGTATGGGCGTAGGTGCCCTTGCCGAGCACCGAAACGTTGGTATCGAAGGTCGGCAGACCTTTTTCATCCACGATCACACGTCCGTCGGGCGTGCGCTTCTGCGCCTGACCCACGATCACGCCGTAAGGCTGATTCTCCATGGCATAGATGTAGGCATTGGCCCAGCGTGCCGCCGTCAGCTCATACGACGGAACGTCGGGATGCAGCGAAAGCACCTTGTTGTCGTTGGTGGCATAGGTGAAGGTCGTCTCCCATTGGAACGACTTGATTTTCAAAGGAACGCCCGTCACGGCCAGTTCGATGCCGCGGTTGCGGATCTCACCGGCGTTGATCAGCGCCCGCGTAAAGCTCGAACTCGAAGAGATCGGCAGGCTCATGATCTGATTCTTGGTCGTCTGCTGGTAGAGCGTCAGGTCAAGACTCAGCCGGCTCTGGAAGAAACGGACGTCGAGACCTACCTCCATCGAGTAGCTGGCCGTGGGTTTCAGGTCATAATAGGGAATCACGGTGCTGGCGACCTCGCCCAGCGACTGTCCGTTGAGTTTGAACCCCTTCGTTCCGAAATCGAGATAAAGCTGATAAGGGTCCGTATCGCCGCCGACATTGGCCCACGACGCACGCAGTTTGCCGAACGAAAACCAGTCGCCGTGCTTGAAAAGGCTCGAAAAGATCAGGCTGCCCGAAACCGACGGATACCAGTAGGAGCGGTTCTCCGGACAGAGCGTCGAAGAAACGTCGTTGCGGATCGTGGCGTCGAGATAGGCCAACCCCTTGTAACCGAGGCTTACGGAACCGAACATCGAACGCACCTCCTTCTTATAGAAACCATGCGTCGTATTGATCCGCTCGAAGGCATTGATGTCGTCCACACCCGGCATCACCTGTTTGAGCCCCTCGGTGGTGAACTGTTCGTTCTTGTTCCGCCAGAGGCTCGCGCCGACGAAAGCGTTGATGTCGAAATCGCCGTATTTCTTCGCAAAGGTCAGCGTCGCTTCGAGGTTCGTCTGCGTGACGTTCATGACACGTTCGTTGATGGCACCCTCGACCTGCCGCGGCGTCGAAATGGGCGAGAAAGTCGTAGCCCGGAAATTGTAGGTATCCAGTCCGCCGCGCCCCGCCAGTTTCAGCCACGGGGTGATGTCCCACGAAATACGCGCATTGCCCATCAACCGCGAACGGCTCGACTCGTTGCGCATCTCGTTGATGACCCAATAGGGATTGAAGCGGTAGTCGCTGCCGTTCCACTGGTAGTAGTTACCGTTCGCGTCTTTGTAGGAGTCGGCCAGCCAGTTCTGATCGAAGTTCGGGGCAATGCCGATCAGCGCGTTGCCGATGTTGCTGGCGTTGTCGGTCAGCGCCGGACGGTTCTTCACGTCTTCGTAGATATACGACGCCGAAGCATCGGCCGAGATCGTCTTACCCAGTTTCGTCGTACCGCGCATGGTGATGTTCGTGCGGTTGAACTCCGACTTGGGAACGATGTCCTTGTTGCGCATGTCGGTCACGGCGAAGCGGAACGAGGTCTTTTCGGTCGCATTGGAGAGCGACACCGAGTTCTGGGCCGTGAAACCCGTATCGAAGAACGACAGCACGTTGTTGTTCACATTGCCGTAGGGCTTCCACTCGCCGTTGTAGATCTGGATCATGATATTGGGATCGAGCTTGCCGCCCCAGGCGACCTGCGTCGTGCCGCGGCCGTCGGAATCGGTAAGGGGAATAACACCGTTGCGCCCCTGTCCGTAGACGCGCTGGTAATCGTCGAACTTCGACAGCAGCGTCGTGAAGCTGATGTTCGACGACACTTCGATGCCGAGCGATTCCTTTCGCGCCGACCCGGATTTGGTGGTGATCATCACCACGCCGTTCGAGGCCATCGAACCGTAAAGCGCCGAAGCCGACGGACCTTTTAGGATCGTGACGTTCTCGATGTCCTCGGGATTGATCGACGACATGACATCGCCGAAGTCGAATCCCGAACCGCCCCACTTGCCGTCGGCGCCCTGCAACTGCGAATTATCTACCGGCATTCCGTCGATGACATAAAGCGGCAGGTTCGAGCCCGAAAGCTGGGAATTACCGCGGATCAGCACGCGCGACGATCCCGTCGGACCGGCCGTCGTCGTCGAAATATCGACTCCGGCGACCTTTCCGATCATCGCCTGCATGATGTTCGACTCGCGTCCGGCCGTCAGGTCCTCCTTGCCCACCGACGACACGGCGTAACCCAATGCCTTGGCTTCGCGCTTGATACCCAAGGCCGTGACTACGACTTCGCCCACGGAAACGGCCTCCTCTTTGAGTACGATTTCAAGACTGGTCTTACCGCTGACGGGAACCGACTGCGTCGCCATACCGATAAACGACACCTGCAAAGTGGCGTTCCTGTCGGATATGTTCAGCGTGAACCGACCTTTCGAATCGGTCGTCGCGCCGCGGCTCGTCCCCTCCTGGATGACCGTGGCTCCGACAATCGGCTGCTTCGCCTCATTCGTCACGACACCCGTAACGGTAACATTTTGCTGAGCCACTGCCGCGGAGCAGCAGAGGACCGACAGAAGCAGCACGGATAAAATCCGCGTCAATCCGCCGCAAATCTGTAATTGTAATGGTCTTAGCATATCATTTGTATTAAGTTAGTAAGGTTGCCTTTCATCACTGCCCGAATACGGGAGCTTTCTCCTCCCCGGCATGCGGAAAGTTCCCGCCGCCGTCTTCGGAGAACTGCCGGAAATAGGATTTGAGGAAACGGTAGTTCCGGGCCGCGCAGAACTCCTTGTCCGAACCATTGCGGTACTCGTCCAGAAACTGCCCGAATCCCGACCATACGGTCTGCATGTAGCCTTTGAAGCGCTCCGACATGTATTTCGAAGAGTGCCTGCGGAAACGGAGCATGTCGTCGAGCTGCATCCGCGTGACGGCGGGACGCTCCCAGCCGCAGGTAACGACATCGAAACCCTTGATGGCGAAATAGACGGCAGACTGTTCGGCGTCGCGGTAGTGCCAGTCGCACATCATCACGCTGCGGTCGATCCGGTCGATCGCGCGGTGGGTGTTGCCGATGCTGGCCGACCACTCGCCATAGCCGCTCGCATCGCGCCGCCCGTCGATCAGCCGGTCGGCCCACATCCAGAGGCGCACCCCTTTCCGCCGCAGGTGGGCGGCAATCCGGTTCACCTCCCCGGCGAAGACCTCAGCAGGGTCCAGCCCGCCGCAGCGCGGACAATCCGTATCGGCCAGATCGAACACCTCGTCGAGCCCGGCATGGAAATCCGTCGCTCCGAAAGCCTCCACGACCTCGTCCACGCAGTCGAACACGACATCGTGCACTTCGGGATGATTCGGACAATAACTTTTGCAATAGAGGCGGTCCGGATTGGGCCAGACGTAATTTTCGGGGAGTTTCACCCGCGGCTTTTCATCGAACTGCGGGTAGACCTGCAACAATTTGCCCGCCTTGCCATGCCACGACTGATGGCCCAGCAGATTGATCAGCGGCACGAGCCTGATGCCCTTCTCGCGGCACAATGCGGCCAGCCGGCCGGCCAGCGCTCGGTTCCAGCCGTCGGGGTCGGCCAGTTCGGGACGCGATTCGAAATCATAGGCCCAGTTCACCCGGACGACCAGCGTATTGATACCCGCAGGAGCCAGATCGTTCTCCACAAAATCGAAGAACGTATCCGCTTGTTTTACAGAGGGAAGAGCAACAGAAAAAGCCCGAATCGGAAAACCGTTATCGAGCACAGAAATATCGACAGAAACAGAATCGGCCGGCCGGGGGGGGGAAATCCCCTCCCTGTTCGCAGCGGTCGCCAGGATACAGCCCGCAGACAGCAGAACGGTCAAAGTATGGATCGGTCTCATCATAGCTAAAAACGAGTTTCGCCGGCTATCACGACCCGTTGAATTCCGATATTGTCGTCGAAAATCAGAATATCGGCGTCTTTTCCGGCTTCGAGCGAACCTTTCCGGTCGTCGATGCGCATCACGCGGGCCGGAGTCGCCGTCATCATCTTCACGGCCTCGGGCACCGGCACTTCGGCCAGCCGGTGCATGGTCCTCACACAGCGGTCAGCCGTTGCGACGCTGCCGGCGAATGCGCTCCGGTCGGCCAGCTTGGCCACACCATCCTCGACTACGACCGCCATGCCCGAATTCCGGGCCCCGAGCACGTAACGGCCCTCGGGCATTCCGGCAGCACGCATCGAATCGGTGATAAGCACCGTCCGGTCGGCCCCTTTGAGCTTATAGACCAGCCGAAGCAGGCTTTCGGGCAGGTGCACGCCGTCCGTGATGATCTCGACCGTCATGTCGTCCAGCCAATAGGCGGCCTCGACGATCCCGGCATACCGGAAAGCGTTGCGGCGGACGACCGACGAGGTGCAGGAATAGAGGTGCGTCACATGCGTATAGCCGTTGCGGAACGCCTCGACCGCCTCCTCGAACAGCGCGTCGGAATGGGCTATCGACGCTAAAATCCCCTTCGCGCGCAGCACCCGTCCCAGTTCGAGCGCACCGTCGAGCTCGGGAGCCAGCGACATCCGGCGAATATCGTCGCTGGCGGCAAGAATCGCATCGTACTCTTCGGGACGCGGATCGCGCAGGTAGCGCGGATCTTGCGCGCCGCGTTGGTTGTAGGCGAAATAGGGGCCTTCGAGATGCAGCCCGGGCATGTTCGCCCCTTTCGTATTGAGCGGCTGCGCACGGCGGAACACCTCGAACGTCTCGAACAGGTTCTCGTTCGTGCTGGCCAGCGTCGTCGGAAAGATCGTCGTGGCGCCGTGACGCGCCGACATCTCCGCCGCGCCCAGATAGGCTTCGACCGTGCAGTCCATGAAATCGTGACCGCCGGCGCCGTGCGTATGAATATCTATGAATCCGGGGGAGATCCAATCGCCGCCGGCATCGGTAACCAGTCCGGCATCCCCCTGATAGTCACCTTCGCCGACAGCCGTGATCACACCGCCGTCCCACTCCACATAGCCCCGGCCCGCTGTCGCGGAACCGATGATCCGTCCGTTTACGATCGCCTGTTTCATCGTTCTATCTTTTTTCCGCACCGCGGCGGGTCCAATATTCCAGTCTGTATCCCCTCAACGCATAATACAATAAAAAGACGAAACAGGGAATCATCAGCCAATAAGCCGACTGAGCGTCGCCCAGACGGGTCGCCTCACCGGCGTAAACAAGCGGGAAAACCCCGCTCGAAGCCAGCGCCATGACCAGCCACGCCGAGCCGAGACTCGTGTGGCGTCCCAGTCCGCGGATCGCCAGCGGCCAAATGCCGGAATAAAGAAATGCGTTGGGAACGCCCATCAGAATCAGTATCCACATCGCATTGTGTGTCTCCACGCCGAAAAACGAGGTCTGTCCGCCGACGCACACCGCCGCCACCGAAGCCGCCAAGTTCAGCAGCGACGCGATCCGCAGGGCGGTGAGCTGCGAAACGACACGCGGAATGAGCACCGTCCCCAATGCAAAGCCGACAAAGGTCGAAAAAAGAATCATCGGCGGCAGCAGCTTGGCCTGGGCGATATCGGTTCCGAGCGATACGGACGATGTGACCAGCGTATTGATACAAAGCGCCTGAGTACCGAGGTGGCACACCATCGCCACCACGCCGAGAACCAGATAAGGATAGCTGAAAATGCTCCGGTCCGCCCCTTTTCCGGAAGCCGAATCGCTCTTTCCGCCCGCAATGTCGGGCAGCGGCGAACGGCGGACATACAGGCCGAACGCGATCAATACGAAGGCCAGAATCAGATAGGGTACGATCACACGGCGCACCATCCCGTCGAGAACCATCTCCCGGGGCAGCCCGCCGATAAGTTCCGCTCCGGACTCGGCCTGCTCGAAAAGCGCCGCATCGCCCGGACGGATGATGACGTAGCCCAGCAGCAGCGGGGCGATGATCCCTGCCAGCTTGTTGCAAACGCCCATGACGCTCATCCGTTTGGCTGCCGCCTCGATCGGCCCGATCACCGTCACGAAGGGATTTCCCGCAGTCTGCAAGACGGCCAGCCCGATCCCGAGCAGAAACAGCCCGGTGAGAAAGAGTGCGTAACAACGGGTCAGCGCGGCAGGAACGAAGCACAAGGCGCCGAGTGCCATCACGAACAACCCATAGCTGATGCCCCGTTTATAACCGACCGCATCGAGCATCATCGACGAGGGGATAGCCATGACCAGATAGGCGATATAAAAGACGAACCCCACCAGATAGGCCTGCGCCAGCGACAATTCGCACGTCACCTTAAAATAGGGGATCAGCACGGAGTTGACC
>ENA-UEQH01000399-UEQH01000399.1-human-gut-metagenome-genome-assembly--contig:-NODE-399-length-24972-cov-34.632175_pt1 | contig 24972 bp, 26 predicted proteins | sample MGYA00242945_ERZ507943 | MGnify/ENA primary metagenome ERZ507943 (study PRJEB26167, sample SAMN06115418) | human gut metagenome | host: Homo sapiens | place: China:Hubei | collected 2015-03-06... | reverse complement strand
TTTCTTTCTTCTTGCTCTAGAAGCAACATGATTTACTGATCTTGGCATAGTTTTAATTCTTTTTGAATGTTAGCGCCGATATTTTCCAATCGAACTTGAGGCTAATGCATTCGGTTAATACTTTAAAATAATACGTTACGCTTTTTATTAGATTACTTCATGCAAAGAAGTTCCTTAACCTGGTTCAAGTTAGCGCTGTGCACCAAACCAGAGTGTACTAAGTTTCTTTTCTGCTTTTTAGTTTTCTTAGTCAGAATGTGACTGTGAAAAGCGTGCTTTCTTTTGATTTTACCTGTTCCGGTAAGAGCAAATCTTTTTTTAGAACCGGAGTTAGTCTTGATCTTTGGCATCTTGTTAATTGATTTAAAATTATTATTAAAGTTGTGGTAGCGCACTATACCGGCGCGCTACGCACTATTTTTATTCTTCTGTAGTTTCAGGTTTTGCTACTTTCGGAGCTGCAGCTTTTTTGTTAGAAGAAGATGCTTTCTTTGGAGATAATGAAATAGTCATTCGTTTACCTTCCAGCAACGGCATCTGTTCAACTTTTGCATACTCTTCCAAATCGTTTGCAAAACGCAGCAACAGCACTTCACCTTGTTCCTTAAACAAAATAGAACGTCCTTTAAAGAACACGTATGCTTTTACCTTGTCACCATCCTGCAAAAAGCCGATAGCATGTTTCAATTTGAAGTTATAGTCATGTTCATCGGTCTGAGGTCCGAAACGGATTTCCTTCACATTAACCTTAACTTGCTTTGCTTTCTGCTCCTTGGCACGTTTTTTCAGTTGATAAAGAAATTTAGAATATTCTATAATCTTACAAACTGGAGGAACAGCGTTCGGTGAAATTTCAACCAAGTCAGCCTCATGTTCTTCAGCCATTTTCAAGGCTTGAGCAATTGGATATACTGCTGGTTCAATATCATCTCCCACAATACGAACTTCTTTGGCGCGAATCTGTTCATTGATTCTATGCTGCCCTTTTAAATTGTCATTCTTCATTAAAAATATGTACTTCCTGTTTGTCTTTTAGTTATAAATAAAATATTAAATCTTTATCAATTACTTCAATTGTGCCCCACAAAGAGGTTGACTCTTGAAACGGGTGCAAAGTTACCATTTATTTATCATATTATGAACTTCTTCTGCAATATTTTTTGCAAAATCTTCAATTTTCATGGTTCCTTGGTCGCCTTCACCCTGTTTACGTACTGCAACTTCACCATTTTCGGCTTCTTTTTCACCTACAATCAGCATGTAAGGGATACGTTTCATCTCATTATCACGGATTTTACGGCCGATTTTTTCATTACGGTCATCCACGATAGCACGGATATCCTGCATCTTCAGTGCCATTCTTACCTGATTAGCGTAATCATTGAATTTTTCTGAAATAGGCAGAATTGCTACCTGATCCGGAGCCAGCCACAATGGGAACTTACCAGCTGTATGTTCGATCAATACTGCAATAAAGCGTTCCATTGAACCGAAAGGTGCACGGTGAATCATTACCGGACGATGTTTCTGGTTGTCAGAACCCATATATTCCAACTGGAAGCGTTCCGGCAAGTTATAGTCTACCTGGATGGTACCCAACTGCCAGCGACGGCCCAATGCATCCTTAACCATAAAGTCAAGTTTCGGACCATAGAATGCAGCTTCACCATATTCAATCTTAGCAGGCAAACCTTTTTCCTGACAAGCTTCGATGATAGCCTGTTCTGCTTTTTCCCAGTTTTCATCGCTACCGATGTATTTCTCACGATTTACCTGGTCGCGCAATGAAATCTGTGCTTCAAAGTTTTCGAAGTTCATAGAACGGAAAACAATAGAAATGATATCCATTACACGGAGGAATTCATCTTTCACCTGATCCGGACGACAGAACAAGTGTGCATCATCCTGTGTAAAGCTACGTACACGTGTCAATCCGTGCAACTCACCACTCTGCTCGTAACGGCAAACTGTACCAAACTCAGCCAGACGCAAAGGCAGATCCTTATATGAACGAGGAGAGTTCTTGTAAATCATACAGTGGTGAGGACAGTTCATCGGTTTCAAGAAGTACTCTTCACCTTCTTCCGGTGTATGGATAGGCTGGAATGAGTCTTTTCCATATTTTGCATAGTGTCCGGAAGTGATATACAGCAACTTGTTACCAATAGGAGGACACATTACTTCCTGATAGTCGTAACGAGCCTGGATACGGCGCAGGAAGTTCTGCAGGCGCAGACGCAATGCAGTACCTTTAGGCAACCACATAGGAAGTCCTTTACCTACTGTATCCGAGAACATAAACAGTTCCATTTCCTTACCAATCTTACGGTGGTCACGTTTCTTGGCTTCTTCCAGCATAGTCAGATACTCATCCAACATTTTCTTTTTCGGGAAAGTAATACCGTAAATACGAGTCATCTGCTTACGGTCTTCCTGTCCTCTCCAATAAGCACCTGCTACAGAAAGCAACTTAATAGCTTTAATCGGAGCTGTGCTCATCAAGTGCGGACCACGGCACAAGTCGGTAAATGCGCCCTGTGTATATGTAGTAATATGTCCGTCTTCCAGTTCAGAAATCAGCTCGCACTTATAAGTTTCGCCTCTCTCACCGAACATTTTAAGCGCATCTTCTTTCGAAATGCTCTGACGTACCAAAGCTTCTTTTCTGGCAGCCAGTTCTTCCATCTTTTTCTCAATAGCAGGCAGGTCACCTTCCTTAATCACAGCTTCACCCGGATCTACATCATAATAGAAACCGTTTTCAATGGCAGGACCGATACCAAACTGGATACCCGGATAAAGTTCCTGCAAAGCTTCAGCCAGCAAGTGAGCACTTGTATGCCAGAATGCATGCTTGCCTTGTTCATCATCCCATTTATAAAGAACAAATTCAGCATCCTGTTCAATTGGGCGATTCAAATCAACAGTTTCGCCATTTACAGCACAAGCCAACACATCCTGTGCAAGACGAGAGCTGATACTTTCTGCTATCTGCAAACCAGTAACTCCTTCGTTATATTCACGAACAGAGCCATCAGGAAAAGTTATTTTTATCATACTATTATGTTTTTATCTTTTATTAAGCGCAAAAATATACAATTCTTTTTAGACTTTCTCTTTTTTATAAAAAAATGTTATTCGTGTGTCACGGTAAATCGTTTTATAACATTATAAGCAGAGAAAAGTCCCAGTTCACCCGCCTTACTTAAATCTTCAATACCCAACCGGTTATTGCCTAGGAATATATGCGTAAGTCCGCGGTTATAATATGCATCTGCAAATTTCGGATCAAGCTCAATCGCCTTGTCATAATCAGCAATAGCAGCTCTGTAGTCCTTCATGACAACAGCAATGTTTCCTCTATTATAATATGCATAAACAAAATCGGGCGACAAAGCGATGACCTTATCCAAATCAGCCTTTATCTGCACATAATCAGCTGGTTTAGTCGGCAATGCAGGTTTATTCGTAACCGTTTCATAACCATTACTATTATCCTGCTTGCGCAATTCTATATTCTTATAGTTTATCAGCGCACGGGTAAAATATGCCGGGAAGAAGGTTGAATCGCATGCAATGGCTTCATCCAAGTCAGTAAGTGCATTGTCAAAATCCTGTACCAGATAAAAATCCAATGCGCGAGCATAGCGTTTAACTGCATCTTTCGGATTTTCCATTATAGCTTTCGTATGCTCATCGATAGCCGCAAAATGCTGCGATACCTGTTCTTCTGTCAATGCCGCTTCACTATTGGTGATCAATAACCGATGCGGCAAAACCCGACGGTTGTTCAGCTGATCAATATCTTTTGAATAATTGACTTGCTGTCTGACTTCACTATAGCGTTCATAATACGTCAAAGCATACATTGGCTGCGGCAAGATACTGATATTTCTGTCTTGCACACGTCCTCTATAATCGCTCTTGTACTTATCTGCTTGTGAATCTTCGTCTGCAACAACCAGCTTCTGGTAGTTATTCATATTCTTATCAGACTTTTTACGAGTTTTACCCTCATCATCAGTCTGATTCGATGTCTTCCCATTTGAGTTGCTGGCAGTCTGCTTACCGTTCTGCTTATCCAACTGAGCCTTCAAAACCTTGAACTCGTCTTCATCAGCGCCTTTCAAATCACCTATTTTTCTTCGAGCCTTCGCACGGTACTGGTAGCCGGTCCAAAAGTTAGGATATTCATCAATCACCTTCGAGTAATCAGCTATAGCACCGCTATAATCTCCAGTCTGATCACGGAGCAATCCCCGGTTGAAAGTAGCCATCATGTTATCCGGTTCCACTTTCAATACAAAGTCGAAATCCTCTATAGCCCGGTTATCATCACCCACCTGTGCACGCAGCAAGCCACGGTTATAATGTCCCAGAAAATTTGAAGGATCAATTTCCAGCGCAATATCATAATCGCCCATTGCTCCCCGCAAGTTATTCTGATAATAACGGGACAAAGCTCTGTTTATATACACATTGGGATCACGAAAAGACAGATGCACAGCCTCATCCAAGTCCGATTCTGCATCCGCATATTTCTTCCGCTGCAAGAACAATAAAGCTCGTGCCGACCAAGTAGCAGGATTATACCGGTCTATTTCAATAGCCTTATCCAAATCTTTCATTGCGGCAATCGTATCTTGCTGTTTCAGCATTACCTCACTTCTTATCAAATAGCCTTCGGTATATCTCGGTGCAATTTGCAGCAAAGAATCCAAGCCACTTTTAGCAGACGGATATTCCTCCAGCTTCATACGGCACAGCACCAAGTTATGCCACAGACTGATATTTTCAGGGTCCAGTTTCAAAGCCCGCTGATAATCGGCTACCGCCCCTTTAAAGTTGTTCTGTCTGATACGGGCAATTCCACGTATCTGATAAGCATTCACCACAAACGGGTTTCGCTGAATAGCTTCTGAACAATCTTTCTCGGCCCCCTGATAATCATCCAAATTGATTTTTGCCAATCCCCTAAAAAAATAAGGCTCTGCCAGATAAGGTTTTACACCAATAACCTGATTGAAATATTGGATAGACAATACGTAATCCTCAAAATAAAGAGCATTGCGTCCCACCGTCATAACCTTTTCCGTATTAATCTGCGAAAAAGCAGCGACAGGAAGCAACACTCCCAACAAAATGATATAAAAGAATTGTCTGATCATTTTACAGTTTTTACCTTATAGGCACAACGTACTTTACCTTTAACCATGCTATTGAGTTTTCCTCTAACCATCTGTTTACGCAAAGCTGAAAGATGGTCGATAAACATAGTACCGTCCAAATGGTCAAACTCATGCTGCATAACACGGGCCAGATAACCTTCTACCCATTCATCGTGTTCGTTCATTTCCTCATCCAAGTATTTTACGTGAATTTTGGTTGGACGCTTTACACTTTCATGGATTCCCGGCAAGCTCAAGCAGCCTTCTTCCATAGAAACTTCCTCCTCACCTGTTTCCAGGATATGCGGATTGATGTAAGCACGACGAAATCCTTTGAATTCCGGCATATCATCCGACAATACATCCAAGTTTACAACTACCACACGAATAGGTAAACCTACCTGAGGTGCAGCCAGTCCCACACCATCGGCACGGTCCATTGTTTCGTGCATATTGGCAATCAGTTCTTTCAAGTTAGGATAATCTTTGTCAATATCTTTGGCCTCCTCACGTAACACAGGCTGGCCATATACATAAATCGGTAAAATCATTGTTTGTTTATTATTGTATTAATGTAAAAATTTTCTAGACTCCATGTAAGACTGCAAAATAATAGTAGCACTAATTTCATCCACCAGCGCCTTATTTTGCCGGTCTTTTTTCTTCAAGCCACCGGCCAGCATTGTCTGATGCGCCAAAACAGAGGTAAATCTTTCATCGACCAGTTCTACCGGCATATCGGGAAGTACTTTTTTTAATCTGTTTATAAAAGGAACAATGTTCTTCATATTCTCCGAATCTTCATTGTTCATCTGTTTAGGATGTCCTATTATTATTCTTTCCACAGATTCTTTCTTCAAATACTCCATCAGAAAGTTCATAAGTTCATGAGTCGGCACTGTTGTCAACCCATTCGCAATAATCTGCAACGGATCTGTAACTGCAATGCCAGTCCGTTTTCTTCCATAATCTATAGCTAATATTCTGCCCATACAGTCGGCAAATTTACAAATTAATTCGATTTTTCCTGCCTTTAAACCATTAATTATAGTTTTTGAAACCTTTTAAACACGAAAAAAGAAACTACGGTTTTGCTGCGATATCAAAAAACTTGCAACAAAACCGTAGTCAGGAACAAAAAAAATATCAATACACCATTTCTACATTATCCACCCAGAAAGTATTGCCCGGTGAACCCACAAAGGCACCTCCATGGCTGGAGCAGAACTGCAAGAGCAAGTGAGTTGGAGCCTCATCGGGAGCAGCCCAACCGACCTCCTGAATTTTCACACTCTCACCAGCTTTGTTACGGGCATAAAAATTAGTCGACGACAACCCCATATATTCTTCCACATATTCGGGCCGTGATGTAATATCGCCATACATAATTTCGAAAGTAGCTCCATTTTGCCAGTCCTGATTCTTATCAAAACGAACAACAGCCGTGCCCACTCGCTTTGAAAGAATATTTCCATGAACATCTTCTTTTCTATTCTGTAACAGACAAGTCATCACAACGTAATCTTTGCCAGGGATTGTAGCCTTTTTACTGAACCCAGTCATTCGCAACCGGTTTTCTTCACCAGACATCTTCACCTTATAATCAAAGCGTATAGCTTTAGGACGACCGGTAAACGGAACACCCGAGTTAACTGCCTTTTCTCCACCTTTTGTACTAGTAATAGGTTCCTGAATATCACCTAAATAGAGTGCACCGGCAGCTATCACTGTTATATTGACCATTCCCAGCACTTTTACACTCTCAATACGAGTTTCCAGACGCGCACAATATCCTCCGTCGCGAGCTTCAGGGAAAACAGAAGTATTCGTCTTTACAATTCCTACAACCTTTGCCATGACATTGGAAGTAGCCCATGGCGAACCTCCCAAATTGGTATATGCTATATTTCCTACCACCTCTTGAGTAGGTCCTACTTCATAAAGCAGTTTTGTATTACCACCGATTATAGAAGATTCTTCAATCTTTCGCGTAATCCACTGGTCCATATTTCCGAACTTGAAAGGAACCACCTTTTCTTGTGCTCCCAGTCCCAGCGGCATCAAACCTAATACCAATAAAAAATTCTTCAGTTTCATAATACCTTCAATCAATTTTGCCTCAAAAGTACAAAAAAAAGCGAAAGCATATCGCCATCGCTTTTTTTTCCTGCTATATAGGAATGTAATTCTATAATATTTACCAAAAATATTTCAAATCAATACACTCTGTACAGCAACCATGCTCCCTGAAAATCCTTACGGCTAGGATATTTTGCTTTGAAAGCTTCCTTTGCACGGGCTGCATCACTACGATTGTCGAAAGATTCGGCTGCAACACGATACATGTTTCTTTCTGCATTGTAAACAACCTTTGCATTATATCCTTCGTTGTCCAGGAAAGTTTTCAGGTTATCCGCATTCGCTTTAACACCAAAGCTACCGCAAATTACACTGTAAGCTTTCAAGCCATCACCAGATACCAACTCAACTTTCTCTTCACGAACAGGAGCTGTTGCAACAGGAGTAGTTTCTACAGGAGCTGTAACTACCGGAACAGGTTCTACGGCAGGAGCTTCTTCCTGCGTATTCTGGCTCTCTGCCAATTCCTGCTGTTTTGCTTTTTCGTAAGCTTTTTTATAAGCACTTTCGCTCGATTTACAAGAAGTAAAGGCCAGTGCAACACACAATCCCAGGCTTAACAAACCTAACTTTTTCATATTGTTACTTTTTAAATGATTAACCCAGATTTATTTTATCATATTTGGTTGCAAAAATAGCAATATATAAAGAGTCCGCTTATTAAAATCTGTTAATAATACGTGAATCTCAGGTATTTCTGAAATTTTTCATGAAAAATGATATGATATTCCACTTCTTTCCCTATATTTGTCAATGTGATAACTAAAACTCTTAAGATTATGAAAGTATTAAACGTTGTAGCTGCATTCTTGGGTGGTTTGGCTCTTGGCGCAGCAGCTGGAGTTTTGTTCGCTCCTGAAAAAGGTGAAGACACTCGTCGTAGAATTGCCGCTCTTTTGCGCGAAAAAGGTATCAAACTGAGCCGTGATGAAATGGACGATTTAGTTGAACAGATTGCATCAGAAGTAAAAGATGTATAACCTGATGGAAAGACATTATTGAGGGCGGACTCTTGTTTAGAAACAGGTCTGCCCTTTTATTTTGTCATTAAGACCGAGTGCGTATATTATTCATATTCTAACAACAACTGTTATGTTTGCAAACGATAAAAGCATAGATAATCTGCAAGACTTGCTCGCCGAATGTAAAAAATACATGGAGCTTCAAAAGGATTATCTCAAACTAGACCTGGTAGAGAAACTCACCATTCTGCTTTCTACCCTGATTCTGATACTTATCCTTATTATATTAGGAATGATGGCTCTGTTTTATCTGTCATTCACCCTTGCTTACATTTTGGAACCGATAGTAGGAGGACTTACTGCAAGCTATGCACTGATTTCAGGAGTTATTATATTGCTGGCCTTACTTTCTTATCTTTTCCGCAAGCAACTCATTATTCAGCCCATGGTAAACTTTATCAGCCATCTGTTTTTAAACGATAAATAATTAAAGGACTTATGAATACTACAACAGAAAATACACCCGCTCCCCTTCCTCCTGTCATCACACTGGAAGATATCAGAAAAAGGAAAGGAGAGAAAAAAGAAGAGATAGAAAAGTCCCGGGAACGAATGATGAAAATCACACAGGACTTGTTTGTCCCTGTAAAACCTCAGAACGGGTTTGATGGCATCATGCAAAACATCAATGCAGGAATCGCTGCTTACGACGGCCTGATGACAGGCATCAAGATTTTCAAACGTATACGCACATTCTTTGCTTTTACAAAAAAGAGAAAGAGCTTTAAATAATATTGTATGAGAAAAAAAATTGCAGGACTGGCAATGCTTGCATTGTCAGCAACAGTTTATGCCCAAGAGCATCCGTTATGGATGCGTTATAGCACAATTTCACCCGACGGTACCACCATCGCCTTCACTTATAAAGGAGATATCTACACCGTTCCGGCTGCCGGTGGAAAAGCAACTCAAATTACCACCAATGCAGCGCATGACACGCATCCGATATGGAGTCCAGACAGTAAGAAACTGGCTTTTGCTTCCAACCGTATGGGAAGCATGGATATTTACGTTGTCGACAAAGAAGGCGGTACCCCTACAAGACTTACCACACACTCGGGTTCCGAAACTCCTATTGCATTCAAGGATAAAGACCATGTGTTGTTCTCGGCCAATGTCATGCCGCAAAAAGACAACATGCTGTTCCCCAGCTCTCTTTTCCCACAAATATACGAAGTAAACATTACCGGCGGACGGGCTACCTTATTTTCCGACCTGCCCATGGAGGACATCTGTTTCAGCAAGGACGGTAAAAAGTTTATTTACCACGACAAGAAAGGATACGAGGACCCCTGGCGCAAGCATCACCGTTCTTCAATTACCCGCGATATCTGGCTGAGCAATACCGATGGCGAAAGAACTTATAAAAAGCTGACAGACTTTGCCGGCGAAGACAGAAACCCGATTTGGAGTGCAGACGGTAACTCGTTCTACTACCTGAGCGAAGAAAACGGCAGCTTCAATGTATTCAAAAAAGACCTTACAGGCCAGCAGAAGACGCAGCTTACACACCACACCAAGCATCCGGTCCGCTTTCTTTCCATGGCAGAAAACAATACGCTTTGCTATGGATATGACGGCGAAATCTATACGCTAAAAGAAGGAGAAAAGCCACAAAAGGTCAACATCGAAATCATTACAGATAAAAACGAACGTGACATCATAAACGAAATTAAAAGTAGTGGAGCTACAGAAATAGCGCTTTCTCCCGAAGGTAAAGAAGTGGCATTTATTCTGCGAGGTGATATCTATGTGACTTCTGTAGAATACGAAACTACCAAACAGATAACCAATACTCCCGAACAGGAAAGAAGCATCGATTTTGCTCCCGACGGAAAAGCACTGGTATATGCTTCCGAACGCGACGGACTTTGGCAAATTTATCAGGCTAAGCCGGCTGACGAGAAAGACAAGCTCTTTACATATGCCAATGAAATCAAAGAAGAAAGACTGACCACATCGCAGGCTACCTCTTTCCAGCCCCAATACAGTCCGGACGGAAAAGAAGTTGCCTTCCTCGAAAACCGGACTACCTTACGGGTACTGAATCTTGCATCCAGAAAAGTACGGACTGTTATGGACGGTCAATACGAATATTCTTATTCGGATGGAGACCAATGGTTCCAATGGAGTCCGGACAGCAAGTGGCTGCTAAGCGGATACATCGGCATAGGTGGATGGAACAATAATGATGTGGCCCTTGTCAATGCTTCCGGAAACGGAGAAATACACAACCTCACAGAAAGCGGCTACACCGACAGCAATGCCAAATGGGTACTGGACGGAAAAGCCATGATATGGGAAAGCGACCGTGCCGGATACCGCAGCCACGGCAGTTGGGGAGCTGAAAGTGATATTTACATCATGTTCTTCGACCTGGATGCTTATGAGCAATTCTGCATGAGCAAAGAAGAGCTGGCCTTGAAGGAAGAGAAGGAAGAAGAAGCCAAAGAGGACGACAAGAAAGAAGATAAGAAAGATAAAAAAGAGAAAGACGATAAAAAGCAGGATAAGAAAAAAGAAGTAAAACCGCTGGTCTTTGATCTGGAAAACAGCAAGGACCGTGTCATTCGTCTTACTGTAAACTCTTCTTTCCTGGGCGACTCATACCTGACTCCTAAAGGCGACAAACTTTACTACCAGTCGCGTTTCGAAGGAGGCTATGACTTATGGGAACACGACCTGAAAGAAGACAAGAGTAAGATTATCTCTAAAGAAATCGGCGGTGGCGCTTTCCAGGCTGACGAAAAAGGAGAAAACCTGTTTTTGTGCAGTGGCGGAAGCATTAAAAAGGTCAAGATAGCCGACGGAAAAGTTACGCCTGTAGCTTTCGAAGCTCTGTTCAACCATCGCCCTTATCAGGAACGTGAGTATATTTTCGACCATGTCTGGAGACAGGTGGCCGACAAGTTCTACGTAAAAGACCTGCACGGTGTAGACTGGGAAGGATACAAAGAAGCCTATAAACGCTATTTGCCTTACATCAACAACAATTTCGACTTCCAGGAAATGCTGAGCGAAATGTTGGGTGAACTGAATGCTTCGCACACCGGAGCCCGTTACTATGCACCGGGAGCTACATTGAGCACCGCCTCACTGGGATTGTTCTACGATGCTTCCTATCAGGGAAAAGGTCTGAAAGTGAGTGAAGTACTTGCCAAAGGTCCGTTTGCTATCCGCAAGACAGACGTAACTACCGGATGTATCATCGAAAAAATTGACGGCACAGCTATAACAGAAAATATGGACTACTTCCCGTTACTGGCCGGAAAAGCCGGAAAACCGGTGTTGGTATCCGTATATAATCCGCAGACTGGCAAACGCTTTGAGACGAAAGTCAAAGCCATCAGCAGTGGTCAGGAAAGCGAACTGCTGTACAAACGATGGGTAGAACGCAACCGCAAGATTGTAGAGAAATTATCCGATGGCAAAGTGGGATATGTGCATGTAAAAGGTATGGACAGCGAAAGCTTCCGGACCGTTTACAGCGAATTGCTGGGACGAAACCGCAATAAAGAAGCTGTGATTGTAGATACACGCCACAACGGAGGCGGATGGCTGCACGATGACCTTGCGACCCTGCTCAGCGGAAAAGAATACCAGCGCTTTGTTCCACGTGGCCAGTATATCGGCAGCGACCCGTTCAACAAGTGGTGCAAACCGTCATGCGTACTGATTTGCGAAGACAACTACAGTAATGCACACGGATTCCCCTGGGTTTACAAAGAACTGAATATCGGTAAGCTTATCGGTGCTCCCGTACCGGGTACCATGACTGCTGTTTGGTGGGAAAGACAAATAGACCCGTCCATCGTTTTCGGTATTCCTCAGGTGGGATGCATGAACATGCGCGGAGAATATGCCGAGAATATGCAGCTGAATCCGGATATTGAAGTATACAATGAACCTTCCAAAGTCCTTAAGGGAGAAGACGAACAACTGGAAGTAGCCGTTAAGGAAATGCTGAAGACTATCGGGAAATAATAGTATCCACGATACAAAATGAAAAATCCTCTTTGCCTGCAACACAACAGGACAAAGAGGATTTTTTATTAAGGCTCATAAATCAGCAGGTCCATCCATACCGGCAAATGGTCGCTATAGCCACCGTTATATTTCCATCCTTTGTAAGTCCGGAAAGGCGACAGTCCGCCATAACGGTCGTCTTCTTCCATAAGAAACGGAAAGTCTGCAACCTTCACCTGCTCATATGACGTTTTTACACCTTTCTGCTTTTCATCCAGTAACGTGCCGGAAACTATAAAGTGATCCAAGAATCCCCAGTCGCCTTTAAAACGATAAGTACCTCCCTCACGTCCTGCCATCAAATCATACAGTTGCGCAGGCTCTACAGTTCCCTCTGGCTTTACTGCGTTCAGGACTTCTGCTATCGAGCGGTTGTCGGGATAATCGTTAAAATCTCCCATTATAACAATGTGGGCATTTTGCCTTGCTGCCGTCACCGAATCAACGGTCTGTTTCAGAACCGATGCAGTCAGCAACCGGTAAGGTTCACTCTTTTGCTCACCACCACTTCGGGATGGCATGTGACAAACAAACACGTCGAGCGTATCTTGCGAAAGTACTTTTCCGGTGACATGCAGAATATCGCGCGTAGCACGCATCCCGTCTATTTTTTCATGTGGTATCCGAATGGTCTGTACACCCAGTTTTTTAAATGTAGACGGCTGATACAGCAAAGCCACATCTACCCCTCGGGCATCCGGCGACGCTGTCATCACATACCGGTAACCGGCTTCTTTCAATAACGAACGCCGAGTCAAATCCTTCATACAGCGGTCGTTTTCCACTTCGCACAATCCCACCAAGTCGGGAACATGCTCGTGTCCGGCAGCTACGATAACTTTCGACAGACGGCTCAGTTTTTCCCAATAACGCGCTGTAGTCCATCCGCGGCCACTGCCGGGAAGGAATTCTTCATCGTTCTTCAACGAGTCGTCTACACAGTCGAACAAGTTTTCGACGTTGTATTCCATCACCCGAAAAACGGACTGAGAAAAAGCAGGTAGGACCGTACAAAACAGTCCTACCATGAAAATTAATGTTTTACGCATCAGCCATACTTATTTTACAGGTACCGAAGCCAGCACATCCAGCAGATGACGCCAGAACTTGTCGACCGATGGAATGTGCATACGTTCGTCGGGCGAATGAACCCCTCGCAAAGTCGGACCAAACGAAACCATGTCTAATGACGGATATTTCTCGAGGAACAAGCCACACTCCAATCCGGCATGGATAGCTTTCACCTTAGGTTCTACACCAAACAGTTTCTGATAACTTGCCACCGTAACAGCCAGAATTTCGGAATGCGGATTTGGCTTCCAGCCCGGATAGCCGTCGCCAATTGTCACGGTTGCTCCTCCCAGCTCGAATGCGGCACGCACCATAGCCGACATATCTTTACGAGACGAAAGAATAGAGCTGCGCTGACTGGTTACGACCACCAGTTTTCCGTCTTTCTGCTTGACAGATGCCAGGTTGGAAGAAGTCTCTACCAGTCCCGGTATATCCTGACTCATCGCATAAACACCGTTATGAACTGCATAAATCGATTTCAGGAACTTCACGGTTGCTTCTTTCTCCATCACTTCTGCCTGAACAGGTTCCGATTCCAACTCCATGGTGAAGTTAGGCTCCGTCACGCTGTACTCGCCTTCCACATCAGCAATAAATACATTCAAGTCTACACGTACCGATTCTTTATATTTCATAGGAACAGCACATACGGCAGCAGCCTCACGCGGAATGGCATTATGCAGGTTTCCACCCGATATTTCACAGATACGCAAGTCGTATTTCTCGTTCAACTCGGTCAGGTAACGGTTCAGGATTTTATTGGCATTGGCACGTCCCTTATTGATATCATCTCCCGAATGGCCTCCGGTAAGTCCTTTCACCTTTACACTGAAATAAAAATAATCCTGAGGAGCAGCTTCCATCGGACAAGGGAACTCTGCTACGGTACCGGCACCACCCGCACAACCGATAAACAACTCTCCTTCATCTTCCGAGTCCAGATTAATCAAAATGTCACCGCTCATAAAACCTTCCTTCAATGCAAACGCACCGGTCAGACCTGTTTCTTCGTCTACTGTAAACAGACATTCTATCGGACCGTGCTCGATGGTATCATCGGCCAGAACAGCCAGCTCGGCAGCCATTCCGATACCGTTATCGGCACCCAATGTCGTACCTTTCGCTTTCAGCCATTCACCGTCTACGTAAGTCTGAATCGGGTCGGTTTCAAAATTGTGAACAGTCTCATTGTTTTTCTCGCACACCATATCCATGTGCGACTGCAACACCACTTTCTTCAGGTTTTCTTTTCCTGCCGAAGCCGGTTTCTCAATCAGGATATTGCCTGCCTCATCTTCCTTGAAAGGCAGGTTATGCTTCTGAGCAAAAGCTATTAAATACGCTCTAATTTTTTCTTCCTTCTTCGAAGGGCGAGGAACTTGGCATATTTCATCGAAATAATGAAAGACCAGTTCTGGTTTTAGTACTGTTTTTTCCATACTAGTTTCTGTTATAGAGATTATAAAATTACAATTTAGTCAATAATTGTTAAATAAAAGAGTTTATAACGATAACTTACTCTTTTTTCAAAGTAAAAAAGGCATAGTATGCGTACAAATAATATATCTTTGCACCACAAATTTAATAGAAATGCTGAAGACAATACTGATAACATTGTTAATAGTTGCAATCTGTATAGCACTATTATCTGTGAAAATCCTATTCAAGAAAAACGGCAGGTTCCCTAATACCCACGTAAGCGGTAGCAAAGCCCTGCGTAAAAAAGGAATAGGCTGCGTACAGTCGCAAGACCGCGAAGCACAGAAAATAAACCCTCACTCTATCTCGGAGCGGGTAAAATCAACTGGTGAAGATGAATAAATAAAAACTGATAAAAACAATGAAAAAAAGAAACTTTATCCTCAAGAGTTTTTTAGCGCTTGCTGTTATCGTGATGTTTGCCCAATGCAACAATCCTCAAACAAATACAGCTACTAACTCGGCAGCAGCTCCAGCCGCAGCAGGTTCGTCTAACATGAAAATTGCTTATGTTGAAATTGACTCCCTGCTTACCAAATACCGTTTCTGGAACGACCTGAACGAGATTATGATTCAGAAAGAGGAAAACATCCGTACTACTCTGAACGAAAAAGCTAAAAAACTGGAAGCAGAAATGAAAGAGTTCCAGCGTAAATATGAAAACAATGGTTTTGTGAGTGCAGAACGTGCTCAGCAGGAAAACCAGCGTATCATCAAGCAGCAGCAGGACTTGCAGGCTTTGCAGCAGAAACTGACTGCCGAACTGCAGGCAGAAAATCAGAAAAACAGCTTGCAGCTGCGCGACTCAATCAACTCTTTTCTGAAAATATACAACCAGACTAAGGGTTACGATTTGATTATCAGCAACACTGGCTTCGACAACTTGCTGTATGCTAATCCTTCTTATAACATTACTCAGGAAATTGTAGACGGACTGAATGCCCGCTATACTCCAAGTTCTGAAAAGAAATAATCTAATTTACATAATATAAAAAAGCATGTGGAATATTTTTCACATGCTTTTTTTGTTATCAGATGAATTGCTTCAGCTTCCCCGATAAGTGGAATATCCAAAAGGAGAAAGTGTTATCGGCACATGATAATGCTTGTCATCTTTAATCTCAAATACTACTTCTATATAAGGATAAAACGTATCCTGATGTTGTTTCTCAAAATAGGGTTTTACGTAATACGTAAGCTTATATATTCCCTCGTTGCTCCCTTTCGACTTATCCAGAAAATCTTTTACCCGTCCATCCTTGTCGGTACGTTTTTCGTCTATGACTTTCCAGTCATCTCCCACTTTCTTCGACAATGAAATGACGACATCCGGTGCCGGCTTTCCTATATTTATATCCAGTATATGACTAGACAACTGATATACTGCTTCTTGCGAAAACGCTGTGAACGAGAAAAATAAACTCACTCCTAATAAAAATAAAAATCGCTTCATAACACAGGTATTAAAGTTAGAGTTAATTAATAATGATTACAATTCTGAACTGCATAAAGATATGGATAGAATCAATAGAAAAACAAATCGTTTAATCATATTTATGCATTTTTTCTTCAAAACGGTATCCGAATAACATTCGTTTAGAATATGAACATGGCAAATATGCAACCGTACAGCCTGTCTTTATCTCACTTATAAGAAACTCACGGCACTTTTATGACAAAGTCTTGTCTAAAAAATGCCACACATTCACCATTGCAATGATGAACTCAAAATACAGGTATTTTCTAACCCATCCAGTATATCGCCTCCGTATACTTCTTGCCGCTTTCGAACTTAACACCGGCAAGAACAAGAATAGATTCAATCATATCTAAAATAAATAATTTCCAATAGAAAACAATAAAAAACGTTTAAAATCAGGGCATAAGCACTGAATAATTTGTATAAGCAAGTTATTTGTTATAATTTCAAACTCGGAATCATTTATTAATCATAAAAAAGGAAAGCCAGATGAAAAAAATTTTATTTATTGCACTTCTTGTTAGTCTGACTACTACATTATTTGCACAGAAAGCTGCTACAGAAGGAACTGTTATCCCGATGAACAATACCATGTTTATCGAAAAGATTTTTGATTATAAAAGCAATGCCGAAGAGTGGAAATTCAAAGGAAACCAACCTGTCATCATTGATTTTTACGCTACCTGGTGCGGTCCCTGCAGACGCGTAGCTCCTATTTTGCAAGAATTGGCAAAAGAGTATAAGGGTAAAGTTACTATTTATAAAGTGGACACTGACAAGGAACGCGAACTGGCCCAAAACATGGGTATACAGTCACTCCCTACCATTTTATTTATTCCGGCCGAAGGCAAGCCTCAGGCAATGGTGGGTGCAGCCGATAAGGAAACATTTAAAAAGGCGATTGAAGAGTATCTGCTTAAGACAAAATAAAATTCAAGTAATCCTAAAAAGAAAGCGGAATGTTCTTGGCTTTATAAATCAAGAACATTCCGCTTTCCTTTTTTTTGAAGGCAACTTTTATTCTATCCGCGAATCTTTTCCTTGTATACTTTGGCACGGTTCAACACTTCGTTTACAAACCGAAAGGTTTCCCCTCCTCTGAAATAGCCATTCTTGCAGACAGGGTCGTTATAATATTCCTCGTTGCTCTTCAACAGCACAAAGTTGGCCACTTCTTTGTCCCATACGTATTTTTCGTGACCATATTTTTCAGCAAGTGCCATTGCATCCGTAATATGCCCTACTCCGGCATTATAGGCTGCAAGAACAAATTTCACCCTTTCCTTTTCATCTTTCACCTTCAGGAAAATTTGCTCAACGGCTTTCAGATATTTCACTGCCGCTTTGATACTTTCTTCCGGATCGCTTTCTTTTCCCTTGGGCACACCCATGGCACGGGCCGTAGCAGGCATCAGCTGCATCAGTCCTTTGGCACCGGCCCATGAAACCACATCTGGGTTAAAATTAGATTCCGTATAAGCCAGAGAAGCAAGCAAACGCCAGTCCCATCCTATCTGGGGAGCATACTTTTTGAAAAGGTGATCGTATACCGAAATCCTCCCGTCGCGCAAAGATAATATAGAACCATGCGAGGGGGTATGCTTGCTCATCTCAAAATATCGGCGCACACTGGCCAGAAAAGCCGGCGAACTCATATTCTCACGGTGCCACTTATCGGCAGCAGCCGCTAGCAGTGGGGAGGTTTTACGTACTGCCCACGATGAACGTTGGTCGAAACTGACTGCCAGCTTTACATCCAGTTTCGGATAGTAAGTCTTATTGAGTTTAGCCAGGTCATCATTGGCTACGGTATAGTCTATCTTTCCGGAGGATACCCATTCTATCAAATCTTCGTTCGAAACACTGTCGGGCGAGACTTCATGAATTAGGATTCCTCCTCCCAGCTCCTTATCCAGGTTTATCATTCTTTCCAGATGCTTTCCGGGAAGAACGTACACTTCCTTTCCTATCAGTTCCGTTACATTCTTCAGTGCCTTTTTACCGGCCCGCTGCACCAGAACCTGATGATTGATAGTTTCTTCGCCACAAAAAATCAGACTGTCTTTCCATTCGTTCCGTATCGGGAGATTGTATGCTATCAAGTCTCCCTCTCCACGCATAAGGCGGTCTACCAGATCCTGGGCACTGATTCCTGTCTTAACCTTCAGCTCAACTCCCAATTCATGGGCAAACTGCTGCGCCAGTTCGTACTGGTAACCCATTTCCTCACCTCGATAATGAAAGTATGAGGTAGAGCTGTTCATGGTCAGTACCACCAGACAGCCACTGTCTTTTATCTGATTTAAGTCGTACAAGGTTTCATTGTCTGCCTGATGCCTGTTGCCACAGGCAACCAGCACAAACATCAGAAAGATTGCCCAAACCCATTTCATGACTGAACGATTTTGGCAATGTACATCTTCAGTATCTCAATGGCTTTCTCATTGTGCCCGCCTTGAGGAACAATCAAATCGGCATAACGCTTAGCCGGTTCAATAAACTCAAGATGCATCGGCTTCAATACTTTGACATAGCGGTCCATAACTTCTTCAGCCGTGCGACCTCTTTCTATCACATCCCGCTGAATTACACGAATCAGGCGTTCGTCCGGATCTGCATCCACAAAAATTTTCAAGTCCATCAACTCACGAAGTTTTGGGTCGCTCAAGGCCAGAATGCCTTCTATAATAACTACATTTCTCGGCTCTATGTGGATGGTTTCGGGCTGCCGGGTACAAGTGAGGTAAGAGTATACCGGCTGCTCGATAGCTTTTCCATCGCGCAGCATTGACAGCTGTTCGGAGAGTAAATCCCAGTCAAAAGCATCGGGATGGTCAAAGTTTATACGCTTGCGCAACTCCATCGGGACATTGCTGCTGTCTTTATAATAGGAGTCCTGAGGCAACAAGACAACTTCATTTTTTGGGAAACTTTCTACAATACGTTTAACGACAGTGGTCTTACCAGAACCTGTTCCTCCTGCAATTCCTATGACAATCATGGTATGAATTAGATTATTTGTTTTACATTTGCATATCACTAACATACAAAAATAACACATTAAATTCAACAAGCAATATGGTTAAGCACATTGTTTTATTCAAGCTTAAAGAATCTCTTTCTCAGGAAGAAAAAATGAGCGTAATGCATCAGTTTAAAAATGCAATAGAGGCATTGCCGCAAACAATTTCATTTATACGGGCTATCCATGTAGGACTGAACTGTAATCCGGATGAAAAATGGGATATCTGTCTGGACAGTACATTCGATACGCTGGAGGATGTAAAGAAATATGCAGTGCATCCAGATCATTTGGCGGCAGCCGGAATTATCAAGGATGCCAAAGCCGACCGGTCGTGTGTAGATTTTGAATGCTAGCCTATGAAAAAGATTATTAATCCCTGGAAAGGGATAAAAGGGTATTATTGCTTTGGCTGTGCTCCCGACAATGAAGCCGGAGTAAAAATGGAGTTTTACGAAGACGGTGACGAAATTGTCAGCATCTGGCATCCGGAAGCCAAGTATCAGGGATGGCTCAATACATTGCATGGTGGAATACAGGCTGTCTTACTCGATGAAATCTGTGCATGGGCTGTGGTGTGCAAACTGCAAACAACCGGGGTAACGTCTAAAATGGAGACTCGTTATCTCAAGCCCATTCATACCACCGAAGAGCGGATAGTTATACGGGCTTCCATCAGAGAGCAAAAACGAAACCTGGTGTTAATTGATGCTTGCATCTTGAATCAGGCTAATGAAGTTTGCACAAAAGCTACTTGTACTTATTTCACTTATCCGGCAGAAAAAGCACGTCAGGAAATGTTTTTCGAAGGATGTAAAGTTGAAGAAAAGGACGAAAATCCATTGATATGAAAGAAAAACAGAAGATTTTATAATAAAAATTTGTTTTTCTGATTCATACACTTTATTTTTGTTTCGAACAAAAGAACAAAAGAAATTATGAATACTATTATTGCACATCGCCATCATCATTCTCCTAGCGTTTAAACGGTGGGCTGAAAGGTCGTGCAATGAAGATATTAAAGGCTTACCGTATCAGGTAAGCCTTTTTTTATTTACGCAATCTTATATTTAATATTAAAATAAAAATACTATGTTACGAATAGCTGTACAATCCAAAGGCCGCCTGTTCGATGAAACAATGGCCCTGCTCACAGAATCCGACATCAAACTGTCTACGTCAAAACGCACCCTGCTGACACAAGCTTCTAATTTTCCTGTTGAAGTTTTATTTCTGCGCGATGATGATATTCCTCAGGCTGTAGCCAGTGGAGTGGCCGATTTGGGAATTGTAGGAGAAAACGAATTTCTGGAAAAGAAGGAAAAGGCCGATTTGGTTCGCCGACTTGGATTCAGCAAATGCCGCCTCTCGCTGGCCATCCCTAAAGATATACCCTATAACGGACTCGAGTGGTTCAACGGGAAAAAAATTGCAACCTCCTATCCTGTCATTCTTCAGGATTTTCTCAATGCCAAGGGTATCAAGGCGGAAATACATGTCATCACCGGCTCTGTAGAAATAGCTCCGGGTATTCAGCTTGCCGATGCGATATTCGACATTGTAAGCTCTGGCTCTACGCTGGTGAGCAACAGCCTTAAAGAGGTAGAAGTGGTTATGAAAAGTGAGGCACTGCTCATTGGAAATCCGGAAATGGGCGAAGAAAAAAGAGAGATTCTAAAAGAGTTGCTTTTCCGTTTCGAAGCAGTCAAGGCAGCAGAGGATAAAAAATATATCCTGATGAATGCTCCAAACAATAAGTTGGATGAAATTATTTCGGTATTGCCGGGAATGAAAAGTCCCACTATCATGCCGCTTGCTACCGAGGGATGGAGCAGTGTTCATACGGTTCTCGATGAAAAATGCTTCTGGGAAATCATCGGAAAGCTTAAAGCACTGGGGGCAGAAGGCATTCTGGTGCTGCCAATAGAAAAAATGATTCTCTAACCAAAATCTGATGTCTATGAATATTATACGATACCCTGAAAAAGCAAACTGGAACGAACTGCTGGCCCGTCCGGTTCTGAATACAGAAACACTTAACGATACAGTCTGCGAGATTCTGTCACACATCCGTAAGGAGGGCGACAAGGCTGTATTGGAATACGAAGAAAAGTTCGACAAGGTCCGCTTATCTTCACTGTGTGTTACCGAAGAGGAGTTTGCTAAAGCTGAAAAAGAAGTCAGCATCGAGCTGAAAGCTGCTATCATGCTTGCTTGGAACAATATCCGTACATTCCACGAATCACAACGCTTTATCGGAAAGAAAGTAGAAACACTCCCGGGAGTTACCTGCTGGCAGAAAGCCGTGGCAATTGAAAAGGTAGGACTCTACATCCCTGGAGGTACAGCTCCTTTGTTTTCGACTGTATTAATGCTGGCTACTCCTGCTCAGATAGCGGGTTGTAAGGAAATTATCCTTTGTACTCCCCCCGACAAAAACGGAAACGTACCGGCAGCTATTCTTTATGCCGCACGCACGGCTGGTGTCAGTAAGGTTTTCAAAACGGGAGGCGTACAGGCTATCGGAGCTATGGCATACGGTACAGAAAGTATTCCTAAAGTATACAAGATTTTCGGTCCGGGAAACCAATATGTTACTGCTGCCAAGCAGATGGTTTCTTTACACGATGTAGCAATAGATATGCCGGCAGGTCCATCCGAAGTGGAGGTTCTGGCAGATGAAACCGCTAATCCTATTTTCGTTGCAGCCGACTTACTTTCTCAAGCGGAACATGGTGTAGACAGTCAGGCAATGCTGATCACTACATCCGAAGAGTTGCTGAAAGAAGTGGAGTTTGAAGTTAACCGGCAGTTATCACTGCTTCCGCGTTGGGAAATAGCACAGAAAGCTCTTGAGCATAGTAAGCTGATTCTCGTGAAAGATATGGAAGAAGCTGTAGAACTGACCAACCTTTATGCTCCCGAACATTTGATTATCGAAACAAAAGACTATGCTGAAATAGCTGAAAAAATAACAAATGCTGGTTCTGTATTCTTAGGAAATCTTTCTCCGGAAAGTGCAGGCGACTATGCTTCGGGAACCAATCATACACTCCCTACAAATGGTTATGCCAAAGCATACAGTGGGGTTTCATTGGACAGCTTTATCCGTAAAATTACATTCCAGGAAATTACTTCGGAAGGTATGAAAACGATAGGTCCTGCAATAGAAGTTATGGCTGCCAACGAGTCGCTGAATGCACACAAAAATGCAGTTACCGTACGCTTGAAATCACTTAAATAAAAAAGGCAATGAAAACATTACAAGAACTGACACGACCTAATATATGGGCATTAAAACCGTATTCCTCTGCCAGAGACGAATACAGTGGTGCCGATGCATCTGTTTTTCTGGATGCCAACGAAAATCCTTATAATAATCCCAATAATCGGTATCCAGACCCACTACAAACTGAATTGAAGCATCACATTGCTCGGATAAAAAAAGTAAAAACCGAAAATATATTTTTGGGAAACGGAAGCGACGAAGCCATTGATTTGCTGTTTCGTACTTTCTGCCGCCCAGGTATCGATAATGTGGTAGCTATAGACCCTACTTATGGCATGTATCAGGTATGCGCAGAAGTAAACGACATAGAATACCGCAAAGTATTGCTGGATGAAAACTTTCAGGTTTCAGCTAAAAAGCTTTTGGATGCTACAGACGAGAACACAAAACTGATTTTTTTCTGCTCTCCCAATAATCCTACGGGGAATGACTTGTCACATCAGGAAATCAAGACTGTGCTACAGGAATTTCAAGGATTGGTAATTGTAGACGAGGCTTACATTGATTTTTCAAATCTTCCTTCTTTCCTTAATGATTTGGAACAATACCCTAATTTAATTGTCTTACAAACCTTCTCTAAAGCGTGGGGATGCGCTGCTATCCGCTTGGGGATGGCCTTTGCTTCTCGTGAAATCATTCAACTTTTTACGAAAGTAAAATATCCGTATAATGTGAATTTGCTCACCCAGAAAGAAGCTCTTCAAATGATTCAGAAGGATTATGAAGTACAGCGATGGGTAAAAACATTGCTCGAAGAAAGAGAAAGACTAATTCATTTATTCAAGGATTTGCCTTGTTGTCTGAAAGTATATCCTACTGATGCAAACTTCTTCTTGGCAAAAGTAAGCAATGCAATGAAAATATATGCGTATTTGGTAAGCAAAGGAATCATCGTACGTAATCGTACTACAGTTTCTCTATGCAAAGACTGTCTGCGTATTACAATAGGTAACAGACCAGAAAATGATGCACTCCTTAAAGCGCTTTCCGAATATCAGGAATAAACCCAAAGACAAAAGAAATATGGTAAAGAAAAAGATACTTTTCATCGATAGGGATGGCACATTGGTTATAGAACCTCCTACAGATTATCAAGTTGATGCTTTCGAAAAATTGGAGTTTTATCCAGGTGTATTCAAGAATTTAGGCTTTATTGCCAAACAGTTGGATTTCGAACTGGTCATGGTTACAAACCAAGATGGTCTTGGTACTGATTCGTTCCCGGAAGAGACATTCTGGCCTGTACATAATTTTATCATGCAAAGCTTCAAAAATGAAGGTATAACATTCAGTGCCGTGCACATTGATCGCAGTTTCCCGGAAGATAATCTCCCTACACGCAAACCTGGCACAGCTATGCTTACTGCTTATTTTGACGAAGAGAAATACGATCTGCCAAACAGTTTCGTAATTGGCGACAGAACTACAGACATCCAATTAGCTAAGAATTTAGGATGCAAAGGGATTCTTCTTCAAGCAGACCAATCTGCACTATCTGAAGACTTAAAGCCATTTTGTGCATTGGCTTCTACAGAATGGGATAAAGTATGTGAGTTTCTCTTTGCCGGAGAACGGACAGCTAGTATTCACCGTAAAACCAAAGAAACAGATATCCATGTTTCTGTAAACCTTGACGGAAACGGTTCTTGCAACATACAGACCGGATTAGGATTTTTCGATCACATGCTGGAACAAATAGGAAAGCATGGTGGAATCGATTTAACGATTCAGGTAAAAGGCGATTTACACGTAGATGAACACCATACGATTGAGGACACTGCATTAGCATTAGGAGAATGTATCTATAAAGCTTTGGGAAGCAAAAGAGGAATCGAACGATACGGATATTGCTTACCAATGGACGACTGCTTATGCCAGGTAGCACTCGATTTTGGAGGCCGCCCATGGCTAGTATGGAACGCTGAATTTAAAAGAGAAAAGATTGGAGACATGCCAACCGAAATGTTTCTACATTTCTTCAAATCACTAAGCGATGCTGCTAAAATGAACTTAAATATAAAGGCGGAAGGAGAAAACGAACACCACAAAATAGAAGGAATATTCAAAGCGCTGGCTAGAGCTCTAAAAATGGCTATAAAACGCGATATTTATCACTATGAAATACCTTCTAGCAAGGGATGTATATAATTATAAATAGACTGACTTATTTTATTTAAGGTGTTTCAAAACGAGACACGTAACCATTCTATTTTCCGCCTTGACACGCATGTTCCCTAAACCTACCTTTGCGCCGTAACCCTTAAACAACAATG
>ENA-UEQH01000395-UEQH01000395.1-human-gut-metagenome-genome-assembly--contig:-NODE-395-length-25016-cov-35.967521_pt1 | contig 25016 bp, 23 predicted proteins | sample MGYA00242945_ERZ507943 | MGnify/ENA primary metagenome ERZ507943 (study PRJEB26167, sample SAMN06115418) | human gut metagenome | host: Homo sapiens | place: China:Hubei | collected 2015-03-06... | reverse complement strand
ATGATAAGCGTATGGCCTCGTGTAATGAGTGCATTAAAAGCAGCCAGCAGTTTCTTAATATCATGGAAATGCAGTCCGGTAGTAGGTTCGTCGAAGATAAAAATTGTAGGCTGTGACTTTTCAATGCTCAAGAAATAAGCCAGTTTGACACGCTGGTTTTCACCACCGGATAAAGTGGATGAAGATTGTCCCAGCTTAATATATCCCAATCCTACTTCCTGTAACGGCAATAATTTCTTTACAATTTTCTTTTGCCCGTATTTTTCGAAAAACTCTACAGCCTGATTGACTGTCATTTGCAGAATATCGTAGATGTTTTTACCTTCGAATGTCACTTCCAGCGTATCTTTCTTGAAGCGTTTGCCATGACAGGATTCACATTCCAGTACCAAATCGGCCATGAACTGCATTTCAACCGTTACCGTACCTTCACCTTTACATTCTTCACAGCGTCCTCCTTCACTATTGAAAGAAAAATAGCCGGCGGTATATCCCATTTGTTTGGCCAGAGGCTGTTCGGCAAACAGTTTACGGATTTCATCGTAAGCCTTTACGTAGGTAACAGGATTACTGCGTGACGATTTTCCAATCGGATTCTGGTCGATAAATTCAATATCTTTCACCATTTTAATATCTCCTTCCATGGAGATAAATTCACCTGGTCTGTCTACAGCATCACTGAACTCACGTTTTACGGCTCTATAGAAAATATCGCGTACCAAAGTACTTTTACCAGAACCGCTGACTCCTGTAACCACTGTCATAATATTGAGCGGAAACTTTACATCAATCCCTTTAAGGTTGTTTTCACGGGCACCTTTAATTTCGATGTAGTTATTCCACGGACGATGTGACAGGGGGAGGTCTATATTTTCTTCACCCAATAAATATTTTACGGTATAGCTGTTGCTGCCGGCTTTTAAATCGTGCATGTCACCTTGGTATACGATTTCGCCTCCCAGCCGTCCGGCGTTGGGACCGATATCAATGATGTAGTCTGCTGCACGTATAATTTCTTCATCGTGTTCGACAACAATCACAGTATTTCCCAGCTCCTGTAACTGGCGCAAAACATGTATCAGGCGGTCTGTATCCCGACTGTGCAGTCCGATACTGGGTTCGTCTAATATATACAAAGAACCTACCAGGCTACTTCCCAATGAAGTTGCGAGGTTGATGCGCTGGCTTTCTCCTCCGGATAAGGAGTTGCTCAGGCGGTTTAATGTCAGGTATCCCAGACCTACATCCGTCAGGAAGTTCAACCTGTTGTGTATCTCGGTCAGAATCCGTTTGGCAATGGCATAGTCATGCTCTTCCAGTTTCAGCTTGTCGAAAAACTCTTTTAGCTCTGTTATGGGCAAGTTAACCAGGTCGGTAATCGCTTTGCCGCCAACTTTTACATAAGTAGCTTCTTTTTTCAACCGTGTGCCATGGCATGCCGGACAAACCGTTTTTCCTCTGTAACGTGCCAGCATTACCCGGTACTGTATCTTATACTGGTTCTCTTCCAGCATCTTGAAGAAAGAGTCGATACATACTTTCTCCCGTGGTCCGTGCCAAAGATAGTCCTTCTGCTCTGGAGTGAGTTCGTAATAAGGGGTGAAAATAGGGAAATCATGCTTGGGAGCTTCTCTGAGAAACTCTTTCAGCCATTCACCCATTTTTTCTCCTCTCCAGCACACAACAGCACCATCGTATACACTGAGTGCACTATTGGGGATGACCAAATGTTCGTCAATGCCAATCACTTTTCCAAATCCTTCGCACTGGGGACATGCACCGATAGGAGAGTTGAACGAGAACATCTGGTCATTAGGTTCATTGAACTTGATTCCGTCTGCTTCAAACTTGTTGCTGAATGTATAGAGCTGTGTGCTGCCATCTTCGGCGTAAAAACGAAGTGAGCAAGCGCCGTCGCCCTCGAACATCGCTGTCTCTGCCGAGTCAGTCAGACGGCTTATACTTTCCTTGCTGGAGCTCACCGTAAGTCTGTCTATCAGCAAGAAGATATGCGTAGAAGCCTCTTTCCCATTTTTCAGCTCTTCCAGATAATCTTCAATACGGACAATCTTCCGGTCAATCTCTACACGGGTAAATCCTTGTTTAAGATCAATCTCCAGTTGTTCTATCAGGCTTCGCCCTTCACGGAGAAGGATAGGGGAGAGAATAGTATAACGGGTTCCCTCTGCAAATTCATGCGTACAATTGATAATATCTTCAATGGTATGTTTCTTGACAAGCTGTCCACTTACAGGAGAATAGGTTTTTCCAATTCGGGAAAACAACAGCCTCAGATACTCATATATTTCGGTAGAAGTACCTACGGTAGAACGAGGATTCCGGCTGTTAACTTTCTGCTCGATAGCAATGGCAGGTGGAATTCCTTTGATAAAATCGCATTCAGGTTTACTCATCCTGCCTAGAAACTGTCGGGCATAGGACGACAAGCTCTCTACATAGCGCCGCTGTCCTTCGGCATAAAGCGTATCGAAGGCCAATGACGATTTTCCGGAGCCTGACAGTCCGGTTATTACAATCAGCTTGTTCCGTGGAATTTCTACACTGATGTTTTTAAGGTTGTTTACTCGGGCACCTTTAATTGATATGTAATTACGTTCAGACATTCGGAATTATGAATTTAGTTGATTCTACAAAGATAAGTATAACTTTTATTATCTTTGTACCCGTTTTAAATAAGAATAACCGATGAAAATAAAAAATCTTTTGGTCTTGCTGATGTTACTGTGTGTAGTAGGAGTAACAGACGCTCAAGACAGGTTTCCCAAACGTGAATTCCGCGGGGCCTGGATTCAGTGTGTAAATGGACAATTTCAAGGAATGTCTGCACAGCAGATGCAGCAAATGCTGACCCGGCAGTTGGATTATTTGCAGGAAGCGGGAATTAATGCTGTGATTTTTCAGGTGAGGGCAGAAGCCGATGCTTTGTATCATTCCTCGTTTGAACCTTGGAGCAGATTCCTGACGGGAGTGCAAGGTAAAGCTCCTTCGCCAAGATGGGATCCGCTGCAGTTTATGATAGATGCTTGTCATGAAAGGGGAATGGAGCTTCATGCATGGATTAACCCTTATCGGGCAAAGACCAAAGGGACTACTGCACTTTCGCCGAATCATCCTTATAATAAATTTCCGGAGCGCTTTATCGAATACGACGGACAACTTTATTTTGACCCGGGATTGCCTGAAAACAGAAAGTATATCTGTATGATTGTGCGGGATATTGTGAGCCGTTATGATATTGACGCTATTCATATGGATGATTATTTCTATCCTTATCCTAATCCGGCCGTGAAATTTCGCGATGACCCTAGTTTTGCCCAATACGGCAGGGGGTATGCCAACAAAGCAGACTGGCGGCGTGACAATGTCAATGTATTGATAAAAGAAATCCACCAGACCGTGCGTGCCTGCAAACCTTGGGTGAAATTTGGAGTTTCTCCTTTTGGAATTTACCGCAACCAGAAGAATGATCCGAATGGAAGTGCTACAAACGGCTTGCAAAATTATGATGACCTGTATGCAGATGTGTTGATGTGGGTAAATAATGGTTGGGTAGACTATAACATTCCACAAATTTACTGGGAAATGGGACATAAAGCAGCCGATTATACTACTTTGGTACGCTGGTGGGCTAAGAATTCTGCACATCGTCCTTTGTTTATTGGTCAGGATGTAATGCGAACAGTAAAAGCTCGTGACCTTCAGTCTCCTTCTATTCATCAGATGGCGGCTAAAATGAAATTGCAACGTTCGTTCTCTACTATCCAGGGAAGCTGTCAGTGGTACTCAACGGCATTGGTACAGAATCCCGGAAATTATGGTACGATGCTGAAGCAGGAATATCATCGCTATCCGGCTTTGATGCCAAAGTTTTCGTTTATGGATGATGAAGCACCTGGTAAAGTGAAAAAAATGAAGCCTGTATGGACCGAAGATGGTTATATGCTTTTCTGGACAGCCCCGAAGGCAAAGGATGAAATGGATAAAGCCGTTCAATACGTGGTATATCGTTTTGGAAAAGATGAAAAAGTCAATTTAGAGGATGCTACACATATTGTTGCAATTACACGTTCTAATTATTACAAATTGCCTTATGAAAACGGTAAAACCAAGTATCGTTATGTAGTCACTGCTTTAGACCGTTTGCAGAATGAGTCGAAGCCTGTCAGCAAGAAGATAAAATTATAAGATTTTTAATTGATATCTTTTAAAACTCTCTTGTCGGAATATTCATTTATCTTGAATAGCGGCAAGGGAGTTTTTTTGTTATAATAGCAACCTATAGTTGCATTAAATAAAAAAAACAAGCCTGCATTTGCTAAGCAGACTTGTTTTTTATGGGAATAAAGAAATATGTTCTAAGTATTATTTGGCGAAGCTGACAGCTCGAGTTTCTCGGATTACAGTAATTTTTACTTGTCCCGGATAAGTCATTTCGTCCTGAATCTTCTTCGCGATTTCTGTAGACAGACTTTCTGTTTGTTTGTCGTCAATCTTGTCTGCACCTACGATAACACGAAGTTCGCGGCCGGCCTGGATTGCATACGTTTTAGTTACACCCGGATAAGACATAGCCAATTGTTCCAAGTCATTCAAACGTTTGATATAAGCTTCAACAATTTCGCGGCGTGCTCCTGGGCGTGCTCCAGAAATAGCATCACAAACCTGTACGATAGGAGCAAGCAAGCTAGTCATTTCTACTTCATCGTGGTGAGCTCCGATAGCGTTGCAGATATCAGCTTTTTCTTTGTATTTTTCTGCCAGCTTCATACCCAGTAGTGCGTGTGGCAATTCGGGTTCTTCATCAGGCACTTTACCTATATCGTGTAACAATCCGGCACGTTTTGCTTTTTTAGGATTCAATCCCAATTCTGATGCCATTACAGCACATAAGTTAGCTGTTTCGCGTGCATGTTGCAGTAAGTTTTGTCCGTAAGAAGAACGGTATTTCATTTTACCGATGATACGGATAAGTTCCGGATGCAAGCCATGAATACCCAAGTCGATGGTTGTTCGTTTACCTGTTTCGATGATTTCATCTTCTACCTGCTTACGCACTTTAGCTACCACCTCTTCAATACGGGCCGGATGAATACGTCCGTCAGTAACCAGCTGATGCAGTGCCAAGCGAGCAATCTCACGGCGAACAGGGTCGAAAGCTGAAAGAACAATAGCTTCGGGGGTATCATCAACTACGATTTCTACTCCGGTTGCTGCTTCCAAGGCACGTATGTTACGTCCTTCACGTCCGATGATTCGGCCTTTAATCTCATCAGATTCGATATGGAATACTGTTACAGAGTTTTCGATAGCCGTTTCTGTTGCAACTCGCTGGATAGACTGAATAACGATACGTTTTGCTTCACGATTAGCTGTAAGCTTGGCATCATCCATGATATCATTGATATATGATTGAGCCTGAGTCTTGGCTTCTTCTTTCAAGGATTCTACCAATCTTTCTTTTGCTTCTTCTGCAGAAAGACCAGACAAGGCTTCCAGTTTTTCACGTTCCTTCGCCTGCAGTTTATCCAGCTCTTCTTTTTTCTTCTCAATGATTACCAGCTGAGCATCCAGATTTTCCTTGATGGCTTCAGTTTCATTGCGCTTGCGCTGAACCTCTTCCTGCTTCTGGTTCAGCATAATTTCACGCTGTTTAAGTTTGTTTTCGGCCTGTTGGATTTTTTGGTTTCGTATAGCTACTTCCTTCTCCAAATCAGCCTTCTTGTTTAAAAACTTCTCTTTAACTTCCAGAAGCTTGTTTTTCTTGATGACCTCAGCCTCTGTTTCTGCTTCCTTGATGATGCCGTCGTATTTTGCCTTCAAGCCATGCTTAAAGAATACGTAAGAAAGAGCCCCACCTACCAGGAAAGCAATAATTGCTACTATAATTCCTAATCCTGTCATTATACTTGGGTTTAATATTAATATATAAAAAAACACAAACCTATAACTGATGATATCAGCTATTAAGTTTGTGCGGTTTTTTCTATCTGAATACTGAACGGTTACAGCTGTTCCGGAGTAGAGTTGTTATTGATACACTCATCCAGTTCTTTTACCAGTTCTGCTATTTTTTGCATATATGGTTCAGTATCGTTCTTGTCCTTCAACGATACATTTTCAAAAGCCAGTTCCAAAGCGGCCATAGCCCAATGTTTGTATGAGTCAAACTCAGGAAATGTCCTTCTATATTTGTTCAGTTTATTATCAATCTGTTTGGCAGCGTCCCGATACAGTTGTTCATCTTCTCTTTTTATAGTGAGAGGGTATCGTTCATTGTCAATCAGCAGATGTATCTTTAATTTGTCGTCCATAATGAAATCGGCTAAACTGTTATAAGTTATTCATTCAGTAAAGCGATGCACTTGTCGACTTCCCGCACAAGCCGCACCAGTCTTTGTTTAGTATCACGGAGTTCGTTGTCCTGAATACTAAGGATGCGAGCCATTTTGAGGTTGGTATACATATCTTCCAATTCTTTACGGCTATTTTTTAAACGAATGATTTCCTCTTCTTTCTGTGAAAGAAGTAGTTTCAGCTCAGCATTTTCTTTCTGTTGGTGTTCATAAAGATATATTAAATGCCTGAGCTTTCCTTCGAAGGTATTTAATAGCTTTTTATCTTCTTCCGTCATTTTATACCAAATTCTATACAAATATAGAAGTTTGAATAGAAACACAAAAATTTTTCGGGTATAAATTCGATATTTTGCTTATAAATATTTTGCATGGTAATGAACCTCCTGTTTTAGTATTCGGAAAATTGTTTATAAATTTGCAGAACACCGAGGTGACATTAGGTGTAAATTCTTGTTTCTTAAACATAAAATCGTTGTAAATGTATACCGTAATTAAGCGTATGGAAGTTTCGGCAGCTCATTTTCTGAAGCTGTCTTATCCCAGTAAATGTGAGAATTTGCATGGTCACAATTGGATTATTACCGTGTATTGCCGTTCGAAGGAGTTGAATCCGGATGGAATGGTAGTTGATTTTACTCATATCAAGGAGGTTGTTATGGGTAATTTGGACCATAAATGCATAAACGATGTGCTGCCTTGTAATCCTACGGCAGAGAATATAGCAAGATGGATTTGTGATCAGATTCCTTTTTGTTACAGAGTAGATGTCCAAGAGTCGGAAGGTAATACGGTGATTTATGAAAAAGATTAATGAAATTTTCTATAGCTTGCAGGGAGAAGGATATCATACTGGAACCCCTGCTGTTTTTGTCCGTTTTTCGGGATGTAATTTGAAATGTACTTTTTGTGATACTGCGCACGAAGAAGGTGTGTTGATGGAGGATGAGGCTATTGTTGAGGCTGTCAGTCGCTTTCAGGCTACTTGGGTGATTCTTACCGGCGGGGAACCAGGATTATGGGTAGACGAGGCTTTGGTAGATGCTTTGCATAAAGCAGGAAAGCAAGTAGCTATAGAAACAAACGGAACTTGTCGTCTTCCTGATAATATAGACTGGGTTACTTGTTCTCCTAAAGAAGGTGCGGCTTTAAAAGTGGAAAGGATAGATGAAATAAAGGTCGTTTTTCTTGGTCAGGATGTTGTGTCTTATTTATCTATACCTGCCCGGCATTATTTTCTTCAACCTTGTTCCTGTTTAAATACCTTGGAGGTCGTACAGTATATAAAGGAGCATCCCTCGTGGCGTTTGAGTTTACAGACACATAAACTAATAGATATTCCCTGAAATTTTCAGGGAATTTTTTTATAAAAAAAGAAAAGCTGCAACTTATTCAGTTACAGCTTTTTATCTCGGCACGGGAAGAGAGGCTCGAACTCCCGACACTCGGTTTTGGAGACCGATGCTCTACCAACTGAGCTATTCCCGTGTTTGCGGTTGCAAAGGTAGTACATTCTTTTGAATATACAAATTATTTGAAAAGTTTTTTTGATAAATAAATGCTATAATAATCCTAAGTCCCTGAGCATCTGAGCATAAAACTCTGCTTTTTTTTCTAGCTTCATTGGGTATGCCCGACTGGATGAAGGCATTCTGTAGAGTTTTATCACGCGGTCTTCAACTTCTACAGTCGTATATCCTCCTACTGCAGGAGCTTTGGTTTCAAACTGCTCCGATAAAACATCGGTAGCTTTTTGTCCTGTTGTGACGATGGCCTGGCACTCCGGGAGTTGTTTAAGCAATAAGTGTAAATCTGTAGGCTCCACAACCTCCAGAAATTTGTCTGATGCATTATCCTGTAATCGTTTTACAGCTGAAGCCGTATCATATAGTGCTATGCCTGTATGTGCTAGAAATTCACTTAGTCTAGGCTTGTCGAAAGCCTTTTTCCCTTCGCATAAGAAATAATCCTTATCCTGGAAATAGATATGACCAAAAATACGCCACATATCGTTTTGCAGGTTCGGATAAAAGAAATCCATACTCCATCTTTTCTTTTGCGGAGGAAAACTGCCCAGCATTAACAGACGGGCTCCTTGGGGCAAGAAAGGTTCCAGCGGATGATACTCGATAGGGATATCAATAGTGTTCATAAGTAGCAGATTAAAAAACGCGGATAATATCAGAAGGATAAAATCCGCGTTCGTATTATTTTATACTTAAATAAGTTTATTCTTTGGGTTTAGGCTCTTTTTTAGCCAACAGAACGATGTTGTATACATACTCGGTCATCCAAGCCTCTGAGTATCCCAGTGTGTGCTGGTATTTTCTCAAGTTAATGCAAGTCTTACGTACACTGTCATCTTTCCAGTCGTTTTTGGTAAGAATATCGTTGATAGCCTTTTGAGTCATGTTGTATAGCATTTTCTTCAATACAGAAGGCATGCGGAATTTCCATTGCATTAAGTTGCCGATAACCATCATCAGGTCATTGCTGAATCCCTGGAACATGAACAAGTATGTTTTTACATCATTTACATTCTTGCAGTTCTTTTTGATGGAATTGTCTATTTCTTTGAAGAATCCATCACTCAATCCGTAAATATCGACCAGCATTTTTTTACAGCGGGATTTTTCGGCAATACCCAGCTTGTTGTTTTGAGTAGGAATTTTCAGTGTTCTTTTAAACACAGCCATATCTGGCAGGAAGTTGATGTTTGATATACCCATATTGCTGGCCATAACCGCCTGATAGTACACACGAATCAGTGTCATGAAATCCTCCATGCCACCTACCCTGGTTGTTTCTTCGGTTTCGGCCTGTTTTTTACCAAAAAGTTTTGAAAATATTCCCATAATCGTCTTTCTTGTTTTTTATTTGTGTGCAAAGATACTAAAAAAGTGTTACCAGCATTCTATATCCTCTTCAATATCTTTCATTTGTTCTTTTCTGAAAACCGGATTCTTGATGCCTGCCTGTTTTTGGCTACGGTAATCATCCAAAAGCCGGATGGCATATTTTCCCAGCAGTACGATTGCTATTAAGTTACATATCGACATCAGGGCCATCATGATATCTGCCATTCCCCATACCAGCTTCAGGCTTGCCAATGAGCCAAATAACACCATGGCCGTAACCAGTATGCGGTAAACAGGAATAACCCATTGTTTACGTGTAATAAACTGGAGGTTGGCTTCACCATAATAATAGTTACCTAAAATACTGCTGAATGCAAAAAAGAAAATAGCTATTGCTACATAATAACTGCCTGCACTACCGATTTCGCTATTCAGTGCAGCTTGCGTCAGTTTGACACCATCCAGGGTACCGCCCAGATGCGTTTCGCTAAACAGAATAATGAAAGCCGTACACGTACAGATGATAAGCGTATCTGTAAAAACGCCAAGCGTCTGTATCAGCCCTTGTTTGACAGGGTGTGTTACACTAGCCGTAGCAGCAGCATTAGGTGCCGAACCCATACCTGCTTCATTGCTGAACAAACCTCGCTTGATACCTTGAGTAAGAGCAGCACCGATGCTTCCGCCCAGTGCCTGTTCCCATCCCATGGCATGGGTAACAATATGCATAATGACATCGGGAAGGTGAATAATGTTGGCCAGAACAATGTAAAGAGCCAACAGAATATATCCTAAGGCCATGACCGGTACGATGAAGCCACTGACCTTGGCTATACGCTGTATTCCTCCGAAGATAATGATTAATGTAGCTACAGTCAAAACAGCTCCGGTCCATACTGGTGGAATGCTGAAGGCTCCGTCGAATGCAGCACATATGGTATTGCTCTGAACCGAATTGAATGCAAAGCCGAATGTAATTGTGATAAGGACTGCAAAAATAACCCCCATCCATCTTTTTTTAAGTCCTTTTTCCATATAGTAAGCAGGACCTCCAATGAACGCATCTTTACCTCTCACTTTGTAGAGCTGTGCCAATGTTGATTCGATGAAAGCGCTGCTAGCTCCCAGTAAGGCGATTATCCACATCCAGAAAACAGCTCCCGGTCCACCTACTGTGATGGCAGTTGCTACTCCTGCCAGGTTGCCGGTGCCTACACGGCTGGCAAGTGAAATGGCAAATGCCTGAAAAGAAGAAACATGCTTTTCTCCGCTTTTATAGCCTGAAGAATCGCTCAAAAGACGAATCATTTCCTTGAGCATCCGCACTTGAACAAATTTTGTTTTGAAAGAGAACCAGAATGCACAGCCCAAAAGCATAATAATCAGTACATAGGTCCATAAGAAATCATTGGCGCTACCAATAAGTTGTGTCAATAAATCCATAAATATATAACCGCTATTATTTTCAGGTTGCAAAAGTACGGATTTTTCGGCAAACTGACAATATTCTATTCTGCCTTCAGCCTAAAATAGAACTTATGGTTATCAAAAACCTCTTCCAGCAGGTCAAAGCGGATAAAGTCGGCAATCAGCTGGCAAGTCTTTTTACGGTTCATTTGAGAAAGTTTGCAGCACTGGTTCAGAGTGAGCAGGGCATTGTCTCTGAAAAGATTCAGTACGGCTTGTTCTTGTTCTGTATAGGCTATGACTACATCTTTTTTCAAATCATCGTGCAGCCATTTTTGCAAGTGAACGGGAGTGGCCAGAATGTTTTCGTCTTTAATGCGTACATAGGCCCAGGGTTTGTTCTGCTCATCTAAGGCATAAACAGGTTTTTGTTCACTTGGGGCAATTTGCACTTCCAGAACATTTTTCCCCTCTACATTATATATAGTGTTGCGGATTTCTACTTTTGGCTGACAATACATGGTGGCGGCAGCTTCAATCATATAAATTTCCTCTTCCGAGCGTACTCCTGCTATTTTTCCGTTATCTTTAACGCCTACCAATAACCGTCCTCCTTCTGTGTTGGCAAATGCAGAAATACTGCGCGCTATTTTGCGGGCATCTGTTATGGCAAATTTGAAATCCTGTTGCACATGTTCGCCTTGAGCAACCAGTTGCTGTATGTAATCCGACTGATAATTCTGTTTCATAATAGTACAAAGATAAAAAAAAGGCTGCAAACAGCAGCCTTTTTCTATCTCGATAACTTTTTATCAAAATCAGTAACAGTTTTTATGTGTCATGATATCCAGCACCAGCTTGTCGGTTTCATTCATGCCGATAGAACCGATTTTAGTCAGGTTGCGGATACTCTTGTCCACATCATCTTCAATGATACCTTCGACCGAAGATACACAGTTGTTTTCCATAGCCATAATGGCCGAAAGAACAGCTGTTGATACCCCACTTGTAAGCTTCAGGGCGCAACTCGGTTTTGCTCCGTCACAAATCATACCTGTCAGGTTGGCGATCATATTCTGAACGGCATATGATACTTGCTGGTAAGTACCTCCCATCAGTAAAGTGATACCACAACTGCTTCCCGTAGCTGCTACTACACATCCGCATAAAGCCGACAGTCTTCCCAAACTTTGTTTGATATAGATAGCTGTAAGGTGGCTCAACGTTAGGGCACGAATCAGTTCTTCTTCGCTCTTCAGATGATTCTCTGCATAAACTACTACTGGCAGTGTGGCAGCGATGCCTTGGTTTCCACTACCTGAGTTACTCATGACCGGAATCATGGCACCAGCCATACGTGCATCGCAGGCTGCTGATGTGTATGACAGGATATGGGTCAGCGTATTATTCCCCATGATATCGCGTTTGCTTTTACTGTCTTTCAGAGTCTTACCCAGATGATGTCCGAAGTTGCCTTTAAACGACAGTTCGGCAGCATTCATATTCAGACGTTTAGCTTCCAATATAAAACGAATTTCATCAATTGGAGTAGTAGTTGCGAACTCATACACTTTTTTCAGATTCAGAGTCAACTCTTGCTCTTCTGTTTCGGCTGTGGTAGTTACCCGTTCATCCAGTAATACCTCTCCGTTTTTTTCGACATAAACAAAATGCGTATGTCCACCGCTGATGATGGCTGTACTTTCATCATTTCCTTTTCGGCAATGAACTTCAATATACAGCTTTTCTTCGATGTTCTGCTTTAGCTTGATGTCAATAGCCTGTGCATCAATCAGCCTTTTGCCCTGTTTCACAGCTTCTTCATTACTGTCTTTCAAGACTTCCAGCTGGTAAGCCGACTTACCTATCAGAACACCCAGTGCGATGGCAATGGGTAAGCCTATCATGTCTGTGCCCGGAATACCTACCCCCATGGCATTCTTAAGAATGTTTGCACTCAGCAAAACTTCTATTTTTTCGGGGCAGGCACCCAATGTCTCGCTAGCCTTAGCCGCACAAAGTGCTACAGCAATCGGTTCTGTACAGCCAATGGCCGGAACGACTTCACGATTAATGAGGGCAATGATCTGCTCTCTTTCAGCTTTATCAATCATATTTATTTTTTATAGTTCTTCAGACCAGTTTCAAGGAAGTTCACATACTTGTCGATGTCTTCGTCGTACGAATAAGACTTGTTCAGTGGCTTGCCTTCATTGTCAATCAATACATAGAATGGCTGGGCATTAGCACCGAATTTTGAGCTCTGCAAGTAACTCCATTTGTCTCCCAAAGTTCTCAGTGTGCGCTGTTTGCCGTTTTCGTTTACTTTGATAGGTTCCGGCAGCGGAGTTTTATCGTCTACGTACAGTGTAATCAGTACATAGTCTTCGGTAATGAGTTTTTTCACTTTCGGATCAACCCATACGGCCAATTCCATTTTACGGCAGTTCACACATCCGTGTCCGGTGAAGTCGAGCATTACCGGCTTTCCGTTTTCCTTGGCATACTGCATACCCATATCGAAATTATCGAATTTTGCATGCACTTCATTATTAAATAAGTTGAAGTCTTGTGTGTTCAACGGCGGAGCAAAAGCACTTACAGCCTTAAGTGGTGCGCCCCACAAACCTGGAACCATGTAAACTGCAAACGCCAGCGAGAACAATGCCAGGAAGAAACGTGGTACACTTACCTTATTATCATCGTCGTCGTGCGGGAATTTGATTTTGCCAAGCAGGTAGAAGCCCAATAGTGCAAATATCACAATCCATAATGCCAGGAAGGTTTCGCGGTCCAGAATTCTCCATCCGTAAGCCAGGTCGGCAACCGACAAGAACTTCAAGGCAAAAGCCAGTTCCAGGAAACCAAGCGATACTTTGATGACATTCATCCATCCACCTGATTTAGGCATTGATTTCAACCAAGACGGGAACAAGGCAAAGAGTGTGAAAGGTAATGCCAATGCAATGGCAAATCCCAGCATACCGATAGCCGGTGCAATCACACTTCCGGTTGTAGATACTTCTACTAACAAGAAACCGATGATAGGACCGGTGCATGAGAATGAAACCAATGAAAGCGTAAATGCCATGAGGAAGATGCTCAGCAAACCAGTGGTTTGTTCAGCTTTGCTGTCTACCGCATTGCTCCATTTAGAAGGCAGCGTAATTTCGAATGCTCCGAAGAACGATGCAGCAAAAACGACAAGCATCAAGCAGAACAGGATATTGAAGATTGCATTAGTAGATAATGCATTTAAGGCACTTGCTCCAAAAATTGCAGTAATAGCAAGTCCTAAACCTACATAAATTACAACGATAGAAGCTCCGTAGGTCCAGGCATCACGGATACCTTTTTTCTTGTCTTTAGTACGTTTCAGGAAGAAACTTACGGTCATCGGGATAATAGGCCAAACACAAGGTGTGAAGAGTGCGAGTAAACCTCCCAGCAAACCCGTAAAGAAAATATAAATCCAAGAATGGTCGGCAGCGATGGTCTGTTCGCCGAATGCTTTCAGCTCTTCAGTAACAGGGCTCCAGTAATTTGCGATTTGACTGTTGTCTGGTGTACTCAATAAATTGGCAGTACCATTATCTGCATTATTGGCTCCGGCTGTAGCCTGTTCACCTTTTTTCCCGCTGAATGAAAAATCGACACTGGTAGGAGGCAGGCAGTTTTCATCGTTGCAGGCACCATATTCCAGATAACCTGTTACGTTGTAATTTTCGTCTACTATCTTAATTTTCTGAACAAAAGTTGCAGTTCCGGCAAAATAGCGGACTTGCATCTGGAAAATGGGGTCCATTTTGTCTATTTCAGTTCCCCTGGGCATGAGTTTGCCAACTACTTCGGCTCCTTCAATTTTATCTACATTGAAAGTTGCTGAGATGGGACCACCTTCAGGAAGGTCGGTAGAGTAGATATGCCATCCGTCTTCAACTTCTCCGGTAAATACAATCTCTGCTTCAGTGTCAGATATTGTAATCCATTCGGTCTTGAACTTTACCGGTTCCTGAATCTGTGCAAACACCGGTAAGCACAATAAGGCCATTAATAGCCCACATAGAAAATGCTTTTTGCTCATTTAAAGTACGTATTTAAAGATAATCACTAGGTTATTTTCTAATAACTAATTATTTAGGTGTGCAAATATAATCATTTTTTTATTTTTTTTGGTTATGCTATTGCAGAATAAAAAAAAATGCCTACCTTTGCAGCGCAATTGAGAAACAACAACGGTTGTAATCATTGTTGGAGAGGTGGCAGAGTGGTCGATTGCGGCGGTCTTGAAAACCGTTGTACCGCGAGGTACCCGGGGTTCGAATCCCTGTCTCTCCGCTGTAACGCTCGTAAAATCAATATTTTACGGGCGTTTTTTTTATCTCTGAATCTAAAATTAAATTACTTTCCGTTTTTATGAAACTTGGTTTCAATGAATATTATTTTTAATACAGAGTTATAAAATTCAGTCTATATTTTGTTGAATACGTCACGGTTATCTAATTTTATGGTTCAAATTAAAAAGTATTCTTATTGCTACCTAAGCTATAAAATATATAGAAACAGAATATGATACATATATATCCTATCTTTGTCAACAAAAAACAATATCTTGATTTATTACTTCTTGCTGATGAGCAAGAGTCCATGATTGACCGTTATTTGGAGCGCGGGGATATGTTTGTCCTAGCTGATAACAATGAGGTTAAAGCTTCATGCGTTATAACTGAAGAAGGTAAAGGTATCTACGAAATCAAAAATATTGCAGTTTATCCACAGTTTCAGCGTCAGGGGTATGGAAAGAAGTTAATATTTTTTCTTTGGGAGCATTACAAAACTAGATGTCATACAATGCTTGTCGGAACTGGAGATTCTCCTCTAACCATGTCCTTCTATAAAAAATGTGGGTTTGTATATTCACATCGGATACCCAATTTTTTTACTGACAATTATGATCATCCGATTTTTGAAGAGGGTAAACAATTAAAAGATATGATTTACCTAAAAATTAGTAAAAAATAGATAGTTATAATCAAGTAAGATTATTTTTTTCTTAAATCCTTCAACGCATTTTTGCTTGCTGCAGAAATACTTGGTTTTACTTCTTCCGATAGATATTCAAGGCATGCAGCCAATTCGCTTTTTAACTCGGGAAAAGGCTTGCACATTCTGGCAGCAAGTTTGATCATAACGGAACGGCTGCTGTCGCTTTCTTTAGAGTTGCTCATGTTGTTCAGGCAGAAATCGAGTAAGTCGGTTCTGAAGTTGACAGTCATAGGCATGTCTGCCAAGATAGACAATATCAGTCCGCGGCGAATTTTTAGATTCGGAGAAATAGCCATATCCACTATTTTATCGTAGAATGGCATCAGGTATATTTCCTTATCCTCTTTGGAAAGATGTGATAGTATCCAGGCAGCATTATATGCGACCCGTTTCTGTTCTGAAGTCAATAGGACATTACAGAATTGGGCAATACCCTCTTCATTATGGCGCAACTCTTTTACAAAGAAAAGAACTTCAGCTTTGGAAATTCGCTCGTTAAGTCTGTTCATAAAAAATTATTGATTGTTTTATTCTTTTCTCAATGATTTGTGCATGACAAAATTTGTCAGCTTTAGTTTATTTGCCTTGGCTTTCTGACTCTTGATAACTTTATATCCTTTTTTCTCGAAAAAAGGACGTGCTGTCAGACTAACTTGCGATGTGATGTCTGTAACATTGAATTGTTGAGCTAGGGTTTCGATTTCAAAAAGGAGTTGCGTAGCCACCCCTTTGCCTTGCCAGTCTTTATGTACAAACATAGAGTGCAGGTACCCTTCTTTATTCATAGATGAAAAGCCAACCAGACAATCATTTTCATCGAAAGCCCCAATATATTGATTATGGGAGAGGAGCTCCTTCCATCGTGCTGGGGCATCACCACACGAAGCCCAGTCTTCGACTTCTTCTTTAGTGTAATGTTGAATATTGATATTCAATACAGTAGTACGGAATAAATTCTGCATTTCTGGGATATCTTTTTCTTTGAGTGGATGAATTTTATATTGGGGAGTTAATCTTTTACTTGGATTTGTTTTGTCATTTATAATTTCTTTTGCCATAATAAACTCTTCTTCTGTTTGTGTCCCTACATTAGGCAATTCCCGAAATGGGTGAATATTATTTCTAGAATTATTTTTCTTACCCTTCATTTTAGGATAAGGCAGCACTTTTTCCAATGCACTTATAACTTCCATGAAAGGATGTTTGTGTTCTACATCCAGAATATAATGTTCTTTGGCTCCATCATAAGGAAATCCAGTTTCGGCTTCTTGCATCATTTCTGCTATGGCCGGATGCTTTTTGATATAGGCAATATTATCACATATTAAAACTATAGGCTTTTCATTGATATAAATCATATATTCGCCGAACATTTTCCGGTGACGGATAGTTCCTATCCCTTCCAATTGGGAGCAGACAAACTCTAAAAAATCGACATTGCTGGCCATATACTTATTTTTTATGATACTTATACACAATAATGGGGGAGCATAATGTACTTAATAAAACCAGTATCCACATATTTCCTGTTACTGGATTATATGCTTAAAATAATTCATACCAGGAAGAACCGGAAGAAAGTCCAAAGCTAAATTCAAAACAAATAGTAAGTAACATCCATACACTGCCTGTAAGCACACAATCTTTCCTTGAAAGATTTGTAATATGCGGCAGTGATAGACGCGTAACTATATATATTATTCCGGCAAGTAAAACTCCGCTCAGTGGCAAAGCCAGATTATCGGGTAAATATTTGTTCCAAATGTATTCACGAAGTCCTCTATTTAGTATTGCCAGTGGAATAAAGCAAAACCAAATCAATAAAATTTTAATCCATTTCATTGTTTTTGTCTGATTCATGAAGCAGCTTTTATAAAGGAATAACTTAGTTAAGCTTATTGGGCATTCCAGATAGCCTTTATGGTTTCCTCTTGGCTATATCCAAAAGGAGAATTTTTGCTGCGTGTATTGGCTCTATACAGATTCTGAGTTTGGTTAGGACAGCAGATATCTCTTATGCCCGGCATTTCTACATGGCCGGCAGGGTCGGTTTTCTTCATCCATTCCCATGCATAGCGCAACCATTCGTTGCGATAGCTTTCCGGCTGTTTGGCAAACCAGGAAATCTCATCCCATCCCCAGGGAAAATAAGAGGTCGTATCGGCTACATTGACCGGTTCTTCTTTTCCATAATTGTCTATTTCCACCAAATAGGGTAGATGTTCGCAAGCCCAACCCGAAGGAGTAATACAGCCCTTACTTTTCAGGTAGATGGCATCTAGATGGTTAACCCGCAACTCAGCCGGCTGTACATTACCTTCTTTCCAAGGAGTTTCGGTCGGTATTGCACAGATACGCATAGGGAAAGAGTTGAAGTCTATCAGGCTTTTCCCGTCTTTTACCATACCTCCTTTCGGAGTATGAGCATCCAGTATGACCCATTTCCGGCGAGAATGCTGTGCAGCAAAGTCACGTATCTTGTCAATCAGTTTAATCCACCAGGTTCTGTCCGGATCATTCATGCCCATCAGTTCTATTTGTCCTAAGTGAAAAGCTTCACATCCGATACGTATATAGGAACAGGCCAGATAATAGAACCATAACTGGGTTTCTTGTCTGCTAATATCGGGTACACTTCCTCCCGGATGCCAGTGGTCAACGTATTTCCCTTCCAGATTCAACATGTCCTTGTATTGAAAATGCCTCTTTTCGGGTTTTAATCCATATTCCTTGAACACCCATTTGGGTATTTCTATCAAATCAACCTTGTCTGATACCGCTTCAAACAGGCAAGCCTGGAAAACCAGATCAGCATCATAGGCATGCAGCTCTTCTATAATAGTTTGGGCATTGCTCCAAAACAGGGTATCCTTCAGTACTTGTTCGTTTTCCCAAAGCAGAATAGCACGACCCAGAAATTTGGCTCCAATGTTTTTTATCATGCGGATATCATCTTTCAGTTGTGCTTTTCCTTTGCGGGGAACCAGCAGATTGGTTACTGTAATAGAGCGGTCCAGATAGTTTTCAAGTACTTTCTTTTGAATACCTTGGCCGTCAAAATAATAAGATGGAGTTGTTTTTCCTATTATCCATCCGTGAAAGAGGAAACAGAATGTCAGTAATAAGATGCTTGGTTTAATCATGGTAAAAATATTATTAGGATTCAGGTAAAAAGTTCCATCAAATAGGACATTTCCCAGTAAAAGTAATCAATTTTTGGAACATATATAGGCTTGAGGAAACTATTTTGAAAACAAAAGTTACCTGAGGGGCGAAAAGATAAAAGACTGCTTTGGAATGAAGCAGTCTTTTATGGAATGTTGAAATAAGGCGTGTATTATAATAAAATGACTTTTACGACACGGGCACCATGTGCACCCATAACCAACGCCTGTTCGATGTCGGCCGTTTTGGATGGTCCTGAGATAAAAGCTCCGAAACCATAACTGCCGGTATCAATTAACCGGTATGCTTCATGCATATTGTTGACGATATTGTTGCGGTCCAGTAAGATAACCAGTTCTTCTGAAATGAAATAAAGAGCACGATGTTTAACATCTTGTTCAATCCATACTGCACCATTTTCTGCAACTCCTACTTTAGCTTGGACAATTGCGACATCTGTCCCGTTCAGGTCGGCCGGATTGTCAATCTCATCAGGATTAAAGGTGGCGCAAGTAATTCCTGGTATATTGGAGGCGATTCGTTTGTTTTTGGGATAGAGGGTACGGATAAGTTGATTTATATCTCCTCCTTTTTCTAACAGGATGGCTTCTCCGCCAACTTGTTTCATGATGTTACAGAATTGCTCTGTCAAATTCTGAAACGTCAGTGCGTGTGCTTCCAGCGCTGTAAGGTCTGGCTTATCATATTTCACCACAGTGGCACGCCGGATGCTTTGTAATATATCTTCTCTGCTGCTCATAACCGATTTATTTTACATTTCCTTTTTTCCACATGTCATTAAAGCTCTCTTTGGCAAAGTCGGGCATATTGCGGTCTCCTCCCCAGGTAAGTCCTGCTGCTTTTAAGAGTTGCATTCCCCAGGGTGCCATGTGCATGGCTGTATTGAAAGCCCATGGACGGTTCATAATAGCAGCCATACCGCTTGACATGATTTTTTTCTTTTCATCTGCTTTTCCCAGTTGTCCTAATTTTTGTCTCCATAAGTAAATCTGTTCGGCCAAGTCTACTTTTGCCGGACAAACATTCGAACACGAATGACACAGAGAGCAAGCCGATACGTTATCGTAATAATGTAAAGGTGCTTTCAGCATACCCAGATTGATACCTATAGGGCCCGGGATGAAATAGGTATAAGAATATCCACCACTGCGACGGTAAACAGGACATGTATTCATGCATGCACCACAGCGGATGCAGTTCAGAGTTTTTACGTGCTCGCGGTCTGCCAGGATATTGCTGCGTCCGTTGTCAACAATGATAATGTGTAATTCACCTCCTTCGCGAGGTTTACGATAATGGGTGGTATAGGTAGTGATGGGCTGTCCGGTAGCAGAACGTGCCAGCAGACGAGTGAATATACCTAGTGAGCGACGGTCGGGTACAATCTTTTCCATACCGAAGGCTGCAATCTGTAACTTAGGTTGTGAAGTTCCCATGTCAGCATTTCCTTCGTTGGTACATACCACGACTTCTCCTGTTGAGGCTACGGCAAAATTGGCTCCTGTCATGGCCGCTTCTGCATGAATGAATTTTTCGCGTAAATTTTTTCGGGCAGCATGGGTCAGGTAAGTCGGGTCAGAATTTCCTTTTTCAGTGCCCATTTCTTTTTCAAACAGTTCACCTACCTGTTCACGTTTGATGTGGATGGCGGGTAATACGATGTGACTGGGTTTCAGATGCATCAACTGCAGAATACGTTCTCCCAAATCGCTTTCTACGACTTCTATGCCTTTACTTTCGAGGAACGGATTTAGTTCGCATTCTTCAGCCAGCATAGATTTGCTCTTTATAAAATGTTTTACGCCGTGCTGGCTTAGGATGGTATAGATGATATTGCAATACTCTTCTGCATCTTTAGCCCAGTATACATGGGCGCCATTAGCACGGGCATTGCTCTCAAATTCCAGCAATAATTCGTCCAGGTGGCTGTTGCTGTATAGTTTGGTAGCACATGCAGCTTCCCGCAGTTCTTCCCATTCGGGAACACTTTTGCTCAACTTATCTCTTTTTGCTCTGACTAGCCAGAGTGTTTCATCATGCCATGCAGCCTGTTTCTTATTCTGCAGAAACTTGCCGGCTGCCTTTGAATGTTTCGTACTCATAATCCTGCAGCCAATATTTCAACAATATGTAATGTTTTGATAGGTAATTTTTCTTTTTCGATGATACCGTTCTGGTGCATCAGGCACGAACAGTCTGCTCCTGCAATGTATTCGGCTCCGGTAGCCAGATGCCGGTGCACTTTGTCGTGTCCCATCTGAATGGATACTGCATTTTCTTCTACAGAGAACATTCCTCCAAATCCGCAGCATTCGTCTTTGCGTTTCGGTTCTACGATTTCGATGTCTTTAACCAGTGACAGCAGGTTATACAGCTTGTTATAATGTGGAATGTTCAACTCGCTGGGAGCAGAGAGATGCAGCAGTCGTACACCGTGGCAACTGTTTTGCAGGGAAACTTTGTGTGGAAAACGTGCCGGGAGAGAAGTAGGTTTTACTATATCGTGAATAAATTCGCAAATCTCGTATATTTTTCCTTCGCTGGCACAGCGGTGTTTTTCCTGTTTCAGAAGGTTTCCGTAATGGTCGCGTACGAAAACCACGCAACTGGCAGAAGGACCTACGATATAGTCGTAATCTTTGAATTGTTCGTCGAAATGGTGAGCCAACTGGGTAGCTTTATCTTCAAATCCCGCATTGGCCATCGGTTGTCCGCAACAGGTTTGATCCAGCGGATAGTCTACATCAACTCCCAGGCTTTTCAGTAATTTGTAGGAGGCTACTCCTACTTGGGGGTAAACAGCATTGATGTAGCAAGGTATAAATAGACCTACTTTCATGATTGTTGTGCTTTTTAGTATTTATATTTTGATTTTAAATTGGAAGCATACTCCTTATTAAACGCAAAAGTATAGAAAGATGTTATAGGTTGTTCTCGTATTTCTAATAAAATTTCTTTACTGAGAAAATATTGCTTGAAGTATCCATAAGAGTTTTTTAACGAATATTCGGAATGTATACAAACTTTTTCTTATTTTTATGGCTAACTAGATTAACTAAAGTGTAAATAAGATGGAACACGATGATAAAAAATGGGAAATATTAGAGAGTGAGTATTTGATTCGTCGTCCGTGGCTTACTGCCCGAAGAGACCACGTGCGTTTACCTGATGGTGTGGAAAACAAGGAATATTATGTACTTGAGTATCCGGATTGGGTTAATGTCATTGCTATTACGGTCGATGGAAAATTTGTGATGGAGCGTCAGTACAGGCATGGATTACAATGGACAGGGTATGAAATATGTGCCGGTGTATGTGAGTCTGGTGAGAACCCTCTGGAAGCAGCGAAGCGAGAACTGTGGGAAGAAACCGGTTTTGGAGGAGGAGAGTGGAAGTTGCAAATGACAATTTCGGCTAACACAAGTACTATGACAAATTTGTGCCATTGTTTTGTGGCAACAGGTGTAGAACGGATTTCGGAACAACATTTGGAAGCGACAGAAGATATTTCTGTGCACTTGCTGACAGTAGATGAAGTTCGAAACTTGCTTGTCGGTAATGAAATCAGACAAGCATTGATGGCTGCACCCTTGTGGAAATACTTTGCAGAACAGCATTTGCTATAGTGTGATATGAAATAAATGACTAAATTTCGTATTATGAAGGACATAAAATCATTGGCAGTATTTATTACTTTTCTACTTCTTTTATTCCCGGCATCGGCGGCGAATCATGTTCCGGATGGCTGGTGTATAGAAACCCAGTCGCGTGAAAACTATAATGGGGTGACCTTGGCCAATGGGCGTATCGGTCTGGTGAGTGGTGCCGATTTGTTCGCTGTTTCAGAAATCGTTCTGAATGGAGTGTACGACAGGGAATATGCCGGTGGAGTAAGCCGTCTGGTACGCGCTCCTCTTTATACCGGATTACAATTAAAGATAGAGGGGCAGCCGGTAGATCATGCAGCCGTTTCGCACTGGAAACAGTCTTTGGATATGAGACATGCCAGTCTGACCACTTCGGTGCAATATCATGGTGTCCGGATTGAGTATACTTTGCGGGCTTTGCGGAATTTGCCTTTCATGAGTTTGGGCGAAATTGCGATTACGCCCGACAAAGACGTAGACATTGAACTGGTAAATAAAGTCTCTTTTCCCGAAGAACTGCGCGACGGAAAGTCGCATTTTAAAATGATGCGCGATGCCGAAGCCTATATGCCGGTTTTGGTTGCCGAAGCAGAAAGCCTTACCGGCATGCAGCAACTGGCTACCTGTAGCGCCTTTTTGTTCGAGCCTGGAACAGCAGGCGAGGCCGATACCCGAAAGGTGAAGGGTGAGGAAGGAAATGCCTCTTTTTCGAAAAGACTGAAAAAAGGCGAAACTTTCCGGTGTGCCTTGGTGGGCGCAGCCTGTTCCTCGCGCGACTTTGCCGACCCGAAAGGAGAAGCAGAGCGCATGGTGGTGTTTGCGTTGCGCCAGTCTGCTGCTTATTTGATTGAGGGGCATAATGCACATTGGGATGATTTATGGAAAAGCGATATCGTGATTGAGGGTTGTCCCGAAGACCAGCAGGATGTCCGGCTGGCATTGTATCATCTGTATTCGTTTCAGCGGAAAGGTTCGCGTTTAAGCATTCCTCCCATGGGCTTGTCTACCGTAAAAGGTTATAACGGCCATGTCTTTTGGGATGCCGAATTGTGGATGTATCCGCCAGTTCTGCTCTTGAATCAGGATTTGGCCAAGGCACATATTGATTACCGCTCCGACCGGCTTGCCAAAGCGGTGCAGCGTGCAGAAATGTTTGGCTACCAGGGTGCCATGTATCCGTGGGAAAGCGATGATTATGGAGAAGAGGCCACTCCCACCTGGTGTCTGACCGGAACTTTCGAACATCATATTACCGCCGATATCGGCATTGCCTTCTGGAATTATTATCGGGTGACGCGTGATAAGGAGTGGTTGCGTGAAGAGGGTTATCCGGTTATCCGCCGTGTTGCCGATTTCTGGGTGTCGCGTGTATCCTGCAATGAAGACGATACTTATTCCATAAAGAATGTAGTAGGGGCAGATGAGTATGCACCGAATGTAGATGACAATGCTTTTACAAACGGAGCGGCCAAGGTAGCTCTGACAAATGCGGTCAAGGCTGCACAGGTACTGCAGGTACAGCCCGATGAACGCTGGACAAAGATAGCCGACGGCATACGGTTTCACTATATGGAAGACGGCACGATGATGGAGCACTCCCGCTATCAGGGCGAAATGATTAAGCAGGCAGATGTGAATCTGCTGGCATATCCGTTGGGCATCGTCACAGAGCCGGAAGCCGTTAAACGCGATTTGGCCTACTACGAAGAAAAGATTGACAAAGTGAACGGCCCCGCCATGGGAAGTGCGATTCTTTCGGTTTTGCATGCCCGTTTGGGGGATGCCGAAGAAGCCTATCGTTTATTCAAGAAAAGCTATATACCCAACAGGCGTCCTCCTTTTGGCGTTTTGTCCGAATCGCCGGCTTCGAACAATCCTTATTTTGCAACAGGAGCCGGAGGCATGTTGCAGGCGGTGCTGTATGGGTTCGGCGGACTGGAGCTGACCGACAACGGTGTGGAGCAGCGTACTCCTGTTTTGCCGAAGGCTTGGAAATCGCTTATCATAAAGGGGGTAGGTATGGAGAAGAAGGATATAATCATTCATTAATTTAATAACTATAACATGAAAAAACTATTGACATTATTGGGCGTATTGGGTATGTCGGTTGCGGCATGGGCGCAGACGCTGAACTCTCCCGACGGGAATCTGAAGTTGACTTTCGGACTGTCGGCAGAGAAAACCCCTGTTTATTCGTTGGAATATAAGGATAAGCAGGTGGTGAAAGAGAGTAAGATGGGCTTTGTATTGAAACCGGCCTTGGATTTCAGCAAGAATTTCTCGGTTGTCGATACGGAGTTCTCCGAATCTACATCGACCTGGAATCCGGTGTTGGGACAGTATCGTGAGATAGAAGACAACCATAAAGAGATGCTGGTTGAGCTGAAGCAGGAAAAAACCGGATGGCTGCTGAACATCCGTTTCCGTTTGTTCGACGATGGACTGGGTTTCCGTTATGAATTCCCCGTGCAGGGAAATTTACGTCATTTTACGTTGGT
>ENA-UEQH01000393-UEQH01000393.1-human-gut-metagenome-genome-assembly--contig:-NODE-393-length-25025-cov-7.009059_pt1 | contig 25025 bp, 23 predicted proteins | sample MGYA00242945_ERZ507943 | MGnify/ENA primary metagenome ERZ507943 (study PRJEB26167, sample SAMN06115418) | human gut metagenome | host: Homo sapiens | place: China:Hubei | collected 2015-03-06 | study... | reverse complement strand
GTGTTCAGCAGGGCATTCTTCCTAGAGCCACCTATCAGAAGGCGATGGACAAGGCATGGAAGGCTCTTGCCGCATCCTTGTAGATGGTCTTGAGCTGAGACTGGGACTGCAAGATGATTGACGCCGAGATTTCCCGGCTTCGGATGGTGGCGATGAGCTTATCAAACTTCGGGATTTGACCGATGTTCGCAAACTCGTCCAGCAGACAGCGAACATGGACGGGAAGCCGTCCGTTGTAAACGTCATCTGCTTTGTCGCAGAGAAGGTTGAAGAGCTGAGAATACATGATCGCCACGACGAAATTGAAGGTGTCATCGGTATCGGAAATAATGACGAACAGCGCCGTCTTCCGGTCTCCGATGGTGTCCAGTTCCATCTCATCGTAGCTCATCAGCTCCCGCAGCTCTGCAATGTCGAAGGGCGCAAGCCTTGCACCGCAGGAAATCAAAATCGACTTGGCAGTTTTGCCCGCCGCCAGCTTGTATTTGCGGTATTGCTTGACCGCAAAGTGGTCAGGGTCGCGGGCTTCCAGCTCGTCGAACATGACATCCACAGGGTTCTTGAATGTCTCATCGTCCTCTCTGGCTTCCGAGGCATTGATCATTTCGAGCAGGGTAGTAAAGTTTTTCTCGTGGTCGGGTGCCTCGTACCAGATGTAGCCGATGAGAGCTGTGTAGTAGAGCTTTTCCGCCTTTACCCAAAAATCTTCGCCGGACTTATCGCCGTCTCCCTTCGTGTTGACGATGATCGTATTGACCAGCTTGAGGATGTCCTTCTCGCTGCGGATGTAGCTGAAAGGGTTGTAGTGCATGGATTTCCGGAAGTTGATGGTGTTCAGCGATTTGATGACGTAGCCGCCCTTTTCGAGCATTTTGCCGCATTCCACCAGCACTGTACCCTTCGGGTCGGTGACAACGTATGAACTGTGCATCTGCATCAGATTTGGCTTTACAAAAAAGCGCGTCTTGCCTGAGCCGGAACCGCCGATGACAAGGATGTTCTTGTTGCGGGCGTATTTCGGCTGCTTTGGACGGCTGTTCATGGTCAGGAACTCCGTCTGCGTCAGAATGACGTTGTTGGAGAACTCCGGGTCCATGTACGGCTTGATGTCATCCGGCTTGCCCCATCGTGCAGATCCGTATTCTTCGCCCTGCCGGAACTTCTTGCGGTTCTTGCCCTTGACATAGACCGCCAGCTTGAGCAGTACGCCAGCCGACAGACCGATGAGAAGATCGACGGGATGAAAGCTGGGCAGCGGATTTGCAAAGGCAGAGCCGAACACGGCAAAGCCGTTTGTCAGCTTGTCGATGAACGCTGCGCCGGGGGCGAGACGAAACACGGCGGCGATCTTATCCGCGAAGTAGAAGGCGAAGACATACGGAAGGTTCAGAAGAATGAGCTTCTTCATATCGGGTTTGTTCACAGCTCCACACCCCGATCCTTGGTCTTGACCTTGACTTTCTCTTTGTGCTGTGCCTTGCTCTGGGCTTTCTCCTGATCCAGCTTGTGCCGGATGGACGGCTGTTCCTTCTGCTTGACGGTTTTTGCGGAGAACTCCTTGAACGCGGCGGTCATAACATCAACATCTCGTCCCTTGAAGAAGACAAGATAGCTGGGCGGCTCAACGGAAACGTCCTTCTTGAGCGCAAAGTCCAGACCGTATTTACTGGCTGTTCGCTCAAAGGACTTGATGTTGCCGTCCGTCACTTCGATGTTGGAGATGGCGGCGTTCTGGCTCATCAGATGCTTGATGGACTGCTTGCCGCGATAGGTTTTTGGCTGCTGCATCTGCTTCTGCGCCTTCTCAATCTCCTGCACGAACTTGTCCAGTGCCTTTTTCAGCACCTCGGCTGAGATTTTGCCGCCCTTGATCATGATTGCAACAACTTTGGTGTTGACTTCATCCTGCATTGCAGTGATACCTCCTTTCCTTGAAATGATTGAGGGAATGCTGCCTCAGCTAAGGCGGCACAATCCGGCGATAGATGATTTTCATTTACACTGTCCTCCTTTCCGAGCATTGCTCACGATGGTATTCATTAAAGAGTGTCTTCACAAAGGCTATAATCGTAGGTCTTCGGCTTCTTTGACCCTGCCGATCTGTCCTGCCCGTAGAAATCATGATTGACGAGCGCGGAGTAGTAATTGTCTATCGTCAGAGAGGCGTTATACAGAGCGGTCAACAGGTACGCCCGGATATTACGGATGTCTGACGGGTTCTTGTTCATTGCTTCCAGAACGTACTCTATGTGGCTGCTATTCAGCTTGAGAAAGCGGGACTTAACCACTTGCTGCGGCATATCCTCGCCATTGATACGGATGGTCGGAGCGGTAGAGCAGACGGCATCCAGCATGATGTCCATGATCTCCCGGAAGCGGTCTTTATCGAACTTCGGATCCTGACAGAGAATGTTGTAGTCAAGATTCTCTTTGATAATCTCTTCATACTCGCTTCGCTCATCCATCCTGTCCATCACATCAAGATTGATGGATTGATAGTTCTTTGAGAGAGTATTTCTTTCTTGTGTAATTACTTGGATAGTATTTCTTTGTGCGGGATTTTCCCTATGGGGATTCTCCACGTCTGGATTCTCCACATCGGGATTTTCCCTGTGTGGATTATCCCTGTGTGGCAAACCGGCTTGCGGCATCTCATAGATGTCGAACTCCGTGCTGACCATTCTGCCCTTATCATCTCTGCCACGGTGACGGACAAGGTAGCCGTTTTCCTCAAGCTCCTTGAGTGCCGAAAGTATGGCGTCGGGACCTTCCTTGCAGAGTGCTGCAAGACCACGGGTGGAGAACTGCCAGCCGTCGTTGAAGGACAGCATCTTTGAGAGAAGACCGACTGCTTTGAGGGAGAGGTTCTTATCTCTCAGGTGGGTATTGCCCATGACCGTGAAGTCACGGGTTTTATTGACGCGATAGACTGACACATGATCACCCTGCCATTTCCGTAGATACTTCAACGCCGCAGATTCCAAAGTAGCGGATGCGGATGACGTTCTTGCCCTTCGGGGTGAAGTAGGTCTGAGAGCCGGTATAGCGGAAGGTCACGAAATCCCGGACGATGAAGAGTCCTTCGTTGCTCTTCTTGTTGTAGGGAAGAAGCTGACCGGAGGGAGAGCGGAACAGATACCCTTCGTTAAGCAGGAATTTGACGAACTTGCGCTCCGGGATTTTCAGTTCCTTCGCCGTGGTGCGAATGTTGGTGCAGTCATCTGGATTGACGAAGGCGTCAAAGTAATCGGCTTTCGGTCTTGCGATGCCCAGCTCCGCTTCAAGGGCATTGGCGCGATTCGTTTCCTTGAGCAAGGTCTGCGCAAGCTCTATGATGACCGCCGGTTCCTTCTGAATGCGGTCCAGCAGGGATTCCGTCATGTAGCAGCCGGTCTTGCGGATCATGGGAACAACCTCATCGAACAGCCAGTGTTCAAATCTTTCCGCCGAGGGGAGTTTGCTATGGACAATTAGCCTGTAAACATCACCCTCCGTAATGTAGGAAAGGGACTGCGTACCGCCGCTCGTAAGGGTGTCCCGTTTTAGGACACCCTTGCAATGGTCAATAATTGCCTTGCCGGGTCTGGCATATCCCAATGCTCTTGCAACATCTGAGCCGCAGAACAGAAGTGTTTCTCCGTCGAGGATCGTCCTCACCTCACCGAACTGTTCATTCTTGAAGACTTCGATTTTGTTATCCATGACAGGTTTCCTTTCCGGCATCAGATGTGCCACTTTGATTTTTGAGTGTAGAAACGGGATTGCAGCAGTAGGGACACTCTGCAAACACGCAGGACTGATATTTCCAGTGAGGACGGTGAAAGCGGCAGCTTCGGCACTCAGGGAGAATGCCATCCGCGCCGCTGTCAAAATGCTCAAAGCCGGGTATGGTCTGCATCAGCAATTCCAGTGCTTGCAGATCACCGGCTGTCATGCGTTTCATGCTTAAAAACTCCTTTCCTTCGCCGCATCGCCAGCAAATATTCCGGCTTTTGGGCAACAAAAAAAGAGGGTTTGCTTCTTACTCCAAATTGGAGAAGAAACAAACCCTCTTCGTTTACGATGTAGTTCAGATGATTTCTCGGATGGTATGAATGACACCGAGCAGCAGCCCGATGAAGAAGGCAAGTCCTCCGATAAGACCGCCTATGATTAAGTTCAATGCGAAGATGCCGACTGAGCCGGAGATACCGTAGCCGCTGGGAACGAGCCAGAGGCACATCCTCCGGATGCCGAATGGCAAGCCGACGCAGATCCACATACTCTCCGATGGTCATAGTCTTTGTTTTCTGCTTTTGTTCCCTGGGTTGAAATACAGGAAGTGAAAACTCCTTGCAGACCATGTCGTTGCGTTGCCGCAGTTCCTGGAGCTGCTCCTTTGCGATATGCAGTTTCCGTCCGGTATCGAAATTGACCGAGTTGATGAGGAAGTGGGAATGGATGTGCTCACGGTCTGTGTGGGTGCAGACCAGAACTTCGTATCCCTCATAGTACTCGGCCAGCTTCAGCGCGGCCGCGTGAGCGGTGACCGGGTCGACTGCTTCGCCTTTCGGGAAGCTCTGTACCATGTGATAGAACAGTACACCGTCCGTCTTGTGGTAGAGCCGCTTGGTGGTCATGAAATCCGCGTAGACAGATTCCGGCTGACAGTTGATACCTGTGACCAACTGCTGCCCCTCGAACTCGGTCTTTTTATCCTGCATGGTATACCGCATCACGGCGCTCATGCATCCGGTGGTCTGGCCCCGCTTGTAGTTTGTGAAGCTGATGATAGCCATAGCTTACCAGCGCTTTCGTTCAAGGATCATCCGAACGGCACCACAGAGTTCAGAGAACGCCCGACATACGCTTTCCAGATCGATCACGGTCACTCGTCCCATGTGCGCCAGGGTGACGAGCTGGTTCAGATTTCTGCCGATGGACTTCAGCTCCTTCAGCACTTCTTTCAGGCCGTCGATGACCACCACCTGCTTTCCCAGGCAGCAGGCAGTGACGTAGTCGCTCATGGACATCCCGGACTGCTTCGCCAACTCCTTGATGGCCTCCCGGTCTGTGGACGCCATGCGGGTGCTGAATTTAACATCTTTTTTCATGTCGTTTCCTCCAAATCGTAGATAAAGTGGGCCCGGGCTTCTGCCCGGAATTCATGCGGAAGTCGGGCAGCGGCGTTGCCGCAGACCAGACAAACGCGATGCTGGCCACCTCCAAGGAGGTGATTTCCCTGCACCGAACACCCGCGCTCCGCTTTCGGCCACAAATGGCCACAAACGGCGTTTCTTTTTCCCTGCGGGTGTTTACTCGCCATGCCCGGCAATCTCCCGCAAATCGCCGCACAGCGCCCCAACAGGGTCAACAGGGGCGACCACAGGTACACCCTGGGCATCGTCACTTTCGGCACGGCGCAGCTCGATGAGCCGCTTCCCGTTGCTGCGGCGCACCATACCGAAAATTCCAATTTTGCTTAGCGCGTCAAGGCTTTGCAGGATCAGGCGGGACACTTTCTTAGGCGAGATACGCTCCATACCGACAGGGTCGATTTTTTCAGACAGCTCTGTGGGAGTGCCGATAAATTTCGTACGGTCGCGCATCAGTTCAGAGACCAGATAGGTGATCCGGTCGCCCAGTAGCTCCGGCTGCGTTCTGCTGTCTGCTACCATCTCCCACACGTTTTCAACGTTGCGTTCCAGAGACAACTCCCGGTATTCAATGTCACGACCGATGCAGGAGAGCTTCGCCTTACCGCTGCCGCGCCGATCTTCCACCAGAGTAAAACTGGAATCCACCGCCCCGCTGATGGCTGTCGTACCGGAGATACGGTTGAACACATCATCGGCAGTTTCCTTTCGCAGATGATGGATCAGCAGGATGGCGATGCCGTGCTTGTCCGCCAGCCGCTTCAGCACGGACAGGTCCCGGTAGTCATTGGCGTAGGTGGCATCGTGGACGGGGCGGACCATCTGCAGCGTATCGACGAGGACCAGAACAGTATCCGGGTGAGCTACGAGGAAGCCCTCCACCTGCTCCTCCAGCCCCTGGCCGATGGGAGCGCACTCCGTACAGAAATGGACGCTGTCCGGCGCGTCCTCTGTGATCTCGAAGAGGCGGTTCTGGATGCGAAGGACGGAGTCCTCCAGGCAGAGATAGAGGGTGGTGCCCTGCTTCACGCTCATTCCCCAGACCGGTTCTCCCTTGGCCACCGTCACCGCCAGCCACAGGGCCAGCCAGGACTTGCCCACCTTGGGTGAACCCGCCAGGATATGCAGACCCTGAGAGATCAGCGTGTCCACCACAAAATTGGGCGGCTCCAGCGGACGGTCCATCAGCGTCCTACCGTCCACCGTGACCAGAGGACGGTCCATTTTGTTGCTCATAGTCAGTACCTCCAATTCAAAATATCTGAATACAAAAATCTCCCACCTCGAAAGAAGTGGGAGTAGTATTCTTTTAGAGGAGCAGTGCCCACAGGACTTTTGAGCATCCCCTTGCCCCTCTGCTTGTATTGTGGTGGAAAAGATGGTATCCTGATAAAAAGCATGGACAGATTAAAAATCAAATAGGACAAATTATTGCAGAGGAGGGGGCCAGCGGAAATGGAGGGGAGCATCATATTCTATACCTACGGCAGCACCTTGGAGCTGAACGGGCAGCAGTTTGAGGCAGGCAGGCTGACCGAAGATCTGCTGAATCTATCACCGGATGACTACCACCCCCTGCACGAACGGATGGTGCGCATCCGTACCCTTATGGACATCTACGAGTATGTCCGCAAGAGTGAACTTTGGTGGAAACTGAATGATGAGATGGAGTAGCTCTGTCAGGAACTTCGCCGATATACTGTGTTCCGCTTGCTACCGGACGATTGCTATGACGCTTTCTTTTCGGTGATACGGGAGATCACAGGACAGTTCAGCTTGTTTCCTCCCGAGGAGCACAGCCTTTCAGAGGATGATCAGACAAAACTTCTCAGCGCCTCAGCGGAAGAATTCTTCCAGAGCGATGATGGGGACAGCGATCCTGAAATCTCCTTGGGACTGCTGGATCTGTTTCGTCGCAGAGAGGGCAGCGAGGAAAAGGGCGAGTTGTTTTATTACGAGATGTTTCGCCTCCTGGGAGCGTGCGAAGATACCTGGAGTGCCTACAAGAAATACATCGACCGCTACATGATGTATCTTCACGACATCCGTGCCTTTGTTCCTACCATCCGGAATTTCATCAAGTTTATCCTCTCCACACTCACGACCAATGGGCCGGAAAGTTATGCGGCAGCGCTCTATGGTTTCTATAACGATGATCGCACCGCAGAGAAGCTGATCGTCAACCCCATCACTTACCACGGGGACTGCTACAGGAGACACGATGAATATATGCTCTCCTATGTCCCGCGGGAGCTGCCGGACGGCTCCATGGCCATCTGTCAGGAGCATGTGACGGACAGCTTACAGGCGCTGATGAAGGCAGACTATATGCTGGCCCTGAATAGCGGACACAACATCCGCCGCTGCATCATCTGCGGGAAATACTTCATGCTGAAGAGCGGCGTCCACGCTTTGTACTGCGAAGGGGCCTGTCCCCACGCTCCTGGCTACACCTGTCGGCAATTTGGCACGGTGGAAGTTCAAAAGGAACTGGCAAAGAACAACCCCAAGGTGAAGGCCAAGCTGACTGCCTTTTCCAGGATCACGAAGGATATGCAGCGGGGAGCTATCTCTCAGGAGGATGCCAGAAGAGCCAAGGATCATGTGCGAGACCGGCTCTACGATGCGCTGCGCAGCCCGGATATCTCTGTTGAGGAGTTTTCTGAACAAATATCTACTGCGCAAGTGTATGAATATTGCCGCATCACCAGAGTGAGCAAGCCCCGAGGGCGTCCACCGAAAGCAAAGGCGGGTGGGACCCATGACCAATGAGGAATTGGTCCGCCGATATTACGGCGGTGATGAGCGCACGCTGGAGGAGTTGTACCGCAGGAATCTCGGGCTGATCCGGCGCATCGCCCGGGAGACTGCCAGAGAGTTCAACTGTCTGCATATGGACAGGGAAAGACCGGGAGAGTTGTCCGGCTATACGAAAACGATTCTGGAGGATCTTTGCGGCGAGGGTGCGTTGGAATTTCTGACACGGGTCCAGAGCAGAGAATACGATGAGAGCCGTGCTGTGCTTGCCACCTACCTGTACCCACATCTGAAAGGCCGGATGACCCGTTGGCTGGAGCAACATATCGGAAATCTTTCTCTGAGCAAGCACGAGATGGATGCTGTCCGGCAGGCACAAAGGCTATATCATTCAGGTCAGTTCAGCATCGAAGAGATCGCGGAAAAAATGGATGTCCTTCTGGAACAGGCTGTCAAGCACATCCGTTACAACACCCATTTTGTTGGTGTCAATGATCTTATCCCTGGGAGCTATGACGGTGATCCCTTTGAGCGGCTGATGCCTGGGAATCTCTCTGTTTCTGCGGAGCAGGTCGTGTATCGAAAAGTCTGCATTGAGCTGCTGCAGGAACTATTTGATGCTCTCCCGAAGAAGGACAGGGACATCCTCGGAAAATTCTACGGCGTATTCGGATTTGAAAAAACTTCGCTGAAGGAAATCGGCATGTACCACATGATGAAGGAGTCCGCCGTGGAAAAGGCAAAGGAGCGTGCTGTCACAAAGCTGAAAAAAGCCTATCCGGGTAGCAGGCTGCAGATCTGGAGGAATGTTCATCGTATGATACGCAGACCGATCCTGCCAGCGAAGGATGACAGAGCACTGCGGCGCAGCTTCACGACTTCGACCCTACGAAATCAGGAGTCTGGAAGATCGTAGTTTCGATACAGTCTGGTGAGAATTTTGCGCAGACAGGAGACCGCAACAGTCCCCTTTAGGACATGTTTAGGAAAGATCAAGAGTCATACTCGCTTTTTTATACGTTCCGTGCTATAATGCAGAAAAACACGAAAGGCCGGCAACTATGGCTACACATATTTTAGTCGTCGATGACGAGACTGCGATCGCAGATCTGGTGGAGGTCTATCTGAAAAACGAAGGCTTCACCATCCACAAATTCTATAATGCCTCCGACGCCCTGGCTTGTGTGCGGACGACACGCTTGAATCTGGCGGTGCTGGATGTGATGCTGCCGGACATGGACGGCTTTACCCTCTGCCAGCGCATCCGGGAGGACCACCTGTTCCCCATCATCATGCTCACCGCAAAGGTGGAGGATATGGACAAGATCATGGGGCTGACCTTGGGAGCGGACGACTACATCACCAAGCCCTTCAATCCTCTGGAACTGGTGGCCCGGGTCAAGACTCAGCTGCGCCGCTACACCCGGTACAACCCCAGGGAGGGGACAGTCCAGGAGGTCACCGAATACGACTTTCGAGGCCTTCAGATCTCCAAGGCCACTCACAAGTGCGTCCTGTTCAGCGAGGAACTGGCCCTGACGCCCTTGGAATTCTCCATTCTCTGGTATCTATGTGAGCACCGGGGGAATGTGGTGTCCAGCGAGGAACTGTTTGAACATGTTTGGGGCGAGGCGTTTATGGACAGCAACAACACCGTCATGAGTCACATCGCCCGGCTACGGGAAAAGATGCACGAGCCCAGCCGAAAGCCCAAATTCATCAAGACCGTTTGGGGGGTGGGGTACACCATTGAGTAAGAAAGGAAATACCCGCAGCCGCCGGAGATCTTTGCGCATCTGGGGCGGCTACCTGCTGGTCCTCATGGCTTGGGTGGTCGCAGTGATGGCCTTGGCATTCCTGGGCTTCATCATCTGCGCCAGCATCACCTGGCAGCCCTCGCCGCTCTACGACTTCCTGAATTGGGTTCGAGACTACATCGTTCTGGTCTGCATCGTCACAGTGCTGGCGGGCTGGGTGGTCATCAGCTTCTATTTTATCTCCAAGCCCATCAAGCAGCTGGACGTGGTGGCCAATGCGGCAGAGCAATTATCCCGCCCCAGTGAGGAGCCCATCCAGCTGCCGGATTCCCTGGAGGACATCTCCATCCAGCTGAATCTGGCCCGGGAGCAGGCTCTCCGGGACGCCCGGGCAGCCCGGGAGGCAGAACAGCGGAAAAACGACCTAATCGTCTATCTGGCCCACGACCTGAAAACGCCCCTGACCAGCGTCATCGGCTACCTGACCCTCCTGCGGGATGAGCCTCAGATCTCCCCGGAGATCCGGGCCAGGTACACCGGCATCGCCCTGGAGAAGGCGGAGCGGCTGGAGGACCTCATCAACGAGTTCTTCGACATCACCCGCTTCAACCTCTCTCGCCTGGAGCTGGAGCGGCAGAGCGTGGACCTGACGCGGATGCTGGAGCAGGTCGCCAGCGAATTCCGCCCCATTTTCGCAGAATCGGGGCTGTCATGCAGCCTGGATCTGCCGCCCAAGCTGCACTATTCCTGTGACCCGGATAAGCTGGCAAGGGTCTTTGATAATCTCCTGCGCAACGCGTCTTATTATAGCCTGCCGGACAGCACGGTGGAAATTGCCGGACGGATAGAGGCCGGGAAAATCGTACTCACCTTCTCCAATGCGGGAAAGAACATCCCCCAGGAGAAATTGGACCGGATCTTTGAACAGTTCTTCCGTCTGGACAGCTCCCGCGCCACCCGGACAGGTGGTGCGGGCCTTGGCTTAGCCATCGCCAAGGAGATCGTGGAGCTCCACGGCGGGACCATTCGGGCGGACAGCACCGAGGATCGGATCACCTTCACCATCTGTCTTCCGTCAGACCATTCAGAAGCGCCGTAAGAAAATCACAAGAATTTCGCAGAAAACTTGCAAGGCATCCGTTGGTAGATAGACAAGTATGAAACGCCTGGTTCTGGTACCATTTCAGTATCAGAACCAGGCGCTTTATTTTGATTAGGAGGTCTTATCCCATGAAAACCATTCTCGTTCTCTTCGGCGGATGCTCCACGGAGTACGAAGTTTCTCTCCATTCCGCCTATGCGGTGCTGTCCCACATGGACCCCGCCCGCTATACTCCTTTGGCTGTGGGCATCACACGGGAGGGGCAGTGGCTCTGCTATACCGGCGACCTCTCCCGGCTGGAGGACGGTACTTGGCAGCAGGCGGCAGACTGTATCCCCTGCACCCCGCTGGTGGAACGGGAGGCCCACGCTTTACTACTGCTGGACGGCTCCGGCCGCCGTCTCCTCTTTGACGCGGTATTCCCAGTCCTCCACGGCAAGAACGGCGAGGACGGTACGGTACAGGGATTCTTTGAACTGGCCGGGGTCCCGGTCATCGGCTGCGGGACATTGTCCAGCGCCTTGTGCATGGACAAGGACCGGGCCCACCAGCTGGTGGCCCTGGCCGGCATCCGGGTCCCCCGGAGCCACGTCTTTCATTCCAGCGATGATTTCAGCCGGATCGCCCAGGCAGCGGAGGAACTGGGATACCCGGTGTTTGTCAAGCCGGTCCGGGCCGGTTCCTCCTTCGGTATCACCAAAGTCTCCGGGCCGGAAGAGCTGCCCGCCGCCATGGAGGAGGCATTCCGCCACGACAGCGCCGTGATCCTGGAGGAGACGATCCCCGGCTTTGAGGTGGGCTGCGCGGTCATGGGCAACGAGGAACTGACCGTGGGTCTGGTGGACGAGATTGCGCTGTCGGAGGGCTTTTTCAACTATGAGGAGAAGTACACCTTAAAGACCTCCGCCATCCACTGTCCCGCCCGCATCCCGCCGGAGAAGGCGGCAGAGATCCAGGCAGCGGCAAAAACCATTTACCGTGCCCTGGCCTGCCGGGTATTCGCCCGGGTGGATCTGTTCCTCACCCCGGATGGGGAGATCGTCTTCAATGAGGTCAACACCATCCCCGGCTTCACCGCCCACAGCCGCTACCCCAGCATGATGCAGGGCATCGGCATTTCCTTTGGGGAGCTGGTGACCCGCCTGATCGAGTTGGGGGTGGCGGGATGAGAACCGTGTCGATTCCCCGGGAGCAGATTTTTCAGGGGCCGCTGGTCCTGGTCAACCGGGCGCATCCCCTGCATGAAAAAGAGCGATCTGCGCTGACCTCGGTGGACCCGCACCACCCCGACATTCTTCTTGAAAGCCGGGCACGGCAGCTACTGTCTGCCTGTATCCAAAAGGCGGGGGGACAGCGGGAGATCGTGCCGGTGTCCGGCTGGCGGAGCCAGCAGGAACAGCAGCGGATCTGGGACGACTCCATGGCGGAGCATGGGGAGACATTTACCCGCCAGTATGTGGCCCTTCTAGGATGCAGTGAGCATCAGACCGGCCTCGCCATCGACCTGGGAAAGGCTGCCGGATACATCGACTTCATCCGGCCTGCCTTTCCCTATGACGGCGTCTGCGGAAGATTTAGGCGTCTGGCGGCCCGGTACGGCTTTATCGAACGCTACCAGCGGGGCAAGGAGGAAGTCACCGGGATCTCGGCTGAGCCGTGGCACTTCCGCTATGTGGGGGCGCCCCACGCCCAGCTGATGGAAACCAACGGGCTGTGTCTGGAGGAGTACCGGGACTTTTTGCGGCAGGGTCCCCGGAGCGTCGCTCTGGAAAACGGCCGCATGGCCCAGGTGTTCTATGTGCCCGCCGCCGGAGCCGTCACAGAGGTGGAAGTGCCGGAGGGCTGCTGCCAGATATCCGGCGACAATGTGGAGGGATTTATCCTGACATGGTGGGGGGATACCCATGAGAACGGCTAAGAAAACCGTCCCGACTTTGGACCTCTTTCGTCTGGCGGCAGTCCTGCTGGTGGTGATGAACCACACCTCGCCCCTGGCGGATGTGTCTGCCATGGCTGATTTCTGGCTTACCCGGGTACTGGCCCGGGTGGCAGTCCCATTCTTTCTGATGACCACTGGGTACTTTCTGAGCCGGAATCACTGGGCTGGTGTGGGGCGGCAGCTGAAAAAGCTCTGCCTGCTCTACGGCGTCTGCATCCTTTTGTATCTGCCAGTGAATCTCTATGCCGGCAGCTTCACCGGTCCGGCGGATGTTTTGCGGAAACTGCTGGTGGACGGCACCTTCTACCACCTGTGGTATTTCCCGGCGACCATTCTGGGCATCGTCATCGCCCGGTGGCTCAGCCGGCTGGGCCTGCGGGTGGCTCTGCCTGTGGCGGCGCTACTCTATCTCATCGGTCTGGGCGGGGACAGTTACTATGGACTGGTTTCCCAGATCCCGCTGCTTCGGACCCTTTACGACGGCATTTTTACACTGTGCGGCTATACCCGCAATGGCCTGTTCTTCGCGCCACTGTTCCTTCTGCTTGGGGCCGCCGGAAGGCGGTGGAACCAAAAGCTGTCTCTGGCGGGCTTCTTCCTCTCTCTGGCAGCCATGAGCGCCGAGGGGCTGTGGCTCCATCGCATGGATGTCCAGCGCCACGACAGCATGTACCTTGCCCTCCCCCTGTGCATAGTATGCCTTTTTTCTCTGCTGTTGGGCGGAAACAAGGGCGAGTCCAGGAAAGTCCGGGAATTTTCCACAGCCATGTATGTGCTCCATCCCCTCTGCATCGTACTGGTCCGGGGAGCGGCAAAGCTACTGGGACTGGGAGAAATGCTCATTGAAAACAGTGTTCTCCATTTTATTGTGGTGCTGGCGCTCAGTGCGCTGCTCTCCACCCCTTGCCTGCTGAGGCTTCAAAAGAAGCCCAGCCCCACCGCTCGGGCCTGGCGGAAGGTGGATCTGGCGGCCCTTGGGCACAACGCCCAGGTGCTGCGGAACACATTGGCCCCGGGGACAGAGCTGATGGCGGTGGTAAAGGCGGAGGCCTACGGTCACGGCGGGGCAGTGACCGCCCGCACCTTACAGCGAGCGGGCGTCCGGGCCTTTGCCGTGGCCTGCCTGGCCGAGGGGATTGCTCTGCGAAAGGCGGGCATCCGGGGGACGATCTTGATCTTAGGTTATACCTCCCCGGAGGAAGCTCCGCTCTTGACACGATGGCATCTGACCCAGACGGTGGCGGATATTGACCACGGGCGGGCCTTGGCAGCCAGAGGGCGGCGTGTCCATGTCCATCTGGCCCTGGACACGGGGATGCACCGGCTGGGCATCCTGGCGGAAAACCGGAAGGAGATCCTGGAGGCATTCCGGCTTCCAAACCTGGTAGTGGACGGTGTCTTTTCTCATCTATACGTCTCGGACAGCCTGGAAGCCGAAGATGTTGCCTACACCCAGGAGCAGCTGACCTTGTTCTATGATACGGTGGCCTGGCTCCGAACTGCCGGATATGATCCCGGCAAAGTTCATATCCAGTCCAGCTATGGACTTTGGAACCTCCCAGCTCAGCCCTGTGACTATGTCCGGGCTGGAATCGCACTCTATGGAGTTCGAAGCGATGATGCGCCTGTTCAGCGAAGCCTTGACCTGCGGCCGGTTCTGTCTCTCCGGGCCAGAGTGGCCAGTATCCGCACTGTGCAAGCCGGAGAGAGCGCCGGGTACGGGCGGGTCTTTCAGGCAGAGCAAGAAACCAAACTGGCGGTGGTCACCATCGGCTACGCGGACGGTCTGCCCCGGGATCTGCCTCAGCGGGGCGGCCAGGTGCTGATTCAGGGCCGGCGTTGTCATATGGTGGGGTGGATGTGCATGGACCAGTTGCTGGTGGACGTCAGTGATCTTTCGGAGGTCGCTCCTGGCGATACAGTGACTATTATCGGCCGGGATGGCGGTCAGGTGATTCGGGCAGAGGAACTGGCTGCATGCTGTGGGACGATTACCAACGAACTGCTCTCCCGGTTAGGCATGCGGTTACCCATTGTTTCTGGTTAAAGAGCGGTAGGGAATTTTACAAAGATTCCGGTTCGGATTTCAACATGAATATACCTTTAAACAGGAATAGCCACCAACCACGATGAAATGGTTGATGGCTATTCCCGTTTGGTCGACACCAAGAGATTCTCTCAATCGGTTTAATCTGGTGTTTTCAAGATGTCCTTATGAGGAGTCGCCCTTGGCTGTCTCTTTTTTCTTCTGTTTTGCCGCGAGGGACGGGAAAAAGCAAAAAAGCGGTATCATTTCACAGGTTTTGCTTTACAATAGGAAAAAGCTGTGCTATCATAATTCAGCACGCTTATCGTGCGCATTCCCGCACTTAGGACGTGGAGGATTCACCGACCCGCCGCTCAGTGTTGGGAGAATTTATGAAAGGTGGATATCACACTATGATGCTCAAAGACCAGAAGACGGCTATCATCGAAGCCAACCGCACCCACGAAGGCGACACCGGTTCTCCGGAGGTTCAGGTCGCTATCCTCACCGAGCGCATCACTCAGCTCACCGAGCACCTCAAGCAGCACCCGCAGGACAACCACTCCCGCCGCGGCCTGTACAAGATGATCGGTAAGCGCCGCAGCCTGCTCGATTATCTCATGAAGAAGGACATCGAGCGCTATCGTACCCTGATCGCCAAGCTGGGTATCCGTAAGTAAGTTTGAAAACAGGGTGGTGTGCATGCGCACCACCCTTCTTTCACACTTTCGCCCTTGGCACTTTCCCCGCGCGTATGAGAGCCTGCTATGCTTTAGCAGTTGAAAAAGCGGCGGCGTGACCGACGTTTTTTCAAGTGCTAAACGGTCGGCTCCCATACGGAATTTTACAAAAAAGGAGATCGACAAATGTCTACCATCATCACCCACAGACAGTTCCCCAACTACCACAAGTACGAGATGGAGCTCGCTGGCCGTCCCCTCACGCTTGAGGTCGGCAAGCTTGCTGAACTCGCCAACGCCGCCGTCATGGTCGGCTACGGCGACACCCGCGTGCTCGTCTGCGCCACGGCTTCCGCCCGCCCGCGCGACGGCATCGACTTCTTTCCCCTCTCCGTTGACTTTGAGGAGAAGCTCTACTCCGTCGGCCGCATCCCCGGTTCTTTCAACCGCCGCGAGGGCCGTCCCGGCGAAAAGGGCATCCTGACCAGCCGCGTCATCGACCGCCCCATCCGCCCGCTCTTCCCCTCCGACTTCCGCAACGACGTCTCCATCATGGCGACGGTCATGAGCGTCGACCATGACTGCTCTCCCGAGATCGCGGCTCTGATCGGCACCTCCGCCGCGCTCGCCATCTCCGATATCCCCTGGAACGGCCCTGTCGGCGCGCTCAAGGTCGGCCTTGTGAACGGCGAACTCGTGCTCAACCCCAACTCCGAGCAGCGCAAGGTCAGCGATCTCGATGTCACGGTCGTCTCGACCGGCAAGAAGGTCGTCATGATCGAGGCCGGCGCGAACGAAGTCGACAACGACACTATGTACAAGGCCATCGAGCTTGCCCACAACGAGAACCAGAAGCAGGTCGAGCTCATCAACCGCATGGTCGCCGAGATCGGCAAGCCCAAGTTCGACTACCCGCACGCGAGCTTCAATCAGGAGCTGTTCGACAAGATCGTCGAAAACTTCATGGACGAGGCCAAGGCCGCGATGGATACCGACGACAAGAACGTCCGCGAGGCCCGCTGGAACGAGATGATCGAGCACTGGCACGAGAAGTTCCTCGAGGAGTATCCCGATATGGATCAGTTCCTCGACGAGATCACCTATAAGTTCCAGAAGAAGATCGTCAAGGCGTGGCTGCTCGAAGGCCACCGCGTCGACGGCCGCCAGAAGAACGAGATCCGTCCTCTCGCTGCCGAAGTCGGCGTCCTGCCCCGCGTCCACGGCTCGGGCCTGTTCACCCGCGGCCAGACGCAGGTGCTCTCCGTTTGTACGCTTGACACGCTTTCCGCCGCCCAGAAGCTCGACACCATCTGGGAAGAGACCGAAAAGCGCTATATGCACCACTATAACTTCCCCGGCTACTCCGTCGGCGAGGCCAAGCCCTCCCGCAGCCCCGGCCGCCGCGAGATCGGCCACGGCGCTCTCGCTGAGCGCGCGCTGCTGCCGGTCATCCCGTCTGTCGACGAGTTCCCGTATGCCATCCGCGTCGTGAGCGAGGTCGTCTCCTCCAACGGCTCGACCTCTCAGGGTTCCATCTGCGGCTCCACGCTCGCGCTGATGGACGCAGGCGTTCCCATCAAGGCGCCCGTCGCCGGTATCTCCTGCGGCCTCATTCAGGACGGCGACGACTTCACCACGTTCATCGATATTCAGGGCGTTGAGGACTTCCACGGCGAAATGGACTTCAAGGTTGCCGGTACCAAGAAGGGCATCACCGCCATCCAGATGGACCTCAAGAACGACGGCCTGACGATGGCCATCATCAAGAACGCCCTTGAGATCACCTATGATGCGCGCGTGCAGATCCTCGACCAGATCATGCTGCCCTGCATCTCCGAGCCGCGCGCCGAGGTCAGCCAGTATGCGCCCAAGATGATCACCATGCACATCGACCCCGAGCGCATCCGCGAGGTCATCGGTAAGGGCGGCAGCGTCATCCAGAAGATCGTTGCCGATACCGGCGCCAAGGTCGACATCGACGACGACGGCACCATCCACATCGCCTCCGCCAACGCCGCCGCGTGCGACGCTGCGAAGAAGTGCATCGACGATATCGTCTTCGTGCCCGAGGTCGGCAAGCTCTACTATGGCCGCGTCGTGCGCCTGATGCAGTTCGGCGCGTTCGTCGAGATCGCCCCGGGCAAGGACGGCCTGGTCCACATCTCCAAGCTCGACCGCAAGCGCGTCGAGAAGGTCGAGGATGTTGTCACCGTCGGCGATATGATCTGGGTCAAGTTCATGGAGATCGACGAGAAGGGCCGCTGGAACCTCTCCCGCAAGGACGCCCTCATTGAGATCGAAGCCCAGCAGGCCGCCGCGAAGGCCGCCGAGCAGCAGTAATTCGGCTTCCTAAAGATGATAAAAAAGCAGCGCCAACCGGCGCTGCTTTTTTTGCGCTTGCGGGGCAACGGGCGGCATGGTATGCTGGATGTGGAAAAGTTGAAAGCGTTACGGGGAGGAAACTTGCCCTATGAGAAGCGATAGTATGTTTGTCGAGGCGGCCAAAGAGGATGTGCCGGAGATCATTGCCCTGCGGCATCAAATTTGGGGCACTAGTTACAGAGGGATCTACCCCGATGATATGATCGACAACTTTGATTGGGCGTGGCATCAGGAGAAAGAGCTGCTGCGGATCAATGATCCGGCGTATTCTGTGTATCTGCTCCAAAAAGACGATCAAAATATCGGCTATTTGACGATAAGCAGAACCGATGGGATCGTCTTGCAGTCACTGTATATTCTCTCTGAATATCAGAGGCAGGGGATCGGTCGGGCGGCATTTGATTTTATCAAGGCGTATTGCAGGGAACACGGGGCGAAGTTTTTTACCTGCCACTGTGTTCCCGAGAATCTGAATGCCCGAGCATTCTATGAGAAGATGGGCGGCGAGGTGATCAGGACGGACTTGGCAAACGAGGAGCCATGGAAGAACTCGGTCACCTATCGGTTTGCGGCGGCGTAAGCGAATCTGAAAGATCGACAGCTGTCGGGCTGAGAAGTAAGGGGCGGCGCCCGCAGGGTGCGGGGAATTTATGAAATATGCGGGGGGTTCTTTCGATGGACTATATCCGAATCACCGATGATAATATTGAGAAAGAGCACATCTGCTGTGCGATGTCCGGCAAGCAGGGCGTCATCAAAAAGGAGTGGCTCAAGCAGCGCTTTAAAGAGGGGCTGGTCTTCTGCCGGAGCACGGAGCGCGGCAAGTGCTTTATTGAGTATATTCCGGCGGAAAACGCGTGGGTGCCTATTCAGGCGGACGGGTATTTTTATATTGACTGTCTGTGGGTCTCCGGCTCGCTGAAAGGGCACGGATATTCCAACGATCTGCTGGAAGAGTGCATCCGGGACGCAAAGGAGCAGGGACGAAAGGGGCTGTGCATTCTCTCGTCCGAGGGGCGAAAGCGGGAGTTCCTCTCCGACCCGAAGTATCTGGCATATAAGGGATTTTCCGTTGCCGATACATCGGAATGCGGGATCAATTTGATGTATCTGCCGCTTGCACAGGATGCAGAGCCGCCGAGGTTCAAGGCCTGTGCCAAGCACCCTGCGGTGGAAGAGAGCGGCTTTGTCCTCTATTATACCGACCAGTGCCCGTTTACTTACTACTGGGTGCCGCGCGTGGAAGAGGCCGCGAGAGCGTACCACGTGCCTCTGAAGGTCATCCACGTCACCAGCAGGGAGCAGGCACAGAGCGTACCCGCCCCGGTGACGACCTACGCGCTGTTCAAGGACGGCAAGTTCCTGACCCAGAGCATTCAAACGGACAAAAAATTTCTGAAGCTTGCGGGAATACAGGTGGAGCAGTGCTCGGATACAAAATAAAAGCACGGTAAGGGGCGCGGCCATGCCGCGCCCCTTTGCAAATTCCATGCGGCTATGCCGAAGCGGAAGGGAAAATAAATTTCACGGCATATTTACAGGCTGTGGGGGAATTTGGTATAATATGGCATCCGACAGGATACAAAAGACAAAAACGTGATTTTCTTCCCTGAAAGGAGAAGTGCTGTAATGCGTGATTATATCATTATGACCGATAGCTGCTGCGATCTGAGCCAGCAGGAGGTCGAAGAGCTCGAGTTGACGGTCCTGCCGCTCTCGTTCACCATCGAGGGCAAGACGCTTTTGAATACCCCTGACCACGCGGACATGTCGCCTGAGGAATTTTTCGCCAAGATCGCCGCGGGCGCGGACTGCACGACCGCCGCGGCCAACGTCGGCCAGTTCACCGACGCGATGGAAAAGGTCTTGCAGGAGAGCAAGGACATCCTCTGCGTCTGCTTTTCGAGCGCGCTGTCCACAACGTATCAGTCCGCCTGCATCGCGGCGGAGGACCTGCGCGAAAAGTACCCCGAGGCGAAGATCTTAGTCATTGACTCGCTGTCCGCCTCGCGCGGGCAGGGCATGCTGCTCTATCGCGCCGTGCGTGAGCGCCGCGAGAAGAATTTGACCATCGACGAGCTGGATGCCTACGTCCGCTCCATCATCCAGAGCCAGTGCCACTGGTTCATCGTCGACGATCTGAACCACTTAAAGCGCGGCGGCCGCGTGAGCTCCACGGCGGCGCTGGTCGGCACGATGCTCGGCATCAAGCCCGTCATGCACACGGACAGCGAGGGCCGCTTGACCCCCGTGAGCAAGGCCCGCGGCACGAAGGCGGCGCTGCGCGCGCTTGTCGACAAGGTTGGCGAGATCGGCGTCGAGCCGGCGAAAAACCAGCCCATGCTCATCTGCCACGCCAATTGCCCGGAGTCCGTCGAGTACGTCAAGGGGCTGCTCAAGGAGCGCTTCGGCGTGACGGACGTGCGCGATGAGTTCATCGGCCCCGTCATCGGCGCGCACACCGGCTGCGGTACGTTGGGCCTGTTCTTTGTGGGGACTGAGCGATGAAGTGGCTGGAATTACACCTTGACACGCAGCCCGCGGGCATCGAACCCGCGACGGAGCTTTTGAGCGAGTACGGCATCGACAGCCTGATGATCGACGAGGAGGGCGACTTCAAGGACTTCCTCGAAAATAACCACCAGTACTGGGACTATGTCGACGACGAGCTGATGGAGCAGATGCACGGCAAGAGCCGCATCACGTTTTATTTGGAGGACAGCGCCGAGGGCTACAACACCCTCGCGCAGTTCCGTATCGGTCTGTCGGCCTTCAAAAAGCAGCATCCCGAGTACGCGCCGCTGATCCTCAGCATGGAAAATGTCGAAGACGCGGACTGGGAGAACAACTGGAAGAAGTTCTACAAGCCCATGGAGATCGGCGAGCGGCTGCTCGTCGTGCCGGAATGGGAGCAGGCGCAGGAGGACGGGCGCGTCAAGCTTGTCTTAAATCCCGGATTGACGTTCGGCACCGGCAGCCACGCCACGACGCGGCTGTGCTTACAGGCGCTTGAGCAGCATATCCACGGCGGGGAAAAGGTTTTAGACCTTGGCTGCGGCAGCGGCATTTTATCCATCGCCGCGCTGCTGCTCGGCGCGAAGGACGCCTTTGCCTGCGATATCGACGACAAGTGCGTCGGCGTCGCGTATGAAAACGCCGCACTCAACGGCGTCGGCAAGGAGCATTACACCGTCCGCGCGGGAGACGTGCTCAGCGACAAAAGGCTCCAGAAGGAGTTCGGCGGCGACTATGACGTGATCGTTGCAAACATCGTCGCGGACGTCATCATCGCGCTCGCCCTGCAGGTGGGGAAGCTCCTCAAAAAGGGTGGCATTTTCCTCTGCTCGGGCATCATCGACGACCGCGCCGACGAGGTAAAGGAGCAGCTTATCGCTGCCGGATGGCAGATCGAAGAAACTCGCAGCAGCGAGGGGTGGTTTTCTTATCTTTGCAGATAAGAGGAGGCTTTTCACGCTGCGCGTGGATGGGGAATAGCAGTGCCGATGGCACTGCACGGATAAAGGGGGCCATTCTCTCACGTGAGAGAATGGCCCCCTTACACCCCCAAGAGAACGCAAGGGGCTCTGCCCCTTGACCCCGCCATTGCGAGCTTGGGGCTTGAAGAGCTGAGGTGCTTGCCGAATCGGGTGCCTGCCAAGTGGTGCTGCTAAACGATTTGGGTTACTCCTATTACCCGCTGCCGCTCTGCCTGCGATTCGGCAGTCTAACGCAATTTCCGGCTACTTCAGATTTGGGCAAACCTGCTTTTGCCTGCCGAGGCAGCATTGCTGCGCTCGCCGCGGGTTAGTTGGCGGATTCCATGTAGATTTCTTCGGTTTTCTGCTGAGCGGTGGTGAGCAGGTCTTTTGCGCTGCCAAGGTTTTGCTTTTCCATTTGTTCCAGCGCGTCGGTGATGGCGTTGAACAGCAGATGGTACATCTTTTCGTAGTTCATAGTATAGTCCTCCTATCGCAATACAAATGTAATACTTTTATATTACACATATTTGGGCAAAAATGCAATACACTTGTCATATGAAATGTATTGCAGGTGAGACTATGGCTTTTAAAATTCCAAGCGTACCGCCGACGACCAACAAATCGGTGCGTTTTCCAAATGATATGCTCGAAGAGATCGAGAACGCGATCCGCGGCAAGGACTGCACATTCTCGGCATTCGTCGTCGCAGCTGTCCGAGCTGCACTTGACGACTTAAAAGAACAAGAAAACGACCGCTGATGCGGTCATTTCTTTGTATGCGGCGAGCGCAGCAATGCCGCGCCCGCAGGCAGTCTGCCGCCGTGCTGCCGTCACACGCGCCTCACGATAGTAAGGCGCGGTTGCAACCGGTAACGACTCGCAGGGACTCATGGCGAAGCCATGTACACCGCACCTGATTACCCGCAAGGGGTATGCCACATCCGTAAGGCAGCAGAGCTGCCAACGGCTGTGCAATGCGCAGCGCGTGCAGTTCTTCAAGCCCAAAACTGCCAATGTGCGGGGTCGAGGGGGAAGGCCCCTCGTCCTTTCTCTCGGGGGTTGTAAAGGGGGATACTCTCTTTCTCGAAAGAGAGTATCCCCCTTTTACGCACTCCCGCACGGTGCGGGAATCGTCCTCCTGCACCAGTGCAGGAAAAAAGCTCTTTTACGCCTCCGGCGTCAAAATCCCTTTCTCCGTAACCAGCATCGTGCAGCGCATATCATGCTCCTCGACCGGCACCTCGGGCGACATGAGCTGCTCGCGGCAGATGAGCACCGTCGGGCAGTGGAGCTGCGGCAGCAGGCGGTCATAGTACCCGCCGCCCTGACCGAGACGGCGGCCCTTGCGGTCGAACGACAGGCAGGGCACGACGGCGAAGTCGATGTCCGCCGCGGTGACGAGTGCGCAGCTCTTTTTCGGCTCTAAAATGCCGTAGGCGCCCGCCTCCAGGTCGTCCATCGAGCGCACGACGCATAGGTCGATGGCGTGCTCGGCGGCGCAGCGGGGCAGGATCAGCGTCTTGCCCGCAGCAATGGTCTCGTTCATAAAGAGCGAGGTGTCGATCTCCTTTTCGGTGCCGGCAAAGGCGAAGACGACTTTCGCGCTCTTGTACTCGTCGAGTGCGAGCAGGTGGCGGCAGATGGCCTCGGAGCTCTCGGCCTTGTAGGCGGGATCGAGCGTGCGCTCTTTCTTACGGATAAAGGTTCTCAGTGCTTTTTTCTCTTCGATCACAGACATGGGAATGCCCCTCCTGATGCTTTCAAAATTTGTCGTTCCTATCGTAGCAAAAAGCGAGGAAAAAGGCAAGCTGCCGAAGAAAGTAAAATAATATCCCGCCGCGCTTGTCAAAAGAAATTGACAGCAATTTTTAATTTTGTTATCCTAATCATGGATAGGAACGCGGATGACCGCGTCAAACAGAGGAGGAATTTTTACCATGGCTATGCTGCTCAAGGGAGCCGAGGTCGCCAAGGCGCTGACCGAGGGGCTCCATGCAAAGACGGAAGAACTGAAGAAAAACGGCGTAGAGCCCTGCCTCGCCATCCTGCGCGTCGGTGCACGCGAGGATGACCTGGCCTACGAGCGCGGTGCGCTCAAGCGCTGCGAAAAGGTCGGCGTCGCCGTCCGTCAGGTCGTCCTGCCTGAGGATGTGACGCAGGAGGTGCTGATGGAGAACATCCACGCGCTGGGCGCAGATGAAAAGGTGCATGGCGTGCTGATGTTCCGCCCGCTGCCGGGGCACCTTGATGACGAGGCGGCGCGCGCGGCGCTCGACCCGAAAAAGGATATGGACGGCATCACCGACGGCTCCATGACCGCCGTGTACGCCGGCACCAAGGGCGGTTATCCCCCCTGCACCGCCGCGGCCTGCGTGGCGCTGCTCAAGCACTACAACATCCCCATCAAAGGCAAGCGCGTCGTCGTTATCGGCCGCAGCCTTGTCATCGGCAAGCCCGTTTCCCTGCTGCTGCTCGCCGAGCATGCGACCGTGACCATCTGCCACAGCCGCAGCGAGAACCTGCCCGAGATCTGCCGCGAGGCCGACATCCTCGTCGTCGCCGCCGGTAAGGCCGGTATGGTCGGCGCGGAGAGCGTGCGCGCCGGTCAGGTCGTGCTGGATGTCGGCATCCACGTCGGCGCGGACGGCAACCTCTGCGGCGACACCCGCTTTGCCGAGGTCGAGCCGGTCGTCGAGGCCATCACCCCGGTCCCCGGCGGCGTCGGCACCGTGACGAGCACGATTCTCGCAAGCCATGTCGTCGAGGCGGCGGAGCGCGCGGCGAACCAGTAATTTTCGCATTCAACCGGCATAGAGAGAAAAGAAACTGATCGGACAAGAGAACAGGAGGAAACTCATGGGACTTTACGATTCCGTTGACCGCGGCAAGCCGAAGCCCAAGCGTTTGACCGGCCCCATCGCGCTCTGCTGCGCGCTGTTTCTGCTGTTCGGCGGCCTGACGTACTGGGCCTGTCACTACCAGTTCCGTTTTCATGCCTTTATCTCCGATTTGACGGACAGCACGCGCGATGCGCGAAGCACAGAGACGTTTCGCGTCACAGTGAACGGAAGCGAAACGGACGTATCGATCGACGATCTCAGTGACCTTTTATACCTTATCGACAAGGCCGGCGCGGGCCGCACCGCCGCTGCGCCGGAGGAGATGCCCTACGCCGTGATCGACTACGGCGACGGCTCGACGCTTGAGATCTGGAAGGTCGAGCTCGCGAATCCGTCCAACGACTGGACGGAGGGGCCGTTTTTCCGCTACACGGACGCGAAGGGGAAGTCGTATGGCTACGACACGGACCAGCTCCGCTGGAAAAGCGTTGTCCGACTCTTAGGAGAGTGAAAAGAGGGAGCACTCGCAAGGGTGCTCCTTTTTTTGCGCGCTCTCCAGCGCGCGGAGATTTTGCAGCCCGAAAGGGCTGCTTCTGTCCCTGCACCGTGCAGGGGGCGAGTCAAAGGGGCCATTCTCTTTCGCAAAAGAGAATGGCCCCTTTGGAACCCCAAGAGAAAGGCTTAGATTGGCAGTCTCGAGCTCGAATGACTTTTGTGCCTCCGGAGTGGAAGTGCGGTGTACATGGCTTCGCCATGAGTCCCTGCGAGTCGTTACTGCTTTCAACCGCGCCTTACTATCGTGAGGCACGAGTGACGTTCGCCTGGCGGCAGACTGCCTGCGAAATGCGGCATTGCTGCGCTCGCCGCATTGATGAGACTGGCGGTAGACGGAAATTAGGCTGCACTTCTACGAGACTGGCAGAGCGGC
>ENA-UEQH01000379-UEQH01000379.1-human-gut-metagenome-genome-assembly--contig:-NODE-379-length-25601-cov-19.570013_pt1 | contig 25601 bp, 26 predicted proteins | sample MGYA00242945_ERZ507943 | MGnify/ENA primary metagenome ERZ507943 (study PRJEB26167, sample SAMN06115418) | human gut metagenome | host: Homo sapiens | place: China:Hubei | collected 2015-03-06... | reverse complement strand
AACTTCGCCATGTGCGCTTCCCATTCCGCCTGACGGGGCAGGGTAGCCAGCCGTGCATAATCCCGTTCCATGTCAAAGTCATCCGTGGTATCCATGATCATGAACAGGCGGTTCCCGTCAATGTAAATCTGCATGTCCGTGATGCCCACTTCGCGGATACCCGCTTTCACCTCCTCCCACACGTGTGCATGTTCCGCCACGTAGGCCTCAATCAGCTCCTTATCGTTGTAGAGCTCCAGTGTCTGGCAATATCTTTTCATAATGAATAATGAAGAATGAAGAATGAATAATGAAGAATGATGACACTTACTCGTTTTTAACTTTTAACTTTTAATTATTAACTATAACTAGTCTCTCCGGAAAATATCGCGTGTATATACCTTCTCCTTCACGTCGTCCAGGCAGGCATCGTAGCGGTTGGCAATGATGGCATCCGCCTGCTGCTTGAAATCCTCCAGGCAGTTCACCACCCTCGAACCGAAGAACGTGGTGCCGTCTTCCAGTGTTGGCTCATAGATAATCACCGTAGCCCCCTTCGCCTTGATGCGCTTCATCACCCCCTGGATGCTGCTCTGGCGGAAGTTGTCACTGTTCGACTTCATGGTCAGCCGGTACACCCCGATGATGCACTGCTTTTCCGCTTCCGGACTGAAATCCCCGCGGTTATAATAGTCATAATATCCCGCTTTCTTCAGTACCTGGTCGGCAATGAAATCCTTGCGTGTGCGGTTGCTCTCCACGATAGCCTGAATCAGGTTCTCCGGCACATCCTGGTAGTTGGCCAGCAGCTGCTTCGTATCCTTGGGCAGACAGTAGCCTCCGTAACCGAACGACGGATTGTTGTAATGCGTGCCGATGCGCGGGTCCAGACAGATGCCCTGAATGATAGCCTGCGTGTCCAGTCCTTTTACCTCCGCATACGTATCCAGCTCGTTGAAATAGCTCACGCGCAGCGCCAGGTACGTATTGGCAAACAGCTTCACCGCCTCCGCCTCCTTCAGTCCCATGAACAGCGTATCCACGTCCGGCTTCAGCGCCCCTTCCTGCAGCAGTGCCGCAAACTCCTGCGCCTTCTCCTGCAGGTGCTCGCCTGCAATCGCCTGAATGGCCGCATTCTCCTCGTCGCGTCCCTTTATTAGCTTCGGGTAGCCCACGATGATACGGCTGGGGTAGAGGTTGTCGTACAGCGCCTTGCTTTCCCGCAGAAACTCTGGCGAGAACAACAGGTTGAACTTCTTACCTGCCAGGGCAGGGGTAGAGTGGAACCTCTCCGCATACTTCACATACAGGCTGCGGCAGTACCCCACCGGGATGGTACTCTTGATTACCATCACCGCGTCCGGATTCACCTCCAGCACCAGGTCGATTACCTCTTCCACGTGCGACGTGTCGAAATAATTCTTCACCGGGTCATAGTTCGTAGGAGCCGCAATCACCACAAAATCCGCGTTCCGGTAAGCCGATGCCCCGTCCAGCGTAGCCGTCAGGTCCAGCTCCTTTTCCGCCAGGTACTTTTCGATGTATTCATCCTGAATCGGACTGATGCGGCGGTTGATTTTCTCCACCTTCTCCGCAATCACGTCTACGGCCGTTACCCGGTGATGTTGTGCCAACAGCGTAGCGATGGACAAGCCCACGTAGCCTGTTCCCGCTACTGCGATATTTAGTTGTTTCATCTTCTAGTCGTTTAGGTTTATATAAACTGTTACTGTTCCTTTCTACAAAGAAAGTGAAAAAATCTGGAGAAAAGGCGTGCCGGACTAAAAAATAATTTTCCGGCATCAGATGGTCCTCACTCCGCAGGCCGGTTTATAGCTTCCTGTAGCGCACGGCAAACCCTAAGATTTCCGCAAAGCAAATCAGAGGGACGACGAAGCCCGCCGCCATTGATACATGGTCCGCAATGAATCCCATCAGCATGGGCGCAATGGCCCCGCCTACAATCGACATAATCAGGTAAGAAGAAGCCTGCTTGGTTCGCGCACCAGCCTGACGTAAAGATAGCGAGAAGATGGTGGGAAACATAATCGATTCACATAAAAAGCACAGTAGCAGGAAATACCATCCCACCTCACCCGGCAGCAATATCATCGCCGCCATGCACACCGCCGCACCCGCCGCACAGGCCGCCAGCACCTTTTCTCCCTTTACGAAGCGCATCAGCCAGCTTCCGCCCATGCGTCCGGCCATGAATAGTCCCATGCCTCCGAACGAGAGCCACACCGAAGCCTTGTGAGCCGAAACTCCCGCATTCTCTGTGGCATAATTGATGAAGAAACTGTTGATGCCTGTCTGTGCCGCCACGTACAGGAAGAGCGACAGCAGACCGGCCATGAACGAAGCCGTCTTCCACAGCGATTTCCCGCTGTTTTCCTCCTGAGCCTCTGCTTCCCGGCTGATTTCCGGCAGCTTCACCCGCGAGAAGACCACCGCAATGAGCAGCACCACTGTGCCCAATACCGCATACGGCGTCGTCACGTCACCCCCTCCGGCAAAGAGGAAGAACCCTCCCGCCAACGGTCCGCAAATCCATCCCAGCCCGTTGAACGACTGCGCCAGGTTGATACGCCTTTCGCTGCCCTCCGGTTCGCCGAGCACCGTCACATACGGGTTCGAAGCCGTCTCCAGACACGTCAGTCCGCAGCCGATGACGAACAGCGCCAACAGGAAAAACTCGAACGACTGTATCCGTCCGCCAGGGATAAAAAGCAGAGCCCCGATGCCATACAGCACCAGTCCCGTCAGCACCCCCGTGCGGTAGCCAAAGCGCCGGATAATCCGTCCTGCCGGCAGCGCCATCACAAAATAACCTCCGTACACCACCGCCTGAATCAGTGCCGAGCGCGTGCGTGTAATCTCCATTGTATCCTGGAAATGCTTGTTCAGCACATCCAGAATGCTGTGTGCCACTCCCCACAAAAAGAAGAGCGACGTAATCAAAATAAATGGAACCAGGAAATTCCGTCCGTCCCTGGTCCGTACCAATCCAATTTTCTCCATGTCAGTTCCCAAAAAAATAATTTATTTTCCGGACCTTTTCCTTCGTCAGGCCGGTAGCCTGTACAGTCAGTCCTAATGATTTTTCTTTCCGCAAAGAAAGCAAATAATTCACAGAAACTATATCGTTCAAGAAATGTTATTACGGAGAAAGTCTTTTAAAGGTTGTAACTCAGGAGCGTTGAGATTCCAGTATCGTGTGTCATTGAATTGCCATTGTCCGCTCCCCAGTTTACTTCGTTTCGTATTGCTTAATGTCTTTTGCGCACTGATGTAAGTAAAGAGTTTGCCTTTCAAATCGGGAGTCAGATATTGGTTCCCCAAACAAGCTTCATAGTCAGAGTAACAGTCAACCCATTGTTTATGAGTTTTTTTCTGCATCAACAGTTCCAATAGATTCTCCAGAATGCCATCGTCTGCATTATTGGGGAAAAGAAATATTCCGTCAGCCTGCATTCCGTTGCCTTGCAGTTCCTGGTTGATGCGTTGTAGGGTAGCCGTAAATCCACATCCTGTAGCAGATGTATCCGCATCAAACACAATCAGATTTTTCCCTCCTTCAAGTGTGTTTTCCTTGAATTTGTTAGCAGCTTTTACCAGATTGTTTTTTCCTCCTACGCAGATTATTTCATATTGTTTTCGGGCAAATCCCAAATATTGTATAAGTGTATCAAGAAACACATACTCCTGTGTTTTCTCATGTCCTGCTTCAATGAATAACCGTACCATCATCGTACCTCCATTTCCTGTTTGATGGCATACGTCAGTTCTTCAGCGCTGTAGCGTAGAGCCACAAGTTCATCGTCATTTTTCCTTATCAGCTTGTAGGATGCTATCGGTTGCGGGTCATCAGATTGATTAATCGTTTGGACCAGCGATTTCACCAGATCCAGGCTATGTGTGGAAGCAAAAATCTGTGTATGATGCTTTTGGCACATATAAAGGATGACTTTCCATAATTGCGGCATAACCGAAAAATGCAAGCCGTTATCCAGTTCATCTATGATAAGCACTCCATTTCTGCATGTGTAAATGGAAAGAATAACAGCCAGCACTTTGCGTACTCCGTCTCCCAGCACGTTGATTGGAAGTCGGGTCGGCAGTCCTACATCTACCATTATCCTTTTGCCTACCAGTTGCACATCAGTGATACGCGGCTCAACAATTTGGAGAGCTTCCACAATTTCATTTTCCTGTTTGTTCTGGATAATTTCAGTCAGTTTCTCCGCGATGTCACTTTGTATGTGATTAGAAGGAATATATTCCGCATAAAGAACCTCTTTATATCTTTGGTCAGAAGTAATGTTCCCACTTTTTTCTTCTGTAACCATCAGCTCAGAATGATATTTGCTTTCTTTTTCTGCCTCTGTAGAGAAGTTGATTTTCAGCCCATACCGTCTGCCAATACTTTCCGATGAGTTCTTTTGTAAGTCTTCCAGTGAAATATTCTGGGAGTGTGATTCTATCATTTGGATAGAAACTTGCCGACTTTGTTCTCCCAGACTGCTTAATTGTATAATGTGATCCGGATTTGCCTGATAGAACTCAATTTTTAAATCTGTTTCTTCCAGTGAATCCAGTGCTCTGCTCTTGTTTGCTAAAATAGGTAATGTAGGGTTGTCAGGGCCTGACAATATAAATAATGATTCCAGCAAAGACGACTTGCCACAGTTGTTTTTTCCGAAGAAGAGGTTTACCAGTTCTAATTTTTCCAGTTTACATTGTCGAATTCCTCTATAATTTTTTACTGAGAAGTCTGTATAAATCATATCTGTTGCTGTTTTCCCTATGAATTGATACGACAAATGTAACAAAAATAACTTGTTGTCGCATTAAAATCGTTGTAGAATTCGAGAAAACCTCCGAAAAATACAAGTTTTTCCTCTCATTTAATTCAGTTTTATCGGATGCTTACATTTTTTGATAAAACAAAAAAGGTAAAAACGAGCGGTTCCCCTTCGTCTTTACCTTTTCCCTTGTTTATCTGTTTTATTTGTCAGCTTTTCATTGCGTTTCAGTCTGTCATCGGGTAATATTTTCCATGTATCATTGAGAGATATTGTCCGCGTTGCCGCTTTCCGTCAGGATACTTGTAGCCCACGTGCATCCAGCTGGGCATACCACTGTCGTCTTCACCTTTAGAAATCAGCTGGTCGAAAGCTCTACCGGCAAGAAACTCGCGGCAGAACCGTTTGAATTCCCGCATATTCCTGTTCATCGGTATCAGGTCGAACGCATAGCCATGGCAGTGTGCAGAAGTGCTCGACCCGCCTACAGCCTTGTTGAGTTGAGGGCAACGATAGCCGGAACTAATGCCTATGCTTGCCACACCAAGACCATTTTGTTTGCAGTGAGTTTCCCAGGCTTCACGCAGCGGGTCCAGCAGCGTTTCTACCGATTCCACGATATGTGCCTCTATTTCAGGTGTCGGCGTGTTGTCTATACCTTTTTTCTCAGCGGTGTCAGAATATATACATTCTTTAAGTGTAAAATACTTCATATCATAAATTTTATAGGACCATTATACTACTTTGTCTGCGGGTTTTTCTTCGAGTCCGATTCGAGTCATGAACTCGAGGGCGCTTTCTGCCAGTTTTTGCTGCGATTCGCAGGCAGCCTGCAAGGGAGCCCCAATCAGATCTCTCATAGGTAACCCTTTAAATTCTTCTGTTGTGTTTTCAGTTTCAGCTTTATTATCAGATATTGTCATATAATTTTGGGAGTTGAAGGTTTGTCTATAGTTTGTCTATTTCTTTAGCTGGAAGTCCGGTAGCCTGTGTAATTTGTGCGGTAGTCAGTCCTAATGATTTCAGGTTGCGTGCAATGGCAGCTTTTTCTTCCGCACGTCCTTTCTCCAATCCTTCCGCCAGTCCTTTTTCTCTTCCTTCTTCCAGTCCTTTTTCTCTTCCTTCTTCCAGTCCTTTGTTGATGGCCGTACGGATGGTATTTTGCCAGTCGCGGTACACTTTGAGGCTCTCTTCGTACGCTTCGTATTCTGTCTTGGTGAATTTGGCTATTTCTGCCGCTTCAAACAGTTTGGTAAATACCCTTTCCTGCAGCGCTTGCGGACGTTCCAGCAGGCGTGAAAGGTTGCGTAGAACGAAGAGCCATTTCTCGAACATCCCGTCCAGTTCCTCTTCAGTCTTGTTGAATTTAGGCATTTCCAGGTAGATGAAGGTCAGTTTGTCGTAGAACACCTCTTTGGTGCGCTGGTCCGTCAGCTGTACCTCGTGATGGAAATAAGAATCGTTTTCGTCGTCGATGTTGAAGTTCAGGATGCCAATCACGTAAACAGCCTTCAGTGAGTAGTCCCAATCCCCTCTTTCAGCCTGTTCTCTGATGGGAAAGGTAGCATAATACAGACTCCGGTCCTTGAAAAACTGCTGTTCAGCCTTCTGCATCTCTACCAGAATCTTTTCTCCCTTTTCATTCTCACAATACACATCGAACACGGCCTTCCTGTCCAGTTCCCTTCCACCCAAGTGCTCGGTATTCAGGTAAGTCAGGTCTTTCACCACTTCCTTTCCGTTGAAAAGAGAGTTGATGAAGCTAATCAGCAGTTCTTTGTTCATTTCAGTCCCGAACAGCTTCTTGAATCCGAAGTCGGTGTACGGGTTTACATATCTGGCTCGTTGATAGTCATTTTTCATGGCCGTAATCTTTAATAGTATATCCTGACAAATATAAGGTTATTTTTTTATATTCTTCAAAATATAGTCCGCTTTATCCACCCGAAAGCCGCATGCGGTTTGACTACTTCTAACAAAAAAGGTAAAAACAAGCGGTTTCCCTTTCGTTTTTACCTTTTCATTTCTTCGATAGACTTCTGATAGTATTCAGTCCGTCGTTTATGATAATAGAATATTTATTTTGCACTCACACCCTCATGCGCAATGACCAATGTCTCGAAGGCCGTGGTGTTGCCGTCTGCTTTGAAATCTTCCACCGTGAGCTTCTTGGGCCATGCGTTCACAGCCTCCCAGGTCTTCACCGGAGTGCCCGACTCGTCCAGCAGGCTTACGGTCACTACCTCGCGTTGGATAGTGTTTAGCTTCACCTTGTTCACCCAGTCCCAAAGAGCCTTGTCGTCCTTGAAGATACCTTTCTTGATTGTCAGGTCGCCCGATTTTCTCAGCCCCGGCATTTTCAGTTTGGTGAATACCGGACTATCTCCTGCGCGGTAGGTTATCTCTTCATATTCCGTTTCCAATCCCGATACTTCACTGCAGGAAATATCGCCTACGTTTGAGATAGAAACTTTGAAATAAAAACTTGGCAACGGCCATTCCTGTGTATTTGCGCCTTGTGCTGCTACATTATCTGCCATTTTACTATTGTTTTAAGTGTACATTCGGTATTTCTTTTCATTTTACCATACTTTCACTGCCTATAGTGAGCCCCCTTATTTTGCAGATGACAGACGGATAATACTGTCCTCCCATCAATGCCCATACATTGTTCATATCTTGTGTAGATAGTGTAGCGATTTCTATGGTATAATCGGAGCCACCTACTTGAAACTTAGGGGTAGAGTGGATAAACTGCAGCGCATCAGAAAGTACGGAAAGCGATTCCTCATACCGGCGTTTGTCGTACACCGCTGCCAGTATGATGTTCAGATTCAGCAACAAGGGTGGTTGCTGGCAGACGTATCCGTCGGTTGGTTTCTGTGCAGAAGCCATTATTTCACCACTGCTTTCCTGTTCTACGTTCATTAAGCATACCATCAGCTTGTTAGGCAGTGCTTCTGTGCTGTTTCCTATTGATCCCACTGTAGCCAGTTCTTCGGGACAGCGGTGGGATTTGGAAAGGTATTCCTCCAATTTAGAGGTGTATGTTGTCAGTATTTTTCGTATCATAATGTGCGTAAGGTATAATGTTTTATTTATGCGCCAGATAAATTAGTCTCCTAATTCTGTAAAATTATATTTTTTGTGTAAGTTTCCCATGCTTTTATAATATGGTATAAATTTGTTTCAGCAAAATCTTCTTTATTGAAGCATGGGTGTAATATGTTTTTTAATTTTTCTTCATTCAGATTACTCCATTCTCGATGTTTTCTTTTTATATGATGGCAGAGTCTTCTTATGAAATCATGTCCATTCGTTAATTCATATGGATCGCATACCTTTTTTTCATCAATAAATTTATCTAGAGTAGATTCTTCTATTTTATTACAATTAGGAGAAACGGGCAGTATACAAGCATGAATGTGGTTGAATTGTCTCAATTCCTCTGCTGATTTATCGGTTACAGAAAAAGTCTTGAATTTATAATTGTTATGATAAGTATAGTTATACCACTTAAAGTAAGATAGATATTGTAAGTCTGAAAAGACTCTTTCTATTATTTTTTCATCATATGGTATGGCTAAATTCTCAAACAGGCTTTTCACTGTCCGAGGATTTTTTAGGCACATCATCTCATAATCATGACAGTCTGAAAGGAAAAAATTGTCATTAGATATTGTTGGGCCATTTAGTCGTTCAAAATCACTGTCTTTGATAGTAACATGCAGGAAGAGAGACCTTCTTTGCAATATCTTATATACTTCTATAACTTTTTTACATCCTTTACAATCTACTACTTCACTTGTATCGTGATTAAAAAATTTGTAATAGAATAATCTGTCATCTTTTCCTTCTACTAATATCAATGTTTTATTGGCAAACCCTGGAGACTTCCATTGCATGATGATTTCGTCAGCAATTGTTTCCGGCGTTATTCCGCTTCTTAGTGATTCCGCCATGTGTTTTTATTTGTTATTTTCGTAAAGATCATATGTCATTTCCCATTCACCATGGATGAATGTCATAGAATGAGTCGCAATGATAATTTGGCATTGTAGTCTGTCGGCCATGCTTTGATAGTCATCAAGCATTTTTGTTAACCATGCGGCATGGAGTGAGTTTTCTGGTTCATCAATCAAAAGTAGAGAATTCTTTTTGATGGAGAAAACCAATTTGTAATATAAGATGATTAGATTTTGCTCTCCACTTGATAGTTTATTTAATGGTACCTCCTCACCATTATCATTGGTAAGTTTAATACCATCTTTATCATTCAGAGAGATTTTCTTGTTTGACAGTGATTTGTTTGAAATCATGCTATCAAATACAGCTAATTGGTTGTAGAATGCATCAAAGACGGCCATTTTGGCTTCCATGTCATCTATGTAAAGTGATAGAACTTTTTGAAGTTCCTCAGAATAGCCATCCGGGACATTGATTCTTGGAGTTAGTCCATATTTTCTGAAGTTCTCTATTTTTTCTTTCAGACTATTTAGTTTGGTTTCGAATTCTTCCGCACAATATGCCTTTTCTGTATTATCCATTAGCCTCTTAATAAAAGTTGCATCAATTTCTTGGCTTTTTGAGGCGAATTCTTTTTGTTTTTCAGAAAATAAATCCTTTAGATTCTGAGCAATTAGATTTATTTCTGGAATATTCATCCGATTCCATCTTCTTTCGTAGATGCTTCGAGGTGTTACAAGAGAAATGGGAGTTAACAATCTTTGTTCCTGTATATAAAGACATTCTTGTTCTTGTAGGAACATTTGAATATTCTTCCCATTTTCAACTAAATATGTATCATTGCTTGTTTCATATTCTCGTTCTAATGTCTCTTCCAAATCGAAATCATCGTAGATGGAATTTGAAGGTGTATATCTTGCCCCATATTTTCTCATCAATCTAGCTCCATAGGTCGTTCCTAGTACGAGTGTTTCAATTGGTGCTTTTTCTCCGGGAATATACAACTCAATAATGGTTTTTTCTTTTGGATTAATGATTTCTGATGCTTCTTCGTGAGTACTCTCCTCATTAGCTTTTCTTTCTATAAAGAGATATTTCCCATTTTGGAAGTATATACGTATGGAACTGAATTTAAGAAAGAAAAAATACCAAAATTTACATTGCAATACGTGACTGATAATTTTAAGAATTGTAGTTTTCCCATATCCGTTTGGACCGGTTATGATATAAACTCTCTGTTCCTTTTGTAGATGGATATGATAGTTGTATAATCCATGTAGTCCTTGTATAACAATGTCAGATATCATATAATTCTTGAAGCCTTTTTTGCAAGTCTTTGTTAACTTTGCATGATGTATTTTCCAATATGTTTTTATTGTCTTTAGAGGTAACAGCTGCTATGTACTGAGGATAGTCGTTGTTTTTGCTCCGGTTATTTCTCCAATTCATTGGCCTTAAGTTGACGAAATGGTTGTCCCCTCCTTTGTCTGTTGGATAGATATGATCAATTTCCCATCCAAGTTCTCTGGAAATATCTCCATAAGCATCACGGGCTATCCATGCACCTCCTGCATCTTTCCGATACAAAGATTCATTATATCCTTGTACAATAAGACCTTTTTCCCAGATGGCCTGAATGATATTCGGATCATCTAAATTCTTTATATAGTCAAAATCGTTATACATGTATGCTCCATCTGTATAAATTCAGTTCAAATGTAGGCATTTTCTTTCGATTGGCAAATCTTTTATTAAAAAATAAAGCGAAGAATTAAATCTTCGCTTTTATATCTTCACATTTCACTCTCAGTTACCGTCCCTTGTACATCGAGTCATAATACTTCTGATAGTCACCGCTCGTCACGTTGTCCATCCATTCCTGGTTGTCCAGATACCAGCACACCGTTTTCTCGATACCCTCTTCAAACTGCAGGCTCGGTTCCCAGCCTAATTCTTTTTGCAGCTTCGTAGAGTCGATGGCATAACGCATATCGTGGCCCAGACGGTCGGTCACGTAGGTAATCAGATCCATGTCTTCACCCTCCTTGCGGCCCAGCAGACGGTCCACCGTGTTAATCACCACCTTGATGATGTCAATGTTCTTCCACTCATTGAAACCGCCTATGTTATACGTCTCCGCCATCTTGCCGTTATGGAAAATCACGTCGATGGCCCGCGCATGGTCCTCCACATACAGCCAGTCGCGCACGTTTTCCCCCTTGCCATACACCGGTAGCGGCTTGCGGTGACGGATGTTGTTGATGAACAGCGGAATCAGCTTCTCCGGGGACTGATACGGCCCGTAGTTGTTCGAACAGTTCGTCACGATGGTCGGCATGCCGTACGTGTCGTGAAACGCCCGCACAAAGTGGTCGCTGCTCGCCTTGCTGGCAGAGTAGGGGCTGTGCGGGTTGTACTTCGTATCCTCGTAGAAGAAATCCTTCCCGTACGCTAAGTGATGTTCCACTTTTACTTTTTTACACCTTAGCCGCCTGCAGCAGCGACAGCGTACCCATCACGTTGGTGCGTGCAAAGGTAAACGGATCCTTGATGCTGCGGTCCACGTGACTCTCCGCAGCCAGGTGAATGATGCCGTCCACGTGATACAGCTCCATCAGCTCCTGCATCTTCTCGTAGTCGCAGATGTCCGCTTTGGCTGGTTCTCAATGTCCTTCAGGTTCGCCAGGTTCCCCGCATACGTCAGCTTGTCCAGGTTGATGATACGGTACTCCGGATACTTGTTCACGAACAGGCGCACCACGTGGCTGCCAATAAATCCGGCACCACCGGTAATTAACTTAGAGCATGTTTTATTGGTTTGAGTAATGTTAAATATATAACGCTCAGGTAGATGGAAATGGGTCTTTGATTTGGAAATAAGAAATAATTATAGGCCGTGTATTTTGAGCTATTATAGAGAATACAGTTCTCTTATCATCTGTATAATATCGATGAGAAATTCTGTTTTGTTTACTATAAATCCTAAAATATGAATAGTTGAGTATTTCCATATTAAAATCTTGTAAGAGCGAATCTAATAACTCATTAGAGAAGTGATTTAAAATAGATACAATGGGATGACTCTGGGGGGGTGGAGGTACATTTGTGTTCTTGATTAACCTGAATGAATAATACTGATTAGTATCATTGACAGAAACAGATAATGTGTAATATGAGGAATATTTGCGCTTAAAAATTTTATGCTCACCATAATTCCCGCTGCGAAATACATTGCAAATTTGTTTTCTCCAATCAATGAATTCATCATTTAATATATTGATTTCTTGAGGAGTCAGAAATTTTCTGTATTCATTGAATTCCAATAAACTTATTATTGGTAAATGTTTAAGGATGTTGTAGTGAAATATAGGTAGCCTCATTTTTTCACCTTTTTCATGCAGACAGTTATATCTGATAAGAATTAATTCTTTATCAGTAAGTTGGCTTCGGAATATTTTAGCATAAACAACCCTGTCTTCTTCTTGTATTTCATCAGATTCTAGTAGACATAGAATTTGATATAGTAAATACATGTGTGTACAGAATTGAGTACGGTATATATGAATGAATGTATTAAACGATTTAGAAGCCTCTTCAACTCTTTTACGATAATTTTTAGGTGATGAAAAAGAAATATTTGATAAATGTAGTTCTATTTCATTAGATAAATAAATTTTGTCGTTTTTTTGAGATTGTGGATTATTATAGCAAGACAATGCGTGTTGATATAAAAGGAATAGTTTGTTGAATTTGTTGTCAAACTGTTGCAATTGTTCATGATAAAGATGCTGATTTTCGTATTCAGCCATGCTTTTGTTTTGCTGGAATAATTCTACATTGGTTTCTTTTGTTTCGATGTTAGCAAGTCTTTGTTCCTTAAAAGCTTTATATAAAAAAAGTATGCTTATGTAAGTAATAAAAGAGCCTACTACACCTCCAAAAAAATCTCCAAATTGTCCCCATCGCTCTGCGTTAATAGAGGAATGCAAGTCGAAGATAGAAAAATTCCATATATAAAAAACTAATAAGATTAAAAATATAATTGCTAAAATCAGGATTGAGTGTCGTTGAAATTTTTCGAACCACTGATCTAGTTTTTTACTTTCATCTTTTATTTTTTCTTCAATTTCTACGGGAGTCGCCATTTCCTTTCTTTTATAATATTTTTATTCCCCTCAGATGTCATTATTGTGCGAAACTCTGGATAGTCTGCATCTTTTATTTGATTATTTTTCCAATGTAGCACTGTAAGGTTCTCCAAATCATTCGTCCCTCCCTTAGATATAGGACGTAAATGATCTATTTCCCATCCATATTGGGAATGACTTCCGTATGCGTCTTTGCGTATCCAGGCACCGGCAAAATCTTGTCTCCATATATCTGGATTGCTTCCTTCTATAGTTTGAGCTTTATTCCAGACTTCAAGGATTGTACGAGTAAGCTCAGCAGACATATTTATAGTTGGTTTAGACTTATTGTTACTTTTCTGTTATACAAGCAATTGCAAATATATAAAATATTATTCATTTATATAATTCACATGGCCTTTTTGTATTATGAAATCTTGAGAAGAATTTCCCAATTACACAATATCGTTAATAAATTCCTTGAATGACTGACATTTTTCCGACTTCATTAAATACAGATAATCGTTTTTGGTCAATGTAGAAGTAATAGCGTGTGCATCGCTTGCGTGTTTACCATATTGCATTTTTTCCAGTTGATAAATATCATTCAGTAGTTTAGCCGGATGATAGATTGAAATTTCCGGGTCTTGAGTGATGTCCGTATTTAATTGTGCTTTTATCAGCTCAGGAGTCAGTCTTGGATTTATTCTTTGCAGGTAATCATACATACCTAAAAACCAGGCTTCCACCTCCATGATGGCAAAGTGCGACTTCATCACCTTGTCCAATCCCTTTTGATATATTATTTCGTTTCGTGTATTTTTGAATTTCTCATTTACTTTTGTGTCAATTTTTCGGTTTTTCACGCAGGTATGATAATCATCACAATACATGTCATTCAGTCCCACAATCAGGTGATAGCCGTTATTTAGGAGGCGTGGTGCCTCTTTCAGCATCTTGCTCATCACAGTCAGGTCATTACCCACGTTATAAATGAGATAAAAGTTCTCACTCTCTCTTGTTCCATACGGATAAGGAACACCATTCGCTTGATTGCCCTTGAACTGATAACACTCCAGTCCTAATCTGTTTGTGTCATAGTCATACCATGTACACAAGAAATCACGGACAAAGATGTATTCGGTTTGTCCTTCCACGAAAACCGCAATCTTTCTGATGTTCATATTTTTCCCGATTTAATTTGTGTATGGCGTGAAATGTAGTCCGACGAGAAAAAATCAAAGTTACTGAGACCTGTAAATTTGAAATCCTCGAATAAGTCAGGATTGTTGGCTGTGTTGACAGGCATCACTTTCTCACCTTTGCGTTCCAGAATATTCCAATACTGCAGGTCAACAATATCCATCAGAAAAGTATCGTTTGAACTGGCCAGTAGCTGGATACCTCTTTCATGGCAGAAGTCAAACAGCAGTTTTCCCAGTTTGACCGTGCGGTCATAGTCTAATCCTTCACCTAAGTCGTCAATCAGCCAGAGCGAAGGTTTTCCTTGTGCGGAAAGATATTCCATTTGAATCAGAAGGCTGATGGCTCTACACATACCTTTCGATAAAGAAGATATGGACAAATACTCTTTGACGCCTTTTTCCTTAAATAGAACGATTTTAAGAGATCTCACCGGCTTGAGAGTTTTGATGGCTTCCAGGTGGTAATCCAGATTTTGAGCCTGTTCGATTATTCTTTGTATGGATTCAGAAGAAAGTGATTTTACCATAGTGAACAAATCATCTTTATGAATAGGCGAAAGGAATGAATTAGTTTTATTTCCCCTGTCCGCTTCAATTTCATTGAAACGTTGTCCGTACACATTTTCCGCCCATGTAATGATTTTCTCAAAATAGGGGTATTGTATGATGTCTCTGCGCACGTGAAGCGTCAGCTTATCCGTCGGAGGATTGATTGGCATCCCTTCCAGCAATGTTTCCTTTTCATTTCGGTTTAGCAGGTTTTGTCCGTTTATTGTCAGATTTTCTTCCGTTATTATCCCCCGTTGATATGTGAAATGGTATTCTATTACTTCTTCTTCATCCTTAAAGGAGAAAGTGGAAGAGCAGAAAATTCTTGATACAAACGGTATATCTTGTTGCAAGATAATATTGGTCATGTTAAAAATTGCGTCAATGACTTTCGATTTGCCTACAGCATTTTTTCCTACAAGCAGATTGACAGCCTTGAAAGGAATGGCTTGGGTTAGTTCCCAGCTAGATTCTTTATAAAAGAAGTGAGTGAGTTCCATTTTATTTACTGCGATTATCAGCAAAGATAATTAAAAATATGGAATGAAGTGTACTTTCATTTATTGAAAAATAAAAGTGAAGAGTTAATTTTCTTTTTTCCTCCTCTTCACTTTTACTTTTCACTATTCTCTTTTAAACTCTCAGTTACCGTCCCTTGTACATCGAGTCATAATACTTCTGATAGTCACCGCTCGTTACGTTGTCCATCCATTCCTGGTTGTCCAGATACCAGCGCACCGTCTTTTCTATACCTTCTTCAAACTGCAGGCTCGGTTCCCAGCCCAATTCTTTTTGCAGCTTCGTAGAGTCGATGGCATAACGCATGTCGTGCCCCAGGCGGTCGGTCACGTAGGTAATCAGATCCATGTCTTCACCCTCCTTGCGGCCTAACAGACGGTCCACCGTGTTAATCACCACCTTGATGATGTCAATGTTCTTCCACTCGTTGAAACCGCCGATGTTATATGTCTCCGCCGTCTTGCCGTTGTGGAAAATCACGTCGATAGCCCGCGCATGGTCTTCCACATACAGCCAGTCGCGCACGTTTTCCCCCTTGCCATACACCGGCAGCGGCTTGCGGTGACGGATGTTGTTGATGAACAGCGGAATCAGCTTCTCCGGGAACTGATACGGCCCGTAGTTGTTCGAACAGTTCGTCACGATGGTCGGCATGCCGTATGTGTCGTGAAACGCCCGCACAAAGTGGTCGCTGCTCGCCTTGCTGGCAGAGTAGGGGCTATGCGGGTTGTACTTCGTATCCTCGTAGAAGAAATCCTTCCCGTACGCCAAGTGATGTTCCGACGACGAAGCCGTGGTAGTAAACGGCGGCTCGATACCTTCCGGATGCGTCATCTCCAGTGCCCCGTACACCTCGTCGGTAGAGATATGATAGAAACGCTTGCCCTCATACTTCTCCGGCAGACCTTCCCAGTACACCTTAGCCGCCTGCAGCAGCGACAGCGTACCCATCACGTTGGTGCGTGCAAAGGTAAACGGATCCTTGATGCTGCGGTCCACGTGACTCTCCGCAGCCAGGTGAATGATGCCGTCCACGTGATACAGCTCTATCAGCTCCTGCATCTTCTCGTAGTCGCAGATGTCTGCTTTAATGAACACATAGTTCGGCTGGTTCTCAATGTCCTTCAGGTTCGCCAGGTTTCCCGCATACGTCAGTTTGTCCAGATTGATGATACGGTACTCCGGATACTTGTTCACAAACAGGCGCACCACGTGGCTGCCAATAAATCCGGCACCGCCGGTAATCAGTATGTTACGTTTATAATTCATCATACGAAATTTTATCATTTAAAGGATTTCTATATATTCCTGTTTTTTTAATTTTAGCAGGAGAACCTGCTAATAAGCAATACGAATTTTCGGAATAATCTTTATTTAATAAAGAATGTGCGGCTATGATATTATTGCTGGATAGTATTGTTCCTTTTAAAATTGTACATTTTAGGGCAAACCAATTGTTATCCCCAATAATTATTGGTGCATAGGCTTTAGAATCTATATTTTCTGATTTTAGAGAAGTAGGTTGATGGAAGTCTGTATCTAAAAAGAGACATTCCCAGCCACATAAGGTATTATCTTTGAATTCAATATGATGGTATGATACAACTTTTAATGAGGTTGTAGCAATAAAATTTCTTCCTAGAATAAGAGAGCCGTGGCTTCCGATAGATATCGCGGAGTTATTACCAATAGAGCAATTGCCTTTAAATATAATGCTTCCTCCATGATTGTCATATATTATACCTGAGTTGGGATATATCGAAACCATATTTTTCCCTAATATAATCATTCCTGTTTTTATGTTTCCTTCTATTGTAATACTTCCTTTACAATGCCGTAATTTAGGCTTATATAAAATTATAGGAAGCTTAATGGCTTGATTAATTGGTAAATAATGAAAATTAAAGAAGATACTAGTGAAGATAGACCTAAATATCCATTTGTTTTCCCAAATTTTTTTTATTAATCTAATCATAGAAAATGTTTGATTTTTTAGTACAAAGGAATATTGATATCAAAAGGAGATTCAAAGGTTTTCAACATTGTATGCTTAGTATCTTTATCGCTTAGGAGGGCTTGATTAGTTGGAATACGCCAATTAATACCCAATGAATCATCTAAGATATTGATACCTCCGTCCGCTTCCGGGTGATAGAAGTTGTCACACTTGTACTGGAAGATAGCTGTTTCACTTAGTACGGCAAAGCCATGCGCAAAACCACGCGGTACAAAAAACTGCCGATGGTTTTCTTCCGTCAGTTCCACAGCCACATGCTGTCCGTAAGTAGGGCTTCCTTTGCGGATGTCTACTGCCACATCCAGCACGGCACCCTTTACACAGCGTACCAGCTTACTCTGAGTGTAAGGTGGACGCTGGAAATGCAGTCCACGCATTACTCCGTAGGACGACATACTTTCGTTGTCCTGCACAAAATCAATTTTGCACACCTTTTCTTCAAATTCCCGTTGTGAAAACGATTCAAAGAAATATCCTCTTGCATCCTTAAAAATGCGTGGTTCGATAATCACCACACCTTCTATTGCTGTTTTGATTACTTCCATTTTAAGTATTTTTTAATTAGCATTAGTTTGGTAATGTATCATTGATTTGTCAAGTGTAGAGAATTTTCGTTACGACATTTTTTGTATTTATTATGCATTAAATTTTTCTTTAGTGATATTCCAAAGAAATAAAGCATTACCTATTATGTATCTTCTCCACATACGTCTAGGTTCTTTAATTAAGCGATAGAGCCATTCAAGACCATGTTGTTGCCACCATATAGGTGCACGTTTTATTGTACCAGCAAAAAAATCAAATACGGCCCCAATTGTACCAACATGGCAATTAATATTTAATTCATGCCAATGGTTGTAAGTCCATTTTTCTTGTTTAGGGGCAGTCATTCCTATCCATAATAAATCAGGGTTAGCCTGATTTATTGCGTTAATAATCTTTCTGTTATCTTCATTGCTGAACTCTGTCTTATAAGGTGGAGAGTAAGTTTCCACTATAATGTTAGGATAGATATATTTTGCTTTTTCTTTTATCATAGACAAAACTTTTTCACTACTTCCCATGAAGAAACATTTTCCACCTTTTTGATTTAAATAATCCATTTCTAACTCGAATAAATCCCATCCAGCAATTCGTTCTTTAGGTTGAGATTTAGCATTTAGCCATTTGCAGGCTTTTATTATGCTGATGCCATCAGGTATTAGCACATCTCCATTTTGTAAAGATTTAGCGAAAAGAGGATCCTTTAAAGCTGTATTGTAGGAGTGTGCATTAATGGTATTAATAAGTAGCTTTTTGTGAGGCAAATCTTTTAGTTCTTGTTTGTCATTAACTATCTGTAATCTTTTTAATTGCAACATATTTATTTAAGGTTATTTTTTATGTAGGTAGTTCGCTAGATTAATTGTCTTTTTAAAGACATTATATCTTTTATTAATATGTCGTTTAAGTAATAGGTGATAAAGGTTATCAGGAAGCATTTGTTTTATATCACTTATTATTTTATGCTTTAAAATCTGGATTTTTGATAAATTATATGTCGTGTATGGAATAGGTATCATCCATGTTTTGCCATATAATATTTCCATACACTCAGTATAATTTTGAGGAATGGAGCATGATACATTTCTTAGAGATATTTTTTTTGTTTCTAAAAGGTGACTTTCTAACATAAAATCTGCTCCATTATTTCTTATACCTTTTTTGTATGGATAAAATATATAGATATCAATATATTCGCCATTTCTTTCTATTGAATAAAGTCCTCTTCGCTCATATCGAATTAAATCAAATTTATTTTCTTTTAAGATTGGAAGTAGTTCTTTAAATTGATCTTCATTTTCACTTAGTACATAAACATCAATGTCTTCATCATGTGAAATGAAGTCATGTTCTCTTACGGCTCCTAAAACTGTGCCAAAGGCTAATCCCCACTGAATATTATGTGTATCTAGAATAGTTTGGAACAATTTGAGATTTTCTGCAGCTAGTTCTTTGTTAATTGGTTTTATCCCAACATATAAATGCTTGGGAGTAAAATAAAATTTTCCTGAACTTAATTTTATGTAACTCATTCTGATATTTTTTTTATAACCTGTTTGATTATAGTTTCAAAATGTATATTCATTTTATTTTCCTTTTTATGTATTATTGAGGATTTAGAAGGAATTTGTTGCATTGCCATATCAATTTTTGATGATATATCATTTACATTGAACGGATCAATATGATATCCATTGACACCGTCTTGTATTAAACATTCTGAGCCAGCTTTATTTGAAACGATCGTTAGATTGCCAGCCAATAAAGCCTCATTTACGACTGCCCCAAATGGTTCTGTATAACTAGGAAGAATGAAGACATCTCCAATATTGTACCATGCTCTTAATTCTTGCCCTTCAAAATGCCCAGGAAAGAGGATTGTTTTATTTTGTATAGAATTGGCTTGTTTAACAAGAGACTCTTTTTCCTCTCCATCTCCAATAATAACTGTTACAAATTCTTCTTTAGTTTTTCCTATAGCTTCTAGTAGTCGTGATATGTTTTTTATTTTCACAAATCTACCAACATAAAGTAATATTTTTTTGTTGATGAGATTAAATTTCTTATTTATATCATTACTTATGGGAAGTGCTTTTGCGTATAATTGAGCTTCTGACTCTTCATTTCTAATGATGGGGAGCCATATCCCTTTTTTGTAATGTGTTTGATACCAATTAACTACTTGTGGGCTTATTAGTAAAATATCATCTAATAATGGAGTGATGCATTTTCTTGCTAATTTATGGATAAGTGTAAAATCATTTTTGTTTTTAATCATATCTATACTGTCATCACACATTGATATTATTTTAAATTTCTTTCTGAATAAATATTTATATATCAGAATTTGAATTACAATAATTTGGAATTCTGGCACTATGATGACTTTGGGATTATTTTTACGTATAATACTCCATATTCCAATGCATATTTTCCTAGATGATCTGCCAAGTTTTATGCCATTTAAAAAATGTGGGGTAAAAATACATGATTTCTCCAACTGATTCATATCCATTTTCTGAGAATCATCTTCTTTCCAATAAAAAAAGAATTGACAGTTTAATTTTGCATTTAAAGCATTATATGTATCAATTCGATATGGAGCTAAGGATGTTCTGAACAGTAGATTATTCATGATTGTAATATTGGATATTAAACTTTGAATTATAATGATTGTAAGGCTTTTATAAGTTTTTGGTTATCATTCCTGTCTCTAACTGCAATTCGAATATAGTTTCTTTGGGCAAATGCTTTTTTAGTTCCACAATCTTTTATTAAGATATTGAAATTTGTTAAAAGCTTTTCTGCTAATTCTTGTGAAGTATATTTTTCTGTTACTTCGCATAAAAAATAATTTGCTTCTGAAGGAATTACTTGTAAGAACTTTATAGATTGGAGTTCGTGATAGAACCAATCACGTTCTTTGATAAAGGCTTGACAAGATTGTTTATACTGTGATTCATACTTACTGAATATTTGCAAATAAAATTCTGCAAATGAATTAATGTTCCAGATAGATACATCTTTCTTTATCCAATTAATTAAATCAGTGTTTGAACTTGCAATGACTCCTAAACGTAAACCTGGAACTCCATATGACTTCGAGATACTTTTTACAACGATCAAATGTGGATATTTTTGTAATGTTTGATTCTCAAGTAATGACATTTCTAGTCCTTTATGGGCGAAATCAATAAAAGATTCATCAATAATCAGATAAATTCCTTTTTGTTTACTCCATGTAATCAGTAGATTGATATCATTTGTTGTTAATAGATTGCCAGATGGATTATCTGGATTAATGATTAATAGGCTACTTATATCTTTATCATTAAAATACTCTATTAAATCTTTAGCTTTATATGAAAAATCTCTATTTTGTGGAATAAATGGTATAATATTCTGAGAATCTTTTCTATTAGGGTATTCTTCAAAAGTAGGATATATAATTCCTATGTTTCCTGTTAAATAGTGTATCAGGCTTTTTATTAATTCAGCAGCTCCATTTCCGACACACACGTATTGTTGATGTATATTGAAATATTTTCCAATAAGAAGTGAATTTACTTTCATTCCCGAAGGATATTCTGTAAGTAAGGTGTCAAAATTGGAACGGAGTTCTGCTTTCATTCTTGGTGAAGGGAAAAATGGATTTACTAGATAACAAAAATCAAGTAAATTGGGGAATCTCCAATAACCTCCATAGCGTTGTTGATAATGCTTTAGTTGCTTATTGGGGTCGGCAAATAAAGTTTCTGCTATGTCTAGATCTTGTATATCATCTATTTCATACCATTTTTCATCCTCTTTTAGAGTTAATCCTTTCAGTCCTGTTTTATCAAGCATGGCAAGAACACGAAGGACTGATTCATAATATTCATTATTCCCAAGTGCTTTGCTGTATGCTTCTAGGAATGGAATATATTTTTCATTGGAGAATTCTTTGCTGAATTTATAAATATTAGCTGTTTTATAATATTTGTTTGTATGATTAAAATCAAATGCAGATTTAGGAATGAAACTAACAATATTTTCTGCTTCATCTAATATAACGACAGTTCCATCCATCCAACTTTCAAATTTAGCAACAGCTGCTAAATTAGGGCGACTATCTTTGATAATTCGATCAAAAATACCAGAATCATAAATTAAATCAGATTCTATTAATAATGTGTCATCCTCGGCTAATTTTTCTTTAGCTAGCGCAAGCGAATAAATATTATTAGTTTGATTGTAAACAGGATTTTCCACATACTCTAATGGCAAGTTCGGGAAAGTTTCATTTAAGTGTTTCTTAAGTTTGTCACCTTCGTATCCAATTACCAAGACAATTCGTTTTAATGAGAAATGAGATAGTTGATTTAACAATCGGTCAATAAGGCGTACTCCATTGACTTTTACCATACATTTTGTGTTGTTTTTTGTAAGTTCTCCTAAACGTTTGCCCATTCCGGCAGCTAAAATAATTGCTTGCATAATTCAATTGATATTTATTTCTGTATGTTTTTAATAGTTAAATTTATATTATATCGGATTGTTTATCAATGATTGGGTAACTATATTAACAAATCCGATATTTACTCATTTATAAGCATGATTGAATGAGACTACATTAATATTTTCTTTAGTTTGGTTTTGTTTATAAGATATTGTAAGATCAATTCTAATATTAGCACAGTAAATGTCATTAATATTGGTTCTATGAAAGTTGGTATAATTTTTTCATAGCCAATTTTACATAATATAGATATGAGTAAAAAGTGGCTTAAGTAAATTCCATAGCTAGTTGAGCTGATAAATTGTATTAGTTTATTCCAAATATTTTTATTCGAAGGAATAGACTTTTTTGTTGAAATAATTATACCGAAAAAACACAGAGACTGAAAAAATAGGAACGGAAATTTTGAATAGGGGTGTATGTTATTAAGGATTCCTAATAGATAGAAGATACAAAATCCATAAATAGAAATTTGTGTCAAGTAGACAAATTTATTTTTATGTGTATATAAATAATAACCTCCAATGTAATATCCTATATAAATTAAATATTGAAAAGAATAGTTCATTAGTAATGGTTGCATATCTTTTGAAGATAATGTATATTGGGTGATGATAAAAGTAATAATGAGAATTAATGTATAATGAAAAAGTTGGCTTGATATATTTGTTAATAATTTCTGTAAAATGGGGGTTAATAGGTAAAGTCCGATTAACATATAAATATACCAATATATTCCATGTACTCCATTGGTAAGAAATTGAAGAGTAAATTCTTTTATTGAGTAAATACTGAGGAATTGGTGGTTTGTAATTTTATTTAAAACAAAAACGATAATGCTCCATAGAAAAAATGGAATCATGATTCTTTTGAATCTTTTTTTTAAAAAAATATTGGGCTTTTCTTCTTTACCTAGAAGTAATGCTCCGCTTAACATAACAAATAGGGGTACTCCCATATATATAATAGATGATAAGAATAAATGTGAAATTGCATTTTCATCAAAGAAAGCAGTTACTAGTATGTTCAATTTTCCCATTGAATGAATGCATATCACAAAGATTATAGCTATGGAACGTATTATATCTAGTGAGAAGTCTCTCATGAAAGTATTATTGATTGATATTCTTTTAATAATAATTGGGCTATATGTGTTTTATTGTATTGTTCATAAATATATTTGCTTAGTGATGGTTGAAAGCTCTTTTTCCCAGATATAGCATTGGTTATAGCTTTCCCTATTTCATCTACATCATATGGGTTTATAATAAAAGCTTTATTGTCATAATATTCCTTGGGACCTCCAATTTCTGTTATGACAATTTCGCATCCATAGTTTGCTGCGTCTACTGCTACAATTCCTACGCCTTCCATTATGCTTGGTAAAGCGAATACCTTAGCCCGTTTGTATAGGTCTATTTTTTTTTCTTCTGAAATAAAACCTAGAACCTGAATGTTTGGATTATTTCCGATTTCCTTTTTTAGAGGGGCAAATTCTTTTTCATTACCAGTTTTTCCAGCTAACACTAGTTTGAAGTTATATTTATTAGCTGCTTGAATAAGCCTTAATACATTTTTTCTTTCTTGATATAGCAAACTCATATGAAAGCAAAAATCTTCTTTTTCATGTGGCTCGTATTTTTCATTAAATGAAATTGATAAAGGAATTTTTACTATTTTATGAGTATCGGTCCCATATGCTTTAGTTAGATATTCTCCTTCATAATTGGATCGTACAAATATACGTTTAAAAAGAGGATAGGATTTTTTACGGATATATGGAAGACTGTAAATGTGCAGCTTATCACAACCTATATAAGTTTTCAATCGTTGGATGTATGGGGTAGTAATGTCATCACAAATAGGACTCCACACTAAATTGTTATTTTTTGTACTTAGTTTTTCTGCAAAAGACAAAAACCATGTGTCTGAAGACCCAAATAAGTGGATTATATCAAACTTACTCCAATCATAATTATCCCATGGATTAATAAAAATAACTTCTATACCTAATTCTTTTAGGCTATTTCCCCATGTAATAGCTTGACTTTTAATGCCATTTCCTGCACCAGATATTACTTCATTAATTCCAAGAATATATGCGACTTTCATACTTTATTATATTTTCTTTTGAAGTAATTTGTTATTGTAAATGTTTATGTCACAATAATAAAATAGTAAAGCTTGAAATAGCATTCCACCAAATTCCCATAGTGGTGTTCCAATCCACATTATAAGAAGAGGTGCTAGCATTATAGCTTTTAAGTGAGTGTCTAGGTATTTATTTTTAAGGAATCTTATTATTGCTATAATATAGCATAATAGATATATTATTCCCCAATAATATAGTGTTCCTAGCATGCCAATATCTGCCAATATTACTTGATTACCATCGAAATAAATCTTTTCATTTCCATATGTTGATGATTCGTGACCTACTCCATTGCCACAAAAAATAGAAAGAGGGCTACTGATATAATCATTGAAATAATAAATATATGAAAATGAACGGCTTGTTTCCATATCTTCAGATACATTTGCTAAAGATCCCAATAAGTAATCACTATATGTATATAAAGTAAAGATTATGCAACTTATAAATATAATGTATCCTAATTTGTTTTTTACATTTCTACTATAAAGTAAATAATAGCAATAAGCTACGAAAACTCCTGCAATGGTTTGTCTACTACCTATTGCAACTATGCCTAGAATAATAATTAATAAATATTTTTTATATTTATGTGGAGGTGCTAATTTATTAGCTATCAAAATGAAAAATGTTGCAGTTGCATAATTGACTCCTCCCACCATAAAGCGATAAAATCCAAAACGCTTTTCTACAATTCCATTCATTAATTCGGTAGAATATGTAGTTCCTAAGGTTCGACTTCCAAATGGAGAAAGTGGATAGGTTATTTGCTGAATCAGACTTATAAAAGCATATATAATTCCAATATAAAAAATAGCTTTTGCTATTTGTTGTTCATTTATTTTTTTATACCACAAGATAAAATATAAGAGCCATCCTAAATGCATTCGCCAGACAATAAGCGATGCTGCAATAGATTGATCGTGTAGTATTTTACAAGAAATGACGCTTAAAAGTGGTAAAAAGAGTTCTTCTACTTTAGGCAATTCGCTCGGCTTTATCGTCGAGCATCGGGATGCCGATTGGGAAACGGTATGTCAGACTGCCGGAGATATGGCGGCGCGGGATATCCGGAGCCATCTTTCGCGTATTTATCCGCTGACTGTCATTTCATCTTTGTCCCCCTTGTTAGGATTGTTCGGAACGATAGTGGGAATGATCGAGGCTTTCGGGCTTGTGGCCTTGTTTGGAGATGAGGGTGGCGCTTCCATATTGTCCGACTCCATCTCGAAGGCTCTGAT
>ENA-UEQH01000374-UEQH01000374.1-human-gut-metagenome-genome-assembly--contig:-NODE-374-length-25741-cov-44.299369_pt1 | contig 25741 bp, 18 predicted proteins | sample MGYA00242945_ERZ507943 | MGnify/ENA primary metagenome ERZ507943 (study PRJEB26167, sample SAMN06115418) | human gut metagenome | host: Homo sapiens | place: China:Hubei | collected 2015-03-06... | reverse complement strand
GCAAGAAAATCTCTTGTAACAAACTGTAATTCAATTATTTCAAAGAACTATTTGCGACTTTTAGTGGACAGTAATGAGTCATACAATAAAAAAAATGCCATCCTTATAAATAACAAGGATGACACAACTAATATATTCATCAAGGAGGGAGAACTCCAGACTACTCTTCACAATGTTTCATCAGCCTCCGGATATAAAGACCTATATTGGTCTCATGCTCGTCTATACCGAGTTTCTTACGGATTTCATGACTTATGATGTAATGACGCTTTGTCTGCAGATATTCTCCTACTTCCTTTCCTCTCATACCTATTGCATACAGGCAAAGATAGTTGATTTCATCTGTGGATAGTCCGTGCTGTTCAAGATATTCCATAAATTGGGGATGCGATGCTGTAAAAGCAAGACGTGTTGAGTCCATAAACTTCTTTTTATCATTACGGACAATCTCAATCCACTTATTATATGGCTCTGCATAGCTCTCATTATTGCTTATCTCTTTTGCCAACAAGCCGTTGAGCATATCAAGCCTAATCTTGATGACATCTTGGATTGGCTTTGCCAGTTCAGATAGTTTACTTTGCAATTCTTTTAAATTATCACGTTCATTTTCTAATTGAGAAATTTCTAATTTAAGGCTTTCTGCTTCGAGAATTTTCTTGTCACGTTCAAGTTCCGCATTTTCTTTTTCTTTGCGTAGATTATCGTGCATCAGTTTAAGGTTGGCATTCTCTTTCTCTGCCAAGATGCGCCTGGTTTTACTGCGATAAGCACGGTAATACAACCAGCTCACAAGTATAGTCAATACGAATATACCACAAAGCGTTGCCCAAATGATTCTGTCCCTTTCTTGAACCTTCATAAAGTTTTCAATTTCAAGCTGATGTTTCTTATCAGAAAATAGAAGGTCATGTGAAATTAATTCACTCTGATAACGCTCAAGCATGGCAGAAAAGTCTTTATATGTCTGTAGTGCTTCTTTATACTTACCTTGCTTATCCAAAATATCAAATTTCACCGAAGCATATTTGAGTGAATCTAAAATAGAAGCTTTTGGCTTAGTACATGACAGAAGTTTCATTGCTTTATCATACTCTCCAATTTTTGAATATCCTTGGGCAATATTCATGGCATCATCATTCGTTAGTTCTATATCCTTATATTCAGTTAAGAACTCTTTTATCTCTTTGGGCGAACCAAAATTTATTGTATAAGACAGATAAGAGGAGAACAGATAGGCCTCACCGTCTGGATGCTTCTTTACTAAAGACAGGCAAATGGACAGAAGGCTGTCTGCCGGGGATTGGTTATTCAACATTACATAGCCATCAACTGCATTTGTATAACTCTTAATTTCAAAAATGTCTTTGCCTATAATGCCATATAATCTTGCAGCTTCAATATTATTCTGAACAAATTCGTTTATCTTATACTGTTTGAGATACAATGTACCTTGTGCAACAAAAGTATGAGCAAGTATCAATGAATCCGTTACTTTTTCTTTCAATTCTATAGCATTCAAGAAAGATTGCATGGCAGAATCATCATCGCCCTGATTCTGATATATTCTGCCTTGATAATAATATGTCCGAAGTTTCTCGTCAGGAGAACCTTTTTTGAGATAATAATCAATAGCCGGTTGAAGGACATCGAAAGTTGTTGTATCAATATAGTTCTTGTCCAATGCCATGGATTTAAGTAGCGCATACCTTGCCGCTATCTCTTTACCTTTCCTATTTGTAGCCGGAATGTTTTCCAATATGATAAGTGCAGAATCAGGCTTGGTATTCAAAAGGTCCTCAGCCATATCCATCTGTTCCAATATTGGAGTATTTCTGTCGCAGGCGGCTAATACCACAATAGTCACCAGCAAAATGATGATATTTTGAAATTTATGCATGAACATTAATTAGTTCGATATTAAATATCTGTTATTTTTAATCCACAATTAAGATAGTAATAATAGGTTACGAATTAATTATCAGCTACTTTATTTTTCTGTGTGTTGTGTAACCTTCAAACTCTTCGTATGCAAAAGTACGAATTTTAATGGTACATATTGAAATAGTTTCATGGTTTTGCTATTTTAACTATAACTATTAAAATATCATCACAAATGTTTCAAACAGAATAGAGTAACATAAAGAATAAAAATTGCCCATTTCTGCTATTTAAAATTACAACGATTTGCAAAACTACTCACTTTTCAAAACAATTGCCCCAGTAACACCAAGAAGCAGAACAGAGCAGACCAGCATACGCAGCATGGTGTGCACATCAGAATTCGGCCCGGATACGGCTCAGTGTAGAAATAGAAATACCCAGATAAGAAGCAATATAGCCCAAGTTTACACGCCGGCAAATGTCCGGATACAGTTGCAGCAGTTTTTCGTATCGCTCACGGGCCGAGAGGGTCAGCCGGTCGATGCGTGTACACTGCAAGGCCAGCAGGCACTCCTGATGTATCACCCGGCTCCAGTTGGCTATTTCAATATCCGTTTCATAAAGCTCGTTGAGTTTCTGTATGGGTATGGAATAGGCCAAAGTCTTCTCTACTGTCTCTACATATTCAAAGCCAGCCTTGTTATGATAGAGGCACAGCAGTCCGAAAGTAATATCTCCTTCACTGGAAAACCAGGTGGTATGCTCTTTCCCGTCTACCAGGCAATAAGAACGTGTCATACCCTTTTCAATGAAGTATACGTTGCGGTCTATTATTCCGGCTTGTATAAAGAGGCACTTCCGGGGAAAGTGATGCGGGGTAAAGTGCTGGCTCAATCGCTGAAAGGATTCCTCGGAAACGGGGTAATAGCGCTTCATCTTATTGTATATGTTTTGCATGGGGTTGTCGTTGGGGGTGCTCATAGTAATAATCTTCTTTTTTCTGTTTTTAGCATGGGAAGTGACAAATATATAAAAAATATCCCATATAGGCACTCCTGATTGAGACTGCTGCAATAAACCATCCATAAACAGCAGATTATTCCTGCCAAAATACATAACTTTGAGGTCGACAATATTTGGCAACTGAAAACATACAGATATGAAAATAATATTAGCCATCGACTCATTCAAAGGATGTTTCAGCTCCGAAGAAGTGGAAGCAATCCTTGCAGAGGCTTTCGGCAGAGAGGGCTTCGAGGTTTGTTCGGTCCCGATGTCCGACGGCGGTGAGGGAATGCTGGAAGCTTTTATTGGAGCGCTGAACGGACGATATATTGAAGCGACTGTCCACGACCCGCTGATGCGCCCTGTCGGCAGCAAGTACGGCATTGCTGCCGACGGAACGGCTGTCATCGAAACGGCAAGGGCTTGCGGACTGACGCTGATGTCTCCGGCAGAACGTAATCCGCTGGTGACCACGACGTATGGTGTGGGTGAACTGATAGCGGATGCTGTGCACAGGGGGTGCCGACGGTTCATCATCGGACTGGGAGGCAGCGGGACTAGTGATGCCGGAAGGGGTATGCTACAGGCGCTGGCCGATGTGTTTACACCAAACGGAGAGCTGGGAGAACTGGCGGAGAGTGTCCTGAAGGAATGCTGCTTTACGCTGGCCAGTGACGTGCGGAATCCGCTTTACGGGGAGAACGGCGCCGCACGAGTGTTCGGTCCGCAGAAAGGGGCTACTCCCGAAATGGTATCGGAGCTGGACAGGAGGGCACGCGACTTTGCCCGACAGGCTGCTCTGCTGACTGGAAAAGATATGTCGCTGGCACCGGGAGCCGGAGCTGCCGGAGGACTGGGATATGCTTTCATGCAGTTTCTGGAGGCCCGGGCACAATCGGGTGCCGACTTGCTGCTGGATGTTTCCGGATTTGAGGGGATGCTGGAGCAGGCCGAGCTGATTATTACCGGTGAAGGCAGTGCCGACAGACAGACGCTGATGGGCAAACTGCCGGAACGGGTGCTGCAACGGGGATTGAAACATGGGGTGCCGGTTTGGCTGGTGGCCGGACGGACTCAGCAGGTTGCCGAGCTGCAAGCGGCGGGATTTGCACGGGTAGACTGTATCACTCCGCCGTCCATGTGCACCGAAGAGGCGATTCGCCCTGCCAATGCCCGAAAGCATCTGGAGGAGTGGGTTGCGCGGGTGCTGCCGGAACTGAAAAGATAGAATATCTGCAAAGTGCAATCAGGGATTTCAAAATAATCTGTACCTTTACAGAGATTTCATAAAACAGACGAACCATGATACATTTTGATACGGATTATATGGAGGGGGCACATCCGGAAGTGATGCGCCGCCTGATGGAAACGAATCTGGAACAGACTACCGGATATGGTACTGACCCTTATACGGCTCGTGCCAAGGAACTGATTCGTGCGGCTTGCGGACAGCTACAGGCTGCCGTGCATTTCCTGGTAGGGGGTACACAGACCAATGCTACGGTGATTGATGCGCTGCTGCGTCATCACGAAGGGGTACTGGCTGCCGAAACGGCACACATCAACGTGCATGAATCGGGCGCGATTGAAGCGACCGGACACAAGGTGCTTACGCTGCCGCAGCACGATGGTAAGGTGTGGGCCAGCGAAGTGGAGGAATATATAGACTTGTTCTACAAGGACGAAACGTATGAACACATGGTGGCTCCGGGTATGCTGTATATCTCGCATCCTACGGAATATGGAACGCTGTACACGCTGGAAGAGCTGGAAAGTCTGAGCCGGGTTTGCCACAATGCGGGAATACCGCTCTACATGGACGGTGCGCGTCTGGGATACGGACTGGCTGCCGAAGGCACGGACGTCACGCTGGCTGACATTGCCCGTTTGTGTGATGTGTTCTACATCGGTGGCACCAAGGTGGGGGCTCTCTTTGGCGAAGCGGTGGTGGCTGCACGCCCGGAAAGATTGCCGCATTTCTTCCCGCTCATCAAGCAGCACGGTGCATTGCTGGCGAAAGGCCGTCTGCAGGGGGTGCAGTTTGAGACGCTTTTCACAAACAATCTGTACCTGCAGATGGGAGCGCATGCGGTACGGCTGGCCATGAAGCTGAAGGAGGCTTTCCGTGCAAAAGGATACCGTCTGCATCTGGACTCGCCTACCAACCAGCAGTTTGTGTGCCTGCCCAATGAAACAATGGACCGCCTGCTGCAGCATGCTACTTTCGAGCTGTGGGGGCCACGGGGTAAGGAAGAGACTACGGTACGCTTCGTGACCAGCTGGGCTACACGCGAAGAAGATGTAGACAAGCTCATCAGTCTGCTCTGATACGGCAGTGACGCAAGACATAACAAGGCATAAAAAATCCCGGAACGAATGGAGTCATCTTCATCTGTTCCGGGATTTTATTTTATTCGACTACACTGAACCAATGCTCGCAGGTCTGTATGCCTTCTGCAGTAAATACATCTACAATCAAACGGTAAACGCCAGTTTGAGAAGCTACCCAGGGAGTGATTTCGTAGGGTGTCTGTGGAGTTAGTCCTACCGGCTCATACATGGCTCCCTTTGCAGGCAAAGGAGGACGATCCTTGTACTCGCGCGTAACGACACGAATGGCTCCGTTCACAGCTCCACTTACATAGGCATTGGTCTGCCACGGACGAAGAAATTCTACGGTTTCGATTTCGAATGCAGGCATTTTCATCAGCATGTCGTAATTATCTTCGGAGTAACGGGTACCATCTACAATGATTGGCAGATTGTTATTCTTGGTAGAAAGGACGGATGTTCCGCGGTTACTCACAATGGTCCACTTCGGACTTAATGCCAACTCGGGATCGTACATTCCAGCTTCATCGTAAGGCTGTCCCTGCTGCACGGTGATACCGGGCATATCAAGCAAGATGTCCAGCAGCGTGCGAAAATCCCGTTTTTCTATTTTTTCACGATTGGCAAAGTTCGTACTGTAGAATACATTGGTTTCTTCGGGTTCTTCCATGTGCAGCCTTGCCTTGACTACGATATTAGGGAATACGTAATTCCGCTGGCCGTTATCGGTATAACTGGATATTTCGACCGACTCTGTTTCGGTCTGACTGGCTGCATAACGGGGTACCGGCACACGGAACGGACGATAGTCGGCAACGGGAGGATAGACTTCGTCATCCGGATGGTAATCAGCAAAATCGGGCTTTCCTTTTTTGCTCAAAGCTTGCAAAAAGAAACTCTCGCCCTCTGCAAAATCATCGACTGCCATACGGAAGTGTCCTTTGTCATCCAGCGGCGCATCGTATATCAGACCGTCTGAACGGTAGGCCAACAAGGTTCCTTCCTTAAACGGATACCCGTTTTTCTTCTCTACTCTACCGGTAAATTCGAGTACCTGCTCCGGATAGTGCTGATAGATGACGGTATCTGTCTTTAGTACATCTTCCAGATGGAAACGCTTGAAGGTAGCGACAGACATCCAGGCCTGAAGGTCATTGCCACGCTGTACTTCTGTTTCGGCATAAAAGGCGGCAGGGAAAGGAATTTTCGACTCGTAATCCGAAAGATAATGCATACTGCCCTCGGCATACGAAGCCAGTCTGTCTGACACATCTGTAACACGGACCATGACTTTACTAACAGTCGGCGAGCCTCCCAGACGATAGCGGAGGGCATCACCCACACGCAGTGTGTCGGGAGCATCCAGTGTCACCGTCTGACGGTATTTCGATGCAACCGTATATTCTGAAATGACTTTTCCATCGGTAGTCAGAAACAGACTCAGCACAGAAGGGGCTTTCTCCAGCATAACAATACCGTTGGCTTTTACATCCGGCAGTTCGCTCAAGCCATTTTCGGCATCGTATACGTAAAGCCGATACTTTTCCATGCGGGTATCAGCATGCAATACCTGGTAGCTGAGGCGCTTGCCATTCAGGCTGCCTTGAATCTTGGTTTGCGCAGATACGGCAGGTAGCGGAAACTTATAGTTGATTCCATCCACTTCCCCCGTAAGTACATAATCCGTACCCTTACGGGGAATAAACCGCAATTGAGCCATACCCGAAAGCGAAGTCTGTACATAAACCAGTGTGTCTCCTGAAGTATTGCAAAGATGAAGTCCACTTTGCACCGGATAACCCATATCGTCTGTCAACCGGACAACAACCGTCTGAAGATAATCCGGAACCAGACTTCCCCCGGCAGGAATCAGGGTGCACTTGGCTTCGTATACACGATTTTCGCGAGCAGGAAAGGTTTTTCCTAACAAGAAAGGCTGTACAGGCAGACTTCGCAATGAGAAGTTGCGCATGAAACGGGTATAGGCCCGCAGATAGTATACACCGGAAGGCCACTCGTAACCGCTCGCCATGCGGGTTGAAAAATATCCACCCTCCTTACACGAAAGTTTCTGGCGAAGCAGGACCGAATCACTACTGTTGAAGAGTTCCACGTAAAGGTAATTACTATAAGGACGCATGCCGGACTCGGCCAGACAGGTCACCATACCTTCTATACAGATAGTATCACCCGGCAAATAGACGTGCTTCTGCGGATTGAGGTATACTTGTTCCGAACGGAAATCTACCGGTAACTGGGCTTTTGCCATACAAACGGCAAAAAGCAATGTTAGGGTTAACCAAAGTTTCATAGCCTTAGAAATTGTTTCTTTCAAAACTAAAAAAAAAACGGTAATGTGCAAACTTTTTATTAGCATTTTCTGCACATTACCGTTTTTTTGTCTTTACAAGCCGGTCGCCTAATAAAAATTACACGGCATCATCGCTTATCTCCGCGCATGCCTTCGAATACCGCCTTGCGCAGTGAGCCTGCCTCGTCATCGGTATTATACTCCCAGTACATCATGCCCAGCAGTCCTTTCTGTTTTACAAAGGCACACTTGGCAGCCAGCGAACGGGGATTTTCGTAAGTACAGACCAGACGTCCTTCCTTGTCGGCCAAATAAGGCACACAGGCCAGTGTATCCCAACAGACTTCGTAGCCTTCCAGCTTCACGATGTCGCGGTAATCGATAAAATCGGACATCGGGGGTGCTGCATGACCGTAAAAAGGTGCCCCCAACACCAGTTTTGAGGCAGGAATGCCTTGCTGCAAATGCGCCTCAACGGATTCTTCACACGAGCGGTTGCCTACCCGCGGAGAACGGTAAAGAGCCGAATGGTGATACGGAGGACGGTTCATGTCGTAGGTCATAATGTTTACAAAATCAATATAGGGGTCTATTGCCTTGAAATCGATATACTTGGCATTGGCGGCCGAGGCCAGCGTAAGTAACTTGCCGGTGCCGATGGCCTCGCGGATGTCGCGCATCAGCAATGTGTAGTTTTCGGTGTCAGCGTCCGAAGCTGAAATGCCGGCTGCACGACTGGTAGGATATTCCCAGTCGATATCGATACCATCCAGACCGAACTGGTCTACTACCCGACGGCAGTCACGGGCAAACGACAGACGGCATTGCTCGTCGGCTGCCATTTCGCTGAAACGGCCACTGCCCCATCCGCCGATAGAAAGCAGCACCTTGAGGTGGGGCGCATCCTTCTTCAAGTTTGCAATCTCCTGCAAGCGGCTTTCACGGTCGATAACAACCTTGCTGAAAGTGGAGTCTACATGTCCGAATGCATAATTGATGTGCGTCACCAGCGAAGGGTCGGGCAAGGTTTTTCCGTTAGAGGTGACATAGGCCAGCACGATGTCTTTCGAAGTATCCGGTTGTTGACGACCGGAAGTGCCGCAGCCTGCACAGATACAGGCCCAGAGTAGCAATAAGATGCCATACATGTTTTTCATAAGCTGTTTTTTTAGTTAAACATATCCATTGCGACAAATTTATGGAATAATACTTTATTATCTGTGTAAGTTTTTCTATTTTTGAATGATTAAAAAATGTTATTGAGCGAATAACTATCATTATAACCAAAACTATCATCATGAAGAGTACAATCTTTACAGTAACCATGACGGCCTGTATGGGTCTGGCCGTATCATGTACACAGCCACAAAATGCACAGCAGGAGCAAGACGTGCGCCTGACCAGTTTTGTGGACCCTAAAATTGGCTCCGGCGGACACGGACATGTCTTTGTGGGAGCGAACGTGCCTTACGGTATGGTACAAGTAGGACCGTCCAGCATTCCGCAGGAGTGGGACTGGGTTTCGGGATACCATGTATCGGATTCTACCGTAATCGGATTCCCGCACATGCACCTCAGCGGAACGGGTATCGGCGACTTGCACGACATTAACGTGATGCCTGTTACGGGCAGTGTGAAATATGCCCGCGGCAACGAAAAGGACCCGCAGTCGGGACTTTGGTCGTATTCCGACCGTACGCAGGAAGTGGTGCGACCGGGTTACTACAAAACTTACCTTACCCGCTATCAGGTAAACGTGGAGCTGACAGCGACCAAACGTGTAGGTTTCCATAAATATACCTTCCCTGCTTCGGCCGAAGCCGGTATCGTATTCGACTTGCAGAACGGCGGCTGTTGGGACAGTCCGACGGAAGCATCCATCCAGGTGCTGAATGACAGTACTATCTGCGGTTACCGCTACTCTACCGGATGGGCCAACGACCAGCGTGTGTTCTTCCGTGCCGTGTTCTCGAAACCGTTCAAGAACTTCCGCCTGATTGCCGACGGCAAGGAAACAAGCGGCAAGGAAGCCAAGGCGAAAGTGCTGTACGGACGTGCTGATTTCGAAACGCAGCAGAATGAGGATATCTATATGAAAGTAGCGCTCTCGCCTACCTCTACCGAAGCGGCTGCACAGAACCTGACTGCCGAGTTGCCGGGTTGGGACTTTGAAAAGACCATCGCTGCTGCCGATGAGGCTTGGAACCAGGAGCTTTCGAAAATCAAGATTACAACCAACAATGAGGCAGACCGCCGCATTTTCTATACAGGCTTGTATCACACGATGATTGCTCCGTCTGAATTCTGCGACGTGAACGGTGACTACTACGGTGCCGACCACCAGATGCACAAGAGTGAGGGTTTTGTGAACTATACTACCTTCTCTTTGTGGGATACGTATCGTGCTGCACAGCCGCTCATGACTTTGATTCATCCGGAAAAAGTGCCCGACATCGTGAACACCATGCTGCGTATCTACCAGCAGCAGGGCAAGTTGCCGGTATGGCACCTCATGGGTTGCGAAACAGACTGTATGGTAGGTAACCCGGGTATCCCTGTAGTGGCCGATGCGGTATTGAAAGGTTTCACCGGTTTCGATAAGGAGTTGGCTTACGAAGCACTGAAGAATTCGGCTATGCGCGACGAGCGTGGTATGGACTTGCGCAAGAAATACGGTTATATCCCCTACGACAAGATGGGCGAATCGGTAGCTTACGACTTGGAATATGCCTTGGCCGACTGGTCGGTGGCTCAGGTAGCCAAACTGATGGGCAAGACGGAAGACTACGATTATTTCCTGAAACGCAGCCAGTCGTACCGTCACCTGTTTGATGCCCAGACAGGCTTTATGCGCGGAAAGAGCGTAAGCGGAAAATTCAACGAACCGTTCAACCCGTTCAGCTCTACGCACCGCAAAGACGATTATTGCGAAGGTAATGCATGGCAGTATACCTGGCTGGTTCCGCACGATGTGGAAGGCCTGGTGAACTGCTTTGGCAGCAAAGAGGCATTCATCACCAAGCTTGACTCGCTCTTCATTGCCGAAGGTAATGCCGGAACTGAATCATCGCCTGACATCAGCGGACTGATTGGCCAGTATGCACACGGAAACGAACCGAGTCACCACATTATCTATATGTATACAATGGTAGGCCAGCCTTGGAAAGCTGCCGACCGCGTTCGTGAAGTCTTCAAGACGATGTATCACGACCAGCCGGACGGTTTATCGGGCAACGAAGACGTTGGTCAGATGTCGGCATGGTATGTGATGTCTACACTGGGCTTCTATCAGGTAGAACCGGCTGGCGGACGTTACTTCTTCGGGTCACCGCTGTTCGACAAAGCTGTAGTGAAAGTGGCTGGCGGCGAATTCACCATCACTGCCCTGAACAACAGCGACGAGAACCGCTACATCCAGAGTATCCGCCTCAACGGACAACCGTATAACAAAGCATGGATTGACCATGCAGACATTGCCAAGGGTGGTACACTGGAAATCACAATGGGCAAAGAACAGACTTGCTGGTATTGATTTCCCTCCTTATAAAAGGATATAAAAGAACGGCTGACTCAGTTTTTCCGATGCTGAGTCAGCCGTTTTCATTTATCAGTTAAGCCTGTATGTAGAAGAAATCAGGAATTGGCACGCTTGCGAAGCTCGTCGATGGTAAGTGAGATAACCTTGCCGCTGGGCTTTCCATCCCGATATGTAACTACACGCAGACGGGTAGCATCCTTCGGGATACGCAACGGTTCGGTATAAGCCGGTGCACAATCGTCGGGGTCTGTATTGTCGAATGTGTAATAAATCTTCGAATCCTCCAGCTCACATCCCAGTTTAATCCGCAGCTCGCCGTTCTCCAAATACGGAGTCACAATGGCATTGTACATGCTGCGGGCATAACGGATATTGGCAGCCTCAGCCCGTTCGAAATGCTTCTCTACACGCGGCCAGAACCCGTTCCAGTCTGTTTTATCGGGTCCGCTCCACAAGACTTCTGCCAAGGCCCATCCGCGCGGCCAGGTCATGTACTCGGCATGACGGAAGGTCGGTACCGCTTCACTCCACAGGTTGCCCTGCGCTCCAAGAACCATGCCCTCGGGAATACTGTCGGGCACCGGATTAAAGCGGTAACAGTCCGTCAGACGGCACATGGAGTAAGTAACCGGCTCTACCGACGGCTCTCCCTGATACAAATCCAGATAGCAATGCTGCGTAGGTGTCATAATAACATGGTGGTGTGCCTTGGCTGCTTCTATACCCCCGTCCATTCCCTGCCAGCTCATCACCGTAGCCTCGGGAGCCAGTCCGCCTTCCAGAATTTCATTCCAACCAATCAGGCGTTTGCCTTTCTGTTTCAGCATACTCTCCAGACGATGGATGAAATAACTCTGCAACTCTTTTTCATCCTTCAGGTGCTCGGTGCGTTTCCGCTGCTGACACTTGGGACACTTTGCCCAAAAACCTTTGAAACACTCATCGCCTCCTACATGGATATACTCATCTGGGAAAAGTGCAGCGACTTCAGTAAATACTTTATCCAGGAACTCGAAGGTCTTTTCATTGCCCACGCACAAGGCATTCTCGTCGATGCCGTAAAACTTATTGCCGACATTGATGGCCTGAGGTGCCTTGAAGCAGGCCAGTTCGGGATAGGCCACCAATGCAGCCAAACTGTGACCGGGAACATCGATTTCCGGAATAACCCGTACATAACGCTGACGGGCATAGGCCAGCACTTCCTTTATATCTTCCTGCGTATAATATCCGCCATAAGTCACCGGCTCACCCGGTTGCTGCGGACTCCGCGACCACCAGTCGCCTACACGCTCTGCACGCCAGGCTCCCACCTCGGTCAGCCGGGGAAGCGACTTGATTTCAATTCTCCAGCCCTGGTCGTCGGTCAGATGCCAGTGAAATACATTCATTTTATACTCGGCCAGCTCGTCGATATAACGCATCACCTCCTCTTTGGTAAACCAGTGACGGCTGACGTCCAGCATCAGGCCACGCCATTCAAAGCGCGGTTTATCGGTAATCTGGGCACAAGGTATCGTCCAGTTTGCATCCGGCTGCACTTCGCTGCTTCTGATTTCCTTGGGAAGCATCTGCAAAAGCGTCTGTACGCCATAAAAGATACCTGCGGGACGGGCTGCTTCCAGACGTATCTTATCGGTTTCTACTGCCAGCCGATAGCCTTCATCACCCAGTTCCGGCTCATCGACCAAGGCGAGTTGGATATCTCCTTTCTCCTGTACCGGAAGTGTATAACCCGTGGCAGGATTCAGTTTTCCGTTGAAGTAAGCAGCGATAGCCGTCAGCTCGGCATTGGCTGCATCTGTCCCGGTGGTTGTAGACCGGGTCAGCCTGAAAGCATTATCCCCGAATGCACATTCCTGCGGGACAGGAATCAGTGCCGGCAGCTCTTCTACCGACTGCACTACCGGAGAACAAGCCAGCAGCCACCCCGTGCAGCATCCTACTGCGCACCATTTCATCACACGTTTCATGTTTTTCATAAGCGATTTATTATTTGAATAATGAAGAATACCTTCTTCACAAAAGTAAGCAAAATGATACATAATGCCAAAGAAATCCCAACAACGCTATTTCACCCGAATCACTTCATCCAAGTTCGTGGTATACTGCCGGCTGATGTGTTCACATTTCAGGTGCCATCCTCCCTCGTCTGTCCCCTGTACAGCTATTTTCACCGTATTGTGTCCGTTTTTCCGATTAATGGCATCTACTGCTGCCGACAGACGTGCCTGCCTTTCACGGTCTACCTTATCGAACAAAGATGTCTGGATTGCCGTATCCGGACAAATATTCCACACGATTACTCCGGCTTTCTTGTATCTGAAATCCTCACCGGAACACCAGTCCATACGCAAGGCACTTACGGCTGCTGCTACAATCTCCTGCAAATCGGCTGTCGGCACTGGTAAATGCAGTGTACGGTTAATGCAATGCTGGGGACCATCCATACGAAAACGACTGGTATGAGCAAATACCGTTATTTCTGTACAGCAGCTCCGCTGCCTGCGCAACTTACGCACACACTCGGCTGCAAAGTTTGCAACAGCCTCTTCTACCCTCGCGCGTTCTGTCAATCCGCCATCGGCAAAACTCCGGCTGGTACAGATACTCTGTTTTTGCGGCAAATCATCTAACTCCACACAGCTTTCTCCTCTAAGCTCTCTCCATGTCCGCACCCCAGTCACTGTAAGCATACTACGCACCCAGCTTTCGCTTTTCTGCGTAAGGTCCCATGCCGTTTTAATACCATAATAATCCAATTTGGAGAAACTCTTCCGACCGATGCCCCATACTTCTTTCACTGGAATACCCTGTAAAGCCTTTATCCGTTTTTCCTCCGTATCAATAAGACACACTCCCTTGTATCCTTTAAATTTCTTGCCATACCAGGAAGCTACCTTAGCCAGCGTTTTTGTAGGAGCGATACCCATCGTAACAGGAATACCTGTACCCTTCCCAATGGTTGAAACTATCTTTCGTCCATAAGAAACCAGCTCCTCTCCTTCCCCCAAACCAGAAAGATCCAAAAACGCTTCGTCTATAGAGTATTGAGTCAATTCGGGCGTGAACTCGGAAAGCAGCATCATTACCCGGCGGCTCATGTCACCATACAGGTTGTAGTTGGAACTGAAAACAGCCACGTTGTTTGCCTCCAGGACATCTCGCACCTGATAAAGAGGTACTCCCATCTTGATGCCCATTGCCTTGACTTCGTTACTACGAGCCACAACACAGCCGTCATTGTTACTCAGAACAACGACCGGCTTGTCACGAAGCAGCGGATTGAACACGCGCTCGCATGAGCAGTAGAAGTTATTGCAATCAACAAGGGCTATCATAAATTTTCTGCTGCAAAGATATTAATAGTATGGCAAACTATAAACTTCAATAACTAATACATTTCCTGATTCATGGACTAAAATGCCGGTTATTTACTTGTATATATTTATAAATTTTGCGAACATTGCATATAATATAATCTTTATTTTACTCCGCCAGCAATTTATAACATAATGAAATAATAACGCTATAATTTACATACTATGAACAGAAGACTTATATCAAGCATATTTCTCACAAATCTTCCGGTACTGTTTCTTTACGCCCAATCATTAACAGGGGCCTGGAACGGCACAATCAACATTGGACAGACATCATTGCCTCTCGTTTTCCATATATCATCACAAAATGGAAAAAACATATGCACTATCGACAGTCCCGATCAGGGAGCAAAAAACATCCCAACAACAATAACCTACCTTGATGCCGACTCTATCTGCCTCCAGATACAGCAAATAGGTGCCTCATACAGAGGAAAGCTTCACAACAATCAGATAAAAGGCTTCTTTTCACAATCAGGAATGCAGTTCCAACTCAATCTTAAGTCTGGAGATTTCATAAGAGAGAGAAAGCAAACCCCTAAGGCCCCGCTGCTATACCCCACAGAAGAAGTCACATTCGAGAACCCGTCAGACCACGCCCTATTATCAGGCACATTATCATACCCCATCACATATGCTATCAGCAAAGATATTCCCGTGGTGCTGCTAGTTACAGGAAGCGGCCAACAGAACCGCGATGAAGAAATTATGGGACATAAGCCATTTGCAGTAATAGCCGATTATCTCGCAAAAATGGGAATTGCATCCCTCCGCTATGACGACAGAGGTTTCGGGAAATCAACCGGCAACTTGAATGATGTAACCTCACATACCTTCATGACAGACGCACTTGCAGGAATCAATTATCTCAAGTCAAAAGGCAAATTCAGCAAGATAGGCATACTAGGTCACAGTGAAGGCGGAATGATAGCATTCATGGCAGCAGTCGAAGCTCCTAATGACATAGACTTTATCGTCAGCCTTGCCGGAACAGCAGTCAAAGGCAGCGAAATTCTGCTGAAACAAAACGAAATACTATTATCTACCACACCACAGACTGCAATCTACAGCAAGGACTACTGCAAGGTGTTGGACAAAATTTTGCAACTACAGTCTGAATCTACAAAAACATACAATGATGAAGAGGCAAAAGCCATAGTAGGCCAATACGCCATCCAAGTTGGTGCAAAACTTCCCGAACCAGCTCTACAGAACTTACAAAAAGTACTCCTCACATCAAATCCATGGTTCAAATATTTCATAGCCTATGACCCCACAAATGCAATATCAAAAACCACCTGTCCTGTTATGGCCATAAATGGCGACAAAGACACCCAGGTTGATGCCGTGTTGAATCTCGAAACTTTAAGAAAAACTCTTCCGGCAAATAAAAAACATCTCATCAAGTCATACATCGGACTGAACCACCTCTTCCAGCATTGCGATACAGGCCACATTTATGAATATGCCAAAATCGAAGAAACCATCTCTCCCGAAGTCTTATCGGATATAGCAGAATTCATATTAAACTTATAGGTGTTATGCTCTCGGGATATACCCTTTCTGTATCTCGAGAGCATTAATCGTACATACCAATATCACCATAACTCATTCTTATAGTGTTGCAAAGAAAATGAAACACCCTTTATTAGGCAAAGATATAGTCCAGAAAAGCCATATGTAAATTATGAAACAATCATCTGCCTTTTCTCAGCTGCCTTTTTATATTATAAGTAAGAACACCCCATATCAGGAAGTTGTTCTCTTCTGTAATCTTTATAGGTGAATATTCTTCGTTGGCCGGAACAAGCCAGATACAGTTTTCCTTATCATCAAAACGTACCGTTTTAAGCGTAAACTCACCGTCAATAAATGCCACAACAATATCACCGTCCTGAGGGTCCAAAGACTTGTCAATAACCAGCAAGTCCCCATCGTCAATTCCACAATCGCGCATCGAATCACCTACCGCCCGTGCATAAAACGTAGTAGCCGGATGGCGCACCAACTCACGGTTCAAGTCTATACTGTCAGTCATATAGTCCTGAGCCGGCGAAGGGAAACCTGCTCTGATACCTTGCTCGGCAAACGCTATTTTCAGTTCACTGCTCAAATCGGCAGTATAAAAAATCAATTTCATGGTTTCGTGTATCTGTTTGGTAATTAACCATCTACAATTTACAATCTAAAAATGAATGGATATAACGAACAAATATATGCAAAAAGACATGGTAAAACAAAAATATTGCTGCCCCATAAAGTATTCTTTACCTTAACGGACAGCAATAAATCTTCTCACTTTTAATCTTTACTTCATTTCACGAAGCGTCTTTTCCAGTTTCTCCTGACTATCTTTATTCCAATACTTACAATCCAGTTCTATAAATAAAGATGTATAAGGCAAGACAAGCTTAGTCTTGATAACCAATACATTGTACGAACGGCTCACATTGTCTATGCGCGAAAGCAGCTTGTCATGACGTACATAGCTGACTTCACTCTCCGGGACAAACTTTTGCACGGTGCTACGGTAATCTTGAATACCAGGACAAAGGTCGTCTGTAAGAGCTTTAAGCTCCTCGTCCTGATAATAATGCGCATACACATGAGGTGCTTTCTTTAACTTCTTGCTGACGGTCTCGATAACATTCTCAAAAGACTCGCCTGTATAGATTGTCTCTATTCCCGGCTTATTTTGCAGCGGATAAGCCATATCAGTTATCACAATCCAATTCCGATGTCCCAACAAGGGCATTTCTTCGGATAATTGTTCCTCCCAATCTTCTTTAACACCAGCCTCATGTCCGCACGATGCACACAGGGGCAGCAACAGCAGAAAGGTAAACAACCAGTTAAAACTTTTGTGGTTTTTCATAATTCAAACTATTTATTTAACAAGAATACAATATACTTGCAATTATTCGGGTTATACACCTTTGTCTCTCAAAAATAATCAATTATGTCATATATTACAAACTAGAAATACTATTATTTTTTACCTGACAGTTGAAAGGACGCTGCAATCATTCCAAATCTTTGTTCTCTGGCGAGGAATTTCTTACCTTTGTCGGCATAAACAGAAGTGAATACAATTTTAGGACATGCACAAGTCTTTGCAGACCGGTCCTTAACAGACTAGCCTGCCAACGGTTCAGAAACAATCATGAAAAACATCATAGCATCAATAACCAGCCTGATCAGCATCGAGAAAGAAACCCTCGACATCCTCACCGGCCACCTCCACCCGATGCAGGTCAAAAAGAAAACGGTACTGATAAAACCGGCCGTAAAAGACGACAATGTCTATATCATCGAAAAAGGAATTGCCCGTGCATACCTGGTCATCAACGGGAAAGAAGTAACATCATGGTTCAGCAAAGAAGGCGAACTCCTGTTTTCCACCAACAGCTTTTACGGAGAAACAGAAGGATACGAGAACGAAAGAGTGCAAATCCTTGAAGACGCAACGCTTTACTACATTCCCATATCCGACTTCGAAATGCTTTGCTCCCGATACATCGAGATTTCAAACTGGCTGCGCCTGCTGCATCAGAAGGCCTTTGTAGAAATGGAACGCAGACTGATATACCGCCTCTATATGTCGGCCGAAGAAAGGTACCACGACTTCTATGCCAAAAAGCCGGAAATATTCCAGCGCGTAAACCTCAGTTACATCGCGTCCTACCTCGGTATCTCGAATGTTACTTTATGGAAACTGCGAAAAACACATTAAATAGTTAAAGAAATTCCCTGTAAGGAACGAATGCCTTTTGCCGCGTCAGACAGAAACTGTAGTTTTGCAGCAAAAACCCGTAAACTGTCGTATGCAACAAACTTTACAAAACCACACGGCATCCAGCAGAATCGTATGGCTGGATATCCTAAGATTATGTGCCATTTTCATGGTTGTCTGTATCCATTGTTCAGACCCGTTCAATGTATCTCCCGAGGCAAGGTCGAATCCGGAATTCAATCTCTGGGGCAGCATCTACGGTTCATTTCTCCGGCCCTGCGTACCCCTGTTCGTCATGATAACGGGAACGCTTCTGCTGCCCGTAAAAATGTCATTCGAAAAATTCTACAGAAAAAGGCTGCTCCGGATAGCCGTTCCTTTCGTCGTATGGTCTGTACTCTACAATCTTTTCCCCTGGGTTACCGGCCTGCTGGGTATGTCGCCCACCGTCATTTCGGACGTTTTTGCATACGCTCCGGCCGACGCTTCACAGTCGCTGGCCGATGCTATGAAAAACATAGCCATGATACCGTTGCAGTTTAATGTGTATACCGTACCGATGTGGTATCTGTATATGCTGATTGGACTCTATCTGTACATGCCTTTCTTCTCACTCTGGGTGGAGAGAGCTACCAGAAAGCAGAAAAAGCTTTTCCTGGGGCTTTGGGGCATAACACTCTTTCTGCCGTATGCCTATTCCTTCTTTTCACCGGAACTCTTCGGCACCTGCGCATGGAATTCTTTCGGGACATTCTATTATTTTGCCGGATTCAACGGCTATCTGCTGCTAGGGCATTTTCTTGCCCATGACATCAAGCCCTGGAGCTGGAGAAAGACACTGGCTGCCAGCTTGCCCATGTTCATCGCAGGCTACATCATTACTTATATGGGATTCAAGGCAATGACGGCCAACCCCGATTGTTCGGAGCAGGATATGGAGCTGTTCTTTCTGTACTGCTCTCCCAACGTGATGCTTATGACTGTGGCAGTCTTCCTCGTCGCACGCAAAATCAGCATAAAATCAGACAAACTGATTGCAATGGCGGCAAACATCACAAAATGCGGTTTAGGCATTTACATGGTGCACTATTTTATGGTTGGTTTCAGCTATGGCATAGCCGACGCATGGGCCATCCCGGTAGCTTTAAGAATACCGGTTACCGCACTTCTCGCATTTTCGGTCAGCTGGCTCCTGGTTTCAAGCTGCTACCGGTGGATTCCCCGTTATTCAAAATGGATTTTCGGATGAAATAAAAAGAGCTTGTGTTTCAGGTGCATCTCATGTATGATGTGCCTTCATCATAAAAATAACGAACGTTTATGATATAAATGGTAAACGTTCGTCATTTTTGTGATAAAGCGGCAACGCACTGACAAATGTGACAAAACGCAAAAAAGGCTCTGCAAATTTGATTTCGCAGAGCCTTTTTCCGCGGAAGCTGGGGGATTCGAACCCCCGGTACGGTTACCCGTACGTCAGTTTAGCAAACTGGTGGTTTCAGCCACTCACCCAAACTTCCAGACTTCCTTTTCAAAAGCGATGCAAAGGTATGGCTTATTTTTTATTTATGCAAATTTTTCAGGACTTTTTTCTTCATTAATTTTTCATTCGTCATACGATAATGGGCTTACTTCCCTAATTTAAAAGGAATTAAAGAGCCGATTAAACTCTTTTTAAAACAAAAAAACACAGAAAGTGAATAAGCATATACAAAAAACAATATTTTTGCATTGTTGCTTCTCTATAACAACGAGTTATAGAATATAAAGCATCCATACGAATACAAAAACACTTTTTAAAACAACGATTATGAGAAAAGTTGCACTTATTACGGGTATCACCGGACAGGACGGTTCTTACCTGGCCGAGTTTCTGATTGAAAAAGGTTACGAAGTACACGGCATCATGCGCCGCTCTTCGTCGTTCAACACCGGACGTATCGAACATCTTTATCTGGACGAATGGGTACGCGACATGAAACGCGACCGTCTGGTGAAACTGCACTGGGGAGATATGACAGACTCCAGTTCGCTGATTCGCATCATCGGTGATATTCATCCTACCGAAATCTACAACCTTGCAGCCCAAAGTCACGTAAAGGTTTCTTTCGATGTTCCTGAATATACGGCCGAGGCCGACGCTATCGGTACGCTGCGATTGCTCGAGGCTGTACGCATCTGCGGACTCGAAAAGACTTGCCGTATCTATCAGGCTTCTACGTCGGAGCTGTTCGGAAAGGTACAGGAGGTGCCGCAGAAGGAAACTACCCCGTTCTATCCACGCTCGCCGTATGGTGTGGCCAAGCAGTATGGGTTTTGGATTACAAAGAATTACCGCGAGAGTTATGGCATGTTTGCTGTAAATGGCATCTTGTTCAACCACGAAAGCGAGCGCCGCGGCGAAACGTTTGTCACCCGCAAGATTACGCTGGCAGCAGCCCGCATCAAGCAGGGTTTCCAGGACAAGCTTTATCTGGGTAATCTGGACGCGCTGAGAGACTGGGGATATGCAAAGGATTATGTAGAATGTATGTGGCTGATTCTCCAACACGAAACGCCCGAGGATTTTGTCATCGCCACTGGCGAGATGCATACGGTCCGCGAATTCTGTACGCTGGCATTCCATTACCTGGGTATCGAACTGAAATGGGAAAGCAGCGGCGTAGACGAAAAGGGTATCGACACGGCTACCGGAAAGGTGCTGGTGGAGGTAGACCCGAAGTATTTCCGTCCGTGCGAAGTTGAGCAGCTGCTGGGCGACCCGACCAAAGCCAAGACGCTGCTGGGCTGGAATCCTACAAAAACGCCTTTCGCCGAACTGGTGAGAATCATGGTGGAACACGACATGAAGTTTGTGCGGAAACTGCACCTGAAAGCCAACTTAGACGAGCAACCTTACTAACAGCACAGACGACTTATGCTAGATAAATCTGCAAAAATATATGTGGCCGGACACAACGGACTGGTGGGTTCGGCCATCTGGAACAACTTGTACCAGCGGGGATATACCAATCTGGTGGGACGCTCGCACAGGGAGCTGGATTTGCTGGATGGCGCTGCCGTAAAGCGTTTCTTCGACGAAGAGCGTCCTGAGGCTGTCGTTCTGGCAGCTGCACATGTGGGCGGCATCATGGCCAACTTGAATTATCGGGCGGATTTTATTTACGAAAATCTGCAAATCCAGCAGAACGTCATCGGCGAGAGTTTTCGCCACGGCGTAAAGAAGTTGCTTTTTCTGGGCAGCACGTGCATTTACCCGAAGGAAGCACCTCAGCCCATGAGCGAGGATGTGCTCCTCACCTCACCGCTGGAATATACCAATGAGCCGTATGCCATTGCCAAAATAGCCGGACTGAAGCTGTGCGAAAGCTTCAATCTGCAGTATGGTACCAATTATATTGCCGTGATGCCAACCAATCTGTACGGGCCGAATGACAATTTCCATCTGGAAAACAGTCATGTGCTACCGGCTATGATTCGGAAAATCCATCTTGCCAAATGTCTGAACCTGCACGACTGGGAAGCTGTGAGAAAGGACCTGAACCTGCGTCCGGTAGAAGGCGTTACGGGGGAATGTACGGAACAGGAAATTCTGAACAAGCTGGAACGCTTCGGCATCACGCCACAGGCGGTTACACTCTGGGGAACGGGCAAGCCGATGCGCGAATTTCTATGGAGTGAGGAAATGGCCGATGCCAGCGTACATGTCTTGCTGAACGTGGACTTTAAGGATACCTATGACCCTACTTGCCGTGAAGTGCGGAACTGCCACATCAATGTAGGTACCGGCGTTGAGATAAGCATCCGCGAAGTAGCCGAAAAAATCAAGCTGGAGCTGGGTTACGAAGGACAACTGAAGTGGGATGCAACCAAACCCGACGGAACAATGCGGAAGCTGACAGACGTGAGTAAGCTGCATGCCTTGGGATGGCACCACAAGATAGAGATAGACGAAGGGATTCATAAACTGTACGAATGGTACAAAAAAGGAATATGTATTAATCACCATTCCTGAAATGAGATTTGTAAAGAATACAAATTGGGAATATAGCTAATTTTAGGTATTGTACATTAAATTAATTATTCGTATCTTTGCGACAGTTTTCAATGAAACATTAACCCAATAATTTATTTTTATGGCAATGAATTTTAAAGAAGGTCGCTGGAACCACGAAATCAACGTAACCGATTTCGTCAAGACAAACATCACCCCTTACGAAGGTGACGCGTCATTTTTGGTGGGCCCAACAGAACGCACAAAAGCAGTTTGGAACAAATGTTTGGAAGCTTTGGCTGAAGAACGCGCAAACAACGGTGTACGCTCACTTGATCCATCTACAGTTTCAACCATTACTTCTTTTGCTGCCGGTTACATCGATAAGGATAATGAAGTTATCGTAGGTTTGCAGACTGACGAAGTGCTGCGCCGCGCTATCAAACCTTTTGGAGGTATTAAGGTTGTTGAAAAAGCATGCCGCGAAAACGGTGTAGAAGTTGATCCTAAAGTAAAAGATATTTTTACTCACTATCGCAAGACGCACAACGACGGCGTTTTCGATGCATATACTGAAGAAATCCGCTCATTCCGTTCATTGGGATTCCTTACCGGTCTGCCCGATAACTATGCACGCGGACGTATAATCGGTGACTACCGCCGTCTGGCTCTTTACGGTATCGACCGTCTGATCGAGGCTAAGCAGGACGACTTGCGTCACTTGACAGGCCCGATGACTGAAGCTCGTATCCGTCAGCGCGAAGAGGTTGCTGAACAGATCAAGGCTTTGAAGGAAATCAAAATCATGGGTCAGCAGTATGGTCTGGACCTGAGCCGCCCGGCTACAAACGCACAGGAAGCTGTTCAGTGGGTGTATATGGCTTATCTGGCTGCTGTTAAGGAACAGGACGGAGCTGCCATGTCATTAGGAAACGTTTCTTCGTTCCTTGATATCTATATCGAATACGATTTGGCTCACGGCATTCTGGATGAGTCTTTGGCTCAGGAGCTGATTGACCAGTTCGTTATCAAGTTGCGTATGGTACGCCACTTGCGTATGCAGGCTTATACTGACATCTTTGCAGGAGACCCGACTTGGGTAACTGAAGCTATCGGCGGACGTTTCAACGACGGACGTACTAAGGTTACCAAGACTTCTTTCCGTTTCTTGCAGACATTGTACAACCTCGGTCCTTCACCAGAGCCAAACTTGACTGTTCTGTGGAGTCCTGAACTGCCGGAAGGTTTCAAGAACTTCTGTGCACAGGTTTCTATCGATACATCTTCTATCCAGTACGAAAACGACGACCTGATGCGTGAAGTTCGTAACTCGGACGACTACGGTATCGCTTGCTGCGTATCTTATCAGGATATCGGCCGTCACATCCAGTTCTTCGGTGCACGCTGTAACTTGGCTAAGGCGCTGCTGCTGGCTATCAACGGTGGACGCTGCGAAAACACGGGTACTGTAATGGTGAAAGACATTCCGGTACTGAGCGGCGACGTACTGAACTTCGAAGAGGTGCTGGCTAACTACAAGAAGGTATTGAAGGAAATGGCTCGTGTTTATAACGAAGCGATGAATATCATTCATTATATGCACGACAAGTACTACTACGAAAAAGCGCAGATGGCTTTCGTGGATACTGACCATGCTATCAACCTGGCTTACGGTGTTGCAGGTATGTCTATCGCAGTTGACTCACTGTCGGCTATCAAATATGCAAAGGTAACTGCTAAGCGTAACGAAATCGGTCTGACAGAAGGTTTCGACATCGAAGGTGAATTCCCATGCTTCGGTAACGATGACGACCGCGTAGACCACTTGGCTGTAGACTTGATTTACTACTTCGACGAAGAATTGAAGAAGTTGCCTATCTACAAGAACGCTAAACCGACACTTTCTATCCTGACCATTACTTCGAACGTAATGTACGGTAAGAAAACAGGTGCTACTCCGGACGGACGTGCCAAAGGTGTAGCTTTTGCTCCGGGTGCAAACCCAATGCACGGACGTGACAAGAACGGTGCTGTTGCATCATTGAGCTCTGTAGCCAAACTTCGCTACCGTGACTCTCAGGATGGTATCAGCAACACATTCTCTATCGTTCCGAAATCACTGGGTGTAGATATGGAGAACCGTATCGAGAACCTGGTAACCATGATGGACGGATATTTCGTGAAAGGCGCTCACCACCTGAACGTGAACGTGCTGAACCGCGAAATGCTGGAAGACGCTATGGAACATCCGGAAAAATATCCGCAGCTGACTATCCGTGTATCGGGTTATGCGGTGAACTTCATCAAGCTGAGCCGCGAGCATCAGTTGGAAGTTATTTCAAGAAGTTTCCACGAACGCATGTAATGGTTAAAATCAACCTGATTACTTTATAACATAATGTCATTCCGGATGGCAGGAGGTCGTTTCTTGAAAAAGAAAACAATCCTGCTGACTGGAATGACATTGCTTTTATTTTTACAGAACATGATTAGAGTACACTCATACGAATCGCTGGGTACATACGACGGACCTGGTATCCGCCTGGTAGTTTTCCTGCAGGGATGCAATTTCCGCTGCCTGTATTGTGCCAACCCGGACACGATAGATGCCAAGGGAGAAAGTAAAGAAACTCCGGCCGAAGAGATTTTGCGCATGGCTGTCAGCCAGAAGCCTTTCTTCGGGAAAAAAGGAGGTGTCACTTTCAGCGGTGGAGAGCCTACGTTTCAGGCCAAAGAGCTGATTCCGCTTTTCCGGATGCTGAAAGAAGCGGGTATCCATATCTGTGTCGACACAAACGGAGGTATATGGAACGACAGCGTTAAGGAACTGCTTTCGCTGGCCGATCTGGTATTGCTGGACATCAAGGAGTTCAACAACGAACGGCACAAAACGCTGACGGCACGCAGCAACGAGCAGACACTGAAAACGGCACAATGGCTGGAAGAAAACAAGAAACCGTTCTGGCTCCGCTACGTACTGGTACCGGGATACAGTGCTTTCGAGGAAGACATTACCGCCATGGGAGAACGGCTTAAAGACTATCAGATGATAGAACGTGTAGAGATTCTCCCCTATCATACGCTGGGCGTACATAAGTACGAAGCCATGAATATGGAATATAAACTGAAGGATGTACGCATGAATACGCCGGAAGAACTGGAACGGACCAAAGCGTTGTTCCAGCAGTTCTTCAAGACTGTATATGTCAACTGATTCCTGTCGGTATACCTATATAGAAAACGTCTCCACCGGTAACGGTGCGGGACGTTTTTTTATGTAAAAATATTGTAACAACAGATAAACTTATCTGTAATATAAGGCATATACATTTGCATAGACTTAAAAACAGAAGCTATGTATCTAAGAAAAAATTATCGTACCGTGGTCCTCTCGGATATTCACTTGGGAACATCACACTCCAAGGTAGCAGAAGTGAGCAACTTCCTCCGCACGGTAAATTGTGAACGCCTTATCTTGAACGGAGACATCATCGACGGATGGCATCTGCAGAAAAACGGCACCAAGAAATGGCAGCCTGCACACACGCAATTTTTTAAAATC
>ENA-UEQH01000372-UEQH01000372.1-human-gut-metagenome-genome-assembly--contig:-NODE-372-length-25882-cov-40.574230_pt1 | contig 25882 bp, 23 predicted proteins | sample MGYA00242945_ERZ507943 | MGnify/ENA primary metagenome ERZ507943 (study PRJEB26167, sample SAMN06115418) | human gut metagenome | host: Homo sapiens | place: China:Hubei | collected 2015-03-06... | reverse complement strand
TTAATCTTTCTTTCGAAAGGCTATCCCTGAGTAAACGGAAGGTTGGATACGTGTTACTCACCCGTGCGCCGGTCGCCGGCAGTTGAAGCAAGCTTCAACCCCGCTGCCCCTCGACTTGCATGTGTTAGGCCTGTAGCTAGCGTTCATCCTGAGCCAGGATCAAACTCTTCTTTGTAAAATATCTTTTTACTTCTTTCGAAGTTTGTATTCTGTTTCAGAATGCCGTATTGTTTCAATCTAAAAAAAACTGACGGTTTTTCTTTGTTTCGTTATATATTATATAACGCCTGTACTACATCTTGTTTGTTTATCTAAATTTCTTCAAAGATCTCTTTTTCTTTTCGGCTTCCGCTTTTAGTGAAAGCGTTTGCAAAGTTATGGGGTTTATTTGAAACTTCCAAATTTTTCGAGAAAAATTTTTCAAGTTTTTTTTTCGGAGCCGTTCTCGCTCCCTTGCAGACCAGCAAGGTAAGATACTTGGAATCAACCGAAAAAGGATTTAACTTAAACCCTCATCCTTTTACCAGCATGTCATTGCCTTAGCGCGTTTCCCTCTCGAAAGCGGTTGCAAAAGTAGACGCTTTTTGCGAATCTGCAAAACTTTATGCAAACTTTTTTCAAACAAATTTTGTAATTTACACATAAATCACTGATTATCAAATATGTTATACAGCAGGATTTTCTTATCACACTTCAAGAAGGCAACAGAATGATACATTTTAAATATACGCGTGCGCGTAACAACCAACTTTGCAATACTGAAAATTTCCTAGTACAACCCAAGTTTATCTCTTTTATGACCAACATACGCCACTAAAATGAAAAACATTCTGCTCAGAAATGAGAAAAGTTTGTCATTTAAATGAAAAACACGAAACACACAGAAAGACGCAAAAGCCCGAACATCTAAAAGCAATTACCAATATTTACAATTTCAGATATGTCTTCAAGGTTTCAACATATTCGTCTAAAGCCTTTCTTCCTACTTCCGTAAGTTTACATGAAGTCCTTGTTTTCTTACCAACGAATTCTTTTCTTATTTCAATATACCCAGCACTACTCAACTTATCCAACTGAACACTGATATTTCCCGCTGTAGCATTAGTTTGCTCCTTCAGATAAGTAAAGTCCGCCTCCTCGACCGACAATAACAATGTCATTATTGCCAGCCTCAACTGTGAATGTATTATAGGATTTAATTCTTGCAGCATTGTTGTATGGATTTACTATTGATTAAATGCCCGGGAATAATCATCATTAATACAAATGACATTCCGAAATATAAATGCCAATAAGCAGTCGGTTCACTACCGGCCAGCAATTCAACCAGCATATAAACTCCGACAATGAAAGCTACAAGCGGAGTATATATCAATGCACGCATATTAATAATCACACCTGTAATGGATGATCCGATTCCTGCATACAACAAACTCAGCGGAAGCATCAATACAAACTCAAAGCGTCCCATATACCAACCTAAAGCAACAATTGCCAAAACAGTCAACAAAAACAATACACTCAAAACAGACCAGGTATTTGATATTGCCTTATCCATATACGTAACAACATGAGGTTTATTCTTTTCCGCTTTTCTCTGAATCACAAAGCTAACGATAAACATTACAAACCATAAAGCAGCCCAAACAGGATTACCTGTAAGGAAAATCAAGACAAATACCGATAAAGAAATAGCCAAAGCAGCATATCCATAATATAAAAAGATATTCCCACTACCTACTTCCAGATTCTGTCTTGTTTGTTTCAACATCTGGGAAATCAGTTCTAAACTGTCTTTCTCCGAAAAAAGTCTTTCTTTCATAAACTCTCATTATAATTTGTCCAACTTCAAAATAATGCAATTCTTTTTATTAGGAATTCGCAACATCTTATTTATCAAAACGTTTTTCACGCTTTTTCAGCACCTCCTCCTTCACATTGACAAGTGCTACCTTTATATACCGTGTCTCATCGTTCACAGTAATTTTCCTCGTTACACAATACTCCAAAGGCAATCCTTCCTCCATATCCAACTGCCAATTCGCATTAGCATCATGAAACGCACTCAATTCATACTCTCCGTTTGGAATATCTTTCAGGACAATTTCTACTTGCGCATCTTTTACTTCGGCCATATCATAAAACTGTCCTTGACCGACTGTTATCAGGATATTCCCTGTCTGAGTAGGAATATTCGTAACCAATACAGTCAGATTTTTCTCTGCTTTAGCATTCAAAGACCAACCCCATAAAAGAGAAACAATCAATACCAGTGGTAAATAATTAATTGGTTTCATAACACCCTCCTTTGTAAAATGGTTTATAAAATAAACTGCATAGAGAAAAAAAATAGTCGACTACTTTATCTGTCGTAAATATAAACAAGTTTATTTTATAAACCAAATATTACACAATTATTTTTCTCAATAAAGCCCACTTTCTTTTTCCTCCCCTTTCCCCTAGTTGCAACATCTTTATAAATATCACCTCTATGCATTCCGGTACGATAAAAAAAATATTGAAAAAAGCAGAATTAAGTACGCATGTATATTACATTCCTATTATAATTATACAGCATCTTAATGTATTAACAAAAGATTCCTTATATATTATACTAAATAATACCATAAAAAACGTACCTTTGCGGCCAAATCGAATAAAATAAATATGCAAGAAACTAATAACATCATTGAGATATCTCATGTCACCAAAGTTTTTGATGATAAGATAGCGTTAGACGATATCAACCTGAACATTCTGAAGGGAGAATTCGTCACCATCCTTGGTCCATCCGGATGCGGAAAAACCACACTGCTTCGTCTGTTGGCCGGTTTTCAGACAGCCAGCGAAGGAGTTATCCGAATTGCAGGCAAAGAAATTACGCAAACTCCTCCACACAAGCGTCCTGTAAATACCGTATTCCAGAAATATGCTTTGTTCCCTCACCTGAATGTATACGATAACATCGCTTTCGGACTAAAACTGAAGAAGCTTCCTAAAGATGAAATTACCCGTAAAGTGAAATCGGCCCTGAAAATGGTGAGCATGAGCGACTATGAGTATCGTGATGTTAACTCCTTATCCGGGGGACAACAGCAGCGTGTGGCCATAGCCCGCGCAATCGTTAACGAACCGGAAGTTCTGTTGCTGGATGAACCATTGGCTGCACTCGACCTGAAAATGCGAAAGGATATGCAAATGGAGCTGAAAGAAATGCATAAACGACTGGGCATCACTTTCGTATACGTAACACACGACCAGGAAGAAGCCTTGACACTGAGTGACACCATCGTTGTAATGAGCGAAGGAAAAATTCAGCAGATAGGTACTCCAACCGATATATACAACGAACCGGTAAACTCATTTGTTGCCGACTTTATCGGTGAAAGTAACATTCTGAATGGTATTATGCTGCACGACAAGAAAGTAAGATTTGCCGGCGTGGAAGCTGACTGTGTGGACGAAGGTTTCGGCAACAATGCTCCTGTAGATGTTGTAATACGCCCCGAAGACCTGTATATCTTCCCCGTATCGGATGCCGCACAGTTCAGAGGCAAAGTTACTTCATGCATCTTCAAAGGCGTGCATTACGAAATGGTTGTAGTCTGCAACGGTTATGAATTCATCGTACAGGACTATCATCATTTTGCGGTAGGAACAGAAGTCGGACTGCTCGTCAAGCCCGAAGACATCCATATTATGAAAAAAGAGCGTATCTGTAATACATTCGAAGGAACACTGGCAGACCCTACACATGTAGAGTTCTTGGGATGCACATTCGAATGCCTGGCTTCGGAAACCCAAAATATGAGTCCCGGCATGAAAGTAACGGTAGAAGTTCCTTTCGACGGTATAGTCCTGCAAGACAATGAAGAAGACGGTATGCTCACCGGTAATATCCGCGGAATCCTTTACAAAGGCGACCACTACCATCTGACAGTGGCTTCGGATTGGGACGAGGATGTATACGTTGACACCAACGATGTATGGGACAAAAGCGACCACGTAGGTATCAGTATACCTGCCGAAAAAATTCATATCAGCAGAAAAAACAACATGTAAAATCTTAAAAAAGAAACGAGGTGCAATTAGCTATAATTCGTCAGTTTTTTTCTTCACGGAAGAGTTGGACCATCCCTTACGTGATATTTGCGGCACTGTTCGTGGTGTTGCCATTGATTCTAATCGTCGTCTACTCATTCACAGACGAGAACGGAGCATTTACCTTCGATAACTTCAAAAAATTCATGGCCCATCCGGAAGCAATAAACACATTTGTTTATTCCATCGGGATTGCCATCGTCAACACCCTGATATGTATAGTGCTGGGATATCCTGCCGCCTACATACTCAGCCGTATGAAAACGGGATATGCACAGATAGTAGTCATGCTGTTCATACTCCCCATGTGGGTAAACATCCTGATTCGTACACTTGCCACAGTTGCTTTATTCGATTTTCTCCAACTCCCGCTGGGAGAAGGAGCCCTTATTTTCGGTATGGTGTACAACTATCTGCCGTTTATGATTTATCCTATTTACAATACGTTGCAAAAAATGGACCAGAGCTACATTGAGGCAGCTCAAGACCTGGGTGCAACTCCGCGGCAGGTTTTCATCAAAACCATCCTGCCACTTTCCATGCCGGGAGTAGCCAGTGGTATATTAATGGTATTCATGCCTACCATATCAACATTTGCTATTGCCGAACTGCTGACCATGAACAACATTAAACTGTTCGGTACCACCATTCAGGAAAATATCAACAACAGTATGTGGAATTACGGTGCAGCCTTATCGCTCATCATGCTGTTCCTTATTGGTGCTGCTACGCTATTTGCATCGGATGACAATCAAGAACAGGAAGGAGGTATATTATGATCAAAAAAATATTTTGCCAGGGTTACCTGTGGCTGTTGTTGCTCCTGTTGTACTCTCCTATCCTTATTATCATGGTATACTCATTCACAGAGGCACGCGTATTGGGAAACTGGACTGGGTTCTCTACACAACTTTATAAAAACCTGTTTGTGCAAGGCACCCACCATTCCTTGATGAATGCATTGTGGAATACAGTAACCATTGCCCTGATTACAGCTACCGTATCTACACTTCTCGGCACATTTACTGCGATTGGTATTTTCAATCTACGTTCCAAAGCTCGTCAGGCCATTACCTTCATAAATAATATCCCCATCCTGAACGGAGATATTATTATGGGTGTATCCCTCTTTTTGCTGTTTGTTTCATTAGGAGTACCACAAGGATATACAACTGTAGTTCTGGCCCACATCGCATTCTGCACGCCTTACGTTATTCTTAGCGTAATGCCGCGTTTGAAACAGATGAATCCAAACCTATACGAAGCGGCATTGGATTTGGGAGCTACACCAGGGCAAGCTTTACGAAAGGTCATCATCCCAGAAATTCTTCCGGGAATGATTTCAGGATTTATGCTGGCTGTCACCATTTCGATTGACGACTTTGCCGTAACCATCTTTACAATCGGTAACGAGGGACTGGAAACACTGTCCACCTATATTTACTCGGATGCCCGTAAAGGAGGACTTACACCTGAACTTCGTCCCCTGTCGACCATCATTTTCATTGTCGTCCTATTGCTGCTCATTTTTATGAACCGCCGCAGCGGAAAGAAAAATACCAAGTAATTTTAGATATCGCATACCCAAAACATGAGAACTATAAAATTTATATATGCTATAATGGCACTCCTCGGAACTCTGACCTTAGCGGGCTGCTATAACCAAGAGCCCAGGGAAGAGGTACTGAAGGTTTACAACTGGGGAGACTATATTGATGAAGGAGTTCTGGAGGAATTTCCAAACTGGTATAAAGAGCAAACCGGTAAAAATATACGCGTAATCTATCAGACATTCGACATCAATGAGATTATGCTTACAAAAATCGAACGCGGCCATGAGGATTTCGATGTTGTTTGCCCTTCGGAATATATCATCGAACGAATGCTGAAGAAAGACCTGTTGCTTCCTATCGACACTAATTTCGCCAATACTCCCAATTATCTGAAGAATCAGTCGCCTTACATCCGTGAACAGCTCAATGGAGTAAGCCAACCGGGGAAACTGGCCGAACATTATGCCATCGGATACATGTGGGGAACGGCCGGTATCCTATACAACAAAAAATATGTTCCACTAAATGATGCAAAGACATGGGCCTCATTATGGGACAGCCGCTATCGCAATAAACTGCTCATGAAAGATAGTTACCGTGATGCTTATGGCACAGCCATTATTTATGCTCACCGCGATGAACTGAAAGATGGGAAAATTCGTGTCAGTGACTTAATGAACAACTATTCGGACGAAGCTATCGCAACGGTAGAAAAGTTGCTCAAAGAAATGAAACCAAACATTGCCGGTTGGGAAGCTGATTTCGGAAAAGAAATGATGACAAAAAACAAGGCATATCTGAACATGACCTGGAGCGGTGATGCAGTATGGGCTATCGAAGAAGCAACGTCAGTAGGTGTAGAGCTGGGGTATGAGGTTCCGGTAGAAGGAAGCAATGTATGGTTTGACGGATGGGTAATACCACGATATGCCAAAAATCCCAAGGCTGCCAGTTATTTCATCAACTATCTCTGCCAGCCGGAAGTTGCTTTAGCCAATATGGAAACAACCGGTTATGTAAGTGCCATAGCAACTCCAGAAATTCTGGAAGCGCAAGTTGATTCCACGATTGAACAATACAGTAACTTGGCTTACTTCTTCGGTCCCGAAGCCAAGTCGATTCCTATTGACCCTATCCAATACCCTGACAGCAGTATCGTTGCCAGATGTGCCATGATTCATGATTCGGGTGAACGCACAGAAGCTGTTCTGGAAATGTGGTCGCACGTAAAGGGAGACAATTTGGGAGGCGGACTGGTACTGATTATTCTGCTTACTATCGGTCTTCTGGCTTTCTACGTAGGCTATAAGAAAATAATCCGATATAAACATCGCCAACTGCAAAATGGCAAACGCAGAAGACGAAAAAAGAAAAAATAAGTATTGTTGATATAAAGAAAAGACTCCTTATGCTAACAGCCTTCGAAAAGAGCTGATTGCATAAGGAGTCTTTTTTTGTACAATACAAATATGATTAATTAAAAGTCCATTTCATTGCCAATGTAGGGATGAAATAGAAGCCATCACGAACAGCAAAATTCTGAGATAATTCCCACTCGCTTCCGATACTTAAATTCAGATTTTCATTAACATGCTTGAACTTATTCAAGTTAAACCAGAACTGAGGTTCGGAAATGAAAATCAAATTATGATTGTTTCCTTTGGCATCGGTATGTTTTTCACGCCAAAAATCAGCAAAGCCCGAGAATGTAAATCTGCCCTTCCATAAGTTCAAATACCAGGTTGCAGTCAATTGGAAACTATTGGGTTCCGGATTTTTCTGAATATACTTATACATAGCACTGAATGTAAAGCCTTTTGAAAAATCTGCGCTGTTCCATGAATAGTTCGGTCCTACCAGATAAGCGTTGTTAATATAGTTCAAACCACCATTATATTCTATATGCGCAGCAACTGGAGCTTCCCAAAATTTCAAATCACGGCCAATTTCCCAATAGGCACAGTCAACTCCTTTACTGGTATAATCCATATCAACAAAGAAATAAGTGCTTCCCCACTTATCTGCCTTAAACATTTCTACCGTGGTAGTCACCCAAGGACGATTATCCAATGAGTTATACATAGCACGTCCCAAATCATAATGTAACTGAATGTTCTGCGCAACGGCTGCTGTAACCAGTGAACACATTACACCTAATAAAACTAATACTTTTTTCATCTGTTTTATACACATTTTAAATTAAGCCGCGAAATTACATAAAAAGTCCTAAGTAAAAAAATGAAAAATAAAAAGAAGTGCCTATATTTGTAAAATATCGAAAAACCAAAAGACAATATCATGAAAAAACTATTCCTTATTCTATTAACTTGCGTAATTGTATTTCAAGCTAAAGCCCAAATATCACAAGCGGCTTATGAGCGATGGCACCAAAGCAAATATTCGATGTTTATTCACTTTGGACTGTATTCCGAACTGGGTGGAGTCTGGGAAGGAAAACCGGTAACCCGCGGATACAGCGAACAGATTCAATCATTTGCCGGAATATTCAGCGACTGGTATGGAGATACAGCCCTACGTTTCAACCCAACCCAATTTAATGCAGACGAAATTGTAGCACTGGCTAAAGAAGCTGGCATGAAATCCATCGTTATCACAACCAAACATCATGATGGATTCTGTATGTTTAAAACTGCTACAACCGACTATAACTCATACGATGCAACCCCTTCGAAACGCGACTTTGTAAAAGAGTTGGCAGATGCTTGTCAAAGTGGTGGTATACGCTTGGGACTTTACTATTCAATCATCGATTGGCACTTCCCACAGGCTTATCCTATTTCCAGCCACAACTGCGACTTTGTAACACCACAACACCAAGAGTTTTCTAAAGCACAAGTTACTGAACTGCTCACAAACTACGGTCCTATTTCAGAGCTGTGGTTTGATATGGGTTCTAATACTCCTGAACAGAGTAAAGAATTATACCAACTTGTACATAAACTTCAACCGGACTGTATGGTAAGCGGCCGATTGGGAAATGATCAATATGACTTCAGCGTTATGGCTGATAACAAATATCCCGAAGGCGTACTGCAAAGTGCATGGCAAACTGCAGCTTCAATGTTTGACGAAACATGGAGTTACCGTTCATGGCAAGAAAGAGGCGATGTACATGTAAAGACGATGGAGAAACTGCGCAGTCTGATAAATGTAGTATCACATGGAGGAAACTTCTTGCTGAATATCGGTCCAAAAGGTGACGGTTCTGTTGTTCCTTTTGAAAAAGAAGTGCTGAAAGGCATAGGCGGTTGGCTGAAAAAATACGGATATGCAATCTATGGAACAGAAGCATCTCCATTCCGCGAATTGTTTGACTGGGGTACAACTACCAGAAAAGGAACAGAACTGAACCTAATTCTTTCTGGTAAACGTCCGGAAAAAGACATTATTGAGTTAACTATACCAGACCGAAAACTGATAAGCGCTAAAGGCAATTATACCGAGACAAAACAAAAAGGTGACAAGATTATCGTTTACCTGCCTACCACAGCTTACAGTGATCAAAACATCGAAGTGGTAACTTTGAATTTTGACCAGCCCATTATGCCACAACCAATGGCTAGCGTAAAAGGCTCACTGCTTAACAGAGGTAATGCTACTCCAAACTACAGTTATTCATGCTTCGATTATTACAGCAACTACCGAAGCACTGTAAGCTATACCTGGAATGTTGAACGCAACTTCAAGGCTCTGGAACTTATTTATACAGAGCAGGAAGCAGGAAAAGAAGTTGACATTACAGTTGACGGTAAAACATATACGGTAAAACTGAATGAAGGTAAAGCATCTGCATTACAGACATATCCACAAACTGCATGGGGCAAACGTTATCTTTGCGGTCCTGGTAGCGGATTATTCGATGCACCTTCTACATTGAAGGTTGATTTAGAGCAAGCTCCTGTAAGAAATGGCAAGTGGCAAGAATGTACTAAAGAAGAAAGTCATTTCCAGGCAAACATTCTGGAAAGCTACTTCCTGATACAGGAGGTAGAATCTCCTAAAGCACAAAACCTATTAATGGAAATTGGTGCCGGCAATGGCGTAGAAGTTTACCTGAATGGAGAATCTATTATGAAACACCTGAACCCATATCGGTGCCAGTTCCGTAAGGAGTTTGTTTTACTCCCATTGGAAAAAGGCAAAAACCAAATACTGTTACGTCTGTACAACCGTTTCGAAAAAGAGACCGGATACTTGCTTCGCCCGGCAAAAGAACAGACTGTTTACAAACAAGTATTTTCTTTGCCAGAAACAACAAGAAGTAAAACGCATACTATAACAGTAAGACAACACAACTTGGCATCCAAACATGCTGATACAGAACTCAGCAATCTACAGATTCAGGTTAAATAATTGCTGATATTAAAATTTGTTTTTTACAGAAAGTAGCCCTTTTTTTGACATACGTCAATAAAAACCATAGTTTTTAAATTATATGCTATAAAACATACTTTTGATTTAAAATAGTCCTTATCTTTGCAGTGTAATCAAAAAACAAAATGTTCTAGAACTAAAGATTACTTAATAAGGTTTATCATCCAATCTCGCTGTGAAGCGACAAAATGGATAAATTAGTTTGTTTTTAGGTATTAATAGTTTTAAAAAAGAAAGGGTAACATTATGAAAAAGGTAAAAAACATTTTTAGAAGAATTGCGAATGCAGATCCTATGATTTGGGGTTATGTAATGCTCAATGAGCAAAGCAATAACAAAGAATGCTGAAAATATTATAGAGATATCTCTATCTAAAGAAAAAAGGCGGTTAAATTAACCGCCTTTTTTCTTTTATCCATATTACACATGCAATAATGAAAAATATTGATTAAATTCGCTAGCATTAATTACTCCATTTTTTTATATAGTTGCATGTTAAAACCAACCATAGATACCAACAACGAAGAATTCCAAAATGCTTTAAGGCTGATTCAATATACCCGGCAATCTGTTTTTCTTACCGGTAAAGCGGGTACAGGAAAGTCGACTTTTCTAAAATACATATGCAGCACGATTAAAAAAAAATACGTTGTACTGGCTCCTACCGGTATTGCCGCCATCAATGCAGGAGGAAGTACCTTACATAGTTTTTTCCGACTTCCTTTCCATCCTCTCTTGCCAGATGATCCTAAATTCAGAGGAAATAAGCTTCATGAAATGCTGAAATATTCCTCCGAACACAGAAAATTAATCAAGAACATCGAATTGGTGATCATTGATGAAATATCAATGGTAAGAGCAGATGTTATTGATTTTATAGATCGTATACTAAGAGTTTACTCTCACAACATGAGAGAGCCTTTTGGTGGCAAACAAGTTTTGCTGGTAGGAGACATATACCAACTGGAGCCTGTCGTAAAGACAGACGAGCGCGAAATTATCAACAGATTCTACCCTACTCCCTTTTTCTTTTCTGCACGCGTTTTTCAGCATTGGGAGCTGGTTGCCATCGAATTAACGAAAGTATACCGACAAACGGATAAAGTATTTGTAAGTGTTTTAGACCGTATCCGGACCAATATGGTCACTGCAGCCGACCTGCAACTGCTCAATACCCGTTACAATGCCCCAATATCAAAAGATAATTCAGAACTATACATCACATTAGCCAGCAAAAGAGACACTGTAGATTACATCAATGAACAAAAATTAAAAGCTCTACCTGGCCAGCCGGTAACACTGAAAGGAGATATTCAAGGAGAATTTCCCGAAAACAGCCTTCCCACACAAATGGAACTGGTAGTCAAGCCTGGTGCTCAGATTATCTTTATAAAAAACGATAAAGAAAAACGCTGGGTAAACGGAACCATCGGTACTATATCCGAAATCAGTTCCGATGGCTGCATTTATATCATTACTGAAAGTGGTGAAGAGTATAATGTGCAGCGAGAAAGTTGGAGTAACATTCGCTATAAATACAACGAAGCCGAAAAAAAGATAGAAGAAGAAGAACTGGGAACATTTACACAATATCCCATCCGCTTGGCTTGGGCCATTACCGTACATAAAAGCCAAGGTCTTACATTCAGACGAGTAGCTATTGACTTTACCGGAGGCGTATTTGCAGGCGGTCAAACTTATGTAGCTTTAAGCCGATGCACGTCTTTAGAAGGAATTCAGCTAAAAAAAGAAATCACCCGTGGAGATATTTTTATCAATCCGGAAATAATCACATTTGCCAAGCGCTTCAACAATCCACAATCGGTCGAACGAGCAATGAAACAGGCTCAAGCTGACATTGAATACATTGCATCAATACAAGCTTTCGATGAAGGCGACTTTGACAAATTTCTTAATACCTTCTTTAAAGCTATTCATTTGCGTTACGATATAGAGAAGCCTCTCAACCAGCGATTCATCCGAAAGAAATTGCATATCATAAATAAACTGAGACAAGAAAACAAAAAGTTGAAAGAAGAAATGAACGCTTTCAAAAAGAATCTGGAAAAGTATGCACAAGAATATTATCTGATGGGGAATGAGTGTGTAACCAAGTTTCACGACACCAAAGCTGCACTAGCTAACTACAATAAGGCTATCGAACTTTATCCCGATTTCACGGATGCATGGGTCAGAAAAGGAATAACCTTATTCGATAAAGACGAAATAGAAGAAGCAGAGTTGTGCTTAAATCACGCCGTACAACTCAGACCTATGGATTTTAAAGCTGTATACAATCGGGGACGACTCCGCTTGTATCTGAATAATCTGGAAGGAGCAATAGCCGATTTGGATAAAGCAACCAGTATCAAGCCTCAACACGCAGGTGCTCACCAATACTTCGGAGATGCTTTAAATGCAAGTGGAAAAGATATAGAAGCAGCAATCCAATACCGTATTGCTGAAGAACTACGAAAAAAAAGAAAGAAATAAATCCGCTTCACTACACAATGACAAAGAAGAATGTATATTTGCAATAACCCAAAAATCAAAACAAATGCTACTGAAATTATACGAAAAGAACAACAACTTTAACGACATACAGCAAGTCGTAGATATTCTCAATGACGGAGGGATTATCATCTATCCTACAGACACCATGTATGCCATTGGTTGTCATGCTCTGAAAGAAAGAGCTATTGAAAAGATATGCAAGATTAAAAACGTTGACCCTAAAAAAAACAATCTGTCTATTATCTGTTACGACCTTAGTAACATCAGCGAGTATGCCCGCATTGACAACAGTACATTCAAGCTGATGAAACGTAATCTCCCCGGCCCGTTTACATTTATACTAAATGCAGATAGCCGTTTACCCAAAATATTCAGGAACAGAAAAGAAGTCGGAATCCGTATTCCGGATAATACTATCATACGCGAAATATGTGAAAGGCTAGATGCCCCTATCCTGACAAGTACACTACCTTATTCGCCCGATGAAGACATTGAATATATCACAGATCCAGAATTAATAAATGAAAAATTTGGTGAAAAAGTGGACCTTGTTATCAATGGAGGCATAGGCGGCATTGAACCTTCTACCATCGTAAATTGTTGTAATGGTGTTCCCGAAATTATCCGGCAGGGAAAAGGAATCCTAATAGAATAATTACCAACTAAAAAATAACATATATGATTTCTACATTTTTGGCGGCACAAGTAGCCCAACATTTTAATTTAGAAAAGATTCTGGAAAGATTACTCGACTTCGGAATCGATGTGGGACAACGGCTTATAGGAGCTGTTCTGATTTATGTCATCGGTCGTTTCATCATTAAACAGCTCAATAAACTCTTATCCAAGCTTCTGGAGCGTCGCAAGCTTGAAGTTAGCGTGCAAACTTTCTTGAAAAGCCTGACAAGTTTATTACTCAATCTAATTTTGGCTTTTGCAATTGTAGCCAAATTAGGAGTTGAAACTACCAGTTTTGCTGCAATCCTTGCTTCTGCCGGTGTTGCTATCGGTATGGCATTATCAGGCAACTTAGCAAACTTTGCAGGTGGTCTGATTATTCTGGTATTCAAGCCATTCAAAGTAGGCGACTACATTGATGCACAATCTGGAGTAAGCGGAACAGTGCAGGAAATACAAATATTCCATACTATTCTCAGAATGGTAGATAACCGTATTATTTATGTTCCTAATGGTTCATTGAGCAGTAACGCCATCACTAATTATAACAAGCAAGAAACCCGTCGTGCAGAATGGGTCTTTGGAGTTGAGTATGGTGAAGATTATGAAAAAGTTAAAAGTGTATTGGAAAGACTTATTGAAGCCGACCCACGTATTTTAAAAGACCCGGCTCCATTTATTGGATTATCATCATTATCAGCCAGCAGTGTTGATATCAAAGTTAGAGCTTGGGCTAAAACAAGTGATTACTGGGATGTAGTCTTTGACTTCAACAAAACGGTTTATGCCACATTTAACAAGGAAGGCATCGGCTTCCCATTCCCACAACTTACAGTACACCAGGCTCAGAATTAATCTATATCTGCACCTAAACAAAAGAGTCCTCAAGATGATTTCTTGAGGACTCTTTTAGTATAATATGACCGTATTTAATTTGAATTACGCTGAATATATTCCACTTCTTTCTGATATTCCAAATGCCTGAGCCTAAGAATATCACTGTAAGAAAAAAACTCAGAAAACTCTTTATTATATTTATTTTGAATATCTTCGATAAGCTGCAATACCTTACTAGCCTGATGATAGTCCATTGCTTCTTTTCCACCATTCTCATCAATCTTTGTCTGGATAGCCTTTTTCGCAATATTCAGCTCAGCCCGATTTCTACGATACAAAGGAATAAACTTATCAGCTGTTACACTGTCCATTTGCATTCCCTTAACTAATTCTTTACACAGAAAATCTGTCATAACATCTTTATCCACAGTCTGTGCCTTTGCTGTAAAAACAAGAGAACATATAACCCATGACAACAAAAGCATAACTATTTCTTTTCTTCTTGTCATAATTTATAAGGTTTAGTAAATTCAAATATACATTGCAGTATATGTAAAATTACTTTGAATTTATATCTTTTCAAAAAGAACAAAAGACACAAGCTAAAAGTTTAACCATATTTTTAACATCGCCACCTTTTCTTTACTAATAATAATCTGTCCCTCAAAATCAGGTTTTACCTTTACCAGCATCTTATTATTAAAATAAGGTTCGATGCGTATGATGCAATGCACATTCAATAAGAATTGGCGATTCACACGAAAAAACAAATCCGGGTCCAATTGCTCACCTAATTTATCCAGAGAAAAATCAACGATATATGCTTTGCCTTCGTTAGTCATTGCAAAAGTCATTTTCTCCTTCGAATAAAAATAAGCAATGTCATCCAACTGTAGCGTAAACAGTTTATTCCCATTGGAAATCAAAAAACGAGTTCGATATTTCTTTCCTTTTTCATTGATTATCTGCAGTAACTCCGACCATTTTTCAGACGGGAACGAGACATGTTTAAGTGACCACTTATCTTCAAAACGCCGTATCGAAACCTCCAGTCTATCTTGATGTATAGGCTTAAGCAGATAATCAATACTATTTACTTCAAAAGCCTTCACTGCATATTCATCATATGCCGTAGTAAAGATTACAGCACTTTCCGGCTGTGCGTTTTGCAAGAACAAAAATGAATTTCCATCCGACAACTGTATATCCAAAAATATCAAATCCGGATGCTGATGTTCAGCAAACCACTTTACAGCCTCTTCAATGCTTCCCGGAATAAAGATAACCTCCCAATCCGGACGCAAGCGCTGCAACATAGATTTCAACAATCTGGCAGCCGGCATCTCATCTTCAATTATAGCAACTTGCATACGTATCTTATTTTTGCAATAAAGGGACTTTCACAAGAAAAGATTGTTCATCATCCCGTACAACAATCGTCTGCTCAGCCAGCAAAGCATACCTTTGCGACAAATTTTGTAATCCCCTGCCAGAGACAGGAGTGCCTTGCTTTCTGCGCACTTTATTTTTCACACACAAGAAATTAGTATCTTCCTCCACATACAATTCAATATGCATCGGGTTAGAAAGATTTATAACATTATGCTTAAAAATATTCTCAACCAACAGCTGGACAGTCAACGGTGGAAGACAGCAATAAAGAAACCGTTCTGGTACACTACTGTTTATTTCAATACATTCTCCCAAACGAACTTTCTGCAAGAACACATAAGCATCCAGGAAATCAAGTTCGGATTTCAGTGTCACAATCTGATGGTCCTGACATTGAAGAATATAACGATACACATCCGACAAATACCTTGTAAAAGTTACCGCATTCGAAGGATTGTATTCTATCTCTGCAATCAAAGTATTCAGACTATTGAATAAAAAATGCGGATTAAGCTGATTCTGCAAGGCACGATATTGTGCCTTTACAGAACTTTCTTCCAGCATTTCATTACGTCTGTAAAGATAAAGCAGTTGTCTGTAGAAATTGTTTATCAATACAAGAGTAACAATTACCAATTCGACAATCCATATTATCAACAGCATACGTATGCCACTCCACCGTATTGCAAAAGGAAAAGAAATGCCAAGCATCCACTTTACAGAAACCAGCAGCAAATAATTAAGCAAGAAAAGAGAAACAGCATACAAAAAAGCATACCATTTTATCTTATCTTTATAATAAAACAAACGGGGATAGGCCTCGTCTATCTTCCTGCAGATATAAATCATTCCGAGTCCAAGCACATTAAATGTGACCACAACAGCCATAAGGACTTTAGACATCGAGAAATCCTCACGAAAATGAGCCGAAATATCCGTATAACGAATCAGGAAGAAATAAGAAAAACACCCTAATCCGGTAAACAGCAGCACATTCAGCAAATTCGTATATTTTGCCTTATTTCTTATCATACTGATTATTTTTAGCAAAAATAACTAGAATGACATTCCAATAGCCCTATAATAATCACTTCTTGAAACCTGCGCCTTTAATTTAGACTGAATATAATTCACCCTAGCCTGTAAATGGTAGAGCTGTGCATTGATGACTTCCACAATAGAAATCCGGCCTTCACGATAATTATCCAAAGATATAGATTCACTCTCAGCCGCCTTTTCCAACGATTTTTCCGTCAGCAAAACTTGCTCAACAGCCTGTCGGTAAGCACATCCTGCCGTTTCGGTTTCCAGATAGACCTGATCCACAACCTTACTGTAATTCTCCTTTGCCATACGGACCTGATAATTCCCTGCCCTGCGTACATTCCTCCTCTTTCCCCATTCATAAAGCGGAATACTCAGTTTTGCATAAATTGCATAATTCCAGTCCATATCAGCTGTAAAATCATATCCAGGTGTAGCATAGCTACCATCAACACCCACACTCAAGTGTGGAAGGAACTGGGAATTTTCCAATTTCATCAACGACTGCTGTCTCGCAATATTTTCAGTTGCAATACGCAATTCCGCCCGATTGGAATTTTCCGGATGAAAACCGGTATGAACAGTAGCCTCGCGCACAGGAGTAACCAATGAATCCAGCTCGAAAACAGAGTCGGCCGACAAACCTGCCAGTACAGACATCGAAAGAAAACTTACATCAGCATCATGAATAGCCTGCAGCAACTGATAATCCGCTTCATTCTTCTTCACTTCTGCCATCAATAAATCATTTCTGTCTGTAAACTCAGCCTCAACCCGTTCCTGCACAATAGCAACCAATTTTCCGACAGAACTCTGATATTGTCTGGAGACATCAACCAGCTCCCTACTGGCAATGGCATTCCAATAACACACATCAGCACGATACAGCAACTCATTTTTAAGCTGTTGCTGTTCAAACAAAGCGATACGCTGTTCCTGCTTTGCCTTATCATAACCCGCTTTCAACCGTCCTCCCTGATAAATCGGTTGCGACACCGAAACAGAAGCTCCATAACTGGTTTCCCGCCCTTGTAGATGCAGCGGTTCCCACTCAGGTAAGTGCAAGTCCAACTGTCTGGGATTGCCTGTATAGTTAAAATTTCCGTTTGCCGACAAAGCAGGCAGAAAGTCAGCCTTAGCAGATTTCAACAACTCTTTCTGGCGGGCAATATTCAGCTCTGCCGACTTTAAATCCTGATTATACTGTAAAACCTTTTCTCGATATTGCTGTAGCCCTGATACAGGTTCACTTGCCATAGCCTGCAAAGAATAAAGGCAACTTACAGTCAATAATATACTTTTCATCTTATTCATACGCCATCCTTTCTTACTCGATAGATAATTGCATAAAGTGCAGGAGTTACAAACAGTGTCAAGAGGGTTGCAAAAGTAAGTCCAAACACAATTGTAGCCGCCATTCCTCCAAAAACGACATCAAACAGCAACGGTATCATTCCCAAAATCGTAGTAATGGCCGCCATCAGCACCGGACGTGTTCTGGCTACAGTAGCCTCGATTACTGCACGATAAGGCATTACTCCTTCTCCTCGCTGTATATTCACTTCATCCAGCAAAACAATCACATTTTTAATCATCATTCCCAACAAGCCCAGCCAACCGGCCATACAGAAAAAGCCAAAAGAAAAACCTGTAACGAGCAATCCCAAGACCATGCCAATTAAAGACAAAGGCAAAATCAAAAAGATGATAAGCGGCTGAGAATAATTCCGGAAAAGAGCTACTAATATTACAACTAACAGCAGGATAGCCAACGGAAAATATTTCGTCAAAGCTTCCATCGCTTCTTTCTGATCCTTAAACTGCGAATCCCAGAAGAAAGAATATCCATCCGGCAACGCAATGTTTTCTATTTCCTTCCGTATTTCTGCATGTACTTCAGACATCGTATACCCAGGTTTCACATCACACTGAGCAGCCATGGAAAGACGCCGGTTGTATGTTTTGACCAAAGGCCACTCCCAATCCAATGAAATACTGTCTACCAGCTGAGCCAAGGGAGCAGAGCGTGTTCCGTTCCAAACCGAAATATCCCCCATTTGCTTCAGGCTCTGATCCAAGTCCTTGTCCATACGCAACAAAACAGGAACACGATATTCATTTTCCCGAAAGACTCCGACAGACACACCATCGCTCACCGATTTCACAGAATACATTAAATCAGACTTACCCACAGCCAGTTTTCCTGCCTTTACCGGATTATAATCCACGCGGATATTCATCGCCATATTCCCCCATTCATTTCTTGGATTGGCCACCTTGGGATTATTCTTCATTACATTTAAAGCCAATTGGGTCAGCGAGTCAAGCACAGCAGGATCATCACCGCAAAACCGGGCCTCAATCAAAGCCTGCGGAACTGTATTCAGCTCAAAGCGATTTACACGCACCAGCTTATCAGGAAAGGATACCGGCAATTCATTCTGCAATTCGTCCTGCAGGGCTCTGGCACGTTCAGGTGTTTCAGCCTCTACCACGAAATAAGCATAATTAGGCTGTGGCCCATACGCTGCATTTGCCAGATAAAAGCGTGGCGGTGTTTGTCCGACAAAAGATGAAACATGCAAAACGCCCTCTTTCGCCAAGACCTTCTCCACCAAAGAATCAGCCATTTGCTCCGTATGGTTTATTTTAGCTCCTTCGGGCAGCCATAAATCAACTGTAAAATATTGCTTGTTCAGCTGGGGCATAAAGACGTTGGGTAAAAAGCGGAACCCCCATCCTGCCGCAACCAACAATCCGACCATAGCAGCTATTACCACATATTTATGGTCTATGGTAAATGCCAGCATTTTACGGAAGACATCGTAAAACCGCCCTTGATACAGCGTACCGGTCAGTTCCTCAGGACGCGGACGTCTTACAAACTCCTGAATAAAAAACACATTCTGTGTCATCGCAAAGACCCAGCTCAGCAACAAGGACACCGCAATTACAATGAAAAGCGAAGATAAAAGCTCTCCCGTAATATGGGGTGACAAATACACCGGCATGAAGGTCAATACAGCAATCAGTGTAGCTGCAAGCAGCGGCATAGCCGTTCCCGATACAGCTTTCAGGATGGCAACACGCTTTCGCATACCCAGCTGCATGTTTATCAAGGCTGCATCATATACCACAATTGCATTGTCAACCAGCATTCCCATGGCAATAATGATAGCCGCCAAGGACATACGCTGCAAAGCGATTCCGGTAGTATACATGTAAATCAAGGTCCCGAAAATAGAGAAAATCAGGCCGCTTCCTATCAGGATACCATTTTTCAGTCCGATGAAGAAAAGCAATACAGCCACCACCGTCACAACAGAAATAATCAGATTCAGCACAAAGCCATCATTAGCCACAGCCGATTCGTAGCCTTGGTCATAAATTACCGAAAGCGTAAATCCGGCAGGCATTTCCCGCTGCAACGCCTCTGCTTTTTCCTTAATCAATTGTGACATTGTAACCACATTTCCATCAGCCACCGTCGAAATGGCAATACCCAATGCAGGAACATTGTCTACCTTCATCTTATTTCTTTCAGGCCGTACATACGATTCCGAAAGTACCGCAATATCTCCCAAACGAAAATTTTCGCCGGAACGAGAAGTTATCGTTAAATTCTCGATTTCATCCAGATTAGAAAAAGATCCCGTTGTTTCAATACGCAACCTGTTATCGCGGGTTTCAATGGCTCCTGCATCTGTAATTTTATTCTGTTTCTGGAAAGCAGCCACGATGTCCCCCATAGTAGTCCCTGTCTGCGAAAGCAAAGACGGCTGAACATTCACTTCAATTGTACGAGACTGTACACCAAAGACTTCTACTTTAGCAACATCCTGAATGTTCAGGAATTCATTTTTTATCAGCTTTGCCTGTTCTTCCAGTTCCCGCCAGGAAACTCCGTTTCCCTGCAAGCCATAGAACACACCCAGTACATCTCCAAAATCATCATTTACCACCGACGGACCAGCTCCTTCGGGCAATTTGTTCTGTACGTCATTCACCTTTCTGCGCAGTTTATCCCACAACTGCTGCATAGCATCGGCACGAATTTCTTTTTTTACATATACGGTTATTTTGGACAAGCCAACCCGATTTTCCGATTTCAGATAATACAGTTCTCCCAAAGATTGTATAGACTCCTCCAGTACATCAGTCACTTGCTGCTGTACCTCCAAAGGAGATGCACCGGGATAGGTCGTGGTAACAACCGCCTGCTTTATCGTAAATGGAGCATCCTCCAGTTTTCCCATCTTCAGATAAGAATAAAAGCCGCCTGCCAATATCAGAATCAATAAAAGCCAGCTTAATGCTCTGTTCTTTAAAAAGAAAATCGACATATTACTCTTCATAAGTCTTCATCCTTTATTGTTAATTAAGCAAACGAATTCTTTGGCCCTCTTTCAAATTAGCCATCGAAGTAACTGCGATATGATCTCCCTTGTCAATTCCAGACACGATTTCCACCTGATTATTGTCATGTAAATCTCCCAAAATAACAGGAACTTGATGAGCAACAGAATCGGCATCAATTCTCCAGACATAAGAACCTAATCCAGCGGAATGACATACAGCTGTCTGGGGGATGGCCTTCGATGAAGATAACGTATCAAGAGGTGCAAATGAAAAAGACAGACTACCGGCCATCCCCCCAAACAAGGCATAGTCCTTGTTTTCTATAACAGCTGTAAATAAGTAAGATATATTGTTGTTTGTTGTGCTGTGTGTTAAGTAAGTACGGAGTGGAGAAAACGTCTTGCCCGATAAAGCCTCAAACGAAAGTCCACACGCTTTCTCAGAATCATTTTTCAAGGATACAGCCAACGCTTCGGGTATGTATACTTCCGCCTTCAACAAAGAAATATCAATAAACGTAACAACAGGTGCTGAAGGCTTTACATCCTGAAAACGTTCGATGTGAACTTCTTGTACATAACCGTCAAAAGGTGCTGTCAGACGCGTATCAGCCAATGCATTATCAGCATCCCGGTAATCAGCTCTAGCTTTCTCATAATCAGCCTTCGCTTTTTCATAACTGGCAGCCGAAACATTATTCCGCTGATACAGATTATGAATGCGCCGATATTCTGATTCCGCATGGGCAAGTACAGCTTCTGCACGCTCTTTCCGTATCAGGAAGTCACGGTTATCGATAGCGGCAATTAGTTCGCCTTTTTTAAAAAACTGTCCATTTTGAGCCGTAAACGTACAAACGGGCCCTCCCACACGGAATGAAAGAGAAGTAGTCCGGTAAGGTTCGGCTATAAAACTGAAATTACGTTCCTGCGTACAGGAATTTTCAAGCGCTCCTACTTTTACAACCCTTACCGCCGGCAAAAGTTTTTCCGACGAAGGTGCTTCACTACAGGCAAAGAGAAAAAACGGTAGTGACAACAATGCTAAAACAATCTTCATGTTCCTTTTTTCTTATTTTTAATAACTTACGGACCAAAAGTACACTCTTTGTTCCCTGCGAACAATAAGAAAAAAGATGAAACGGAAGATTTAAATGACGAAGCCGCAATACCGGCGACCGAAAAAAATAAGACGGACTTATACGATAAGTCCGTCCACCATATGTATCGTACGATCTGTCTGAACAGCAAGCGATTCATCGTGCGTAACAATTACAAAAGTTTGCTCCAGCTTGTCACGCAAATCAAAAAACAGACGATGCAATTCTTCCTTATTCTGAGTATCCAGACTTCCCGAAGGCTCATCGGCCAAAACCACACAAGGATGATTCATCAAGGCACGGGCCACTGCCACACGCTGCTTTTCGCCTCCCGACATTTCGGCTGGCTTATGTCCGGCACGATCTGCCAGTCCCAGCATCTGCAACAGTTCCAGAGCACGTGTCTTGGCTTTTCCACTGCCATCGCCACGGATAAATGCAGGTATCATTACGTTTTCAAGAGCTGTAAACTCCGGAAGCAACTGATGAAACTGAAAAACAAAGCCAATCTGCTGATTGCGGAATGCAGCCAGCTCTTTCTCCTTCAGCAGACTCACATCAGTGCCATTGAGCAGGATACGCCCGCTATCCGGCCGGTCCAGCGTGCCCATAATCTGCAGCAAGGTTGTCTTTCCTGCCCCGCTGGGTCCTACGATACTGACCACCTCTCCCTTATTGACACACAGATCTACACCACGCAAAACCTGCAATGCTCCAAAACTTTTGGTTATTCCACTTAACTGTATCATAAATCTATAATTTGCGAAGTACATACTCGGCCAAATAGCAACCGAAAACAGCCGGCATATAGCTTATTGTTCCAGCCGTCGATTTTTTATTTTGCTCATTATCTACCAGAATAACAGCGTTGGCATCGGCTTGTTCCGTACTGAAGACTACAGGCAAATGGCGCTTCATGCCCAATTTCTGCAGCCGCTTGCGCACAGCCTTGCTCAAGCCGCAATGGTAGGTTTCCCATAAATCGGCAAAACGGACTTGCGTGATATCTTTTTTAGCTCCTGCCCCCATACTACTGATAATGGGCAGACGGCGCTGCAAGGCATGATAGATGAGATAACATTTGGGCGCAACGGTATCTATGGCATCTACTATAAAATCGAAATGACTGCCGTCCAGCAATTCCGGTATCATGTCATCCTTCAGGTACGCTGCCTTTACATGCAGCTTTACCTCCGGATTGATATCCCGAAAACGTTCGGCCAGCACTTCGGCCTTGGCACGGCCAATCGTTGCATGCGTAGCAGGCAACTGCCGGTTGATGTTACTGGGTTGCACAGTATCGGCATCAATAATGGTCATTTCGCCTACTCCGGCCCGGCAAATCATTTCGGCTGCATAAGCTCCTACTCCTCCTAAGCCAACCACCAGCACGTGCGCTTTGCGCAACCGTTGCATCTTATCTTCTCCCAGCAATAGCTCTGTGCGTTCCTGCCAGGCATAGCAATCGTCAATCTTTGTCATTTTTAAACCACTTGTAAATTCGTTTAGAAACAGCCTCGTAAGTCTTCGAATCCACGGTATGTCGTGGTTCGGTAAAGGTAATCAAATCCTGCGGGTCGCCCAACTGGTCCGGATAGAGCAGCATCAAACTGTTATTTGAAAAATATCGGGTTATCTGTGCCGGCAATTTTTCGAAAGAAGGCTGATAAGATATAGAACCTTTTCGTGCAGAAACAATTACCAGCAGATGGTCGTAGCTCACTTGTCCGGTCAACAGCAGCAAATCTTCCCAATCGTCCAGCGGAGAAAACTCTGTAGCTGTGCCCGACTCTTCTTTCTGAATCACTCTACGGATATATTTCAGTGTTTCTTCCGTTCCAAAAAAGTGTGAGCGGCAACCCAGTATCCGGCTCAACCGGCTTAACTGAGACACCCATTTGGCAAAACCGACTTCGTACTCAGCCTGTGCCGGTACGGCAACTACAATACGACGCAAGGTATTGGGCGGCATCAGCAACTTGGTAATCATAATCTGCCGGTATGTACCTTTCAAAAGACTTTCCGTCATATTTCCAAGGAAAGAATCCATTAGGTTCACTTTCCGGTGCAATCCAATCACCAAATCGGTGATATCATGCTCTTTAATGGTATGAATAATTCCCTGAGCAATGTTCAAATCGTAGCGCAAGACTGTGTGAACGGTCGTATCCGAAGCAGCCCCAATCATGGATGTTTTTTCCAGATTACGCTTGGCCAGATTCTCTTTCTTTTCGGAAGCATTGTTATCATTAATCACACTCAAGGCAGTAAGCTCTTTCCCCTGCTTCGGATTTTTCAGCATCAACGCAATATCTACCAGTCCTTCTATAGTATCGGGGTTTGCCACTGAAATAAGAATCCGTTCTTTCTTCTTTGTATCTTTATCCATAGAAGAAGAGTCGTGTTCAATCGTTACAAGCTTGCGTGCAGCCCGCTCCGTAAAGACAGAGCTGATGATGCAAGTAAACAAAATCATGATTACAGTACCATTCAGCACATCATCATTCAGCAGTCTGCTACCATCTTCCAGAATAATATTATGACCTATCAGAACAGCAGCCAACGTAGCGGCAGCCTGTGCATTGCTCAAGCCAAAAATAAGCTCTCCCTCTGCCGGATGCATCTTATATGTTTTCTGGGTTATCCAGGCCGCCAGCCATTTACTCAAGGTTGCAACCACCGTCATGACAACAGCAACTTTCAGAGCTTCCCCTTCCGTAAACAGACAGCGAATGTCAATAATCATACCTACACCTATCAGGAAATAAGGAATGAACAGTGCATTACCGACAAACTCCAGACGGTTCATCAAAGGAGATACATGAGGCACAAAGCGGTTCAGAACCAGACCGGCCAGGAAAGCGCCCAAAATACCTTCCATACCTACCAGTTCCATCAGTCCGGCACCTAAAAAGACCATAGACAGCACAAAGACAAACTGCATGACGTTATCGTCGTAAGTGCGGAAGAACCAGCGGCACAGGCGAGGCATCAAAAATATAATCAGCAAGCATAGCAAAGTTACTTTTACTACCAGCAATATCCAGTAAAGGCTGTTTACTTCATCGCCCTTATACATTCCCCCTATCACTGCCAGCACAGCCAACGCCAGTACAACGGTAACCGCCGTACCTCCGATGGTAATACTGACACTGCTGTTCCGGGTAAGGCCGTAGCGGCTGATTATCGGATAAGCAATCAGCGTATGGCTGGCATACATACTCGACAGCAGTACAGCCGTGACCACGCTGTAATCCAACAGAGCCATACTGCTCCATATACCCAACCCCATCGGAATGATAAATGTCCACAACCCAAACACGAGCCCCTTCGTCCGGTTTTTCTTGAAATCATCCATATCCATCTCCAGACCAGCCAGAAACATGATATACAGCAAACCGACTTTACCAAACAATTCGAAACTGCTGTCGCGTTCCAGGATATTGAAACCGTACTCGCCTACCACTACACCGGCCAGAATCATACCGATGATATGGGGTATGCGCAACTTGCCCAATATCATTGGAGCAAACAAAATGATTACCAGTACCAGAAAGAAAACCCATGTTGGGTCGGTCACCGGCAAATGGACATCAAAGTCCATAAGGCTCAATAAATATTCTTTCATATAATAAAAATAGTATATTCTTGCATCTAAGAGACAAATTTAAGAAAAAACTTTGTTTTAATCAGATTCGTATCACAAAATGTTTTATTTTTGCAGCGAAAAGAAAGTTTATACATTAACATAAAGTATTTTATAAAAAATGAAAGTAGCAATTGTTGGAGCGAGCGGAGCCGTGGGACAAGAATTTCTGCGTGTGCTCGATGAAAGAAATTTCCCTATGGATGATTTGGTGTTGTTTGGTTCTGAGCGTTCTGCCGGACGAAAATACAACTTCAAGGGAAA
>ENA-UEQH01000369-UEQH01000369.1-human-gut-metagenome-genome-assembly--contig:-NODE-369-length-26138-cov-52.873566_pt1 | contig 26138 bp, 20 predicted proteins | sample MGYA00242945_ERZ507943 | MGnify/ENA primary metagenome ERZ507943 (study PRJEB26167, sample SAMN06115418) | human gut metagenome | host: Homo sapiens | place: China:Hubei | collected 2015-03-06... | reverse complement strand
CTGCGAGGTTTCTTCATCTTTTCCATTTTACTCTTGTTTTTGTTAAAATGGTGTGAAGTAAATCTGTATTAAGTCAAGCAACAATCAACATGTACCGGCTTATTTGTGGAAAATTATCAGATTTATCCTATTTTTGTCAATTGAAGTCAAATATCAACAAACAAACAGAGAGTCATGGTCTTAAACTACATTTGGATAGCTTTTTTTCTGGCTGCATTTATTACTGCCGCAATCCGTTTAGTCTTTATGGGAGATACCAGCGTATTCCCCGAAATTATCAACTCTACATTCGAATCCTCCAAAACAGCTTTCGATATTTCGCTTGGTCTTACAGGAGTGCTGTCTCTCTGGATGGGGATTATGAAGGTAGGCGAAGCCGGCGGAGTTATTCAGTTTTTCTCCCGCATATTAAGTCCAGTATTCTGTCGCTTATTCCCGGATATACCTAAAGGGCATCCGGTTACCGGAAGTATTTTCATGAATCTGGCAGCCAATATGCTGGGACTGGACAATGCTGCCACACCGCTTGGTCTGAAAGCCATGGAAGGACTGCAGGAGCTAAACCCTAAAAAAGATACAGCTACAAATCCCATGATTATGTTTCTGGTATTGAATACTTCAGGGCTGACGCTTATTCCTATCAGCATCATGGTGTACCGGGCACAACTTGGGGCAGCGCAACCAACCGATGTGTTTGTACCTATCTTACTGGCTACCTTCTTTTCTACACTGACCGGTATTCTGGCCGTAAGTGCCTATCAAAAAATTCCGCTCATCAATAAACCGATGCTGTTACTTTTGGGTGGTGTCAGTGTAGTTGTTGCTGCCATCATCTGGGCTTTCACCACACTGTCCAGAGAGGAGATGAATCTGTACTCGACGAACTTTGCCAATGTTTTCCTCTTTCTTATAATCATTGGTTTCATCGGTGCCGGCATACGCAAGCGCATCAATGTATACGATGCTTTCATCGACGGAGCTAAAGAGGGATTCAGCACAGCCGTAAGAATCATCCCTTATCTGGTTGCCATCCTCGTTGCCATCGGTGTTTTCAGGGCATCGGGCAGCATGGAGTTTCTCATACAGGGTATCGCAAAAATCATCGAATGGTGTGGCATCGACAGCAGTTTTGTGGGAGCACTTCCTACTGCAATCATGAAACCGCTGAGCGGCAGTGGTGCCAGAGGAATGATGGTAGATGCCATGAATACTTACGGAGCCGATTCTTTCGTCGGACGACTGGCTTGCATTTTCCAAGGGTCAACGGATACGACTTTCTATATTCTGGCCGTTTATTTCGGAAGCGTAGGTGTAAGTAAAACCCGGCATGCTGTAACCTGCGGACTGCTGGCTGATGTTGCCGGTATCATCGCAGCAATATGCATGGGATATTTATTTTTCGGATAACTTTAAAAACATAAGATATGATTACTTTTCAAACAGACGGAGTGGGAATGCCCCGTATCAACGAACAACAAATCAGAAATTGGGTAAAAGCAGTTGCGGCTACTTATCAGAAGAAAGTAGGTGAAATAGGTTATCTGTTCTGCTCGGACGAACGGATACTGGAGGTGAACAGACAGTTCTTGCAGCACGACTATTATACGGACATCATTACATTCGATTACTGTCAGGGCAACCGGATAGCAGGCGACCTTGTGATTAGTCTTGATACCGTACGCACGAATGCAGAGCAGTTTGGTGCCGAATACGAAACGGAGTTGAACAGAGTCATCATCCATGGAATTCTGCATCTCTGCGGTATCAACGACAAAGGTCCGGGAGAACGCGAAATCATGGAAGCAGAAGAAAACAAAGCACTGGCTCTACTGGCAGACATGAAGTAAAATGTGTTTAGCTTCTTTTCACGAGCACACTCCTGCTAACCCGCTTATTTTTCGTATTTTTGCAACAAGAATAAAACATTATAATCAATGGATTTTAAGTACGATGTAATTGTAATTGGTGCCGGACATGCCGGATGTGAAGCGGCAGCCGCAGCGGCCAATCTGGGCTCGAAGACGTGTCTCATTACTATGGACATGAACAAGATTGGCCAGATGAGCTGTAACCCTGCGGTGGGCGGAATAGCCAAAGGACAAATTGTGAGAGAGATTGATGCACTGGGAGGTTATATGGGACTGGTAACAGACCGTACCGCCATTCAGTTCCGCATGCTCAACCGCTCAAAGGGTCCGGCCATGTGGAGTCCACGTGCTCAGTGCGACCGTGGAAAATTCATCTGGGCCTGGAGAGAAATTCTTGAGAATATTCCCAACTTGCATATCTGGCAGGATACCGTAGAAGAGCTGATTATCGAAAACGGCGAAGTTACCGGATTGGTGACTTGCTGGGGAGTAACCTTCCATGCCAAATGTATCGTGGTAACAGCTGGTACTTTCTTGAACGGACTTATGCATATCGGTCGCAAACAACTGGCAGGAGGACGCTGTGCCGAACCGGCTTCTTACCACCTTACGGAGTCCATAACCCGCCATGGCATCGTGGCAGGAAGAATGAAAACCGGAACACCGGTCCGAATTGATGCGCGTAGCGTACACTTCGATTTAATGGATACGCAGGATGGCGAAAACGATTTCCACCGTTTCTCTTTCATCAGCGAACCTCGCCCTTTGAAACAGTTGCAGTGCTGGACTTGCTATACGAACGAAGAAGTGCATGAGACTTTGCGCAGCGGACTGGCTGATTCTCCCCTTTACAACGGACAGATTCAAAGTATCGGGCCACGTTATTGTCCAAGTATAGAGACTAAGATTGTTACCTTCCCCGACAAGCCACAGCATCAGTTGTTCCTCGAACCGGAAGGCGAAACGACAAACGAACTTTACCTGAACGGATTTTCTTCTTCACTCCCGATGGATGTGCAGATTGCGGCACTGAAGAAGATTCCTTGTTTCAAGGACATCGTTGTGTACCGCCCGGGGTATGCCATCGAATACGATTACTTCGACCCAACTCAGTTGAAACATACCCTCGAAACCAAAGCCATCAAGAACCTGTTCTTTGCAGGTCAGGTCAACGGTACCACAGGTTATGAAGAAGCAGGAGGCCAAGGTATCATTGCCGGTATCAATGCGCACATCAACTGTCACGGTGGTGAACCATTCGTATTGGGACGCGACGAAGCTTACATCGGTGTACTGATCGATGACTTGGTTACAAAAGGTGTAGACGAGCCGTACCGCATGTTTACATCGAGAGCTGAATACCGCATTCTGTTACGCCAGGATGATGCCGACATGCGACTGACCGAACGGGCCTATAAACTGGGACTTGTAAAACAAGACCGGTATGACTGGCTTTGCCGAAAGAAGGAAGAAATTGAACGAATACTTACCTTCGTAAGAACCTACTCTATCAAGGCTGACAAGATAAACGATGCATTGGAGCAACTGGGCACAGCACGACTGGCTCATGGCTGTAAGCTGATAGACCTCATCAATCGTCCGCAGATTACCATCAACAACATTGCTCCACATATCCCTGCCTTCAGAGAGATGCTGGAACGTATCAGTGAACGTAAGGACGAAATCATCGAAGCGGCCGAAATACGCATCAAGTACCAAGGCTATATTGACAGAGAAAGGATGATTGCCGACAAGATTCATAGATTGGAATCTATCCGTATCAAAGGGAAATTCGACTATGCCAACTTGCAGTCGCTCTCTACCGAAGCCAGACAAAAGCTGATTAAGATAGACCCGGAAACGCTGGCACAAGCAAGCCGTATCCCAGGAATATCCCCTAGCGATATCAATGTTCTACTCGTCTTATTAGGCCGATAAACATTGTGTTTCACGTGAAACAAGTTATTTAACCACGATACCATAAATTACTGAAAATGAATACAGAAATATTAATAAAGAACTTGAGAGAGATACCAGATTTCCCGAAACCGGGCATTCTGTTCTACGATGTAACCACCTTGTTCAAAAATCCGGAATGTCTGCAAGCTATGTTGGACGAGCTCTACGAAATGTACAAAGACAGAGGTATTACTAAAGTCGTAGGTATTGAGTCTAGAGGCTTCATTCTAGGAGCAGCATTGGCCGCACGACTGGGAGCCGGATTCGTAATGGCACGCAAACCAGGTAAGCTTCCTGCCGAAGTTCTGGAAGAGACTTATGAAAAAGAGTACGGTACAGATACCATCCAAATACATAAAGACGCTATCGAAGAAGGAGATGTTGTTCTCCTGCACGATGACCTGCTGGCTACAGGGGGAACAATGGCTGCTACCTACCGCTTGGTAATGCAGTGCCAACCTAAAGAAGCTTTCGTGAATTTCGTTATCGAACTGAAAGATTTGAATGGAAGAAAAGCATTCGACGAAAACGTAGAAGTTACAACACTGCTGGAGTTGTAAAACATTCTTTTCAACAATAGAAGCGGGAAGTCTGTAACAACAGTCTTTCCGCTTTTCTTTTACCAATGGCAATATGGACAAAAACGAAGACCTGAAGACCAACGATTACCTGAGAGGAATTGTTCTGAACCTGCCCGACAGTCCGGGAATATATCAGTACCTGAATACCGAAGGTACCATCATTTATGTAGGAAAAGCCAAGAATCTCAAACGACGGGTTTACTCCTATTTTTCGAAGGACCACCAGTCTGCAAAGACCAGAATACTGGTCAGCAAAATTGCTGATATCCGATACATCGTTGTCAAGACAGAAGAGGATGCACTGTTGCTCGAAAATAACCTCATAAAGAAATACAAGCCACGATACAACGTCTTGCTGAAAGACGACAAGACCTACCCTTCTATCTGTATCAGCAACGATTATTTCCCTCGGATTTTTAAGACCCGAAAGATTGTTCGCGGCGCAGGAACTTACTTTGGTCCTTACAGCCACGTACCTACTATGTATGCAGTCCTCGAACTTATCAAAAAGCTTTACCCGCTTCGAAGCTGCAATCTTGCTCTTTCTCCCGAGAATATCCGGCAGGGCAAATTCAAGGTGTGTCTGGAATATCACATCAAGAACTGTAAAGGGCCCTGTGTAGGACTACAGTCGCAAGAAGAATACCTGCAAAGTATTGCCGAAATAAAAGAGATTCTGAAAGGAAACACCCAAGCCATCAGTAATGCCCTGCTAAAACAGATGATGGAGTTATCCGAGCGGATGGAATTCGAAGAAGCACAGAAGCTGAAAATAAAATATGACTTGATTGAGAACTACCGTGCGAAGAGTGAAGTCGTGAGCACGACACTCCATAACATCGATGTGTTCGCGATTGAAACAGACGAAGGCTCGGCTTACATCAACTATCTGCACATTGTAAACGGAAGCATTAACCAGGCATTTACTTTCGAATATAAAATAAGAATGAACGAGACAAAAGAGGAATTGCTGCAACTGGGTATCGTAGAAATGCGAAGCCGTTATCAAAGCGAATCCAAAGAAATCATCGTTCCGTTCGAGCTGGACCTTGAACTGGCAGGTGTCACTTTTACAATTCCGCAACGGGGAGATAAAAAGCATCTGCTTGAACTCTCGATTATGAATGTAAAGCAGTATAAAGTAGACCGGCTAAAGCAAGCAGAGAAACTAAATCCCGAACAACGGAGTGTCCGCCTGATGAAAGAAATCCAAGAACAGCTACACATGGACAGAATGCCCGTCCATATCGAGTGTTTTGATAATTCAAACATTCAAGGCTCGGATGCAGTCGCTGCCTGTGTTGTCTTCAGAAAAGCCAAGCCATCGAAAAAGGAATACCGGAAGTTTATCATCAAAACAGTGAGCGGCCCCGATGATTACGCTTCTATGCAGGAAGTAGTACGACGCCGCTACAGCCGTCTGCTCGAAGAAGGAAGTCCCCTGCCCGACTTGATTCTTACCGACGGTGGAAAGGGACAAATGGAAGTAGTAAGACAAGTTATCGAAGACGAATTGCACTTGCAGATTCCCATCGCCGGTCTGGCAAAGGACAACCGGCACCGCACTTCCGAAGTCTTATTCGGATTTCCTCCGGTTACCATTGGTATTAAACAAGGAACCCCACTTTTCCACTTGCTGGAAAATATACAGAACGAAGTACACCGCTTTGCCATCACCTTCCACAGAGACAAGCGGAGCAAGAGTCAGACGGCTTCAGCTCTAGATAACATAAAAGGCATCGGTGAAAAAAGAAAAACAGCGTTGCTGAAAGCATTCAAGAGTGTCCCCAGAATACGGGCTGCAAGTCTGGAAGACATTGCTGCTGTAGTGGGTGAAAGTGCAGCAAAAAAAGTATGGGAAGGATTGAAAGAATAAAACAAATTATGTAGATTTACACCACAAAAAACAAATAAGATGAGAGTAGTAATACAACGCGTATCCCATGCATCTGTCACAATCGATGGACAATGCAAATCAGCCATCGGTGAAGGCATGATGATTCTGGTGGGTATAGAAGAAAGCGATGCTCACGAAGACGCAGACTGGCTGGTAAAGAAAATACTTAATCTGCGTATTTTCGATGATGAAAACGGAGTAATGAATAAATCGATTCTGGATGCCGGAGGCGAAATTTTAGTAGTAAGCCAGTTCACTTTGATGGCTTCTACCAAGAAAGGCAATCGTCCATCGTATATCCGGGCTGCCCGCCCCGAAATCTCAATTCCACTGTACGAGTACTTCTGCAATGAAATAGAAATAGGCTTGGGAAAAGCTATCGGTACTGGTACATTCGGAGCTGACATGAAGGTGGAATTATTGAATAACGGTCCTGTTACCATTTGTATGGATACTAAAAACAAAGAATGAAAATGACACTGGAAGAAGCACAGAAAACGGTAGACGAATGGATAAAAACGTATGGTGTTCGTTATTTCAGCGAACTTACCAATATGGCTGTTCTCACCGAAGAGGTTGGCGAACTGGCTCGAATTATGGCAAGAACCTACGGCGACCAGTCGTTCAAGAAAGGTGAAAAGCATGACCTTGGCGATGAAATGGCAGATGTTCTTTGGGTGCTTATTTGCCTGGCTAACCAGACAGGTGTAGACCTGACCGAAGCGTTCCAGAAGAATCTGGAAAAGAAGACCAACCGAGATAAAGAAAGACATATCAATAATCCAAAATTATAAGTATATGAGTTACCATCAACATGAAGACCATCTGCACTTCGATGCAGATATGGAGTTAGGCAGCGAAACAACTGCACAACACTGCAAGTACCAGGAAGCTCTGGACAAGTATAAAGTCGAGTTGAACGATGACGATATAAAGGCTAAAACAGCTGCATTATTGGAAAAGCATCTGGCAGAGAACAACACTGCAGATGTAAAGAAATTCCTCTTCAGCTGCATCGATCTTACCAGTCTGAACAGCACAGATTCCGAAGAGCACATCATGAAATTTACGCAGAAAGTAAACGAATTTGATGACACCTTCCCTATGCTGAAAAACGTAGCTGCAATTTGTGTTTATCCCAATATGGCCGAAATTGTAAGAGACACATTGGAAGCCGACCATGTAAACATTGCCTGTGTATCGGGAGGATTTCCTTCTTCGCAGACTTTCATGGAAGTAAAGGTAGCCGAGACTGCACTCGCCCTACACAGTGGTGCCGATGAAATAGATATTGTTATTTCACTGGGCAAATTCCTTTCGGGAGATTACGAAGGTATGTGCGATGAAATCGAGGAACTGAAAGCGACATGCGGTGAAAAGCACTTGAAAGTAATCCTTGAAACAGGAGCTCTGGGCAATGCTTCAAATATCAAAAAAGCATCTGTTCTAGCGATGTACAGTGGTGCCGACTTTATTAAGACTTCAACCGGAAAAATGAATCCGGCTGCTACTCCCGAAGCTGCATATGTAATGTGTCAGGCTATCAAAGAATATCACCAGCAATGCGGAAGAAAGGTTGGTTTTAAACCAGCTGGCGGTATCAACACTGTAGAAGATGCAATTAAGTATTACACCATTGTAAAAGAAGTACTGGGCGAAGAGTGGCTTGATAATAAGTTGTTCCGTTTAGGTACAAGCCGTCTGGCAAATCTGTTGTTATCGGACATTCTGGAAAAAGAAACCAAATTCTTCTAATCGATACAGCAAACTATTGATGACATTAAAAGGCTGTTGCATATCCCCATCTCAAGATGGAAATGCAACAGCCTTTGTCTTTTATATGAATCCAACGGATATTCACACTGTTTTCCTCACTCTGTTTTTCAAAATCAAAGATGTCAGCACAAAAAAAATCCTGCAACAAGCAAATCTTCTTTACTTGCTGCAGGAACAACATTTCCTTGAGTAAACTTATTTCGTTCGGTCTATTACATAATCAATATAAGCTTCTAGCGCTTGGCGTATTTCCGGATTTGCATTTTCCGGCAGCAGAGAAAGCGCTTTATCCCGGTAATTCCGCATCACCTGTTCGGCATAAGCAATTCCCCCCTCCTCTTTTACCCGTGCGATGAAACCAGAGATTTCATCTCTATCTGCATCTAGAGAGCGAATCTTCAAAGCCAAAGCAGACAAATCTTCGTCCTTCAGTTTGTTCAACACATACAAGGCTGGCAAAGTAAGTTTTCCTTCAGCCATATCATTGCCTGTAGGTTTACCTAATTCTTCCGACTCAAAATAGTCGAAAATATCGTCTTTAATCTGGAAGGCAATACCAATCATCTCTCCAAACAAGGCAGCCTTATTTATCACTTCCTTATCCATGCCGGCAGATATAGCTCCCACACTGGCACAAACTCTGAACAAGGCAGCTGTCTTCTTTCGAATGACATCAAAATAAACTTCTTCTGAAAAGTCTTTATTCGAAGTATTTGCTAACTGGATTATCTCACCCTCCGACAAATCCTGTCCCAGTGTTGCAATCTGCTCCACAATATCCAGATGCCCTGTAAGCGCTGAATGCTTCAGGCTGGTTGCCAGCATATAATCCCCAACCAATACAGATACCTTATTATTATAAATAGCATTAACCGACAGCTGTCCCCTTCTTTTGTCGCTTTCATCTACTACATCATCGTGTACCAGACTTGCAGTGTGCAACAATTCCAATGAAAGAGCGGCATGCAATGTTGTGTCATTCACCCCTCCATACAATTTTGCAATCAGCATTGCCAATATTGGGCGCATCATCTTACCATTGCGTTGCCGGATATAAGCCAGTACTTCATTCAGTAAAGGATGAGCATGGCACAATGTAGACTGGAAAAGCTTACCGAAAGCTTCCAGCTCCTGTTCTATCGGTCGTTTAATTAACTGTATCTTCTCCATATTGGTTAATTTGGAGTACAAAAGTAATAATAAAACAGCTAATAGCGTATTTTTTTGTACATTTACATGAAAAACTTAATATTTTTACACGAATGGACAAACTATTTCTTTTAGATGCCTATGCACTGATTTACCGTGCTTATTATGCTTTCATCAAGAACCCGCGCATCAACTCAAAAGGTTTCAACACCTCGGCTGTACTCGGATTTGTAAATACGCTGGAAGAGGTATTACGAAAAGAGCAACCTACCCATATCGGAATTGCATTCGATCCTGCCGGACCTACTTTCCGCCATGAAGCCTACGAAGCCTATAAAGCGCAACGGGAAGAGACCCCGGAAGCAATCCGCTTGTCTGTTCCAATCATAAAGGATATTATCCGTGCCTACCGAATTCCTATTCTCGAAGTCAGTGGATACGAAGCCGATGATGTAATCGGTACATTGGCTACCGAAGCCGGAAAGAAAGGTATAACTACTTATATGATGACTCCCGATAAAGATTATGGTCAACTGGTATCAGAGAATGTCTTTATGTACAGACCCAAATATGGTGACAAAGAATTCGAAGTGCTGGGAGTAGAAGAAGTCAAAGCGAAATACGATATTACCTCCCCCATGCAAGTCATCGACATGCTCGGACTGATGGGCGATGCTTCGGACAACATTCCTGGTTGTCCGGGCGTAGGCGAAAAAACAGCCCAAAAGCTCATTCAGCAATTTGGCAGTATCGAACAGTTGCTCGACAACACCGACCAGCTTAAAGGAGCATTGAAAACAAAAGTAGAAACTAATCGTGAACAAATTTTATTCTCCAAGTTCTTGGCTACCATCAAGACAGATGTCCCCGTATCGTTAGATATGGATGCACTGAAAAAGGAAGAACCAGACATGGAAGCCTTGCGCAAGATTTTCGAAGAAATGGAGTTCCGTACCTTGCTCGAGCGACTCACTAAAAACGAGAAGCCTGTACAAGCTGTTAGTCCGTCACCTCAAGGCAATCTCTTTGATTTATTTGCGGACGAGAATACAGAAACACCTAAATATTCAAATCTCGCAAGGTTAGAAAACCTTGATTACAAGTACTATCTTATTGATACAGAAGAGAAAAGGCTAGAACTTTTTCAAAAATTATTGACAGTTGATTCTTTCTGTCTAGATACAGAGACAACAAATATCGATCCTATCAGTGCCGAACTGGTCGGAATGAGCTTCTGTTATGCCGAAAACGAAGCTTTTTACGTTCCCGTACCTGCAAACCGGGAAGAAGCTCAAAAAATTGTAGACCAGCTAAAGCCCGCCCTTGAAAATGAGCACAGCAGAAAGATAGGACAAAACATGAAATACGACATGTTGGTACTTGGTAACTATGGAGCCGAAATAAAAGGAGAACTTTTTGATACCATGATAGCCCATTATGTACTCCAGCCCGAGTTGCGACACAACATGGACTATCTGGCCGAAATCTATCTGCATTATGAGACAATCCATATCGAAGAGCTGATAGGCCCAAAAGGAAAAAAACAGAAAAATATGCGCGACCTGTCTCCTGAGCAAGTCTATAAGTATGCTTGCGAAGATGCAGACGTAACTTTTAAGCTACAGGCTATTCTTGAAAAAGAATTGAAAACTAATAATCAGTACGAACTATTCAGCCAGATAGAAATGCCACTTATGCCGGTACTGGCTTATATGGAACGTAACGGCGTACGTATTGATACTGAAGCACTGAAGCAAACATCTCTTCACTATACACAACGCATGCAGCAACTGGAGGAAGAAATATACGAACTGGCCGGCAACCCGTTCAATATCGCTTCACCCAAACAAGTTGGCGAAATCCTTTTCGACAAACTGAAGATTACCGAAAAAGCCAAAAAAACCAAAACAGGCCAATACGTAACTTCGGAAGAAGTGCTTGAAAGTCTTCGCCACAAACATGCCATCGTTGAAAAGATACTCGACCACAGAGGACTGAAGAAGCTGCTCAGCACCTACATCGATGCCCTACCCCAGCTTATTCATCCAGATACAGGAAAAATACATACCTCCTTCAACCAGACTGTCACTGCCACAGGCCGACTCAGTTCCAGCAACCCCAATCTGCAGAACATTCCTGTCCGTAGCGAAGACGGTAAAGAAATCCGCAAGGCTTTCATACCCGAAGAAGGTTGTGAGTTCTTCTCGGCCGACTATTCACAGATTGAACTGCGCATTATGGCCCACTTGAGCGGTGACCCTCACATGATAGCTGCTTTCCAAGAAGGACAAGACATCCATGCGGCCACAGCAGCCAAGATTTATAAGGAAAAACTGGAGGAAGTAACCCGTGAGCAACGTAGCAAGGCTAAGACAGCCAACTTTGGTATTATATATGGTATCTCCGTATTCGGTTTGGCCGAACGCCTTGGAGTAGACCGCAAAGAAGCTAAAGAACTCATCGACGGATACTTTGAAAACTATCCGCATGTTAAAGCCTATATGGATCATAGTATTGAGTTGGCCCGTCAGAACGGTTACATCGAAACCATATTCAAGCGCAAACGCTTCTTGCCCGACATCAACTCAAGAAATGCCGTAGTGAGAGGATATGCCGAACGAAATGCCATCAACGCCCCTATACAAGGAAGCGCTGCCGATATTATCAAAGTAGCTATGATACACATATACGAACGCTTTAAAAAAGAGCAGATACAGTCTAAGATGATATTACAAGTACATGACGAACTCAATTTCAGCGTAGTGCCATCCGAAAAAGAGAAAGTACAGCAAATTATCATTGAAGAAATGGAAAATGCTTATAAAATGAAAGTACCTTTGCAGGCAGACTGCGGTTGGGGTAAAAACTGGCTGGAAGCGCACTAATGTTAACATATCTTTAAAAGGTAACATATTGCTAATATTTTGAATTTTTCTCGCATAAATATTAGCAGTAATCAAAGGTTTTACTATATTTGCAACGGATTTAAAAACAAAACGTCAGTAAAACCTTTAAAGTAATACAGATATGAAAACAATGAAATTAGTAAAAAGTTTGTTTGTTGTAACCCTCTTGTTCATGACTCAGCTTACAGTTTCTGCAGTTACAAACAATAATAATTTAATTTATAATGCAGAAGAAGTAAACGGTGTAAAAGTTTCGGAAACAGTCTATAAAATGGAAGACAACATGCTTACTAACTATATGAAATATAATTACAAGTATGATGCCAACCAGCAGATGACAGAAAACCTGTCACAGAAATGGAACAGCAATAAAAATACATGGGAAAATCACATGTGTATTCGCTATACCTATAATAATAAGAGTGTTATCACCGAATATTATAAATGGAATAGCAAGAAAAAAGAATTTATTCTGGTACCAGAAATGACAGTTACAATGGACAAATAACTTAACAAAATATTCATCATTCATAAATTCTCTTATCGGAAGAGGCACCTCGTGAGGAGATGCCTCTTTTTTTATCTCCCCTCCCTACCCTCATATTACAAACAAATTTAAAATAAGCCCAAGTAAGTTACAAATCATAACTAAACCTTTTATTTAGCATACTATTCTGAAACGAAGTATCAGAGTAAAGAAGTAAATGCTTGGCTATTGTTTAAGAAAGCAGTATCTTTGTCGCAAAATCAGATATTTAAATCAAAACATACATCTATTTATGGCTTTACAATGTGGAATTGTCGGCTTACCCAACGTAGGTAAATCGACTCTTTTTAACTGTTTATCAAATGCAAAGGCCCAGGCAGCCAACTTCCCGTTCTGTACCATCGAGCCTAACGTCGGTGTGATTACAGTACCCGATGACCGCCTCAACAAACTGGCCGAACTGGTAGATCCCGACCGTATTGTTCCTACTACCGTAGAAATCGTTGATATTGCCGGTCTGGTAAAAGGAGCCAGCAAAGGCGAAGGACTGGGTAACAAATTCCTTGCCAACATCCGTGAAACCGATGCCATTCTGCATGTCCTCCGTTGCTTTGACGATGAGAATGTAACACACGTAGACGGCAGTGTAAACCCTGTACGCGACAAGGAAATCATCGATACTGAGCTCCAGCTGAAAGACCTCGAAACCATAGAAAGCCGCATCCAGAAAGTCCAGAAACAAGCACAGACCGGAGGCGATAAAGTAGCCAAACAGACATACGATGTACTGGTACGCTATCAGGAAGCTCTCTTGCAAGGTAAATCAGCACGTACCGTACAGTTTGAGACTAAAGACGAGCAGAAAATTGCTCACGAACTGTTCCTGCTGACTTCAAAACCAGTGATGTACGTATGTAATGTTGACGAAGCCAGCGCCGTAAACGGTAACAAATACGTAGACATGGTACGCGAAGCCGTAAAAGAAGAAGGTGCAGAAATTCTGATTGTAGCAGCCAAGACTGAAGCTGATATTGCTGAATTGGAAACTTATGAAGACCGCCAGATGTTCCTGCAGGAAGTCGGACTGGAAGAGTCGGGTGTAAGCCGCCTCATCCGTTCAGCCTACAAACTGCTTAACCTCCAGACCTATTTCACAGCAGGTAAAATGGAAGTAAGAGCCTGGACATTCCACAAAGGCTGGAAAGCTCCCCAGTGTGCCGGAGTTATCCACACCGATTTTGAAAAAGGATTCATCCGTGCCGAAGTCATCAAGTACGACGACTTTATCAAGTACGGTTCCGAAGCAGCTGTCCGCGAAGCCGGTAAGCTCAATGTGGAAGGAAAAGAATATATCGTAGAAGACGGAGACATCATGCACTTCCGCTTCAACGTATAATAAATAAGAAGGAAACATGAAAAAATACCTTGTTATCGGAACCGGCGGTGTTGGAGGCAGCATCGCCGGTTTTCTGGCTTTAGCAGGAAAAGACGTTACCTGCATTGCCCGTGGAAAACACCTGGAAGCCATCCGCAAGTATGGACTTCACCTGAAGTCCGACCTGAAAGGCGAGCACTACCTGCCCGTAAAAGCTTGCACTGCCGAAGAATACAACGACAAAGCCGATGTGGTTTTTGTCTGCGTTAAAGGCTACTCTATCGACTCCATCAAGGATGTACTCGAAAAATCAGCCCGTCCCGATACACTGGTTATCCCCATCCTCAATGTATACGGTACCGGTCCCCGCATTGGTCGCCTTGTCCCCTCCGTCAAAGTACTCGACGGCTGCATTTACATCGTAGGATTCGTATCCGGCGAAGGAGAAATCACCCAAATGGGACGCATCTTCCGTCTTATTTTCGGAGCACGTCCCGAACAGAACATCCCACAAGAGGCTCTTGACGAAATAGCCGATGTGCTGCAATCATGCGGTATCAAAGCCGAAGTGTCCGATGACATCAACCGCGACACCTTCATCAAGTGGGCCTTTATCTCTGCCATGGCCTGCACTGGAGCCTACCACGATGTCCCTATGGGCGAAGTACAGCACGAAGGCCCCGTACGCGATACCTTCATCGGCCTCTCGCGCGAAAGTGCTGAAATGGGGCACCGCCTGGGCGTGGCCTATCCCGAAGACCCTGTAGTCTATAATCTGAAAGTCATCGACAAGCTCGACCCTCACAGTACAGCCTCTATGCAGAAAGACCTGGCCAAAGGCCATCAGTCCGAAATACAAGGTATGCTTTTCGATGTCATCAAGCTGGGCGAAGAGTTAGGAACCGACCTCACAACCTACCGCAAGGTAGCTGCCAAGTTTGCTGACCTCCAAGCATAAACGAAAAAAACGTTCTTATGAATCCATCCCGACTCATAAGAACGTTTTCTCTTATCTGCCCTTTACTATTTTCTTTATCTCATTCAGCTTATTCAAAGCCTCAACCGGAGTAAGGTTATTGATATCCAGATTCAGGATTTCGTCCCTTATCTGACACAGCACCGGGTCGTCCAACTGGAAGAAGCTCAACTGCATACCATCCGCCGCTTTCTTTTCTGTACTTACCTTCGGTTTCGAAATTCCCTCCTGCCTGTTCTGGCTTTCCAACTGATGCAGAATCTCGTTTGCCCTTTTTACGATAGACTTTGGCATACCCGCCATCTTCGCTACATGGATACCGAAAGAATGCTCACTGCCACCCCGCTCCAGTTTACGCAGGAAAATAACCTTATTATCTACCTCCTTCACCGAAACATTGTAGTTCTTGATACGGCAGAAACTATGCTCCATCTCATTCAGCTCGTGATAATGTGTAGCAAACAGTGTTCTGGCCTTCGCCTTTTTGTTTTCATGGATATACTCCACAATGGCCCACGCAATAGAGATACCGTCGTACGTAGATGTACCCCTACCCAGCTCGTCAAAGAGCACCAGACTTCGCTGCGACAAGTTGTTCATGATATTGGCCGCCTCGTTCATTTCCACCATGAAAGTAGACTCACCCACCGAAATGTTGTCACTGGCCCCCACACGGGTAAAAATCTTGTCCACCATCCCGATGTGTGCCGATTCGGCCGGCACAAAACTACCAATCTGTGCCATCAGCGTAATCAAGGCCGTCTGACGGAGCAAAGCCGACTTACCGGCCATATTCGGACCTGTAATGACAATAATCTGCTGCTCATCCGTATCCAGCCGTACATTGTTGGCAATATACTGCTCACCCAGCGGCAACTGCTTCTCGATAACCGGATGCCTTCCCTGACAAATATCGATTACTTCATCCTCCGACACAACCGGACGAATATAGCGGTTTTCGCGAGCTGCCGTAGCAAACGACAACAGACAGTCGAGCCGCGCAATCTGGTTGGCATTTATCTGAATAGCCGGAATATATTCGGCCAATGACATCACCAAGTCATTATACAGCTGCGTTTCCAGCACCATAATCTTATCCTCAGCTCCCAGAATCTTCTCTTCGTACTCCTTCAGCTCCTGCGTAATATAACGCTCTGCATTCACCAGCGTCTGTTTTCGTATCCACTCGGCAGGCACCTTATCCTTGTGTGTATTACGCACCTCTATATAGTAGCCAAACACATTGTTATAAGCGATTTTCAGACTAGGAATACCGGTAAGTTCACTCTCGCGCTGCTGTATTTGCAACAAGTAATCCTTTCCGGAATACGAAATAGTGCGCAACTCATCCAGTTCTGCATTCACACCATCCGCAATCACCCCACCCTTGTTCACCATCAGCGGCGGGTCGTTCTTTACCTCACGGGCAATACGGTCGCGTATAGACTCACACAAATTGAGATGCTCGCCAATGCGGCGCAAACTCTCATTGTCGGCATTCATACAAGCATTCTTAATGGGTGCAATAGCCTGCAGCGCCACCTTGAGCTGTACCACCTCACGCGGTGAAATACGCCCCACGGCAGCCTTCGAAACGATACGTTCCAAATCCCCTATCAGATGCAGTTTTTCGGCAATAAAATCCTTGAAATCCGGCTCTCTGAAGAAATACTCCACTACATCGAGGCGCTCGTTCACCGGCTTCACATCCTTCAGCGGGAAAAGCAGCCAGCGTTTCAGCAGACGCGCACCCATCGGACTGATGGTATGGTCAATTACATCCAGCAGACTTGTTCCCCCATCGTTCATACTGCCCACAAGCTCCAGGCTGCGGACCGTAAACTTATCCATGCGTACATAGCGGTCTTCTTCAATACGCGACAAGGAAGTAATGTGCCCTATCTGGTAATGTTGAGTCATGTCCAGATACTGCAAAATAGCGCCCGATGCCACAATACCATTCTTGAGGTGCTCCACACCAAAGCCCTTCAAGTTCTTCGTCTCGAAATGCTTCAGCAACTTTTCGCGAGCCGATGCCTCCGTAAAAATCCAGTCATCCAGCTCGAACGTAAAAAACTTGCTGCCGAAATTTCCTTCGAACATGGGTTTCTTTCCGCGTTCGAACAACACCTCTTTCGGCGCAAAGTTATTCAGCAGTTTATCTATATAATCGAAAGGGCCTTCGGCCGTAAGAAATTCTCCGGTAGAAATATCCAGGAAAGCTACCCCACAGGCATTCTTACCAAAATGCACAGCCGCCAGGAAGTTATTCTCCTTATACGACAACACATTGTCGCTGATAGCCACCCCCGGAGTAACCAACTCTGTGATGCCACGTTTCACCAGTTTCTTTGTCGTCTTTGGGTCTTCCAGCTGGTCGCAGATAGCCACTCGTCGTCCTGCCCTGATCAGTTTAGGCAGATAAGTATCGAGCGCATGAAAAGGAAATCCCGCCATTTCCACGGTTTTAGCCTGACCGTTCGCACGTTTTGTCAGCGTAATTCCCAGAATCTCTGCCGCAGCTACTGCGTCTTCCGAGTAAGTTTCGTAAAAGTCTCCACAACGAAACAGCATGATTGCATCCGGATGCTTTGCCTTCAGGTCGAAATACTGTTTCATCATCGGGGTTAAAACTACATCATTTTCCTTTGCCACAATTAGTCCTTTCTTTAATTCTGTCTTTCTAAAGTTTACGGTGCAAAGATACTCGAAAAAAGCCGATTATTTCCATACCGGTTTCATGAAATCCTTTTAATGTATCCTAAATCATTACAGACGATTCTTTTCACTCTGACCGGCACCGGTTCCTTTATATTTGCTCTTGGTTGCATTGAATTTATACGAAAGCTGAATACCCACACGCTGCCAGTCACGATAGATACGATTTCCGTTATACGAGTCTATTCCGTAAACATTGAAATGATAATAACCGGTACGAAGAATATCATTGGCTGTCAGCGACAGGGTCAGCACATCTTCTTTCAGGAAAGACTTGCTGACACGTGCATTAACCTTCCCCTCAACACGAATTACCGCAAACCCCATTCGGGCAGCTGTATTCATATTAGCCTGCAAGTTCAGAAACCAACCGTGCGGCAAGTTGAAATTGTTGTCCCATCCAAAATTGAATAAAGGCTGCTTTCTGTATGCATCAATTCCCAAATTACGACCGTCCGCAGCAGAAAGCATAGCCGATACACTGAATTGCGGCTGCCACATACCTATTTTGGGAGATGCAGTAAGATTGAAAGCAAAACCATTGTATGTAGCCAAGTTGGCAGCACCAAAAAGCAATACTCCCGGATGCGTTTCTTCATTATAGGGCATGGTAATATTTGCAATCGAATTTTTCGGGCGGAAATACTGGATATTGGCAAACAGCCATTTATAAGAAGCGTTGAGCGACAAAGTACTGGTTTGACTCGGTTCCAGCCTTGGATTTCCGGTCGTATACGAATATTGCGTCCGATAGCTGATAGCATTGGTCAGCATGCTATAAGGAGGGTTGCCCTTCATCATCCGATACGTAAGTGAAAGATTAAAATCACGGTGCGACCAATTAACGGATGCCGTAGGAATGAGTTCGTCATAAACCGGACTCTGCTCGTCAATACGGATTCCTTGATCATAATAGTCGGTTTCCCTATGCTCGTATCGCAATCCAGCATTGGCTTTCCACTTTCCAGAGCTGATGGAATATCCAGCAAAAACCGCAAAAGTTTTCTGCCGAATAAAGTTATCCGCATCCTCCGAAAAGCCACTTTGCGTAAAAAGAGCCTCCCGCTCCGTCAGTGTACCTTCCGACCCGAAAGATAATTGTCCTTTCCCCAACGAGACACCAGCCTGTAATTTTGCCGCATAAAGTTTGCTTCGCGCATCAGAATTACTGTGGATATCTTCTTCGCTTCCGTCTTCGGCATATTGACTGCTATTGGATAGATTATTCAGATAATCTGCATTGAAATCAATCGTCCACCGGCCTAATTCACCCACATAATAAGCATTCACAGCATGGTTCAATCCGTTTTTGAACTGAGAAAACTGTTCAAAATCAGAATGCTCTACTTCTGTTCCATTACAGAAAGTGGTCGTTTCACCCCACGACTGTTGACTTCCTTTTCCTAGCATACTTTCTGGCATATACCTCATGCCGAAAGAATGATGTTCATTCACCTCATAATTAAATCCAGTTTCGGCTGATAATCTTTTTGATTTGGACGTCTGAGTATCGTTGGCAATTGTTTCCCATTGGTCTTTCCCGCTTGTTTGGATAACAGCATTCGTCTGTCCATACGAATTGTTTTCACTGACATACCCTTTTACAAAAATATCCAGTCCTCCGGTACGGTAATTCAGAGCAACCTGCTGGCTAGCATTAGCCCAACGCCCCTGATCATACGCCAGATTAACACTGCCACTCCATCCCTGCCCTCTTTGCTTGAGAGTACGAATACGGATGACGGCAGCCACATCGGCATCATATTCCGGACCGGGCGTAGTAATCACTTCGGCCGAAAGAATTTCTGCAGCACGAAGTCTGTCAAGTTCTCCCATATCACGTACCTTCCGGTTATTGATATAGATTTCCGGACTTCCGCTACCTAAAACAGACAAGTTCCCATCCTTACTTGTTACGAACGGAAGATGCGTCAGCATCTCATTAGCAGTTCCCATCCGGGCAAGCGATGTGCCAGCCACGTTGGCTTTCAATCCATTAGCCTGAGATTCTATCAGCGGACGATTAGCTGTAACGGTTACTTCCTTTAGCGTCTGAGTATCAGGAAGGAGTTGTACCAGATTGGTAGGTTCTACAGTTTGTAAAGCGGTAGCATAACCGATGTAAGAAACTTTAAGCAGATAAGGAGCTTCTGCCTCACCCGTCATCAGAAAAGTTCCATCCTCTTTAGTGACACACCCGTTTACAAATACAGAATCTGCGGTGAGCAACAGCACATTGCAATACGGCATAGGCTGCTGCTTTTCATCTACCACCATGCCACGGATAGCAACCGGAGTCTTCTGTACAGTTTTCGACAGAATAATAATATACTCTTCTCCTTTTCGTACATAAGTAAGCGGTTTGTCTTCCAGTATCTTTTCTACCGCCTGCGTAATCGAATTATCGTGAATGGAAGCCGTTACCCGATACGACTGTACATCGCTGTATGTAAAGAGAATGCGATAGCCAGACACCTGTTCCAGCTTTTTTAAAGCAGTCGGCAGCATTTCACCTTTCAGTTCAATACTGATACGGTCTTTTGTCTGCGCCGGCAGTGCCAGCGTAAAACTCATAAAAACCAGCAAAAGATAAATAATTTTTGTTTTCATAATTTCTGTAGATTTATATTCTTTTGCCAGTAATACGGAATCCTCTGAAAATCGGGTACCACAAAAAGCAATTTTTTTCAAAAAAAAATTTAGACACCGACCACCACTTTTCCTTTTTCCATACTTGCCTTTATCCGTTGCATACTGTTCAGCAGCTCCAGAATATCCTGCAAAGAATCACTACGTTCGGCCTGAAAATGCAGACGTTCCTGCATAATTTCTTTGTGAGTAAAAACGATGTCTACATTATACCAGCGCCCCAATTCACGCATAATTTCTACAAGCTCCACATTGTCGAAATAAAACTGCCCGTCAGTCCATGCCCGATAGTCGGCACTATTCTCTACAGTTGTCTTATGCAGTTGGCTATCCGTATGCTCACCCGGCCTCAACTGCAGTTCATTATGATACCTGTCACTCACCTTCACACTTCCTTCCAACAACGTCACCTGCGTATCGTTTCCCGAATAAGCCTTGACATTAAAAGAAGTTCCCAGCACTTGAGTTTCCAAAGCATCCGTCTTCACCATGAAAGGATGCTCCGCATCTTTAGTCACTTCAAAATAACCTTCTCCTTTCAGGTATACCTCACGCCGTTTCATTCCATCAAAACTTTCGGGGTATTGAAGAGAACTTTCCGCATTCAGCCAAACCCGGCTACTGTCCGGAAGTACCAGCAGCTTGTTCATTCCTCGCGGAACATGCAGAGTATGCACACCATTCTTCGTTTCCATCGAAACAACCTGCGCCTCAAGGTCTGCCCTAAATACAGTATATTCTTCAGGAATTGACGGACGCAACAATAAAAACAAGATAACCGAAGCTGCAACCGACAAAGCAATGCCAATATAAAGCATATGACTTGTCTTTTTCGGTTGCTTAGACGCCTGACATAAACCTTGCCGATGCTTGAAAGACTGCCACTCGGCTTCTACGTCGGGAGCCTTAGCGTAACGGCGTGCCAGCGCTTCACGGCTATCCAATAAATCGCGACAGATACGGACACACTCCTCATCACTCAATAAAGCATCCAGTTCCTCCTTCGTAAAGTTTTCAGGGTGCTCCATTGCGTCCAGCGTACGTATGATTTTATCTTTCCTTTCCATCATCTTAACTGTTCTATCTAATTTACGTTTAAGAATCTTTTCCGGGTACCTTCTTGCTGCCAAATTCCTCTCTCAATAGTCTTAAAGCTTTCATGATATGCTTCTTGATGCCATTGATACTGATACCGAATTCCTCTGCAACTTCCTGATATTTCTTATTATCAAAATAACACTCCTTCAGAATAGTTTTAGTCGGGTCCGTCAGTTGTTCGATAAACTTTTCAATGTGCTGTACTCGTTCTTCCATTTCGTCGGGAGCAATATCTGCATCCTCTTCGGTTACAATCCGATAAAAATCGGCATATTGCTCTTCAACCTGTCTGTGCCGCAAGTAATCGATGCAGCGGTTCCTTGTCTGTGCATACAGATAGGCGGCAGCTGTTTCAGGCTTCAAATCCTCAAAATGCTGCCAGGCTTTCTCGAATACATCGTTGACAATATCCTTACACGCCTCTTCATCCGTAACGAAACGGAAGGCATAGTAATACAAACGAGCATAATTCTCCTTGTATAACTGCTCAAAACGATCTGTTTTTGAAAAGGATTTTTGCATAGTGGCTCAGGCTTGTTGTCTTTTTGATTTGGACACAAAGGTAATATTTTATTTGACTATACACTTTAAGTTAATCATTGCTGAGATAAACTTTTGCCATTTAAGTAGAAAAGGTACAGCTCAGCAATGATAAAAGTTCGGCTTTGCAGTGAAACAATAGAAAAACAAGGATTTCTTGATTTTATTCTAAAGTATTCCAAGAATATGTGTTTGCCAACAACAGTTTATGGCTTTCTATCCACATAAGCATGTCCAAATTTTTTACACCAGATGTCTAATAATTTGACAATCAATCTAGGAGCAATCATTTATAACAACCTGATTAATAGCAAATTATCCTTTTGGCATAAGTTTTGATAAAAAGAGTACAAACATTAAACTAAAAAAAAATGAAACGTATACTCATTACTTCACTTGCTTTGGGATGTGTTGCCGCTCTATCTGCACAACATATTGATATTAAAGGAAAAATAGTAGACAATAGCCATGAAGTGCTAGAAGGAGCTACAATAGCAGTCTATAAACAAGATTCCATACTAATAAATGGTACAACATCAGATGTCAAAGGAGTTTTCGAATTAAAAAACCTCCCGGCAGACAATTACAGAATTATGATTTCATATGTGGGATATGCATCCGAAAACATCCAGATTTCCGGTGTACAGAAGAAATTGGATTTAGGAATAATTTCATTAGCATCAGATACAGAACTGAAAGAAGTAGTGATAACAGGATCAAGTAAACGGTATGAAGTAGACCGACAAGTCCTTATTCCTACCCAGAATCTTACAGATATATCAAATAATGCATGGACTTTAATTAAAAATATGCAGTTATCGCGTATTCAAATCAATCCTGTTACTAATGAAATTACGACAGACAATGGCGAACCTGTACTGCTACAGATAAATGGTGCACCAGCCGAACGGGCTGAAATCATGAATCTGAAGAGTAAAGATATCCTTCGGATAGAATACCAGGACCAGCCTAGTGTACGCTATCAGACAGGAGCCGTACTTAACTATATTGTCAAACAACGAGAACAGGGTGGAACCTTGATGGCTAGCGCCAATCAGAACATCGACAAGTATGGTATCGGCCAATATACAGTAGCTGGCAACTACAACTGGGCGAAATCCCAAATTGGTATCGTATTAGACTATAACCGTTCGTATGTACAGTGGACACGTGAAAATGAGTATACCTATTCCTTGCCCGAAGGAGACGTGAAGCGAGTAGAAAAGGGAATGCCTACCCTCTATAATGACCAAACGCTGAACACTTCTGCCAAATATACGCTCAGTGAAACAGACAAATATCTGTTCAGTGCCACATTACGCAATAAATTCAACACCGTACCCAACCAATTTTCCAACCGAAAAGGATATGCCACCACTTCATATACTGAACAGGAAACTTTCTTTCAGGACTTTTCTACTTGGAAAGAGAATACTCCATCATTGGATTTATACTATCAGCATAATCTGAAAAACAGACAACTGCTGATATTCAATGTAGTTGGCACTTGGATTGACTCAAAAAGCACACATAACTACCAAGAAAATCTATCGGATGTACCAATATCGAACATTCATTCGGTCATCGACGGAACAAAACGCTCCATAATTGCCGAAGCCGTCTATGAGAAAAGTTTTGATAAAAAAGGAAAACTGAATGCCGGAATACGCCATAACCAGAGCCGAACAGAAAACCTTTATTCGGGAGATATAACTTCGAATGTCAATCTGGATTATAAAGAATCTTATCTGTTTGCAGATTATACGTATGCTCGAAAAGGATTCAGCCTGAATACGGGTATTAGCGGAAAATATACCTATTATAAACAAGGCTCCAACGACTATAAACGTTTTAATCCACAACCCCGTCTACTGACACAGTATAAGTTTAAGAACAACATGATTTTACGCTACCGTTTCAATATGGAAGTATCTTCTCCTTCGTTATCAGACCTGAATAACATAGAACAGGAAATGGACGAATGGCAGATAAAACGTGGAAATCCGTATTTAAAAAACAGTACTGGCTATAGTCAAAGCCTGATGTATTCTTATAACAACCCATATTTTGGAATAGAACTAATAGGAGCTTATACATATGCTGACAATCCTATTTATGAAACAATTCTCTTGGAAAACAACCGGATTGTCAATACCATAGAAAATCAAAAAAACTGGCAACGCATTCAGGTACAATCTACGTTCAACATTCATCCATTTGGGGAATACATTTCATTGCAAATCCGTCCCCGTTTCTCCCGCTACATCATGCACGGAAATCATTATACACACACCTACAACAACTGGGCTGTATATGCCACACTAGTGGCCAGTTACAATCACTGGTTCTTGAATGCACAAATGGAAACACGCCATAACATGCTGATGGGAGAAACAATTACCTACGGTCAGAATTTCCATATGGTAGGTGTAGGCTATAATGCCGACAAATGGAATGTTTCAGCCGGATTCTACTTACCGTTTTCCAAAGAATATTCACAAGCCACTCGTAATTTGTCACAAGCAGCAGCAAGTTACTCCAATGTACATTCTACCGATTTTCAAGCATTAGTTTACGTAGCAGCCTCCATCAATCTGGATTTCGGAAAACAGAAAAAAGTACAAAAACAACGAATCAAAAATCAAGATTCAGGTTCTGGTGTACTTCAATCTGGTAAAATCAGTATGTAGATACACCTTAAAAACAAAAGAAGCGGGGATAAGTCTCGCTTCTTTTACTCACTTAAAAAAGTTTTATACTTTATACCGTTTTTCAAAACACTCATTGCATAAGAAAGGAAGTGTAACTGAATTTGTTTCACTTTAAGACGTATGATAAGAACTTTATTATGATTCAAACATCTGCTCATCGACAAATGCATTTTTGGAAATAATGCGCATAAAAAAAGCCCCGAGAGAATCTCTCAGGGCTTAAGTTGGACTACCAGGATTCGAACCTGGAAAAACAGAACCAAAACCTGTTGTGTTACCATTACACCATAGTCCAAACTTCAGATGCTTTCCTCAGAAAGCGATGCAAAGATAGTGTTTTTATTTAATATCCTCCAAATAAAAGAGTCATTTTTTTATCTTTCTTCCAGAAATCATTATTTTTGTTCGCATAACCCAATCTAAAATCTGTTTTATAATGAAAAAATTACTAGCATGTATCAGCCTGGGACTCACTGCTGCCGCTGCAGGAGCTGAAACTCCCTTATGGCTTCGGGACGTACAAATTTCTCCCGACGGAAAAGATATAGTATTCTGCTATAAAGGAGACATCTACAAAGTGGCTGCAGAAGGTGGAAAAGCTGTAGCGCTCACCAGTCAGGAATCGTACGAATGCAGTCCGGTATGGAGCCCAGATGGCAAACAGATAGCTTTTGCAAGCGACCGTAACGGTGGATTCGATGTGTATACCGTAGCTGCCGATGGCGGTCAGGCGAAAAGACTGACTTACAACTCGGCATCCGAAATTCCTTCAGCCTTCACTCCCGATGGCAAATATGTACTGTTTTCTGCTGTAATTCAGGACCCGGCACAGAGTGCTCTGTTCCCTACAGGTGCCATGGGTGAGCTTTATAAAGTACCAGCCGACGGTGGTCGTACCGAACAGGTGCTGGGTACACCGGCCGAAATGGTATGCTTCAGCAAAGACGGAAATTATTTTCTATACCAGGATAAGAAGGGTTTTGAGGATGAATGGAGAAAGCATCACACTTCATCCATCACCCGCGATGTATGGAAATATGATGTTCAGACCAAACAGCACACCAATCTTACCAAACGGGCCGGAGAGGATAGAAATCCGGTATTGGCTCCGGACGGAAAAACTGTTTATTTCCTGAGTGAGCGGAACAAAGGCTCGTTCAACGTATATTCTTTCCCTATCGACCAACCGGAGCAAGTAAAAGAACTGACAAAATTCAAGACTCATCCGGTACGTTTCTTGTCGGTAGGCAGCAACGGTATGCTTTGCTATACATATAACGGTGAAATCTACACTCAGACGGCAAATGGCAGTCCGAAAAAGGTAGCCATCGATTTGGTTTCCGACAATGAAGACAAGGTGCAGTTCCTCAAATTTACCAGCGGTGCCGAATCGGGAGCTGTTTCACCGGACGGCAAGCAGATTGCCTTTACGGTACGCGGAGAGCTCT
>ENA-UEQH01000366-UEQH01000366.1-human-gut-metagenome-genome-assembly--contig:-NODE-366-length-26404-cov-27.192464_pt1 | contig 26404 bp, 20 predicted proteins | sample MGYA00242945_ERZ507943 | MGnify/ENA primary metagenome ERZ507943 (study PRJEB26167, sample SAMN06115418) | human gut metagenome | host: Homo sapiens | place: China:Hubei | collected 2015-03-06... | reverse complement strand
ATGATATTGGAGAGTGATTCGATGGAGCAGTTGCTTCGAAAGCTGGAAAATGATTCAATTGCTGTCGATTCGACGGCTGCGGACAGTCTTCGTCTTCGTCAGGTCCTTCCTGCGGATTCATTGAGCGTGTCACCTCAGCCTAAAGATACGGTAGTGATAAAGCCGGCTCCAGTCAGAATGAAGGCTTCGGCTGTTAATCCGGTAGTAACTCGCTTTAACCAAGAATTGGCTCGCTTGCATGCCGATTATTTTGCCTATTTCAAAATTTGGGATAACATTTATTTGCCGGCTCCTCCGGTACGTCCTAACGCTGATTATTATAAGCTTTGTGTACCTGCTACCTTCTATAATAGCATTTTTGAAGAAGCTTATGGCTTGAACTTTACTCCTGAAACACCTTATACGGCAACTACCGGTTTGGATGTCATGGAGGAAATGCTGCCGTGTCCGGATGTAGAGCAGAGCAAAAAAATTGACCGGGCCATTAATAAGCAACTGTTGAGTTTCTACCGGGATTATCCGAATCTGGTCAGCAAGAATGAAGATCAGATTAAGGATATGAAGCCGCTGGGTGAGGTGGTTGTGCAGAAACAGCAGGAAAACGTCAAGGAATTTATTAAACCGGCCAGTTCGTTGGACCGTGTTGTAGAGAAAGACTTGCTGGTGGTTAAGCCTAACTTCTGGACTACCGTAGGTAATGGTTATCTGCAGTTCTCGCAGACACATATTTCCAAAAACTGGTATAAAGGTGGTGAAAGTTCGAATGCACTTGCTTCCGGACTGGTGCTACAGGCCAACTATGATGACAAGCAGCGCATACAGTTTGAAAACAAACTGGAGTGGAAACTGGGCTTTATTTCTACACCGTCGGATACAGTTCATCAGTACCGCCCCAATACCGACCTCTTGCGTCTGAGCTCCAAGTTCGGTTATAAGGCGATTACCAACTGGTATTATACTATCTCGGCCGAATTTAAGACACAGCTGTTCTCACAGTTTGAGGTGAATACCGATAATATAATTTCTACTTTCTTCTCTCCGGCAGAGTTCAATGCCGGTATCGGTATGGACTATAAGCTTATTTTGGATGAAAAACTGAATCTTTCTGTGCTGATGAATCCGTTCAACTACACCTTGTACAGTGTGGCCAGCGACCGGGTAGACCCGACCAAGTTTAATATTAAGGAAGGACATAAACGTGAAAGCCTATGGGGTTCTAAACTTGAAGCAACCTTGAAGTGGCGTATTATGACTGCTATTTTGTGGGAGTCAAGATTTACCTATAATACGAACTATAAGAAGGCGCTGTCTGAATGGGAAAATACGTTTACATTCAGCTTCAACCGCTATTGGTCGGCTAAGTTGTTTGTTCATGGCCGCTTTGACGATGGTGTACCTCGTGTGGAAGACCGCAGTTACTTCCAGTTACAGGAGTCACTCAGTCTTGGTTTGAACTACATCTGGTAAAAAGAGATCGAATCAATAATTATAGTTTGAAGGCTGTTCGGGTATACAATTGTTATCCTGGACAGCCTTCATTGTTTTATCGGGAGGTACAGACATAAAAAATCCCTTATTCCGGTCCGTTGTCAGTCGAGGAATAAGGGAACAAAATTATTTTTTATTTTCGAGCAGAATCTGTACGATGCGTTCGGCAGTTCTTCCGTCCCAGCGCTCAGGCAGTTCACTCTGCTGCCATTCGTCGTTCATCATGCGATCCATGGCGGAACTTAATGCGGATACATCTTCGCCTACCAGCGTATTAGTTCCTACTGTGGTTGTCTCGGCATGTTCGGTATACGTATTCAGTGTGATGCATGGAATTCCCAGGAACGTAGCTTCTTCGGCAATATTTCCAGAGTCGGTCACGATGCCGAAAGCATTTTTTTCAAGATAACCGAATGAAAGGTAAGGCTGTGACGGGAGCATGTACAAATTGTCCGAGGCCAATTGCAAGGAGCGGATTTTTTTCTCTACATAGCTGTGGGCCGGACAAACCACCGGCATTTTTCGCTTATTGTTCAGGATTGTCAAAATCAGCTCTTTCAGTTTCAGTGTCTCATCAAGCAGCGTGTGGCGGTTCAGCGTAAGCAGGATATAGTTTTTTTCCTGCAGTCCCAATATCTTGAAAATAACCGGTTTTACAAAACGGTGCAGATTATTGCGCAGGTTGTCTATCAGGATATTTCCTACAAAATAGACTTTATTCTGTTCAGTACCCGTAAGATTCAGGTTACGGTTGGCATCCATTCCTGCTGTAAACAGGAAGTCGGACAATCCGTCGGTAATCATACGGTTTACTTCTTTAGGCATATCCATGTCGAAAGAGCGGATACCGGCTACCAGATGCGCAATCTTGACACCTTTCTTCTTGGCAACGATAGAGCAGGCCATGGTAGGCGTAAAATCATCTACAACTACTACCAGGTCGGCAGGGTTGGTAGAGAGCTCTTCCGAAAACCGGACCAGAATTCCGGCAGTACGTTCAAAGAAATTCTTGCTGTCTACTCCCAGATAAACTTGCGGTGGATTGATGCCCAACTCTGTAAAAAGAGTCGGTTCCAGACCTTGGTCACTGCTTGCTCCTGTATATACCAGACGTGCCGATATGGGATGTCCGGCCAGTGCAGCCGCATTTATGGCTCGCATGAGCGGAGCAATCTTCATGAAATTAGGGCGTGCACCTGCTATAATTGTTATCTTCATTTTCTTTGTGAATATTTTCTAGGCAAATGTATATAAATTATTTGCAAAAATTTGTTACTTTGCAAAATAAAAAACACAATGCCAACTTTTGTACAAATTCTGGACTTTATCGGAACCTTTGCTTTTGCTATAAGCGGTATCCGTCTGGCTTCGGCCAAACGCTTCGACTGGTTCGGAGCCTATGTGGTAGGTCTGGCCACTGCTATCGGTGGCGGAACGATTCGTGATGTATTGCTGGATGTAACTCCTGCATGGATGACCGATTCGATGTATCTGATATGTACCGCTTTCGCACTGTTCTGGGTGATTGTTTTCGGGAAGTATCTGATTCACCTTAATAATACGTTCTTTATATTCGACAGCATTGGTCTGGCATTGTTTACCGTAGTAGGTTTTGACAGAAGCATTGCTGCAGGTTTCCCTTTTTGGGTGGCAATTATTATGGGTAGTATTACCGGTGCAGCCGGAGGTGTGATTCGTGATGTATTTATCAATGAGATTCCACTTATTTTCAGAAAGGAAATTTATGCCATGGCTTGCGTGATAGGCGGACTGGTTTACTGGTTCTGCTCACTGGGAGGGATGGAAACTTACCTTTCGCAGATTTTAGCTGGTCTGACTGTTTTTGTGGCCCGTGTTCTGGCTGTGAAATACCAGATTTGTCTGCCAGTGCTGAAAGGCGATGAAGATGCAAATCATGATTAATTAAAAAAGGTATTGATCTTAAAATACAACTTCGGGGTTATATCATCCTTACGTGAAAAGATGGTATAACCCCGAAGTTTTTTTATGATTATTGTCTGGAGTTGGCAACAAACGTCAATGCCTCCCGACATGCCTGAGTGATGTAACTCCAGTCTTCCTCCAAAATTTTACTCTTGGGGAAAAGCTTTGACCCCATACCTACACAAAACACACCGGCCTTCATCCATGATGCGATATTCTCCTGAGTCGGTTCTACGCCTCCTGTAACCATGAGTTTTGACCAAGGCATAGGAGCCAGCAGACCTTTGACCAGTCTGGTCCCCAGCACATCACCCGGGAATATTTTACAGACATCGCATCCTGCTTCTTGCGCATATCCTACTTCTGTGACACTTCCGCATCCTGGAATGTACGGCACTAAGCGCCTGTTGCAGGTCTTGGCTATCTCAGGGTTGAAAAGTGGACCTACGATAAAGTTTGCACCCGACTGAATATATAGTGCGGCAGTGGCGGCATCTACAATAGAGCCTGCACCCACAGCCATTTCAGGACATTCCTGGATTGCATATTTTACAATTTCGGCAAAGACTTCGTGTGCAAAATCGCCTCTGTTGGTAAATTCGAATGCCCGTACACCTCCTTCGTAGCAAGCTTTCATGACATGCTTTGCCACTTCTACATTACTATGGTAGAAAACAGGGACTACTCCTGTGGAGCCAATTTTATTTAAAACCGATACCTTATCAAATTTAGCCATCTTATTCTATTTTATTAAAATGAGCCTGTTATCTTTGTACTCTTCCGCTTGCATCACCACCGGCCAGCGCTTTTACTTCTTCTTCCGACACCAGGTTGAAGTCTCCGTTAATGGTATGTTTTAATGCAGATGCCGCAACCGCGAATTCCAAGGCTTCTGCCTGAGTCTTCATGGTAAGGAGCCCGTGGATGATGCCTCCTGAGAATGCATCACCTCCACCTACACGGTCGATGATAGGGGTGATGTCATATCTTTTGGAAACATAAAACTCTTTACCGTTATAAATCATTGCTTTCCATCCGTTATGGCTGGCAGAGAAAGACTCACGCAAAGTTGATATCACATATTTAAAACCAAATTCATCTGCCATCGCTGCAAATATGCTTTTATACCCTTCAGCATCTGTTTTGCCGCCTACGACGTCTGCATCCGGTTTAAATCCCAGACACAGTTCGGCATCTTCTTCATTTCCTATGCAGACATCTACATATTGCATCAACGGACGCATTACGGCTTGGGCCTGCTCTTTGGTCCAAAGTTTCTTTCGGAAATTGAGGTCTACCGAAATGGTTACATGATGCCGTTTGGCAGCCTGACAAGCCAGTTCGGTCAGTCGTGCTGCTTTCTCGGAGATTGCCGGTGTAATACCCGACCAGTGAAACCAGCTGGCGCCTTCCATTATTTTGTCAAAATCAAAATCTGTAGCCGATGCTTCTGCAATAGCCGAATGTGCCCGGTCGTAAATCACCTTACTGGGTCGCATGGAAGCCCCTGTTTCCAGATAGTAGATGCCTATACGGTCACCTCCTCTGGCAATGTAGTCGGTTTTCACTCCATACTTTCTAAGGGCATTGATAGCAGACTGTCCGATTTCATGTTCAGGCAATTTGCTTACAAAATAGACCTCGTGTCCATAGTTGGCACAGCTGACTGCCACATTTGCTTCTCCACCTCCGAAAACAGCGTCGAAACTGTCTGATTGGACAAATCGTTTATTCCCGGGAGTGGAAAGTCTGAGCATTATTTCTCCTAACGTAACTATTTTTTTCATGATGATTTGTTCTGTATTGATATAAGTTATAAAGTAACTCCTTGTTTGAAAATGGCGATTTCGCGATACGATTTTATCTCATTCTGCACCCTCTTTCCGCTGGCCACGCTCAATACATAGTCTATAAAACGCGGAGCAAGAGTTTCCATCGTTTCCGATTCAACCAACTGGCCGGCATGAAAGTCTATCCAGTCTTTCTTTCGCTGGTACAGAGTAGAGTTGGTCGAGATTTTCATCGTCGGAACAAATGTGCCGAAAGGTGTACCTCTTCCGGTTGTGAAAAGCACCATATGACAGCCCGAGGCTGCAAGTGCGGTACTGGCTACCAGATCGTTCCCCGGAGCACTCAATAAAGTCAGTCCAGTTTCTGAAATCTGTTCACCATACTCCAGTACATCCTGAACGATGGATGAACCGGATTTTTGTGTGCATCCCAAAGACTTTTCTTCCAGTGTGGATATCCCTCCGGCTTTATTCCCTGGTGAGGGATTCTCGTAAATAGGCTGGTTGTTCCGTAGAAAATAATCCTTGAAATTATTGATCATCCGTACGGTACGTTCGAAAACTCCTGCGTTCTTACACCGGTTCATCAGCAGTGTTTCCGCACCGAACATTTCAGGCACTTCAGTTAAAACGGTAGAACCTCCCTGAGCGACCAGGTAATCTGAAAAAATACCCAGCAACGGGTTGGCTGTTATACCCGACAGACCATCCGAACCGCCACATTTCAAGCCTATACGTAATTTCCCCATGGGCTGCTCTGTGCGTTTGTCGTGGCTGGCAACCGCATAAATCTGTTCCAGTAATTTCAGACCCTCTTCAAATTCGTTTTCTGTTTTTTGGGTTACAAGAAACTTGATACGGTTTTCGTTATACGGGCCCAGTATTTTCCGAAATTCATCCGGCTGATTATTTTCGCAGCCCAATCCTACAATCAATACACCTCCTGTATTGGGATGGAGTGCCATGTTCCGCAGAATTTTCCGGGTATTTTCATGGTCGTCGCCCAACTGGGAGCATCCGTAGTTATGTGTAAAAGCTACAATGGCATCGACTCCTGAATATTCGTGACTTGTTTTAAACCGATCAGCCAATTCCAAGGCGATACCGTTCACACATCCGACAGTAGGAATGATCCATATCTCATTGCGTATCCCTACATCACCGTTTTCACGGGCATATCCCATGAATGTACGGTGCTCGTCTTTATAAACTGGCTTACGGAATTCGGGCGTATACTGATAGTCTGTAATACCGGAAAGGTTGGTGCATATGTTTTTCTCGTTAACCCAATGTCCGGCCGGAATTGCCTGCAGTGTATGTCCGATAGGGAAGCCATACTTTATAACGAGGTCACCTTTCTTCAAATCAGTAAGCGCAACCTTGTGGCCTGAAGGAATTTCTTCCTCAAGTGTAATCTGCTTTCCATTTACATCTATTCGAAAGCCTTTGGACAATGTAGCCAGCGTTACAGCTACATTGTCCGATGCATGGATTTGTATATATTTGTTCATGGAAAATTCAACTATTAGTCTTGGTTAATCAGGCTGGAAACCACGTTTAACATGCCTTTATCGGCAATTTCTTCCAGATAACAGGTTAATTTCTCTGCCAAACCAGGAATTGCATTCAGATTTTCATTCCATACCGATTCCATAGCAAGTACCCCTTGGGCAACTTCTTTCAGCGATCGGCCATCCCATAAAGCTTTCATTTCATTCAACACCTCTGGAGTATCTTGCGGCGTGTAGCTTACTCCGTCTGGCCGCACTCCACCTTTATAATAAGTAATGATGGCAGCCAGTCCCAGTATCAGTCCTTCTGGCAGCTGCTTCTTTCTTTCGAGGTATGTTTTCAGTCCCGGCAAATCTCTTGTCGCAAATTTTGAAAACGAGTTGAGCATGATAGAGGTCAGCTGATGGTCTACATACGGATTGGTGAAGCGTTCCATTACTGCATCAGCAAAGCGTAGCAGCTCTTCTTTCGGTAAATCCAGCGTTTCCATCAGTTCATCATACATTACCTGATGAATGTATTTGCCAATAACAGCATGCTGGCATGCATCCCTTACGATATTGATGCCCGATAAAAATGCTACTGGCGACAGAACTGTGTGGGGACCGTTCAGCAGAGTGACTTTTCTTTCGTGGTAAGGTTTTTCGGAAGGTACAAACAATACATTCAGACCGGCCCGGCTGGCAGGAAACTCTTCGGCTACAGACTCGGGAGCTTCGATAACCCATAGATGAAATGCTTCACCCTGCACTACAAGGTTGTCATCATATCCCAGTTGGTTTTTAATGGTTTCTATGTCTTTTTTAGGAAATCCCGGAACAATACGGTCTACCAATGTGGCATAAACACCACAGGCATTTTCGAACCATTGTTTAAAATCATTGCCTAATTCCCATAAATCAATATATTGTAAAATGGTTTCCTTGAGTTTATGTCCGTTCAGGAAAATCAGCTCGCATGGGAAAATGATCAGTCCCTTTGTCATATCACCGTTGAAATGTTTGAAACGATGGTACAACAATTGTGTCAGCTTGCCGGGATATGAGCTGGCCGGCTGATCTTCCAGACGGCATTGAGGATCGAATGCAATTCCCGCTTCTGTCGTATTCGAGATGACAAACCGGATCTCAGGCTGTTCGGCCAAAGACAGGAACTTTTCGAACTCAGAATAAGGATTCAGTCCGCGGCTGATGACATCAATCATTCGGTAGCTGTTGATGTTTTTCCCGTTTTCCAATCCCTGAAGATTGACATGATACAAGCCATCCTGACTATTCAGCAGGTCTACCATCCCTTTTTCAATGGGTTGTACAACTACTACGCTTCCGTTAAAGTCGGTTTTCTCATTCATATTGGAGATAATCCAGTCGACAAAGGCGCGCAGAAAATTGCCTTCCCCAAACTGGATAACGCGTTCCGGTCTGCTTGTCTTATGTGCAGTGCTGCTATTTAGTTTTTTCATAGGGCTTATTTGAAATTTACAAGGATGCGGAATACCTTTCCCGGGTTCTCGGCCCAGTCGTGTAAGGCCTGTTCTGCATCTTCTGGGTTTACTATTTTGGAAATCAATTCATCGTTGGGACAGTTGCCTTGCTGCAAATAATGAATTACAGCTCTGAAATCTTCTGGAAGTGCATTGCGTGAGCCGCGAATGTCCAGTTCTTTTTGTACAAAATATTTAGTCTGGAAGGACACTTCACTTTTAGCGTAGCCAATGCAGACTACCCGTCCGGTAAAGCTGACTTCGTTCACGGCCATTACGTAAGTTACAGGACTTCCCACAGCTTCAATTACTACATCCGGTCCGAATCCCCCTGTAATCTGTTGCAGTCGCTGATGTACATCCTCTGTTTTAGAATTTATAGTATAGGTGGCACCGATACGCTTGGCCAGTTCCAGCTTTTCGTCATCGAGGTCTACAGCAATTACAGTTGCCCCACGCATGTTTGCGCGAATTACAGCTCCCAAGCCAATCATACCGCAGCCTATCACCATGACTGTATCAATGTCTGTAATCTGTGCTCTTGAAACAGCATGAAAACCAACACTCATCGGCTCAATCAACGCACAATCGCGTGTGCTGATACCTTCAGCCGGAATCACTTTTTCCCATGGTACAGCGATATATTCTTTCATAGCTCCATTACGCTGTACCCCTAATGTTTCGTTGTGCTCACAGGCATTTACCCTTCTGTTTCTGCACGAAGCACATTTGCCGCAGTTGGTATATGGGTTTACTGTTACCGTCATTCCTTCATGCAGGTAATCGGGAACACCGTTGCCCACTTTTTCAATGACAGCGCCAATTTCATGTCCTGGTATCACCGGCATTTTTACCATCGGGTTTCTTCCCAGATAAGTGTTCAGGTCCGATCCGCAAAAGCCTACATATCTGATGCTTAACAAAACTTCTCCTTCTTGCGGAACAGGAATCTCTAGATCAACCACCTGTACTTTTTGTGGCTCTGTTATCTGTACTGCTTTCATAGCTCTCATATTTATTTAGTTATAGTTGTTTTTATTCGGACATATTTTTGATGTAAGGCAATACGGGCAGATTCTTAAACCCATAAAAAGCTTTTGCATTTTCACCGAGGAACAATGCTTTTTCCTCATTGCTCAGTTCGTCCGATTTGATAATGAAATCGTATGACATACGGTAAGTGATGGCAGTGATAGTGCGCGGATAGTCCGATCCCCACATAAGTTTGGTAAATCCCACTTCATCTGCCGCTTCCCGTATGGCTCGCACAGCTCCTTTGAACGGATAGAATTCATCGTTGAAGAGCCAGGTGATGCCACCCGATTCGATAAAGACATTCGGATGGCGTGCCAGCCTTATTTGTTTCAGCCAGTCGGGGCGGGTTACCATGCCAAAGTGACCTATTGCAATCTTAAGGTGGGGACATTCGCTGATAATTTCCTCCATCTCGCCAACCTGCAAATCTCCGTCAGCCAGGTCAATGGATAATATCATTCCATTGTCTTCCATCAGGTGAAACATGTTGATCATCTCGTCTGATACAAGGGATACTCTTCCTTCGGGAAGTAACAGGCGTTGTGCCGGAATTTTGATGGCTTTGAAATTTCTTCTGACCAGTTCTTGGGCCTGTTCCAGATATCCTGGTTTTCTGAATTCACACATGCCGCAGACCAGAAATCTGTCAGGATATTTTTCAGCAACCTGTTGCAGATAGTCGTTCTGTATTCCGTCAATATATTCCTGGGTCACCACAGCTGCTGCTACCTGTGCATAATCCATATTGGATAGAAAAACTTCTGCACTGTTACAGCCGTCTATCATAAAAGGAGGAAGCATTTGCCTGATTTCCCCCATAAAGAGTGACCGCCCGTTTTTTTCGGTACGGATAATTTTGCCGTCCACCTCTGTGTCCTGCTTTAGCCAAAGGTGGGAGTGGGCATCTATAATTGTATAATCCATATGATTCTGTGATTTTAAGAGTTGGCCCAGCTTACACGCATCTGGTCGCCAATGATTTCTTGTACCTTCTTTACCAGTTCCATGTCAATGGGTTCTTCGGCATAGCTGATATTTTTCAGAATACTTTGCGGATTGGCAGAGCTGAACAGGGTAGTAGGGATGCGGGGGTTGCTGACGGCAAACTGTATAGCCAGTTTTTCTATAGGGTATCCTTGTTCCGTACAATATTTTACAGCTTTTTGGCAAGCCTCAACCAAAGGTTTGGGAGCCGGATGCCATGTCGGAATACCACGCTGAGTCAGCAGCCCCATAGAAAGAGGAGAAGCATTGATTACACCGATACCTCTGTCTTCGAAGTAGTCCAGAAAATCTACCAGCTTGTCATCATTCAGTGAGTAGTGGCAGAAATTCAATACACATTCTACCATCCCAGCTTCGGTGTGGTCAATTACCCATTTCAGATTTTCCAGCTGCAGGTCGGTGATACCTACATGGCCTACGATGCCTTTACGCTTCAGCTCAACTAAAGCAGGGAGTGTCTCGTCTACGACTTGTTGCAGGTCAGCAAATTCGATGTCATGAACATTTATCAAATCTATGTAATCAACATGAAGTCTTTCCATACTTTCGTATACACTTTCTGTAGCTCTTTTGGCAGAATAATCCCATGTATTTACACCGTTTGCACCGTATCTTCCCACTTTTGTAGAGAGCAGAAATTTATTTCTTGGAACATCCTTTAGCGCTTTTCCCAATACGGTTTCTGCTTTATAGTGGCCATAATATGGTGATACATCAATAAAATTTAATCCATTATCAATGGCTGTAAATACGGCTTGAATAGCATCCTCTTCGCGTACAGAATGAAATACTCCGCCCAGAGAGGATGCACCAAAACTTAAAACAGGAACTTTCATTCCGGTTTTTCCTAATTCGCGATATTTCATGTATGATTTTTTTTAGGTTATATATTCTTTTAATCGTACAGATAGAACATGCGTTCCATCATTTTCCATTTTTCATCTGATGAAGCTTTTTGGGCACATTGTTGGAACCGTGCCACATACTCTTCCCATTCGGCTTGACGTGGGAGAGTAGCCAGTTTGTTCATGGCGGTTTCCCAATCAAAATCAGCCGGAGTTTCTACAATCATGAACAGTTGGTTGCCAGATATGTATATTTCCATTTCCAGAATGCCGACTTCACGTATCCCTGCCCTGATTTCAGGCCAGGCTTTTTCTTTACTGTGAACGCGGCAATAGGCTTCTATCAGTTCTTTATCATCTTTTAAATTAAGTGCTTGGCAATATCTTTTAGTGGGTCCTGAGAATTTCTTGACCTCGTATCCTTGTGTATTCATAGTGATAGTTTTTTTTAGTTTTATCTGTATAATATATCAAAATCGGATATATTTTAAGAAGAATGCTTGAGTGTCAAAGGCAGAAAAAAATGATTGTTTTCCTATGTAATATTGATTAAGACATCCTAGACTCACGTCTATAAAGTTAGTATTGATTCGATTTTTCAAGTATGGACAGTCATGTTAGCCTATCTGTCCCCTTTGTGTAGCCATTTTTTCTGCTCTTTGACCTATGCATTTCTAACTGTTTAATCAGCATGAACCATTGGTACATCCACCATTTCATTTTCGAGCTGCGAACCCGCCATTTTGTCGAAAGTAATTTTAAATGTATAAGCGAATGCACACGGTTTATTTTTTGGGAATGATAATTTCAGTCCCTCATCAGTTGCTTTCCAATTGATTTTTTCATCTGACCCCAGCATTGAAATGTCCGAAATTTTCGAATCTCCCAATCCCAGCTTGTCCAATGAATGAATCAAAACATCTTTGTCCGACCAGTTCAGTACGATAGCATACAATGTATTTCCTTTAGTAGTGAAACGTATATCCTGAGCTGTGTAGGCTGTAGCTGTATTATCAGAGAAGGAACCGGAAGTCGATTTTGTACTACCTTCTCCAGATTTGACCCATGGACGCGAGCTGTAAATAGCCTCACCGTTTACTTTCAACCATTCACCGATAGCTAACAGGATATTTTTCTGTTCTTCAGTAATGGTTCCGTCGGCACGAGGGCCAATATTGAGCAGTAAGTTTCCGTTCTTGCTCACGATGTCGATTAAATCGTGGACAATCTGTTCCGGTGTCTTATTTTCTTCGCCTTCAATGTAGGCCCATGATTTTTTACCAACAGAAGTATCTGTCTGCCATGGATATTTGCGGATTTTATCCAGCTTGCCACGCTCTACATCACCAACCTGTACATTGGTAGGATAACCTTCTTTGGTATTAACGACCACACCCTTTCCCCAATCGAGTGCATTGTTGTAATAATACGCCATAAACTTATTGAAGTAAGGCTGGATAGTTTTATTGCCTACTGTCCAGTCAAACCAGATAAGTTGTGGCTGGTATTTGTCTATCAGCTCTTTGGTATGAGCCAGTAAGTCCAAACCTACCTCGTCATTATACTTGTCTCTTTCCGGCAGACGGAAACCATAAATAGATAGTGTAGAGTCCTGTACGTCAGAGGGAAAAAGCATACCACCGTTGTAAAACCAGGCATTCTCCAGTCGGTGACTCGAAAGCCCGAATACCAGTCCTGCTTTTTCTGCTTCAGTTTTCAGCACACCGATGATATCTTTTTTCGGTCCCATTTTTACAGCATTCCATGGATTGCGGCTACTGTTGTACATTGCAAATCCGTCATGATGTTCAGCAACCGGAACAATGTACTTCGCTCCTGCAGCCTTGAAAATAGAAACCCATTCATGTGCATCAAATTTTTCTGCTTTGAAAAGTGGAATAAAGTCTTTATATCCGAACTCGGTGTGTTTACCGTATTTTTCTAAATGATGCTTGTACTCTTCGGAATCCTGTATATACATGTTTCGGGCATACCATTCGTTTCCAAATGCCGGCACAGAGTATACACCCCAATGGATGAAGATACCGAACTTTGCATCTGTAAACCAGTCCGGACATTTATAGTTTGCTGCCAGATTTTCCCAATTATCCTGAAATACAGCAGTGCCTTTAGGCGATGTTACAGAGAGGATATCATCGTCGGACGATGAAGCCGATGGCTTGCACGATGAAAGCAATGCCATTGCAGATAAGATTAGTAAGGTTGCTTTATTCTTCATAGTAATTCTCTTTGTTCTGATGCAAAGGAAGCACTATTCTTGCACGAATTCTTAAACAAAACAGCTTATAGATAATACAATATCGATATTTGGTCGCTTTTGTCAGTTTTTTACTGAATTTTTCTGCATTTTGGTATTTAATGTGCTTTGTTCATTTTTGTATTCCAAAGGCGTACAGCCAACGAAACTTTTAAAAACCCGGTTAAAGTACGATACATTATTGAACGATAAAGCATAGGCTATATCTTTTACAGACAGGTTGCCGGAGAATAACATAATCTGAGCTTTTTCAATTTTTTTCTGATTGATGTATTTTACGGGTGTCATTTTCATCTCTTTCTTGAAGAGCCTTATATAGTGGTCTTTCGAAAGACATGAAATTTGAGCCAGTGTATCCAGGCTTATTTCCTTGTCCAGATTTTTTCTTATAAATCGTATACTTTTCCATATGCGGGTATCGGTTATTTCATACATGTGCTGGGCATGTTTCAGAAACCGTGATAAAATCTGCAAAAGTATACCTTGAGTTTCGAACGTTTCGGATGGTTGCAAGAGTAAGTTGCGGCGGATGCTTTGCATCAGTGTTTGCGGGTTATCATAATCTGAGGGATTGTATTCTTTCAATTGTCTTTCCGGATTGATTTCCATCAGCCGCTCTACCAAATAAGCATCGGATACAGAAGCATCGATTTCAGTAGGATAGATAAAATCTTCCAGTATTCGCTTAACGACTTGTTGGGGTTCGTATATATGGATGTAGTATAAAGAGAAATGTCCGCTACATTCGTAACTGTGAAAAGTAAAGGGAGGAATAATGTACAGATGATTAGGCAATAAAGTTTGTATCTTATTAGGGAGATGCAGTTTTGCAGTACCTTCCTTTACAAGATAAATACGTGCAAACGGACTGCTTATTCGCTGATAGTTCCAGTCGCCATGGTGTATGGCATACCCTATATTCAATAAGATAAAGCCTATATTTACCTGTTCCATTTCAGTATCAGTCTTAGGTTAACTTTTTGTAAAAAAAATCTCCCCAAAGGATCGTTTTCTTACTTGTATCCTATTGGGGAGAACGTAAATAAGTTACTGCAATGTACCGTTTTCAGCCTGCTGGATCATCTGCTGGCTGGCATACATATATACTTCTACACGGCGGTTTTGTTCCTGTCCGGCTTTGGTATCGTTGCTGGCTACCGGATTGGCTTCACCGAATCCTTCAACCGACTTGATTTGAGTTCCGTTTACACCACATTGCATCAGGTAAGTTGATACACTTTGAGCACGCATCTGTGACAGTTCCAGGTTTTTCTGCTGACTCTGGGCTACTGTGCTGTTTCTCCATCCCTGATTATCAGTGTAACCCTGAATAGCAACATCCATATCCGGATTTTGTTTCAATACGTTGTTTGCAAATTTGCTCAATGATGATTTTGCAGAGTTGCTCAATGTAGAACTTCCGGTAGTGAAAAGAATACCCGAGTCAAAAGTAACTTTTACAGCCTGTAAACCGTTGTTGTCTGTTACCTGTTCAACTTGAGCACCTTCAACTTGTTGTGCCTGTTCGGCAGCCTTGTCCATCTTCTTTCCAATCAGTACGCCGGCACCTGTACCTACAGCAGCACCTACAGCAGCACCAATAGCTGCACCTTTACCGTTTCCTGCAATTCCTCCGATGATGGCACCCAGTGCAGCACCACTGCCACCGCCGATTAAACCTCCCTTAGCTGTATTACTCATACCGCAACCGGCAAGCATCATACTGGCACTCAGTACAATGGCCATTCCTTTTACAGTTTTCATATTGTCTGTTTTTTAATTAAAGTTTAGCAACAAAGTTACGAAATATTCTGAATAGTTTGCAGCTTTTTATCTAAAAAAGCGTTTACTGTAAAATATTTCCAGTTTTATAATTGGGAGCGGTTTTAATAAACGGGCTTTAAAAGAAAAAAATGGAAAATGGCTATTGAAGTTGGTTTATATGCAATAGTTCCTTAACTTTGTGAAAATTTTAAAAACATATACACCTATTATATATTATGCCGATTATAGAAATCACTTCTCTTAATCATTCCGGAGTTGAAGTTTTCAGTAAACTTACCGAAGCGCAGTTGCGTAATAAACTGGAACCGGATAAAGGAGTGTTTATAGCCGAAAGTCCCAAAGTTATTCAGGTTGCCTTGAATGCCGGATATGAGCCGCTTGCCATTTTGTGCGAGCAGAAACACATTACCGGTGATGCCGCTGCTATCCTTGCACAATGTGGTGATATACCTGTCTATACGGGTAGTCGTGACCTGTTGGCTTCGCTTACGGGATATGTATTGACCCGTGGAGTGCTTTGTGCCATGCATCGGCCCCCTGTACGAAAAGTGGCAGAGGTCTGTGCAGGAGCTCAAAGAGTAGTGGTGATTGACGGAGTAGTAGATACTACGAATATCGGTGCAATATTTCGGGCTGCTGCAGCTTTAGGTATCGATGCCGTACTGCTGACTAGAAACTCCTGCGATCCGCTGAATCGTAGAGCAGTAAGGGTATCTATGGGTTCTGTCTTCCTAGTGCCTTGGACATGGCTGGACGGCTCGGTTACGGAATTGGGACAGTATGGTTTTAAAACAGTGGCAATGGCTCTTACAGACAATTCTGTTCCTATCGATAGTCCGCTGTTGGCTGCAGAGCCGCGTTTGGCTATTGTAATGGGAACCGAAGGCGATGGCTTGCCAGCCGAAACAATAGCTGCTACAGACTATGTGGCACGTATTCCCATGGCTTACGGTGTCGACTCGCTGAATGTAGCGGCTGCCGCTGCCGTTGCTTTTTGGGAGTTGCGGGTTAAGAAATAACAATCGCTGATTTATGAATTTAATACTATACGGAAAATATCAATGAAACTGAAAAGAAAAAATTTTACAACATTTGCGTTCTCATGCTTGGTTGCTGCTGCCGCTGCACAAACAGTAGGTGTAGAACCGCCTGTCATGGGATGGAGTTCATGGAACACGTATCGGGTCAATATCAATGAAAATCTGATAAAGAAACAGGCCGATGCGATGGTCGAAAAAGGACTGCGCAAAGTAGGGTATCAGTTTATAAATGTAGACGATGGCTTTTTCGGCTGGCGTGATGAAAAGGGAGTGCTGCATACACACCCCGAGCGTTTCCCTAACGGAATGAAAGTGGTGGCCGATTATATTCACTCCAAAGGTTTGAAGGCCGGAATTTATTCTGAAGCGGGAAGCAATACATGTGGCTCTATCTGGGATGCCGACAAGAATGGTATCGGAGTGGGCCTGTATGGCTATGAGCGACAGGATGCCAATCTGTTTTTCAATGAGTGGGGATTCGATTTTATAAAAATAGACTACTGTGGTGCCGGACAACAACTGGATCTGGATGAGGAAGAGCGTTATACTGCTATTGTAGAAGCAATTCGTGAGGTCTGTCCACGCAATATCTCGTTGAATATCTGCCGATGGGCATATCCTGGAACTTGGGTAAAGAAATTGGCACGCTCGTGGCGTATTAGCCCGGATATTGCACCCAACTGGGAGGCTGTAAAACGCTGCATCCAAATGAATCTATATCTTTCTGCCTATGCCGGTGGCGGCCATTATAATGATATGGATATGCTGGAAATAGGTCGTGGGCTGACGCGTGACGAGGAGGAAACACATTTTGGTATGTGGTGTATCATGAGCTCACCGTTGCTGATTGGCTGTGACCTGACTACAGTGCCCGAGGCTTCACTTGAGTTATTGACGAACGATGAACTGATTGCACTGAATCAAGACCCACTGGGACTGCAGGCTTATATCGTTCAACATGAACGAGGTGGATATGTGCTGGTTAAAGATATTGAACAGAAAAGAGGGAAAGCACGTGCAGTAGCCTTATATAACCCTACGGATAATGAATGCCAGTTTGAGGTTCCGGTGAATATTCTTGAGTTTGAAGGTGCAGTTAAAGTGCGCGATTTGGTGAAGCGAAAAGATGAAGGTCGCGTTAAGGAAACTATCAAATACCGCGTTCCTGCTCATGGTGTAAAAATCTTGCGCGTGGAAGGCGAAAAGAGAACAGATCCTGTACGTTACGAAGCTGAACAGGCATACCTTAATCAGTATGATGCTTTGTTAAAACGTCCCCGCGCTGTGGCTTACCAGTCTTTCAAGGGAGCTTCTGGTGATATGACCATTTGTAACCTGGGCGGGCATAAAGATAATTATGCAGAATGGAATGAAGTGTACAGCAGTACCGGAGGAAAGTATAAACTGAAAATCCACTATGTACCGGCTGGCAAACGCGAGCGTGAAATCGAAGACAGACGGATGGAAGTAACTGTAAACGGAAATCGTACAACGATAAGCGAATTGGAAACAGACCGTGGCAAAGGTGTATCTGTTGTGGAAATTCCGGTAGAACTGAATAAGGGATATAATGTGGTACGTATTGGAAGTCGTTATACATGGACACCGGATTTGGATTGTCTGGTAGTTGAAGCAGTAGAGTAATTCTATTGTTATAATATAGATTTAAAGTCCTTGAAAATCATAATAGTATATGTGTTTTCAAGGACTTTTATAGTTTTTGTAATAAGATTTTGTTTATTTTAAATCGTGAAATAATATATACAGATAATAAAAAAGTCCATTTGCTATTTGCTATAGAATATTTATGTTTGCACAATTGCTATTGAAAAATACTTTTATAACTATGAAACGATTTTATTGGGGGCTTTTTACATTGTCTTTTGGACTTTTTAGTTGCACTTCAAGTATAGAGAAAAATAATCATCCGGCTCCTTTTGGAGTTCCTGAAGCTTCAAATTGGGTATATAGTGAATTAATCAGTGATGAATTTGACGACACTGTACTTGATACAGCAAAATGGTATGATTATAATCCTACCTGGATGGGACGACAGCCTTCTTTGTTCAGAAAAGAAAATGTTAGGGTGGAGAATGGCCAACTGATATTGTCGGGTAAACGTGAGGAAGTTAAAGATGCTCCCGAAGGTTACCACACTTTTACGTCTGCAGCTGTACAAAGTAAGAAAAAAGTGCTTTATGGCTTTTTTGAGATAAAAAGTAAAGCCATGAACTCGGCTCTTTCCAGTGCCTTTTGGCTGTATGTACAGGATTCTATCAAGCAGGAAGAAATTGATATCTTCGAAATATGCGGACGCCATGACAGCAGTCCTTCTTATCCGAAAACGTATTTTGCAACTTCACATTATATTATCAAAACACATAATCTGCAAATCAGTGACCATGTAGAGCACATCGGCGAACAGCCATGGGCAGAACGTTATTTCGTGGCTGGCTTTAAATGGACGCGCGATGAACTGGTCTGGTATGTAGATGGCAAGGAAATCCGCCGTCGGAAGAACGATTTCTGGCACTCTCCGGAAACTATAAACTTTGATAGTGAAGCTTTCCCGTCGTGGTGGGGACTACCGTCTGAAACAGATAATGGCGGTGAATTTCAGATTGAATATTTCAGATATTGGAGCGAACCAGATGCCAGTAATGGCAAGACTGTCTTTGTGAATGATATGAAATAATACTGGAAAAATAAATTGATACTATGAATAAAAGAAATCTATTATTAATGAGCTCTATGCTGGCATGTATGGGAGTATACGGTCAGCAAAGTGTGCTTATGAATGAATTGGAACTGTCAAAAATATGGCAGGAATATGGTTCAGTAACTAACGGTACTACTGTAACTGGCGATGCCGCTGTTTTGGAAGGTAATACCCGTAAGGATGTCTTGGGATTGCATGCCAAAGCATTGGCCAAGGTTAAGCTTGACGGGAAAGCATTACGTTTTACTACCCAGATAGGCATTGTATCAGGTAAGGTAAAGGAAGACGATCCATCACTGGTGGTGCAGCCATTGGTAGACGGAACTAAACTGCTTTTTGCCAAAAATGGAGACAGCAAGCAATTTAAGGCGCTGGTAGGTAAAGATGGAAAAATTGGCAAAGGCTCAGTTTCACTGATTCTTAAACTGGATGGAAAAGAGATTTTTAATTCGGGAGTTATTCGCCCTTCTGATGGCATGAAGCAAGTAGATGTCAGTCTGGAAAAAGGGGGAATGCTCGAAATTATGCTTGATCCGGGTACTGATGGCGCTAGTGGTGATGCTGTGTTGCTGGTGGAACCGAAACTTATTTACGAAGGTGAGGCGCCTGTACTGGTGGATGTCAGTGCAGTGGGCGATGGACCGGTACAGAGCAAGGAAGTTGTAAAATCATTGTCGGCCAAAATTGCGAAACTTCCTGTGATGAATGCCTTATTATCGGATAAAACTGATTTTGACTGGCTGCTTACTCCCGAAAAATCGCGTGCGGGTATTTATCGTACTGCAGACGGTAAAGGAATTGTTGTAGCGAATGATATGGTATCGCGTACCTTCCGAATTTTCCCGAATCTGGCAACAGTAGATTTGACGAACCGGATGTTGGGTGAAAGTATGCTCCGTGCAGTAAGTGGTGAAGGATATGTGTGGATCGACGGCAAGAAATGGAGCTTGGGTGGTTTGTCCGGACAGCCCGAACGTGGCTATCTGAAGAACGAATGGCTGGAAGAGCTGAAAACAATTCCGGAATCTTTTTTGGTGGAGGACTTTGAAATCAAGCCTTTGGAAGAAACAATCCGTTGGGCACGCAGTCGCTGGGCTTTGAACAAAGAAGCTGCCACAGGACAGGAAATTATTTTTACACTGCGTGGCGATAAGGATTTAAAGGACTTGAAAGTAAAACTTCACTTTGCCGTTTACGATAAAATCCCTGTAATTAAGAAGTGGTTCGAAATTGAAAACCAGTCTTCATTATCGGTAAATATAGATCATTTCCAGTTGGAATATCTTGCATTTGCCGAACCTGAATCGCCGGGTGGAGGAGACCCTGCTACTTTCCGTCTGCCTAATATCCATGTGGAAAGCGACTATGCATGCAACGGCTGTTTTACAGAAAAAGAAACGGATATAACCGAAAAATGGGTGGAGGATAAAGATTATACTTCTCAGCGTAATTATTTGTTACAAACTCCTTGTATCCTTCAGGTGGCTCCACCTATCGGACCCGATCAGCAACTGAAGGCCGGCGGTACCTTCAAATCGTTTGGAGTGTACGAAATGCCATTCGACAGTGATGACCGTGAACGAAAGGGACTGTTTACCCGTCATTTCTACCGCACCGTAGCGCCATGGACTACCGAAAATCCAATTTTCATGCATCTTACTTCCAGTGATCCGGAAGTGGTTCGTACGGCAGTCGACCAGTGTGCCGAAACCGGATACGAAATGATTATTCTCAGTTTCGGTTCAGGAGCGGATGCCGAGAATATTTCTGATGCAAACATTGCCCGCTTAAAGGAATTGGTGGATTATGCCAAGAGTAAAGGTATTGAAATGGGATGCTATGCCTTGCTTGCCAGTCGTTGGATTAGCGATGAAGTGGATGTGATTAACCCGAAAACAGGCAAACGAGGCGGTATGCGTTTTGGCAGTTCTCCTTGTTTGTGCAGCGATTGGGGACATGATTACTTTAACAAGATTAAGACATTCTTCGAAAAAACAGGTATGAAGTGTTTCGAACACGACGGTTCCTATCCGGGTGATGTCTGTGCATCGACTACACACACTTACCACAAGGGCTTGAACGATTCGCAATGGAATCAGTTCTATAAAATTACGGAACTCTATCATTGGATGTGCGAGAACGGTATTTATCTGAATGTTCCTGATTTCTACTTCCTGAATGGCTCTACCAAAGTCGGTATCGGTTACAGAGAAGTGAACTGGTCTTTGCCGCGTGACCGCCAGCTCATTCATACTCGTCAGCTCAATTACGATTGTACTTGGGAGCGCATTCCTTCATCTCTGTGGAGCTTTGTTCCTTTGGTGGAATATCACGGGGGCGGCAAGGCTGCTACGCTTGAACCACTGAGCGAACATCTTTATGAATATAAAACACTGATGTTCCAGAATTATGGAGCAGGTGTACAGGCTTGTTATCGCGGACCGCGTTTGTACGATACTCCCGAAACAAAACAGGTCGTAACCGAAATCATCAGTTGGTATAAAAAGTATCGCCGTATCCTGAACAGTGATATCATTCACTTGCGTAAACCGGATGCACGTGATTGGGATGGACTGATGCATGTTGACCCGAAAGGCAAGGAAAAAGGTCTGGCTATGTTCTTCAATCCGACGGACGAAGTGATTACCCGTACGATACAGTTGCCTTTGTATTATACCGGACTGACGGATAAGGCAATGATTCGTGAGCAGGAAGGTAAAGCTGTGTCTTATAAACTGAATAGGGACTATACAGTAGAACTCACGGTAAAAATTCCTGCTAAAGGATATACATGGTACGTAATTGAATAAAAGAAGTAAAAAGAATGGTACGCAAATTATTGTTTATAGGAATATTGGGAGCTGTATCTGCCAATGTATTGGCTCAGAAGGCCCGCTTAAATTTGATGAACGATGGAGATCATCTTTCGTTCGAGGTTAGTTATAATAAAAAGGTGGTGATTCCGTCATCACCTTTGGGCTTGAATGTTGACAATCGCATATTGGGAAAGGGAGTTTCAGTTACTCCTGTAATGAGTCAGTCGGGAAACGGTATAAAGACCTACGAGGTAAAACATACTGACGGAAGTTTGCTGTATGTTGATGTCAGGGAATCTGATGACGGTGTTGCCTTCCGTTACCGTTTACCGGCAGATGGTCCAAAGTGTATTTATGGAGAGCAGACCACTTTTACGTTCCCTAATGATACAAAGGTGTGGTATGCCAGTGGTCCTTTTCAGTATGGATGGATTCAGGCATATCAGGAGCGTAATATAAGTACAGTTGATAACGAATTGTTGGCTCCTCCGGCTACCTTCCAGCTTCCTGACGGCTGTTATGCTGCCATTACCGAGGCCAATTTGTTTAATTTCCACGGTGCGGTATTGTTGGGTGAGAAAGGAAACAAAGTACGTTTTGGCTACGTTGAGAATAAAGGACATTTGGAGACGGGGTCGATTACAGGTATTCCCGATGCCCGTTATTATCATGAAGTCGTGAAAAACGTTCCTTGGATTGTTTATCCTACTGCCGGAGCGAAAGAAATAAAGACTCCTTGGAGAATCCTGATGCTGGCCGATGATTTGAACGGTCTTGTCAATAATAAAATTATCGCCAGTGTATCCGACCAGCCCGACAAGAAGTTGTTTCCGGATGGTGCAAAAACAAGCTGGATAAAACCGGGCCGCTCTGTTTTTACCTGGCTGGTAGAAGGTCCGGACAGGCTCAGTGTTGCCAATCATAAAAAATACGTAGATGGTGCTGCTGAGCTTGGATTGCAATCGGTTGTAGTAGATGATGGTTGGGAGTTATGGCCTTCTACAGAACCGGAAGGCAAGGCTAAGTCAAAGTGGGAGTACATGTCCGACTTGGTAAATTATGCAAAGGCCAAGGGAGTAGATATTTGGGTATGGCGTCCGTCGTCACCCCGTACAGGTAATAAAACGGATATAGGTCTGAATGACCCGGTTGAACGTAAGGCTTTTATGAAGAAATGTGCTGAAGTTGGCATAAAGGGATTGAAAATAGACTTCTTTCACACCGAAAATCTGTATACTGTAAATTTGATGGAGAATATTCTTCGTGATGCGGCGGAACAGAAACTGATGGTGATATTCCATGGCGTCAACAAGCCTACCGGTGATTGTTATACCTACCCGAACCTGCTTGCCAAAGAAGCTGTAAGAGGACTGGAGTGTGTAGGCGGTGAAGGCTCATGGGCTCCTGGACCGGCATGGCCGTATCATAATACTGTACTTCCTTTTACACGCTGGCTTGCCGGACCGGCAGATTATACACCTCTTAACTTCAGAGCTTTCTGTCCTCCTTCTGTAACGTTTACACATCAGTTGGCTTCTATCTATATGTTTACATCGCCTATGCTGATACTGGCAGCCGATATGGAAGATATGCTGTCATGCCCGGGCCGTAAGTTTATTGAAGAAGTTCCTGTCGTGTGGGATGAAAACTATGTATTGCCGGTAAGCAAAATCGGCGAACTGGCAGCTATTGCCCGTAGAAAGGGAGATGTTTGGTACTTGTCTGTGCTGAACGGCGAACAGGAAAAGCAGGTGTCACTGAATCTGGATTTCTTGCAGAAAGGTACATACAAGGTCACTTATGCTTCAGACAAAGGCCGTAAGGAAATCGTTGTAAACGAAACAAAGGTTAAGTCTGGCCGTGCACTGAAAGTAAATCTGCTTTCAGGAGGTGCTTATCTGGCTAAGATAGAAAGAATAAAATAATCAAACATAGCTTGTATTAAGTTTTCTTTTCAAATTGAATAGATATAAGTTGGGGGGACGCCCCCGACTTATGTCATTCAATTTTTGTGTTATTTAATTTTATTATTATGAAGAATATTAAGGTTGTATTATTGATGATGCTGGCATTCGCGGTAGCAGTGCCGGCATCAGTATTTGCCCGTCCCAAGGCTAAAAGAGTAGTTTTGATTGCACTGGATGGAATTTCTGTTCCGGGTTTTACTCAGGCACATACTCCCAATCTGGATGCTTTGCTGGCAGAAGGAACTCTGTCTTTGGAAACACGGGTTGTGATGCCTTCGGTTACATTGCCCAACTGGACTAGTCATTTGACCGGAAGTGGCCCCGAACAACATGGAGTAGCTGATAACGGGTGGCAGATTGACAAAAAACATTTTCCGGCTGTTGAAACGGACGGTGAGGGGTATTATCCTTCTGTCTTTCAGGTTCTGAAAGATCAGTTGCCTTCATGCAAGACTGCATTTTATTATAATTGGATTAATTTATTCTATCCTTATAATAAGAAGTTTCTGGATGAAGTAAGCTATCTGGAAAATGACGCATATATTCCAAACTATGAGAAAGCCTTCGATTTTATCGTACGTAACCAGGATAATCCGACACTGGTATTCTTGTACTCAGTGCATACAGACCATGCCGGTCATTCGCACAAATGGATGTCTGCTGAATACATCAAATCCATCGAGGAAGCCGATGTACAGATTGGTCTGTTTATTGAGAAGATGAAAAAGGCCGGTCTTTATGAAGACACTTACTTCATGTTCCTGTCCGATCATGGAGGTATCGAATATGGTCATGGAGGTTTGTCGGTAGACGAGATGATTGTGCCATGGGGTATTGTTGGCCCGGGTATCCGGAGCGGAAAGATGGAAGAACCTAACAATACCGTAAATACAGCTGCTACGATTTTGTACTTGTTCAAAGTAGAGCAGCCATTGTCATGGACGGGAGAAGTTCCTTATTCAATTTTTAAATAAAAGTAATATTGGCTATGAAGAAGAAAATACTTGGAATTACATTACTGGCATCCTTGTTTGCCTTTCAGTCTTGTACGGTAGAACAACCGCCAGTGAAATTTGCAATTGTTTCAGATTTGCACGCGCCTGATATACCCGATGGCTTGCAGCGTATGCAGGCTGTAGTAGATGCGGCCAACCGCGAAAAAGTTGATTTTATCATTCAGTTAGGAGATTTTATACGTCTGGATAGTCTGAGCCGTCCGTATCGCGAAGTATGGGATCAGTTTAAAGGTGAAAAATTCCATGTCCTGGGTAACCATGATTTGGACAAATACACGAAAGAAGAGTTTGTTGAGGGCTTTGGAATGCCCGGACGTTACTATTCATTCGATAAAGGTGAGTTTCATTTTATCGTATTGGATGGAAACAATCTTTATGACGGCAAGGAATACCGTCCGTATAGCAGAGCCAACTATTATGTAAATCCTGAGATGAGAGCCTTTATGGACCCTGAACAGATGGATTGGTTAAAAAAAGACTTGGCTTCTACAGATAAAAAATGTATACTATTCTCTCACCAGAGTATCGATACGTTTATGAACAATGGCAGTGATGTTCGAAAAATATTGGAAGATGAAAATGAACGTTGTGGTTTTAAAAAGGTAGTAGTGGCATTCAGCGGACATAACCATAGTAATTATACGAAAATCATTAAGGGCATAACGTACGTGCAAATCAACAGCGCTTCATATGTATGGGTAGAGCAACCGTCAATGACGGAAAAACGTTATCCTAAAGAAATCAACGATCAGTATTCTTTGCTGAGCCGTTCTATTACTTATGACAAGTCTCTTTTTGGAATCGTGACTTTAACGGATAAATCCATGGAGCTTAAAGGTACGCAAGGTAAATTTTTGCCTCCTACACCTGAAGAAATTGGATTAGGCGATTCGTTGGGAGTATTTCCACTGGTTTCCAGCATAGATGATTTGACTCTTGAGTTTTCCAAATAAATATTCTATGACAACTGGCATATTCTTTTGAGTATGCTATAAACGAAGAAATCCGGCTTTGTGCCGGATTTTTTTTCACATAATAGATTAATACTTGTAGTCAATATTTTAGCCGAGGATTTGGATGGCATCTTCTGCCGTTGCTACCCATCCGTAATCAGCAATGCGGAAAATCGGTGCATTGGCATCCGGGTTGATTGCTATAATTTTTTTAGCTCCCATTATTGCTGCAGTATGCTGAATCTGCCCGCTGATTCCAATGGCAATATACACATCTGGCGAGATGGTATGTCCGGTTTGACCTACCTGTACAGCTGGTTCAATCAGTCCTGCTTCTACAGCTGCACGTGAGCCGGCTATTGCTGCTCCATGCTGTTGGGCCCATTCGGTCAGCCGTGCAACAAGTTCCTTCGATTTAACGCCCTTGCCTATACCCACTACAATACGACTTTCTTCCAGCAGCACCTGTTTGATGTTGTTATGCTTTTCATCCAGAATCTTCACTTTGTTGCACAGTGGGAGTGCTGTAATGTCATGCTGGGTGATTTCGCATGTTGCTGGTTTTGCAGCCGGAGCAGCCTGCATCACTCCCGGACGTACAGAAGCCATCTGTGGTCTGTGGTTAGGTGTTACGATGGTAGCCATCAGATTTCCTCCAAAGGCCGGACGGATTTGTTGCAGCAGTCCTTTTTCGGTATCAATGTCAAGTTCGGTACAGTCGGCGGTCA
>ENA-UEQH01000364-UEQH01000364.1-human-gut-metagenome-genome-assembly--contig:-NODE-364-length-26483-cov-29.060251_pt1 | contig 26483 bp, 30 predicted proteins | sample MGYA00242945_ERZ507943 | MGnify/ENA primary metagenome ERZ507943 (study PRJEB26167, sample SAMN06115418) | human gut metagenome | host: Homo sapiens | place: China:Hubei | collected 2015-03-06... | reverse complement strand
AACTTGACAATCTGGAAAAGAAATGGGGAGGAAAGTATCCTTATGCTATACTTTCATGGAGAAACAACTGGGATGATTTGACTGTTTTCTTCCAGTTTCCGCTGGAAATCAGGAAAATAATCTACACAACTAATCTCATTGAGAATCTAAACGGAAAAATCAGAAAGTACACCAAATCAAAGCTTTCATTCCCTTCGGATGATGCTGTAAAAAAGACCGTTTATCTTTCGCTTATGGAGATTGAAAAGAAATGGACAATGCCTATTTCAAACTGGGGCTTGATTATGAATCAATTTATGCTTATGTTTGAAAACAGAATTCAGATATAAGAACAAACTTACAACTGAATCCTGTTTCCATTTACACAAAATTTTGGACAGTGTCATTTTTTCTTTTTAGGTTTCAGGAGCTCTCGGTGAAATTTCATTTCAGCTCGCTGTATTTCAAAAATTTTCTTGGCAGAAAGAATTTTTTTGTATTTACGGACATATTCTAAGTCAAGCTTGTCAATTTGGATACGTGTTTCTATAACATCTTCTATCAACTGACCGTATTCACTTTCACTTACATTTTCTTCTTTAACTTTTCTTATCTTTTTCCAGGCTTCTTTGTTTAAGGCAGTTTTTCTATCCTGTAGCTCAAAATAAAGCGGGAAAAACTGTTTGGCCTCTTTGGTTGTAAGGTTTGCCTTTTCGGTAATGAATTTTTCTTGTATATTACGGAACTCTTCTTTACTCAGTTTAGCCTTCTGCGCATACACACTACTGCAGAAGCCTATGAAAAGAGCCAAAATATAAAATAGTTTTTTCATGTCTGGTTTAATTTTTCTTTAGTTGTAAATATTGTTGTCAACTTCGGTTAAGTATTGATATAATTCGTAGTCATCCATCATTGTCTGATTGACGATCGGATCGAGGTATTCGTCTGGTATTTCTGTGTAATTTCCAATTTCCATATCTGTGCTTTGTGATGAAGGTTGTTCGCCTACGAAAGCGCGTACAGTGAACATCAGACCTACAAACATGGCAGCCATGTAAACCCATGGCTTGATGCGATCCCACATTCTGATTTCTGGTTCAGGCATAACTTCTTTTTCAGGAAGTTGCTCCATCAGTTTCTCGCTAAAATCCTGGAAATATCCTTCTGGAACAGTGAAAGGATTCTTCTTTCCATATTTCTTCAGTAAATCTTTATCTTCCTTCATAGTATGTTACCCTCCTTTATTATATTAGATAGCTGTTTGCTCATAAGGATTAATCGTTTTGGTTTAAAAATTCTTCTATTTTTTTTACGGCATGATGATAAGAAGCTTTAAGGGCTCCCACACTTGTTCCCAGAATTTCGGATATCTCTTCATATTTCATTTCCTGGAAATATTTCAGGTTGAACACCATGCGTTGTTTTTCTGGAAGCGTTTGAATTGCTTTTTCAAATAGAAGCTGTGTATGGTCACCATCAAAATAGGGATCACTTTCCAGCTTGTTTAAGGCCATCGCTTCTTCATCATCAATCGAAAGTTGATTCTGTGCGCGTTGCTTGTTGAGAAAGTTCAGGCTTTCGTTTAGGGCAATACGGTACAGCCAGGTAGAAAGTTTAGCTTCTCCCCGGAAATAATTTAAGTTGCTCCACGCTTTGATGAAGGTATTTTGTAATAAATCATTTGCATCATCATGGGAGAGAACCATTCGCCTGATTTGCCAGTACAGTTGCTCACTGTATGCTTTTACTACTTCTCCGAAAGCAGCACGTTGAGTTTCCGGATATTGCAGTCGATTGATTACATCTTCCTCGTTGTATGTATTCATATTGTTCGATTCTTTATTTCAGTTGTTTGGATTGTTGTCTAGGCAATAGGGTTTAAGTTGGTTGGATTTTATTAACATTCTCATTAAAGAGTAATGTTCATGTTTTCTTGTGCCAGTATTGTTTCCGGAAAAATACTCTGTGCCTCTTGAAGTAGATGTGCCTCATCTTCATATCTTGCAGAGAAATGTCCTATAATCAACCGCTTGACTTGTGCATCGCGGGCAATCGTTGCGGCTTGTTCGGCTGTAGAGTGCATGGTTTGTTTGGCTCGGGCTGCCTCTGTTTTAGCGAAAGTCGCTTCGTGGAACAGTAAGTCTATACCTTTTATCTGTTCTGTAATGCGTGGAAGATATGCAGTATCGGAGCAGTAGGCATAAGAGCGTGGGGGATTGGAAGGAGTTGTGAGTCGTTCATTGGGAATAACCGTTCCTTCTTCTGTTACATAGTCTTCTCCGTTTTTTATTCGGTTTATCATACATACAGGAATATGATAGAAGTCTATCATATCACGTTTGATGTGGTTTTGAGTTGGTTTTTCACGGAAGATAAATCCACAAGTAGGCAGACGGTGGCGCAATGGAATTGTTTCTACCGTAACGGAACGGTCATCGTATATGATTGTTTGCTCGCTTGGGTTAAAGGTATGAAATATAACTTTATATGGCATGCCTTTACAGAAAAAGCCTATATGCGGTGTAAGCAGTTTTTCCAGCTCCGGATGACAATAAATGTGTAAGTCGGCTGTACGTTCCAGCATACCGAATGTAGAAATCAGTCCAATTAGTCCAAAACAATGATCTCCATGTAAGTGAGAGATAAATATATGGTTTAACCTGCTGAATTTTAATCGTGAGCGGCGTAGCTGGATTTGAGTACCTTCTCCGCAGTCGATCATAAATAGCTTTTCCCGGATGTTTATGACTTGTGAGGTTGCCATGTGCCGGGTTGTCGGTAGTGCCGATCCACATCCTAATATGTTTACTTCGAATTTTTCCATATAAACAAAGATAGGTATATTAATGGAGAACCGAAAATATGGGTAGAAAGATTTTAAATAAAATGAGGGAATACGATTGAGTTAATCAAGGCTTAAGGTATAAAAAAAGGGACTGTGCTTAGCACAATCCCTTTTCCTGATATCTAGAATTTAAGAATTATTTCTTACCTTCCAATTGTTCTTTCAAAGCAGCCAATGCATCGATGTCACCCAAAGTTGTAGAAGCAGCCTGGTTCTGAATCATAGGAGCTTCTTCTTTCTTAGATGATTTCTTTGTAGCTTTCTTTTCTGCTTTTTCTTCAGCTTTTGCTGCATCTTCGAAAATACGGCTGTGAGACAAGATGATTCTCTTAGCGTCTTTGTTGAATTCGATTACTTTGAATTCCAACTTTTCGTCCAACTGAGCCTGTGAACCATCTTCCTTAACCAAGTGTTTCGGAGTTGCGAAACCTTCAACACCGTAAGGCAATGCTACTACAGCACCTTTATCCAACATTTCGATGATAGTACCTTCGTGGATAGAACCTACAGTAAATACAGTTTCGAATACATCCCATGGATTTTCTTCCAACTGTTTGTGACCAAGGCTCAAACGACGGTTTTCTTTGTCGATTTCCAATACCTGAACTTCGATATCTGCACCAATCTGAGTAAATTCTGATGGGTGTTTGATTTTCTTAGTCCAAGACAGGTCTGAGATGTGAATCAAACCGTCTACACCTTCTTCGATTTCTACAAATACACCGAAGTTAGTGAAGTTACGTACTTTAGCAGTGTGCTTAGAACCTACAGGATACTTTTCTTCGATAGTTTCCCATGGATCAGCTTTCAGCTGTTTGATACCCAAAGACATCTTACGTTCTTCACGATCCAAAGTCAAGATTACAGCTTCGATTTCATCACCAACTTTCATGAAGTCCTGAGCTGAACGCAAGTGCTGTGACCAAGACATTTCAGAAACGTGGATCAAACCTTCTACGCCCGGAGCGATTTCGATGAATGCTCCGTAATCAGCCATAACGACAACTTTACCTTTAACGTGATCACCAACTTTCAAGTTTGGATCAAGGCTATCCCATGGATGCGGAGTCAATTGCTTCAAACCTAAAGCGATACGTTTCTTTTCATCATCGAAGTCAAGGATAACTACATTCAACTTCTGATCCAAAGAAACAACTTCGCGAGGATCGCTTACACGACCCCATGACAAGTCTGTGATGTGGATCAAACCGTCTACGCCGCCCAAGTCGATGAATACACCGTAAGATGTGATATTTTTAACAGTACCTTCAAGTACCTGACCTTTTTCAAGTTTACCGATGATTTCTTTCTTCTGCTGTTCCAGTTCAGCTTCGATAAGAGCTTTGTGAGAAACAACAACGTTTTTGAATTCCTGGTTGATTTTAACAACTTTGAATTCCATAGTCTTGCCTACGAATACATCGTAGTCACGGATAGGCTTAACATCGATCTGAGAACCCGGCAAGAATGCTTCGATACCGAATACGTCTACGATCATACCACCCTTAGTGCGGCACTTGATGTAACCCTTAATAATTTCTTCATTTTCAAGAGCAGCGTTAACACGATCCCAAGAACGAGTAGCGCGAGCTTTTTTGTGAGACAAAATCAGCTGACCTTTTTTGTCTTCCTGATTTTCGATGTATACTTCTACAGTATCACCTACTTTCAAATCTGGATTGTAACGGAATTCGCTCAATGGAATGATACCATCTGACTTGTAGCCGATGTTAACTACCACTTCGCGTTTGTTCATAGCGATTACAGTACCGTCTACAACCTCACGGTCGTTTACTTTGTTCAAAGTGCTGTCGTAAGCCTTTTCCAAGTCTTCTTTGCTGACGTTACTTACTACTTCGCCATTTTCATAAGCATCCCAGTTGAAATCTTCAATAGGAGCAATGTTTTTTAAGTTTTCCATTAAGTTAATAAAATAGTTAATTAATTGTGTTAGACATTATGTTGTTCTAAATCGGCTGCAAAGGTATAACAAATTCCTGAAACTCAAAAGACTTAGCCTTTTTTTTACATTCTTTCTTATTGTTTTTTAGGAATAGAGTGGTTCATCTATTTTTTGTTGGATGGGAGAATACGAAAAAGTCCGCAGGTTTACCTGGAGAGCAAACTGCGGACTTTTTGGGCTATTTTTTCTCTTTTAATCTTCCAATGAATAATCAATAGTGGTTACTACACGGATGCGTTTAATATACGGTGTATTGGCATCCCTGTTCTCAATACTGAACTGTCCCTGGTAAGCATGTTTGATTTTACCCAGCTCACTGTCGGAGTCTTTGGCAAACTTTTCGGCTGCTTTGCGTGCATTCTTAGTTGCCTCTTCAATCATTTGCGGTTTAACTTCGTTCAGGCTCGTAAATTCATATCCTACATTGTATCGGTAGTCACCGCCTGAAATGGCAATACCTTTTTTCAGTAGTTCACCTTGTTCGCTGATTAACTTTCGCACCAGGTCTACCTTGTTAGAGGTCACTGTAATAACCGAAGTCACGTTGTAGCGGTAGGGAGAAGGAGTACTGTTATAGCGTTCGGCATTCATATCAATGATTTCAGGTGCGTTTATGCTCATCTCCTTGTCCTCCAGTCCGTTTTGTTTCAGATAGTCCAGAATAATCTGGTTCTTGGTTTTAATGTCCTGGTACAAACTCTGCAAATCATTTCCTATGCACTTGTACATAAGCGGCCATGTTACCTTATCAGCTGGAACTTCCATTTCAGCCAGTCCTTTTACGTTTACTACACGGTCTCGGCTAGCGAAAGCGTCTAATCCTTGTTTAATAAACAATCCCATCAGTAGCAGTCCCACTGCCAGAATGATGGATTCTACTTTCAGATTCTTCATAAGTAAAATATTTTGTTGTTGCCCTTTAAAAGTAGCTTATTGCTTTTATATAACCTAATTTATTTCACTTTACTTTTGTTGAATATAGCATAGATTGTGACTTGTTTACATTTGTTCAATGCTCGCTTACGGATGTAGGTGAAATTTAACCAGCTCTTCCAAAGGCTTTTGGACAAATCGTCCGGCTTGGCGCTGGTGCAACTGGAGAGCCTGCTCTACTTCTTCCTTGAAATACCATGAAACACTTCCGGTAAACGAAACCGGTAAATCCAAAGGATAGGCATGCAAATTTCGCGTGATGAAGTCGCTGAAGCACTCTACCAGTAATTGGTGGATAGCTTCTTCGTGCCGATATCTATATATAAAAGGTGTAATTCCTGCCAAAAAACGGTTTGCTAAAGGTTGGCGGTAGATGCGTTCCAATAATGATGACAGGGTATGATTCTGTGATACAAGGAACTCATTGAACAAATCTTTGGGAAGCAATCCTTTCAGACCGTCGGCAATAAATCGTTTGCCCAATGTTGCTCCACTTCCTTCATCTCCCAGTATATATCCCAGTGGGGGAGTGTTGGCCAATATCTTGTCTCCATCGTAGTAGCAGGAGTTCGAGCCAGTACCCAATATGCAGGCTATGCCCGGCTGTCTGCCGCAGAGCGCACGTGCTGCCCCCAGCAAATCTCCGGTAACTTCAATGTGTGCATTCGGGAAAAAAGACTGGAGAATATCTTTCAGCTCTATACTTTTTTCGGGAGTACATCCTGCCCCATAAAAAAACAAGGCTGTACATATCTCTGGAGATGTCAACTGTGGTAACAAACTTTCGGAAAGAATCTGGCAGATGGCTTCCTGTTGCTGATGAAAAGGATTAATGCCCTCGGTTTGTACGATTGTACCTTGCGTATTTGTATCTCCCCACCACCAGTCGGTTTTGGTGGCTCCGCTGTCTGCTATTAGAATCATGGATAATATGTTTTTTTATTTGTGTACAAAACTTTTTTCTTGAATGGAGGTAAAGATAGTGATTTACTTGTGTATTTACAGAATTAAATTAGTGATAACTTTAATTTTCAGAAAATGTTTGCCTATCTATGGGGCTTTTGCTACTTTTACACAGTTTAGAACCAATAGAAATAAAATATGACTGTAATTGAACGTTTTTTAAAGTACGTAACTTTCGACACCCAGTCGGATGAGAGTACCGGCGTTACTCCAAGTACTCCCAAGCAGATGGTGTTTGCCAAATATCTTAAAGAAGAACTTGAAGCGTTGGGGTTGGAAGAAATCACGCTCGACGAGCAAGGTTACCTGTATGCCACGCTTCCTGCCAATACAGACCACGAAGTTCCTGTTATCGGCTTTATTGCCCATATGGACACTTCCCCTGATATGAGCGGAGCTAATGTGAAACCCCGTATCGTAAAGGAATATGACGGAACAGACATTGTTCTATCTGAAGAAGATAATATTGTGCTCTCGCCACGCCAGTTCCCTGAGTTGCTTAACCATAAAGGAGAAGATTTGATTGTAACCGATGGCCATACGCTTTTGGGAGCTGATGACAAGGCCGGTATTGCCGAAATTGTAGCAGCCATGGATTACCTCAAACAGCATCCTGAAATCAAGCACGGTAAGATTCGTGTAGGATTTAATCCGGACGAAGAAATCGGTCTGGGAGCTCATAAGTTTGATGTAGAGAAATTCGGTTGCCAGTGGGCTTATACGATGGATGGCGGCGAGTTGGGCGAACTGGAATTCGAAAACTTTAATGCCGCTGCTGCCAGTGTTGTTGTAAAAGGACGCAATGTTCATCCGGGATATGCTAAAAATAAGATGATCAACTCGCTTCGTGTGGCTAATGAATTCATGGCTTTACTGCCAGCCGATGAGACTCCTGAAACTACAGAAGGTTACGAAGGCTTTTATCATCTGATAGGAGTGAACGGAGATGTAGAAGAAACCAAAGTAAACTATATTATCCGCGACCATGACCGCGCTAAATTTGAACAGCGTAAAGAGAATATGCTTCAGTGGGCTGCACAGCTTAATGCCAAATACGGTGAAGGAACAGTGACTGTGAACCTGCGCGACCAGTATTACAACATGCGCGAGAAAGTAGAACCATTGATGCATATTATTGACATAGCCTTTGGTGCAATGAAAGAAACGGGTGTAGAACCGGTTGTTCGTCCTATCCGTGGTGGTACAGACGGAGCCCAGCTTTCATTCAAGGGACTTCCGTGTCCGAATATCTTTGCCGGCGGTTTGAATTTCCATGGGCGATATGAATTTGCACCTGTCCCCAACATAGAAAAAGCTATGATGGTAGTTGTGAAGATTGCCGAGCTTACTGCTAAGCGCTATTGATACACATTATTATAAACCTTTTAAATCTATACTGAATGAAAACTACTCCGTTTACCGAGAGACATATAGCTCTTGGTGCCAAAATGCACGAATTTGCCGGCTATAACATGCCGATAGAGTATTCGGGTATTATCGACGAGCATCTTACAGTGTGCCAGTCGGTAGGTGTGTTCGATGTTTCGCACATGGGCGAATTCTGGGTGAAAGGACCACAGGCACTGGCTTTTATCCAGCAAGTTACGTCGAACAATGCGGCAGTGCTTACCCCGGGTAAAGTGCAATATACCTGTTTCCCTAACGAAACAGGAGGTATTGTAGACGACTTGTTGGTGTATCATTATGAACCGGAGAAATATTTGCTGGTGGTTAACGCTGCAAATATCGAGAAAGACTGGAACTGGTGTGTAGCGCACAATACGGTGGGAGCCGAGCTGGAGAATGCTTCCGACCGCATGGCTCAGTTGGCCGTGCAAGGTCCTGATGCCATTAAGGTCCTGCAAAAGCTTACGCCGATAGATCTGTCAGAGATTCCGTATTATACTTTCCGTGTAGGAGAGTTTGCCGGAATTCCGCAGGTCATCATCTCTAATACAGGATATACCGGTGCCGGTGGATTTGAACTGTATTTCTATCCGCAGGATGCCGACCGTATATGGGATGCTGTTTTTCGTGCCGGTGAAGAGTTTGGCATCAAGCCAGCCGGACTGGGTGCGCGTGATACATTGCGTCTGGAGATGGGATTCTGTCTGTATGGCAACGATATTGATGACACCACATCTCCGCTGGAGGCCGGACTTGGCTGGATAACCAAGTTTGTGGACGGTAAAAGCTTTACGAACCGTGCAGCATTGGAGCGCCAGAAAGCAGAAGGAGTGACACGCAAGCTGATAGGTTTCGAGATGCAGGACCGTGGTATTCCGCGTCATGGCTATGCACTCACGGATGCTGATGGTAAGGCTATTGGACACGTTACTTCTGGCACCATGTCCCCATTGCGAAAGATTGGCATTGGATTGGGTTATGTGGATGTGGCATATAGTAAGCCGGGAACGGAGATTTGGCTGGATAACCGGGGTCGCAAGCTCAAGGCACTGGTTGTGAAGCCGCCATTCAGGAAGTAATGATTTATATGTATATTAACAGACTTGCCCAAGCTTACGCCTTATGGCGTTTGCTTGGGCAAGTCGTTTTTGCGAAAGTTGAAAAATGTTTTAAAAAGATATATAGTTGTCTGCTTTCTGTTGTATTTCTTCTTTTTATGTGAAAACCCTGTCATAATCCTGCGTACTTTCCCCAATAAAAAGTAAATTTGCACATCAAACATAAAATGGATAGCAGATATGTCTTCTTTAGCACCTATTATCAGTGACCTGGCACTCATTCTGATGTGTGCAGGAGTTATGACACTTATTTTTAAACGCCTCAAGCAACCCCTTGTATTGGGCTACATTGTAGCCGGATTTCTGGCAAGTCCGCATCTTTCGTGTACACCCTCTGTGGCCGATACAGAAAGCATACACACGTGGTCAGAGATAGGAGTGATTTTCTTGCTCTTTGCGTTAGGGTTGGATTTTAGCTTTAAGAAACTGATGAAAGTCGGTGGTTCAGCTATTATCGCAGCTTGTACAATCATCTTGTTCATGATCGGTGTCGGCATTTTTGTTGGCTGGTCCTTCGGCTGGAAGGATATGGACTGTATCTTTTTGGGAGGAATGCTGGCCATGTCGTCTACTACCATTATCTATAAAGCTTTTGATGATATGGGCTTGCGGCAGCAACGGTTTGCCGGACTTGTTATGAGTATTCTTATCCTTGAAGATATCCTGGCCATTGTGCTCATGGTGATGCTTACCACACTGGCCGTAAGTAAGAATTTCGAAGGTACAGAGATGGTCTTCAGTATTCTCAAGCTGGTATTTTTCCTGATACTTTGGTTTGTAGTCGGTATTTATTTGATTCCGGTGGCATTGAAACGCTTGCGGAAATGGATGACCAATGAAACGCTGCTTGTTGTGGTGTTGGCACTCTGTTTTGGTATGGTCGTTCTGGCTGCACAAGTTGGGTTTTCTCCTGCTTTTGGTGCTTTTATCATGGGGTCTATTTTGGCCGAAACCGTTGAGGCCGAACATATTGCAAAACTGGTAGCACCGGTGAAGGATTTGTTTGGAGCCATCTTCTTTGTATCAGTAGGTATGATGGTAGACCCGGTCATGATAGCAGAGTATATCGGACCGATTATCGTGATTGTGCTTGCTGTTTTGATAGGTCAGACCGTGTTTGGAACCAGTGGTGTATTACTCTCAGGCCAGCCGCTCAAGATAGCCATGCAATGTGGTTTCAGTTTGACACAGATCGGTGAGTTTGCTTTTATTATTGCTTCTTTAGGAGTGAGTTTGCGCGTTACCAGTAATTTTCTATATCCCATTGTGGTGGCAGTTTCAGTCATAACCACCTTTCTCACTCCCTATATGATACGTTTGGCTGTACCGGCTTATAATTTAGTCGACAGCCGTATGCCTGCGCGTTGGCGGAATCTGCTGGAACACTATGTCACGGGTTCGCAGACCACAGTAAATCATGAAAACAACTGGAAAAAGCTTTTGTTTGCCATTGTACGTATCGTAGTTATTTATCTGGTGCTGTGTATTGCTGTTATGGCATTGTCGTTTAATCTGCTGGTACCGTTCCTCAAACATGCATTGCCCGATCCATGGGGGCGTCTGTTGGCAGCGGTGCTGACTATTGTGGCCATATCGCCTTTCTTGCGTGCCATTATCATGAAAAAAAATCATTCTGTGGAGTTTCAGGCATTATGGCGTGATAACCGTTTTAATCGTGCCCCATTGCTTTCTACCATTCTGTTCCGCATGATTATCTGTATTCTGTTGGTTTTCTATATCATTGAGCAGTTGTTCCAGGCTTCCACTACGCTGGTTATTGCCGTTGCGTTTGTATTGGTATGCCTCATGATGTTTTCACGTTTCCTCAAGAAGCAGTCTATTTTACTGGAGCGCCGCTTTGTGCTTAATCTGCGTTCAAAAGAAATGCAGGAGCAGTTTAAGGGAGAGAAGAAGCCTGAATATGCAGGTCATCTGCTTAGCAGAGATCTTCACCTCAGTGATTTTCAGGTGCCAGTAGATTCCGAATGGGCCGGTCAGACACTGAATGAGCTGGATTTGGGTCGTAAATACGATGTTCATGTAGCTTCAATTATTCGTGGAAATAATCGGATAAATATACCGGGGGGAAGTTCGCGTATTTTCCCGGGGGATACCTTGCAGGTAATCGGTACCGATGACCAGCTGAGCCATTTCTCGGATTGTCTGGAACAGCAGACAGTACAGATGGATGATGAGGAATTGGAACGCCGGGAGATGAAACTCTGTCAGCTGGTAGTAGACAAGGACTCTCCTTTCTGTGGAAAAAATATCCGTGAAGGCGGTTTCCGCAATGTGTACCGTTGTCTGGTAGTTGGTGTAGAACGTGGTAATGATGGAACGCTGATGAGTCCGGATGTATCTGTTCCTTTGAATGAGGGAGATGTTGTCTGGATAGTAGGTGAGCGTGATGACGTGCGCCGTCTGCTGGAGCGTTGATAAAGACGGGGGAGCTGGTGTTGAAAACGACAGTTAATGCTGGTTGCCTCACTTATAAAATGAACTTTCATCATTTATAAGATAAAGGTTCATTATTTCTGAGCAATAAGTTTATCATTATAATGATGTAATAAAAAAACAGCGTCAGGGAAAGAAAATCTCTGGCGCTGTTTTTTTAAAGTTGTATTATTCTTCAGCCTCGTCTTCGTCGTCGAAATCAAAGTCCAAATCGTCGAGATACTCAGGCATAAAGAATTCTTCCATATCACGTCGGTCTTTTTTAGTCGGACGGCCTGTACCGCGGGCACGGTCAATGAATCCGCTTATTTTACTCATTTCCAGTAATTCGTACTGGTCGGGAGTTGTAACATTTTCCATGACCTCCGGGACTAGCTTAGCTCCTACACGCTTTTCAATAGCCTGCAAGACTTTGAAGGAGTAGGTGATAGGTGGCTTTTTAACTTGAATTACGTCACCTTCCTTTACTGTACGTGCAGGTTTGGCTTGTGCACCATTGATACAGACACGGCCCTTTTTGCACGCTTCGGCCGCAATGGTACGTGTCTTGAATATACGCACAGCCCACATCCATTTGTCTATTCTTGCTTCAGCCATTCTTACTTCTTGTTATACTGATTCATGGTGATGTTAAGTCCGGCCAGACAGAAACTTTTCACGATTTCGCCAGCTGTTTCCAGACGTTCGGGCATCGCCTGCATATCTTCTTCGCTGAAGTGCCCCAATACGAAGTCGATTTGTCCCCCTCGAGGAAACTCGTTGCCAATACCGAAGCGAAGGCGGGCATAGTTTTGCGTACCCAGCGTCGCTGCGATATGCTTCAGTCCGTTGTGTCCGGCATCGCTGCCTTTACCTTTAAGGCGCAGTGAGCCAAAAGGCAGAGCCAGATCGTCTACCACAATCAATACATTTTCCAACGGAATGTTCTCCTGTTGCATCCAGTAACGTACAGCATTTCCGCTCAGGTTCATATAAGTAGAAGGCTTGAGCAGAATCAGCTGGCGTCCTTTGATGGAAAGTGTAGTGGTAGCACCATATCGACCATCCTTAAAAACAAGATTGGACGCCTTTGCAAGGGCGTCCAATACCATAAATCCTATGTTGTGTCGGGTATTCCGGTATTCTTCGCCGATATTCCCCAATCCTACAATCAGATATTTCATTCAGTTTGATTATTTTCCAGCAGCAGCCTGAGCACCACGAGCGGCACGAGTCAGTTTAACTGCACAAACTACAGCTTCTTTAGCGTTCAACAGTTCAAGACCTTCGTAGCTCAATTCGCCAACTTTGATAGTCTTACCCAGACCCAAGTTAGTTACATCGATAACCAGACGTTCAGGGATTACATTGTACAAAGCTTTAACTTTCAGCTTACGTACCTGCAATGCCAATTTACCACCGGCTTTAACACCTTCTGCAAGACCTTCCAATTTAACAGGAACTTCCATAACGATAGGTTTAGCTTCGTCAATCTGGTAGAAGTCTACGTGCAGGATTTTGTCAGTTACAGGGTGGAACTGAATATCTTTCATGATAGCGTTTACAGTTTTGCCATCGATAGTCAGGTCTACAACGTAGATGTGTGGAGTGTATACCAAGTTACGGAGTTCGTCGTTAGTTACTGTGAAGTGAGTAGCTACCTGATTTCCGTTAGCATCTTTCTGAGCTCCGTACAAAACGCAAGGAACTGCATCAGCTTTACGTACTGATTTTGTGGCTTTCTTGCCAATTTCTGTTCTTAAAGAACCATTAATTGCGATTGATTTCATTTTTCTAAAAATTTTTTGTGTTACTCTAAATTAAGTAGATTTTGCTTAATTCACCATCACACGTAGTGGTATATCCACACGATGAGCTTGAAAAAGCGGTGCAAAGTTATGATTTTTTTTTGAATTGGCCAAATTGTATATCCCTTTTTATGTGTTTCTTCTTGAGAATTAGATGTGTACAGGGCTTTTGTGTGAGAAGGTAGGATTTTGGGCTCTCTTGCCTTAGCTTTGTATTAAATATAATATGGTAAATCACCTGATCCGATTTCTTCCTGAAAATGGGATGGCAATAGGAAAAAGTCGGATAGGTGATTGGTATTAAGATTAAAAATCAATATCGATTTTTATTTCTTCAGATTGTAACGCTGCCGGTTCGTTGTCAGTGTGGTGTTCTACAGGCAAATTATCTTCTTGCCCTTCTTCTTTTTTGATAAAACCTATGGCTTCGTTTAAGCCGTTGATGAACTTTTCAAAATCTTCCTTGTATAAGAAGATTTTGTGCTTTTCAAAACTCACTTGCGAATCATCTGCCGATACAATTTTTTTGCTTTCTGTGATGGCCAGGAACATCTCTTCCTTCCGGTTTTTCTTTACATCCAAATAATAGATGCGTTTTCCGGCTTTAATAGCTTTGGAAAAGACTATTTCCTTATCGCTTTCAGTCGTACTTTTCTTTTTTAAATCTTCCATATGCTTATCACTTGTATTTCGTTGTTATTACTGGCCAAAATTGCTTATTTTTTTTTGATTTGGCAAAAAAAAAGTGCGATAAACTTTTCGAAAGATTATATCTTTAAATTACTTCTTGAATTTTTAAAGAAAAAAAAGGTTTGTGTTGCTGTTTATTCGTAGAAAAAGAATTATTTTTGCATTCCAAAATATTGAGTTCGTAATTATGATAAACAGAGTTCTTATTCGTCTGAAAGTAATTCAGATAATTTACGCTTATTACCAGAATGGTAGTAAAAATTTGGATACTGCAGAGAAAGAGTTGTTCTTCAGTCTTTCCAAGGCGTATGATTTGTACAATTTCTTGTTGCTGTTGATGGTGGAGGTGACCAAGTATGCAAATAAGCGTCTGGAAGCCGCCAAGAACAAACTTGCTCCTTCGAAAGAGGACCTTACTCCCAACACTAAGTTTGTTGACAATCAGTTTATTGCTCAGTTGGAAGTGAATAAACAGTTGTTGGACTTTGCAAACAACCAGAAAAAAACATGGGAGAACGAGCCTGAGTTTATCAAATCCTTGTTTGAACAGATTGCTAACAGCGATATATATAAGGAATATATGGCGGCTGAAACATCTTCGTATGATGAAGACCGTGAGTTCTGGAGAAAGATATACAAGAACATCATTTTTAATAATGCGGCTTTGGACGAAGTGCTGGAAGAGCAGAGCTTATATTGGAATGATGATAAGGAAATCGTTGATACATTCGTGCTGAAGACGATTAAGCGTTTTGATCCGCAGAACGGAGCTAAGCAAGAACTCTTGCCTGAATTTAAGGACGAAGAAGACCGTGACTTTGCTCGCCGTTTGTTCCGCCGCGCTATCCTGAATGCAGATTATTACCGTCATCTTATCAGCAGCAATATCCGGAACTGGGATTTGGACCGTGTCGCTTTTATGGATGTAATTATCATGCAGATTGCATTGGCCGAAATTTTGAGTTTCCCTAACATTCCAGTCAGTGTTTCTTTGAATGAGTATGTAGATATAGCTAAGCTTTATAGTACTCCGAAGAGTGGCGGCTTTATTAACGGTACGTTGGATGGAATTGTTAATCAATTGAAAAAAGAGAACAAGCTGATTAAAAATTAATATATTTGTCGCCGAACTAAAAATTATTAATATTAAATGACTATGAATTTGTTAACAGTTTGTTTGCCAGCACAGCAGGCAGCGGGTGGTGATTACTCGTTCCTGATTATGATGGTCGCTATTTTTGCAATCATGTATTTCTTCATGATTCGCCCCCAAAACAAAAAACAGAAAGAAATTGCTAATTTCCGTAAAAATCTTGAAGTAGGTCAGTCGGTTATAACAGCTGGTGGTATCTATGGTAAAGTAAAAGATTTCGAGGATACAGCAGTAATTTTGGAAATAGCTTCTGGTGTAAAAATTAAAGTAGATAGAAATTCTATTTATGCTGATGCTGCTGCACAGCAGGTTAAATAATAATTTATTATGTTCGATAGCAGAAAAATACGTCTGCATTGTATAAGAACAGAAAGAAAAATCAGGATTTTCCTGCTACGCAAAGAAAGCAGGGAGTTCCTGATTTTCTTGTTTTTTGTGTTCGTGTCGGCTAGTTTTTGGCTGCTGCAGACATTGGATGATCATTATGAAACGGAATTTTCGGTTCCAATAAAGCTGAAGAATGTTCCTCAGGATGTGGTGATTACATCCGATTTGCCTTCAGACCTGCGGGTAACAGTCAGTGACAGAGGTACTGTCCTTATCAATTATATGTTGGGCCGCACTTTCTATCCTGTCGTAGTAGATTTTGCTGAATATGCCGATGGCTCTTCTGCATACGTACGTATACCCTATACAGATGTAATGAAGAAGGTTACCATGCAGCTTAACACTTCTACCAAATTGCTGAGTATGAAACCAGATACTTTGGGATTTATATGTGCCAGAGGGATAGCCAAAAAAGTACCAGTTAAGTTGGATGGGAGTGTGGTGGCAGCCCGAAAATACTATATTTCGGATATAAAGTTCCAACCGGATTCGGTCGTAGTATATGCGCCACAGTCTGTGTTAGATACCATTAAGGCTGCTTATACAGTGCCTTTGACATTAAAGGAGGTTTCTGATACATTGCGAAAACAAGTTGCTCTTAAGCATGTGTTTGGCGCGAAATTTGTGCCGGCGGTAAATGATCTGACAGTACTGACGGATATGTATGCCGAGAAGACAGTCGAGGTGCCGGTTACAGGAGTAGGTTTCCCTGCTGGTAAGGTACTTCGTACTTTCCCTTCAAAAGTGCAGGTTACATTTCAGGTGGGATTAAACCGCTTCAAGGAAGTCAACGCCATAGATTTTGCAGTAGAAGTAAACTATCATGATTTGCCGGCAGAAACATCTTCCAAGCTGGTTCCCGTACTCAAGCAATGGCATCCGGCTGTAAGCCATATCCGGATATCACCGTCAGAACTTGATTACTTGATAGAACAACAATAGTGATTTACACTTGCGGTTATGATAAAAATAGGAATTACAGGAGGAATTGGGAGTGGAAAGTCATTTGTAGCTTCCGTATTGAAAGAACAGTATGGCATACCCGTTTATGATACGGACAGCCGTGCCAAGGCATTGATGCTTACTGATGCTACGATTCGTGACGGCCTCATTCGTTTGTTGGGTAATGAAGTTTACTTATCCGGACAGTTGAATAAGCCAGTATTGGCTGCTTATTTATTTGCTTCGGATGAAAATGCCAGGCAAATAAATTCACTGGTGCATCCGGCTGTAAAGCGTGACTTTGTAGAATGGGCTGATAGTCAGAGAACCCTTGCTACGGTTGTAGCTGTAGAAAGTGCAATACTTTTTGAATCGGGAATGGACAAGTTGGTAGATGCAACAGTTATGGTGCATGCGCCTATGGAGGTACGGATAAGCAGGACAATGCAGCGTGACAATGCAACGCGGCTACAGGTGGAAAAACGTATACGGGCTCAGATGGACGATGAGCAAAAATGTGCTTTGGCAACCTATATCATTGAGAATGATGGTGTACATTCGCTGACAGAGCAGTTGGAGCAACTATTAAATGAATTAAATAAATCAAATTCGGACAAATAGTTTGTGAATGTCAATTGTGTATCGTATTTTTGTGCGACAATAATATTTTTATTAAAGAAATTCTAACGAACTATGTTGAATACTATTTTAGCAATTGCCGGAAAACCGGGTTTATATAAGCTTATTTCTCAGGCAAAAAACATGTTGATTGTAGAGGCTGTAAGCGCCGATAAAAAAAGAATGCCTATTTACGCAAGCGATAAAGTAATTTCCTTGGGTGATATTGCAATGTATACCGATAAGGATGAAGTGCCATTGGCAACAGTGCTTGAAGCAATTAAGGCAAAGGAAAATGGAGGTGTAACAGCTATTGATTATAAAAAAGCATCGGCTGAAGAATTGGCAGAATTCATGGCAGCAGTGTTACCTGATTATGATCGTGACCGTGTGCACAACAGTGATATTAAAAAATTGATTCAATGGTACAATCTGTTGATCTCTAACGGTGAAACAGATTTTGAAGAAAAATAATAGGATACTGTTGTTGTAAGATATATTAATCTTGATAATTCCTTTAGGAGGTTGTTCTGTAAGATTATGCAGAACAACCTTTTTTTATTTCTGTTTCTGCTCCATGTCTTGCAGATGGATTTCAAGTGCCTTGACAGAAATCTGAATTTCCCAGATGGACAATCCCAATGAGCCTATAAGCAGCAACAGGGCCAGGCCAAAAAGGTATACCGACAAGGTGTGCAGATCGATGTATATTAGAAACATTACTACTACGCAGAAAAAAAGACTGGAAATACCTAAAATCTGCATGGCACGTGTCAAATATAGGCGTTTACGGAGATTCTTAATTTGTGCTGCGGTAACTTCTGAATGGTTGGCCAGATATTGGTCCTTAAGCGTGCGAACTAATTGTGCATATGATAAAAACCGATTGGTGTATGCCAAAAGAATCAGGGATACAGCAGAAAAAAGTAGGGTAGGTGTGGTGAGAGTCAATTCATCCATAATTTTGAAAGATTAAAAATTATACAAACAAAGATACGGAATTTATAGATGGAACGGATACTTTGTTTGATTTTTTGTATCTTAGTATCCGCTATAAAAAATGAATATTCTTAAAAAAGGAGGAACAGATATGATTGACGAAGCTTTGGCCTATAATAAGCAGTTTGTAGCTAATAAAGAATACGAGAAATATATTACAGACAAATATCCTGATAGAAAAATAGCCATTTTGTCCTGTATGGATACACGTCTTACTGAGCTTTTGCCGGCAGCTTTGGGGTTCAAGAATGGAGATGTGAAGATTATCAAGAATGCCGGAGGTATTATCACCCAGCCGTTTGGAAGTGCTGTTCGCAGTTTGCTGGTTGCTATCTATGAGCTTGGTGTAGAAGAAATTATGGTCATAGCTCATACTGACTGTGGTGTGCAGTGTATGGACGGGGCCATGATGATAGAGCATATGCGGCAGCGTGGAATATCCGAAGACCATCTTAAATTAATGGATTATTGCGGCATTGATTTAAAACAATGGCTCAGTGGTTTTCATGATACAGAAGAAGCCGTGAGAGAAACGCTGGATATCATTCTGAATCATCCGCTTATTCCGCAGGACATTAAGGTTAGAGGATTTATAATGAATTCGGTGACCGGAGAGTTAGTAGAAGTAGAACACAAATAATCTGGCATTATGGAAATTATACACAAAGAAGATAAGTGCCGTTTTGAGGTTACATTAGACGGAGTTACAGCTCATGTAGCTTATAGAATAGAAAATGGCGGACTGGATATCCGCCATACTATAGTACCCGAAGCCATTGGAGGCCGTGGTGTAGCTGCTGCACTGGTAAAAGCAGCATACGACTATGCTTTGTCTGAGGGTTTAACTCCTGTTGCTACTTGTGCTTATGCCGTAGTCTGGTTACAACGGCATCCGGAATACAAGGGCTGTTCCAGTGCAGAATATGCTCAGGGGAACAGTTGTGCCTTATAATCCGGATGGAGGTCAGCATTAATCGTTGTCAAGGTCGATCACGTTGAAATTGAGGTCGAATTTAATTTCCCAGCGGTTGGAAAGTTTCACTTCATAATCGTGGTCGTCCTTTTCTATTTTCAGAATTTTGCTATCCGGGTAATTTTCTGAAACATATTGCTGGATACGAGCCGGAACAGCTTTAGCTGGAACACCGCTGGTGCGGCAATTCATTTCAGTCCATTCGCCTTTTTTGTTAAACTCCAGCTTGTCGCCGTTCGTGAAAATAACGTCATAACTTTTGTCGAAAAAGCCACTGTCCATTTTTGCAAAGGCTACTTTAGCTGTAGGAAAGTGATTTTTAATAAACAGCTGAGCTGCCTGCGGCAATTGGTTGACCTGAATTGGTTTATCATCGGCAGCATATACACTTACTACTATAGAAAACAAACACGCAAACAGTAATGATAACTTTTTCATAACTATAATTTTTATGGGTTAATACTTTTTGTTTCTTTATTGTACTGCAAAACTAGGACTCAATTCTGAAAAGATTTTGAAATATGAAAGAAAAAGTAATTTTTTATGGTTTCTTTTTCGTAAGAAGGACAGGTTGTTTTGCGATTTTGTATCTTTGATGTCAATTTCTGAGTAGTATTCATTTTAACTGCTAAACTTATATATATTAAAAAAGGACTATGAATAATCGTACCAAAAAAGGGCTTCGTATAGCTTTTATAACTTTGGGCTCACTCGTTGTGCTGTTTTTTGTTGCAGTAGCTTTGCTTGTCAACTTTATTTTTACTTCAGAGCGTATAACTCCGGTGGTGAATAAAATGGCTAACCAGACGCTGAATGCACGTGTTGATATAAAAAAGGTTGACCTCACTTTTTTCTCTACTTTTCCACGCTTTGGATTACGTATGTTTGACGGCAGTATCGTATCGAAGGCATTTCGTGATTCAGCATGGCAGCAGACCGACTCGTTACTGGCTTTCCGCAAATGTGTACTTGTGGTAAATCCGATAGACTATATGCTGTCCAGCAAGCTGACTGTGAATCGTGTGGTAGTAGACAGTGCCACGGTTTATGCTTTCCGGGACCGTGCCGGATTGGCTAACTGGGACGTGATGCCTACAGACACAACTTCAGTTGCGGATACAGCGACCTCGGGCAAGCCCGATTTGAGTGGCGGTATAGAAATTCGGAAAGTAGCCTTCAAACGTACTAATGTTATTTTTGATGACCGTAATACACGCGTATATACACGTATAGAGAAAGCCAATCTTCAGTTACAGGCTTCCTTGCAAAAGGAACGCTCGTTATTGAATTTAGAATACCAAAACCAGAACCTGCTTTTTTGGCAAGAAGGCCAGTTGTGGGCTAATCACATGCGTACCCATCTTAAGACTGATGTCGAGGTAGAGCGGGCCACCCGTAAACTCACCTTACGAAGTGCCTGGCTTAATGTCAATGGGGTAGAGTTGGATGTGAAAGGAACATTACGGCGTGATTCCCTGCCTAATATTGCTGATTCGCTTCAGACTGATACTTTAGCAACAGATTCAATGGTAAAACGTTCGTTGCTGGTTGATATAGCTTATTCGCTTCATGCCCCTTCGCTGGAAACTGTGTTGCACATGATTCCTGAAAGCATCTTAAAAAAAGAAGATGTCAGTACGCAGGGTGAAGTAAAGCTGGCAGGAACTATCAAAGGTCATTATGGAAACGGACAAATGCCTCTTGCCACTCTTAAAGTACAGGTGAATGAGGCTTCGGCACATTATGCCGGCTTGCCATACGGTATAGATAAAATAGAAGCCGATTTCTTTGGACAGCTGGATCCGATGCGCAAACAGCCTTCTTATCTTGACTTGAAAATATTCCATTTTCAGGGGGCTAAATCGGATATACTGGCCGATGCACGTGTTGATGATTTGCTTGGAGATCCCAGACTGACACTCAATACCCGTTCTAAACTTGATCTTTCGGCTTTGGCACAGGCATTTCCTTTGCAGCCCGGTATCCTTCTTTCGGGTCAGGCTACTGCTGATGTAAATATGAAATGCCGCTTGTCTTCACTGCAAAAACAAGATTTGGGACGTATCCTCGTATCGGGTAAACTTGATATGAAGGAAGTGCAAATTACCGATACGATTCATCACTTTCAGTTTACGAGCGATGCGTCACTTAACTTTACAGGAAAAGATGTGCTGGCTGCACAGGCTGAGATACGCACGATGCAACTTACGTCTCCTCAACTTTTGACTACCATAAACCAGCTGACCGCTGATATTAAAACTACCAATCCGCAGGATACTACCCGCATTGCCGAAATGCAGTGTAAATTGAATGCTGCTTTGCTGAAAGGACAGTATGCAGACTCTTTGGGATGGTTCTGTCGGAAAGCAGCAGCTACGGTAAGCCTTCAGCCTGGAAAGAAGAATCCGGCCCAGCCGCTTATCGGCCTGTCTTTGCAGACGGACAGTTTGTTCTGCCGGATGGGAGACATGCGTATGGGCATGGATAAAGGTGGCTTTGGCGTAAAAGCTGAGCGCGTACGAGACTCACTGTGGGACCCGCACGGTATCATTGGCTTTAACAGGTTGATTGTGCGTACGCCACAGCTCAGTTTGCCTATACGTATCCGTAAGACGAAGGTTACTGTAGGGGACAGACGTATCGCATTGGATAATATGAATATTCGTATCGGACGTTCGCAGATGAAAGCTTCGGGAGCCGTATACAATCTGTATGAAGCCATGAAAAACAATACCCGTTTGCGGGCAACGTTGGATATCTCTTCCAGGAATTTGGATTGTACACAGCTTATCAACGCCTTGTCTTTCCCTACTGATACGCTGATGCAGGAAGATGCACCGGTTGACACAACTGCTGCTATGCAACTTTTTGTGATTCCGGCCAACTGGGACTTTGAATTGCAGACTGACTTGAAGAAGGTGACTTACGATAAAATGACATTCGAAGATGTACATGGTGCAGTGGACATTCGTAATCAGGCAATTCACCTGAAAGACCTTAGTATGAAATCGTTGGAAGCACAGATGCGCTCGACGTTGGTATATCGTGCTCGTGAAAAAGAAAAAGGTTTTGCAGGATTCGATTTCAAAATGCATGGCATCAATATCGGCAAGCTGGTTAATGTACTTCCATCGTTGGATACAATTGTACCTATGCTTCGTTCTTTCAGTGGATATGTAGATTTTGATGTGGCAGCTCAGGCAGAGTTGGATTCGAACATGAACATAAAATTGCCTACCTTACGGTCGGCCATGTACATCAAGGGCGATAGTGTGGTACTGATGGATGGAGAAACTTTTGCCGAAATATCGAAGACTTTGATGTTCAAGAATAAAAAGCGCAATGTGTTCGACAGTATTTCTGTAAATTTAACTGTGGAAAATGGAAATGTAACTGTTTATCCGTTCCTTCTCGAAATAGACCGATATAAAGCAGCTGTAGGAGGTACACAAGGGTTGGACATGAACTTTGACTATCATATTTCTATCCTGAAGTCGCCATTACCATTCAAGGCTGGTGTAAATATATCGGGCAATCTGGATAAGATGAAAATCCGTGTGGGGAAAGCCAAGTATAAGGATGCTGTAACGCCGGTTGCCATTCATCGTGTGGACAGCCTGCGCATGAACATGGGACAGCAGATTGTACAGGAATTCCGTAAACTGATGAGGCGGGAGGAATAAATCCACCCGCCTGTAATTAGATTACGCTGGTTGTTTGATTTTCTTGAGAATACGAGGGAACTGCATTGCGAAAATCAGTGTGCAGCAGATTGCAGCCGTTGCATCTGATATACCCTCGGCGGCAAAAACTCCTGTTACTCCCATAAAATGAGGGAGGACAAGCGCTAATGGAATAAGCAGAAATACCTTACGGAGCAAAGCGATGAATACCGAAATTTTAGCCTGTCCCAAGGCTACAAACATATTTTGGCAGGCTCTTTGCAAACCAAAAATCAACATGCCGGCTAAAAATATCGGCATAGCTTGCTGCACTGTTGCAGTCAGTTGCGGGTCGTCTGTAAAAGCACTTGCTACAGTGGCGGGAAACAATATCATGAGCAGTACCAGCAGAAAGTTGAACGAAAACATAAAGGTAAGTACAATGCGGAAACAGCTTTTTACGCGTGCGGTATCTCCATGTCCGTAATTATAACTCACAATAGGTACAAAGCCCTGAGCAAAACCCGTCAGTGGGACACTGACCAGTAACATGGCACTTTGCATAATAGCCAGAGCACTGACGTAAATGTCGCCATGGGCTTTTAAAGACCCGTTTAATACGAAGCCTACCAGACTTTCTGTACTGGCCATAATAAAAGGTGAAACTCCCAAAGCCAATACTGCAAGAATTATTTTGCGGTCCGGCTGCATGTACTTTCTTTCCAGCCGTAGAGAAGCTTTATCCGAAGTGAGGAAGCGCATTACCCACCAGGCGCTGCAAGCCTGGGACAGAATGGTAGCCAGCGCAGCTCCTTTTACTCCCATATCGAATACGAAGATGAAAAGCGGGTCGAGCACAATATTCAGTACTGCTCCTATCAGAATCGACAGCATGGCTATCTGTGGCCGGCCTTGCGTATTGATAAACGAATTCAGCCCCACAGTAATCTCAACAAACAATGTACCCAGTAAGTAAACCGACAAATAGTCTGTGGCATACACCAGTGTTCGCTCTGATGCTCCCGTAAACAGCAAGATAGGTTTCATGAATCCGTAAAAGAAGAGTGTGGAAATGAGGGTAAAACACAGCAACATGACAAATCCGTTGCCAAGAATCTTTCCTGCGCGTACCCGATCATTCTGTCCTAATGCGATGGCTGCCAGCGGAGCTCCGCCAGCCCCGACAATGGATGAAAAGGACGATATCAGAATGATGACCGAGCTGGTGACTCCGATACCAGCCAATGCATCAGTCCCTGTTCCGGGAATATGACCAATATAGATACGGTCAACCAGATTATACAGTAAATTTACAAACTGTGCAGCAATAGCCGGCAGTGCCATTCTCCACACCAGCGGTAACATCGGGTCTGTACCCAACCGCTCTTCATAACCATTTCTATTCATTACCAAGTTTTCTGTTTATTCCTCGTAAATCATCTTTCGGGTCATGCCCCCGTCTATTACGATATTTTCACCATTGATGAAATCATTTTCCGGTTGGCACAAAAACAGACACATGCGTGCTATGTCCTCCGGTTTACCAACCCTGCGTGAAGGATGCTGTTCGTGGTCGATTGGGCGCAACGAATCGTAATCACAGTTTTGAATCCACCCGGGTGAAATTGCATTAACCGTGATATGCCATTCGGACAATGAGATTGCCAATGCATGGGTAAGCGAGTAGATACCCCCTTTGGATGCAGCATAGCCTTCGCTGCCCGGTTCACTCATCAGGTAGCGTGTAGAGCAGATATTTACAATCCGTCCGAATTTGTTGGGCACTTCCAGATTTTTTCGGTGTAATGCCAGTTTTCTTGCTGTAATAAACACAGGGCGCAAGTTTATTTGCAGAATCCGGTCAAACTCCTCTACCGGAGTATCAGTAATAGGCGAAAAATCGCTTACACCGGCATTGTTAATGATGACATCTATATCCTCCCAAGTGTCGAATAGCTGTTGCATAACCTCTTCGAGAGCAGCAACGTTACGTACATCTGCTTCAAGAAAAAGAGCTCCAGTCTCTTGTGCAGTTCTTGTGCCAGCTTCTGCATTACGGTCGCAAAAAGCTACCCGGTGTCCTGCCGCACAGAATGCTTTTACAATTGCTCTTCCAATACCTTCAGCTCCACCGGTGACAAAAATTCGTTTGGCTGCAGCTTTTCTCCGAGCTGCAGCTTTCCGGTTCTTTTCCCAAGCAGCCTTTTGTGCTTGGTATGCTTCATATCTTTTTTCAATATAATTGTCTGCCATAAATCTTTTTTATTTTATACCGAACTTTGCTTTGATAGCCGGTAAGGCTTGCTGTATTTCGCTGATGCGGCGTGCATCACTGGGGTGTGTACTCATAAACTCGGGTACCGAGCTACCTCCGGCAGCCGACATTTTTTGCCAGAAAGTAATTGCGACATCTGGGTTATATCCTGCCATAGTCATGAAAATAAGTCCCATATAGTCAGCTTCGGTTTCATGTTTGCGCGAGAAAGGTAACATTACTCCATACTGGGCACCGATACCATACACTTTTCCTGCCAGTGACTGTACCGTCTGACTTTTGTCGGCCAGTGTACTTCCTAAGATTTGAGCTCCATACTGTGCCATAATTTCCTGGCTCATACGCTCGTTGCTATGTTTGGCTACGGCATGTGCCACTTCATGACCAATGACTACGGCCAGCTCATCGTCGGAAGATACCAGCTTCATGAGTCCTTCGTATACCACAATTTTACCACCCGGCATACAGAATGCATTTACCTGTTGGTCTTTTACCAGATTAAACTCCCATGCAAAATTCTTTACTTCAGAAGCCAGTCCGTTTTGTTGTAGGTATTGCTCCGTGGCTGCAGCAATTTTTTTCCCTACCCGTGTCACCATGGCACTTTGTGCAGTCGAAGCTGATTTAGGTGCACTTTTCATATACTCCGTATATTGTTTCAGACTGGAAGCTAATACTTCCTGGTCTGATACGAGTAAAACCTGTTTTCGTCCGGTAACCGGTACCGAACCGCATGCTGCCATCAGCAGTGACAGCGATAGCATTGCTAATTGTTTTTTCATACGCATAAGCTGATAAAACTAGGGTTGTTGTATTCGCTATGTATTTACAGCCTAAAAGTACAAAAAACTTTTCATAGAATTTTCAAAGAAATGTCTGGAATGGAAATATTCACTTTTTTGAGAAAAAAATATCATAAAGTATTGTCGGTTTAAAAAAAATGCCTACCTTTGCTGCCGTTAAGAAAATGACACAGCAATAAAGTCAGATTTTAAGTATGGCGCTTTCGTCTAGTGGCCTAGGACGCGGCCCTCTCACGGCTGAAACACGGGTTCGATTCCCGTATGCGCTACGATTGGAAGTTTGGGTGAGTGGCTGAAACCACCAGTTTGCTAAACTGACGTACGGGCAACCGTACCGGGGGTTCGAATCCCCCAGCTTCCGCAAAAAGGCTTCGCAAAATTATGATTGCGGAGCCTTTTTTGCTTTTGCATATTCCATATATGACCTTTGAAATCCTTAAACGATAACAATATGAGGCTCACCCGATTTTTAGTGGGGTTAGGCATAAAGTTTCACCAACCTAAAGAAAAAGAACTTGATATCAATTACTCC
>ENA-UEQH01000361-UEQH01000361.1-human-gut-metagenome-genome-assembly--contig:-NODE-361-length-26618-cov-7.653404_pt1 | contig 26618 bp, 24 predicted proteins | sample MGYA00242945_ERZ507943 | MGnify/ENA primary metagenome ERZ507943 (study PRJEB26167, sample SAMN06115418) | human gut metagenome | host: Homo sapiens | place: China:Hubei | collected 2015-03-06 | study... | reverse complement strand
TTGTATCCTGCCGCTGATACCGTCTGGATTGTGCTTTTCCTTTCTTTTTGTTCCCTTTAATTAGCCATAAACTGCTTGATGGCCTCGGGATCGTCCACGCGCGCCACGACATGCAGCATATCGTGGGAGGGGCCGAGCGTGCGCAGATAGTTTTGCAGGCTCGTGTCTGTGCCGGAGCCCTCTTCGCGCGAGACGAACGGCTCTTCGAGCAGCAGCTCGCGGCCGTAGACGCCGCGCTCTCTGAACGCGCGGTAGTGCTCGTTGTTCGGCGCGGCGATCACGAGCCTGTCGTCGTAGAGAGGGAAGTAGTCGACATTTTCCGGCTCACTGACCGCGCCGACAAAGCCGACGGCGATCTGGCGGGATTTCAGCATCCGGTGCACCTGCTCGCTGTCGCCGCGGCGCAGAGAGTAGCGGAACTCCGGCTCGCGCTTCAAAAACGCAGCGAGGTAGCCCGGCACCAGATATTGCCCCGGCACGGTGGACGCGCCGAGCGCGACCGCGGGGGAGCTGTCCGCGTCGGAGAACAGCGTGCGCAGCGCGGTGCAGTCATTCAGAATGCGCCTTGCGATGGGGTAGACCTGTTCGCCCTCCTTCGTCAAGCGAACATGGCGGCGGTTGGAGCGCACGAACAGCTCCTTGCCGAGCGCCTGCTCTAAAAGAGAAATGTGCGCGCTCACGGTGGACTGGTTGAAGAACAGCTCCTCCGCCGCACGGGTGAAGCCGCCGTATTCCACAACGGCGACGAAAATTTCAAGCTGCTTGAGGCTGATATCGTTCATAAGACGGGTTTCCTCCAGAATGTCGTTCTACTTTGAAAAGAATAATATGAGAGGACGAAAAAAGCAAGGCGTTTCATCGCTTTTTTCAATGATAAACTGTATTTTATGAAATACAGGCGATGGATCGTGCGCTCTTGCAATTTGCGGGGGAGTTTGGTATCATGGCAGGCAGATCAAAAGAAAAACGGCGGTGATGATAAGATGAAAACAGCGCTTGTGACGGATGGAAAATACCGCTCGTCCATCGCGGCGGTGCGTGCGCTGCACCGCGCGGGCTACCGCGTGGTCGTGACGCAGACAAGGGCGGACGTCAAGAGCGCACCCGCAGTGTCGGTGTCGAAGTCCTGCGATGATTTCCGGTGGATCGACGGCGCGTGCGCGGATGCGGATTACGCCGAAAAGCTGCTGAGCGTACTCAAAGAGTATGAGCATCCGGTGCTATTTTGCGTCGGCGCGGTGACGCTCAACACCGTCGCCGCCCGTCGGGAGGAGTTTGCCGCGCTGGCGAACTTCCTCATCGCGCCGAAGGAGACGCTCGACGCGCTCAACGACAAGGAGAGCGTGCATCAGCGCGCGCTGGAGCTTGGCATTCCTGTGCCGCGCGAGTACGACGGCACGCCGGAGAGCTATCCCGTCGTCGTCAAGCCGCACTGCGGAGAAAAGTTCGGTCTCAAGGCTGCCGACCGCTACGCCGTGGCGAACAACGAGGCGGAATTCGACGCCATCATGGAAAAGATGCAGCGCTACGACCCGTGCCCCATCGTGCAGCAGAAGATCACAGGCGCGGGCGCGGGCGTGAGCCTGCTGCTCGGCCGCGAGAGCGAGCTGCTCGGCGCGCTGTGCCACCGCCGTGTGCGCGAGTATCCGATCACAGGTGGGCCGTCGACCTGCTGCGAGAGCTTTTATGATGAAAAGATGATCGACGAGGCTTACGAACTGCTCAAGTCGTTTCACTTTACAGGCCTTGCGATGGTTGAATTTAAGGGCGACTGCATTTTAGAGGTCAATCCCCGTGTGTGGGGCAGTTTCCCGATGACGGAGGCGGCGCAGAGTCCCATCGTCGCGCACTACGCGCAGGCCGCGCAGGGCGGGCAAGTCACCTACACGGCGAAGGACTACCGGACGGGTGTAAAAATGCGCTTTTTCCTCAACGACACGGTCGCTGCACTGAGCTATCTGAAGGCGGGCCGCGTCAAGGAGGGCCTGCGCGGTCTCGGCGATTTCTTCACGGCGAAAGAGGCCTTGAGCGCCAAGGGCGATGGCAAGGTCATGCGCGCATACCTTAAAAAGAGCCTGTTTGAGCGCTGAGAAGGGGGAGAGGATCATGGAGCTGCGGCTCGATCTGCACATTCATTCCGAGCGGTCGTTCGACGGCTGCATGAGCCTGAGCGAGATCGTTGCGCTTGCGCGCGAGCGCGGGCTGAACGGTGTCGCCATCTGCGACCACGACCGCGTGCTGGACGAGGTTCCGGAATTCGACAATTTTCTCGTCATCCCCGCGACCGAGGTTTCGACCGAGCGCGGGCATCTGCTGGGTCTCTTTGTGAGAGAACCCATCGAAACGAGGAAGTTTTCCGAGTCGGTCACGGCCATTCACGCACAGGGCGGGCTGGCGGTCATCGCGCATCCCTTTGAGCACAGCACAGACGCGAACCGGCTCGACGATGTGATGAGCCGGCTTGACGGCGTCGAGATCTGGAACAGCCGTGCCGACCGCAAGAACAAGAACGCCAACGCCATGGCGCGCGAGCTGGCGCAAAAATGGAAAAAGCCCGTCACTGCGGGCAGCGACGCACATGTGCCAGAAGAGGTCGGCGGCGGCGTGACGGTGCTGGAAGCGGACGAGCTGTCGCTTTCCGCCGTCAAGGCAGCGCTCCTGCGGGGCGCGAAGCAGGTCGAAGGCCGCCGTGGCCGCGCAATGTGCGTAGCGAGAAGCCAGAAGACCAAAAGAGAGAAGACAAACGCAGGCGTAAAAAGACGAGTAAATGGAATGCTCTTTACAGTAAAATGCGCCTTGCAGGACTTTACCACCAGGGAGGATGGATGGCATGTCATGGATCGTTAAACTCGGCAAAAAGGGAAAGAAAATCGTCAAGAAGATCATCACGCCCGCGGAAAAGCACTACGTCGGCTACACGCGCCGCATCGAGCGCGTGAAGACGGGTGAGCGCATCTGCGCGATGACGTTCGACGACGGCCCGATGGGCCTTCCCGCATCGCCCGACCGATTTGAGGGCAAAACGCTGACGGATGTGCTGCTCGACACGCTCGCGCAGTACGGCGCAAAGGGCAGCTTCGACGTCATCGGCGACACGAGCGAGAACTACCCCGACGAGGCGGGCAAGCTCGGCAGCGCGGCGTGGGGCGGCGTCAAATTCGACCACTACCCCGATATCCACTGCGACGACAAAGGCGGAGCCGTGCACAACGACCGCCTGATCCGCCGCATGCTCGACGAGGGCCATCAGATCACAAACCACGGCTACCGCCACATCATCTTCGGCAAAAAGCCGTTTGTCTACGGCGCGCGCGAGTACCTGCCTGGCTTTGACGCCGCGGTCGCGGACCTGACGCGCCTCGACACGCTGATGCGTGAGCGCTACGGCTATACGCTCACGCTCGCGCGCCCGCCGCACTATGTCGACAAGATGGCGGGCGGCTTTACGAGCTACGACGTCTACGAGCGCATGGGGTACCAGTATATGGCCGCGTCGTTCGACGGCGCGGGCTGGCTGCCCTCGACGCATGAGGACCCTGAGGCGGCGCTTCAGGCGGAGATCGACGCGATGGTCGAGCCGATGCGCAAGGCGCTCGAAAAGGACCCGGACTTCTTCTGCGGACAGATCATCTTCCAGAAGGACGGCTACAACATGGCCAAGCGCACGCCGGTCGCGTTCGCGCTGGGCAAGCAGCTCGCGCTTCTTAAGGAGTACGGCTACCGCGTTGTCAGCGTGGGCGAGCTGATGGAGGAGAGCCCGTTTACGGATGTCGGGCGCGACGATCCGCTGTTTGAAAAGCTCGCCGCGCTTGCAAAGACGCGAGCCATCGTCTTCACGGACAACAAGCTGCGCCTCGACGATAAAATGACCGTCGGCGAACTCGCGATGCTGCTTGCGCCGCGCGACGAGGCCATCTCCCGCCGTGTCGCCCAGCTGCGAAAGACCGGCAAGGCCGGCCCTTACGACGGCGCAATGTCCTACTGCCGCGAAAACGGTCTCATCGATGCGAGCGCCAAGGCCGAGGACGCCGTCACAAAACTGCCGGACGCCATGTTCGACAAGGCGACTGACTTTACAAGAAGAAACGTCTACGCGGCATATAAAATGGAAGAATAAAGTGGCCTCAAGTACCTCCGCTACATAGCGGAGGTATTTTTTTCTCCTCGTCCACATAGGCTATGGCAGAAATGGACGGGAGGCGGGCGGCATGAAGAAGCGGCGGCAGTGGACAACATACAGCGGGAGCGGGAAGCGCGTTGCGCCGCGAACGCGCACATCGCGCGTGTCTCGCGGCAAGGAGATGGGAGTGCCGCGGCTTTGGGTGCAGCTCATCGTCTGCGGGGCGCTGTTTGTGGCGCTCATTGGCCTCAAGCTGCTGATGCCGGGGAACTTAAGCGCGCTGCGCGGGACGCTGGGGCAGTGGCTGGTGCGCGACGCGGACTTCATCTCGGCGTTTTCCGCGGTCGGGCGTGCGGCATCCGGCGAGCAGGACTGGGGCGATTCGCTGTCGGAGGCCTATGTCGCGGTGTTTGGCGGCGAGAGCAAGGCGCAGGAGGTCTCGGGCAATCTGATCGGCATGACGGTCTCGGAGCAGGACGTCTCCGACCTCACGAGCGCGCGGGAGCTGCCCGCACTCGCCGTGGGCGAGCAGCGCATTTTAGGCTTTTCGTACACGACGCCGCTGTCCGGCACGGTGACATCGCCGTTCGGCTGGCGCGATGACCCGAACGGCGCGGGCGAGTGCTTCCATTACGGCATGGACATCGCGGGCGAGGAGGGCGCCTCTGTCGCCTGCTTTGCCGACGGCACCGTCGGCACGGTGGGGGAGAGCAATATCCTCGGCAACTATGTGACGGTCAACCACGAGGGCGGATTTTCAACGCTCTACGCCCATTGCAGCGCCATCACCGCGAGCGCGGGACAGAGTGTCAAAAAGGGCGATGCGATCGCTAAAGTTGGCTCGACCGGCAACGCCACGGGCTCGCACCTCCACTTTGAGGTGCACGACGGGGAAGAGTATCTGAACCCTGTTTACTATGTGGTTCCCTGAACGCGGGCTCCACGTTTCGTGGAGCTTCTGGCTGCTCATTCTGCTCGCGGCCATCGTGAGCCCGCTGACGATCGTGCTCTCGATTTTGCTGGCCGCTGCGCTGCACGAGTGCGGGCATCTTCTGGCGCTGCGGGCATTCCACGTGCCCATCGAGGGGCTGCGTCTCAGCGCGTTTGGCGCGGTGCTGCACGCGCGCGGAGCGCAAAGGCTCTCTTACGGGCGTGAGCTTGTCGTCACGCTCGCGGGCTGCGGCATGAACCTCGTCTGCGGCGTTCTGACGGCGTGGTTTTCGCTGCACTATGTGTGGGTGGAGGGCTTCGTCTTCGCTGGCGCGCACATTCTGCTCTTCGCGTTCAACCTGCTGCCCATCCCGCCGCTCGACGGCTCGCACGCGCTGAATCTTGCGGTCTCGGCGTTGTTTGGCCCGCTCGTGGGCGACGCGGTCGCGGCGCTTGCGGGCGTTCTCTGTTCACTCGCGCTGCTGGGCGGGGGAGTGTATCTCTATGTGCAGACGCGCGGCGGCGCGCTCGTTATTTTTGCCGCACTGGCACTGCTTTTAAGCGCGCTCAAAGAACTGAGACTTGCGCGTCGCGCAATAAAAGTGTAGAATAGCCGAAAATGGATGTTTGTGCCCATTTTCGGCTTTTTATTTTTGCTTACTTCAGAGGAGAACTTTTGTGGATAAGAGATTGGAACGCATTTTGCCCCGCGTGCAGAAGCCCGCACGCTATGTCGGCGGGGAATTCAACGCGATCATGAAGGACAAGAGCAAGGTCGACACGCGCGTCGCCTTCTGCTTTCCCGACACGTATGAGATCGGCATGTCGAACCTCGGCATGCGCATTCTGTACGGTGTGATGAACAATATTGAGGGCGTGTGGTGCGAGCGCTGCTTCGCCCCCTGGGGCGACATGGAGCAGGAGATGCGAAATGCGAACATCCCGCTCTACGCGCTCGAATCGTTTGACCCGATCAAGGATTTTGACATCATCGCCTTTTCCATTGGCTATGAGATGGCGTTCCCCGCGATGGTCGACATGCTGGACTTAGCAGGCGTGCCGCTGCACGCGAGCGAACGCACGGCGCTCACACCGCTCGTTGTCGCGGGCGGCACGGCAATGTACAACTGCGAACCCATCGCGGATTTTATCGATCTTGCTCTTATCGGCGAGGGCGAGGAGATGGATGTCGAGCTCATCGAGCTGCACCGTCAGGCGCGGCGAGAGGGCTGGAGCAAGCACGAGTTTCTCGTGTGCGCCGCGCAGATCCCGGGCGTCTATGTGCCGAGCCTTTACGACGTTGTCTACAACGACGACGGCACGGTCAAGTCCATCACGGCAAACGAGGGTGCGCCCAAGGTCGTCCTAAAGCGCATCATGCGGGACATGGACAAGGCCTACTATCCGACCAAGACCATCGTTCCCTCGACCGAGATCGTGCAGGACCGTGTGTCGCTCGAACTGTTTCGCGGCTGCATCCGCGGCTGCCGCTTCTGTCAGGCGGGGTATGTCTACCGTCCCGTGCGCAACCGCTCGGAGGAGCTGCTGCGCGGCTACGCCGTTGAAGCTGTCGAGGACTCGGGCTATCAGGATATGACGCTCTCGTCGCTCTCGACGTCCGACTATCCGCACCTTGTCGAGCTGTGCGACGACTTAGAGGACTTCTGTGCCCAGCGGCATGTGACACTCGCGCTGCCGTCGCTGCGTGCGGATAACTTCTCCATGGCGCTGATGGAGCGGCTGCAAAAGGGCAGAAAGACCGGCCTCACGTTTGCACCCGAGGCGGGCACGCAGAGACTGCGCGACGCCATCAACAAGAATCTGACGGAGGAAGATCTGCTCGAATCCTGCCGCCGCGCGTTTGCGGGCGGATACAGCGCGGTCAAGCTCTACTTCATGCTCGGCCTTCCGACCGAGACGGACGAGGACGTGCTCGGCATTGCCGACATCGCGGCCCATGTCATGCACGCCTGGCGCGAAAGCGCACTCAACAAGACGCGCGGCGTGCGCATCACGGTGTCGACCTCGTGGTTTGTGCCAAAGCCGCACACGGCGTTCCAGTGGGAGCCGCAGATCCCCATTGAAGAGTACGAGCGCCGCGTCAAGCTCCTGCGCGAGGCGATGAACACCAAGTCCGTCACGTACAACTGGCACCCCTCGCCCACGAGCTTTATGGAGGCGGTCATCTCCTGCGGCGACCGCCGGCTCGGCAAGGTCATCGAGACCGCGTGGCGCAAGGGCGAAACGCTCAGCGCGTGGGAGGACTATTTTGATCTGAACCGCTGGATGGAGGCCTTTGAGGAGTGCGGTCTTGACCCGCACTTTTACGCCAACCGCCGCCGCAGCGAGGATGAAATTCTGCCGTGGAGCATGATCTCCTGCGGCGTTGCACCGGGGTATTTGAAGCGCGAGCACGCGCTGAGCTATGAGGGCGTGACGACGCCGGACTGCCGCACGCACTGCAACGCCTGCGGCGCAAACTGCCTGGTGGGAGGGAAATGCGATGTCTAAATTGCGGCTGGTTTTTGTCAAGGAGCATCAGGCGTCCTACATTTCGCATCTTGACGTGATGCGCACGTTCCAGCGTGTGTTCCCGCGCACGGGCCTTTCTATCAAGCACTCCAACGGCTTCCACCCGCACCCCATTTTGTCCATCGTGCTGCCGCTGCCCGTGGGGCAGTCGAGCGACTGCGAGATCCTCGACTTTGAAAGCGTGGAAGACAGCACGGGCGAGGGCGTGGCCGAGGCGCTGAACACCGGCATGCCCGCGGGCCTTCGCGTGCTGGACTGCTATTGCGTGACGCGCCCCGTGCGAGAGATGGTCAACCTGCGCGCACAGCTCGAAATGGAATACGACAACGGCGTGCCCGAGGGTGCGTGCGAGCGCATCCGCGAATTTTTCACACAGGAGGAGATCTTTGTCGAAAAGCGCACGAAGCACAAGGGCATGACCGAGCTCAACATTGCGCCGCTCATCCGCTCGCTCACGCTGACGGAGGGGGAGGGCGTGATCCTCGCCGATGCGGTCGTCGCCGCGCAGGACCCGGGCCTCAACCCCGCGCTGATCGGCGCGGCGGTCGCGCGGCACCTGCCGGAGATCGCGCCGAACTTTGTTCGCGTGCGCCGAAAAGAGGTCTACGACGCGGAAATGAACGTTTTCCGCTGATTTCTGCCGTGTTTTTGCAAATAATGCTTGCATTCCCGTTGGGGATGTGATATGCTACCATAGCTTGAAAAGGGCGGTCCTCTGCCGTGCGCGGGTGAAAGAGTCCCGACAGCGCCATTGATCAGCGGTCAAGAACGCCTATAAATAGGAGGAAAATATCCATGGATCTCATCAAAGAGCTCGAATCCCAGCAGCTGAAAAAGGAAATGCCCGTCATCAACGTCGGCGACACCGTCCGCGTTCATGTCAAGATCAAGGAAGGCTCCCGCGAGCGTATCCAGGTCTTCGAGGGCATCGTCATCGCGAAGAAGCACGGCGGTCTTGAGGAGACCTTCACCGTTCGTCGTCTTGCCTACGGCGTCGGCGTCGAGAAGGTGTTCCCCATCCACTCCCCCCTCATCGAGAAGGTCGAGACCGTGCGCAGCGGTTATGTTCGCCGCGCCAAGCTGTATTACCTGCGCGGCCGCGTCGGTAAGGCTGCCAAGATCCGCGAGAAGCTGTAAGGCAGATTCTTTGAGAACAAAAAAGCATGGCGTTTCCGCCATGCTTTTTTTGTTGCCTTTTTCAAAAAGCGTGCTACAATAATACATTAGAAAATCAGGCGCATTTTGCCGCAGAGGGAGACTGTTAGTCCGCCGCTGCGCGGCGCTGGGTTTAGGAGACCGAAATGGACGAATTTGATCAGAAAATGGAGATCAGCGAGCAGCCGCAGGAGGAGATCGTGGAAAAGATCCCCGGACGCGACGTGTATGAGACGGTCTCGTCTCTCGTCTCGGCGCTGCTGGTCGTTGTGCTGGTGTTTACGTTTCTTGTGCGGCTGATGGGCGTTTCCGGCCCGTCAATGATCCCGACGCTGCAGGACGGCGACCGGCTTCTCGTCGTCAACTCGCTGCTCTGCGGCGGCTATCAGGTCGGCGATATCGTCATCGCGCGCAAGGAGACCTTTGACTCGAAGCCCATCGTCAAGCGCGTCATCGCCACCGCGGGCCAGACCGTGGACATCGACTTTAACTTGGGTCAGGTCTATGTGGACGGCGAGCTTCTGGACGAGGACTACATCAACGACTACACCTATCGCGAAGAGGGCACCGTGTTCCCGCTTACCGTGCCGGAGGGCGAAGTCTTCCTCATGGGTGACAACCGCAACCATTCGAACGACAGCCGCGATTCCTCGCTCGGCACGGTGGACACGCGCCTTCTGATCGGCAAGGCGGTGTTCCTTGTCTTCCCGGGACGCGACTATCTGACCGAGCAGCGCGAGTTTGGCCGCATCGGCCTTTTGCAGTAAAGGGGGACGAGCAAATGCAGTTGGATTCTCTGAGCTGGTTCCCGGGGCACATGACCAAGACCCGCCGCATGATCACGGTGGAGCTCGGCAACGTGGACGCCGTGTGCGAAATTCTGGACGCGCGCATCCCGATGAGCAGCCGCAACCCCGATGTGGACGAACTGACGGCGGGCAAGCCCCGTTTGATCGTTTTGAACCGCGTCGATCAGGCCGACCCTGAGATGACGAAAAAGTGGGCGGCGTATTTCCGCTCGCTCGGCTGCGCCGTCATCGAAACGGACGCGAAGCAGGGCGGGGGCGTGAAGCAGTTTTCTTCCGCCGTGCGCACGCTGCTGCACGATAAGATCGCCTCTTACGAGGCCAAGGGCCAGATCGGCCGCGTGCTGCGCGTGATGGTGCTCGGCATCCCGAACGTTGGCAAGTCGACGTTTATCAACAAGGTCTCCGGCCGCAAGAGCGCCAAGGCGGAGGACCGCCCCGGCGTCACGCGCACGAAGCAGTGGGTGCCGGTCGACAAGACGCTCGAGCTCCTTGATACGCCGGGCATCCTGTGGCCGAAATTTGAGGACAGCAGCGTCGGCGTGCGTTTAGCCTTCACCGGCGCCATCCGCGACGAGGTCGTCGACATCGAAGAGCTCGCCATGCGCCTGATGGATTACCTCGGCAAAAATTATCCCAAGGCCATCGAGGAGCGCTACAAGCTCACCGTTTCGGAAGAGGACGACGGCTATGCACTGCTCGAAAAGGCGGGGCGCAAGCGCGGCTTTCTGATCTCCGGCGGCGAGGTCGACACCGAGCGCATGAGCCGTATCCTGCTCGACGAGTTCCGCGGCGGCAAGCTCGGCCGCTTTACGCTCGAATTCCCGCCGGAGGGCGAGCGCACATGAGCGTCAACCTACACTACGAGGACAAAGCCCGCTCCGCGGGCTTTTCATCCGTCTGCGGCGTGGACGAGGCGGGCGCGGGGCCGCTGATGGGCCCTGTGTACGCCGCCGCCGTCATCCTGCCGGAGGGCTGTGAGATCGAGGGGCTGAATGACTCCAAGAAGATGACGGAGAAAAAGCGCGAGGCGCTGTTTCCCGTCATCTGTGAAAAAGCCGTCGCCTACGCCATCGCGTCCGTCGACGAGAAGGAGATCGACGCAACGGATATTTTGAGCGCACGCATGAAGGCGATGCAGCTCGCCATCGATGCGCTGCAAATCCCAGCGGACTATGCGCTCATCGACGGCAACCGCGACCACGGCGCGTCGGCAAAGATCACCACGCCGCACGAGACCATCGTCGGCGGGGACGGCGCGAGCTTATCCATCGCCGCGGCGAGCGTGCTGGCAAAGGTCAGCCGTGACCATTATGTGGTCGAAGTGCTCGACCCGATGTATCCCGAGTATCAGTTCGCCAGGCACAAGGGCTACGGCACAAAGCTCCACTACCAGATGCTCGATCAGTATGGCCCGAGCCCCGTGCACCGCATGACGTTCCTCAAAAAGTGGGAGGCGCGGCGATGAGCACGAAGCAGGACGGCGACTGGGGCGAGGCGCTGGTCGAAAAGTATCTGAGCGAGCGCGGCTGCCGCATCGTGGAACGAGAGTGGCGCTGCCGCTTCGGCGAGATCGACCTCATCGCCGAGAAGGACGGCGTGCTGATGTTCGTCGAGGTGAAGCTGCGCACAAATTTGCAGTACGGTGCGCCGCGCGAGTACGTCACGGTGAAAAAGCAGGAAAAGCTGCGTGCCGCGGCGCTTTTGTACTTGAGCGAGCGCGAGCTGGATGTGCCCGCCCGCTTCGACGTGGCGGAGGTCTACACCGATGTGCACCGCAGCGCGGGCAAAACGCGCATCCGCTACATCGCAAACGCATTTTGATCTGACTTTGGAAGGGAGGCACGCGATGGCATTATACGCGATCGGCGACCTGCACTTATCGCTCGGCACGAACAAGCCCATGGACGTGTTCGGCCCCAAGTGGGCAAACTATGTCGAGCGCATTCGGGAAAATTTCTCGAAGCTCAACGATGACGACGTCATCGTCATCGCGGGGGATATCTCGTGGGGGATGTCGCTCGAGCAGTCGCTGCCGGATTTTCAGTTTATTGACGCGCTGCCGGGGAGGAAGATCCTCTTAAAGGGCAACCACGACTACTGGTGGGGCACGGCGTCGAAGATGAAAAAGTTTTTTGCCGAGCACGACATCACAACGCTCGATATCCTCTACAACAACGCCTTTTTCTACGGCGACCACGCCATCTGCGGCACGCGCGGCTGGTTTTATGAAGAGGACGCCGCGGGCACGCACACGGGCAAGATGCTCGCGCGCGAGGCGCTGCGGCTTGAAGCGTCGCTCAAGGCGGCGGAGGGGAAGCCCATCTACTGCTTTCTGCACTATCCGCCCATCTATCAGGGCTACAAGTGTCCCGAGATGCTCGAGCTTCTCGACAAATACGAGGTCGAGCGCTGCTATTACGGGCATCTGCACGGCTACACGCACCGCCGCGCGTTCGAGGGGATGCGCGAAAAAACCGAATATGCGCTGATCGCGGCGGATTATGTCGCCTTTCAGCCTGTAAAAATTTGCAATTAAGACATAAATTGATGCAAAAAAGGGTGGAAATTTTGAGGAAGCTATGGTATAATTCCACTTTGCAAAAGCATCATTATCTGATGTTAAACGGAGGAAAAAGAAATCATGACTGTCAAAAATGTTGAAAAGCTGGAAAAGAGCAGAGTCGCGGTGACCGTCGAGGTCGGCGCGGAGGAATTTGAAGCCGCCGTTGCCAAGGCCTACGCCAAGGCCCGCGGCAAGCTCAGCATTCCCGGCTTCCGCCCCGGCAAGGCCCCCCGCAAGATGATCGAAAAGCTCTACGGCGCGGGCGTTTTCTACAGCGATGCCGTTGACATCGCCCTGCCCGAGGCATATACGCAGGCCATCGGCCAGAGCGGCCTCGATGTTGTCGGCTATCCCGAGATCGAGATCGTGGACGACAAGATCGACGAGAACGGCTTCACCTTCAAGGCGACTGTTGCCGTGTATCCCGAGGTCAAGCTCGGCGAGTACAAGGGCCTGACGGCTGAGAAGGAAGAGATCAAGGTCAGCGCCGACGATGTCAAGGAGCGCCTCAATGAGATGGCCGAGCGCAACGCCCGCCTCGTCTCCGTCGACCGCAAGGCCAAGAAGGGCGACATCGCCGTCATCGACTTCGAGGGCTTCGACAACGGCGAAGCGTTCGAGGGCGGTAAGGGCGAGAATTACGAGCTCGAGCTCGGCTCCGGCAGCTTCGTCCCCGGCTTTGAGGATCAGGTCATCGGCATGAAGGCCGGCGAAGAGAAGGATCTCGACATCACCTTCCCCGAGGATTATCACAAGGACCTCGCCGGCAAGAAGGTCGTCTTCCACGTCAAGGCCAAGGAGATCAAGTGCAAGGAGCTTCCCAAGCTTGATGATGACTTCGCCAAGGACGTGTCCGAGTACGACACGCTCAAGGAGCTCAAGGACAGCATCAAGCGCGAGATCACCGAGCAGCGCGAGCAGTCCGCCAAGTATGCCGTCGAGAACGAGCTGATGGAGAAGGTCGCCGCGAACATCGAGTGCGACATCCCCGATGCGCTCATCGATGAGCAGTGCGCCCGCTTCCTCGAGGAGTTCAAGCAGCGCTTACAGTCTCAGGGCATCCCCTATGACCAGTACTGCAAGATGACCAATATGGATGAAGCCAAGTTCCTGGAGGAGGGCAAGGAGCCCGCGACCCGTCAGGTGCGCATGGACCTCGCCGTGAACGCCATCATCAAGGAAGAGAAGCTCGAGGCTACCGACGAGGAGGTCGAAAAGCAGTACAACGACCTTGCTGAGAAGTACAGCATGGACGTGGGCGAGCTCAAGAAGTATCTTGACGCCATGTCCGTCCGCACGCAGATCATCCGCGACAAGGCCATCAGCGTCGTCGTGGACAGCGCGAAGATCGAAAAGAAGAAGGCTCCCAAGAAGGAAGCCGAGGGCGAAGCCGCTGAAGGCGAGGAAAAGCCCGCCAAGAAGACCGCTGCCAAAAAGTCCGCCAAGAAGGAAGAGGAAAAGGCTGAATAATCGGCAAAGCGGCCATAATAGATAGAAACGACGATCAACCACAAATGCCTGCCATTTGTGGTTGATTGTGTACATACCAATTTTTTGAACAGGGTATGAACAAGGAGGTTACCAAGATGAGTTTAGTCCCTTACGTCATTGAACAGACCAACCGCGGCGAGCGCTCTTACGATATTTTCTCCCGCCTTCTGGAAGACCGCATCATTTTCCTCGGCGAAGAGGTCAACGATGCGACCGCGAGCCTGATCGTTTCGCAGCTTTTATTCCTCGAGGCCAAGGACCCCGACAAGGACATCCAGCTCTATATCAACTCCCCCGGCGGCAGTGTGACGGCCGGCATGGCGATCTACGACACGATGCAGTATATCAAGTGCGACGTGTCCACCATCTGCGTCGGCCTCGCCGCCAGCATGGGTGCGTTCCTGCTCTCGTCCGGCACCAAGGGCAAGCGCATTGCGCTGCCGAACGCGGAGATTATGATCCACCAGCCCTCCGCCGGTACGCAGGGCAAGGTCACGGATATGGAGAGCGACGTGGAGCACTTCCTGCGCATCAAGCAGCGCTTGAATAAGATCCTGGCCGAGAACACCGGCAAGACGCCCGAGCAGGTCAAGCTCGACTCCGAGCGCGACCACTGGATGACGGCGGATGAGGCGCAGGCCTACGGCCTTGTGGACAAGGTCATTTACAAGAGATAAGGACAGTTTGACTTATGAGTGAAGATAGGAAAAAAGAGCTTCGCTGCTCGTTCTGCGGCAAGAGCGAGCACGAAGTGCACCGCATGATCCAGGGGCCGGGCGTGCGCATCTGCGATGAGTGCGTCCGCCTGTGCATGGACGTGCTGGAGGACGGCTATGAGCCGCACGACGAGCTGGAAGCGCCCGACTCCATCCCCACGCCGCGCGAAATTCGCGAGGTGCTCGACCAGTATATCATCGGGCAGGAGGCGGCCAAGGTCGCGCTGTCCGTGTCCGTCTACAACCACTATAAACGCATCTTCTTCGGCGGCGACGACGAGGTGGAGCTGCAAAAGAGCAACATCCTGCTCCTCGGCCCCACTGGCAGCGGCAAGACGCTCTTTGCCCAGACGCTCGCCCGCATTCTGAAGGTGCCGTTCGCCATCGCGGACGCGACGACCCTCACCGAGGCGGGCTACGTCGGCGACGATGTGGAAAACATTCTGCTCCGCTTGCTTCAGGCGGCGGATTACGACGTGGAGCTCGCCGAGCGCGGAATCATCTATGTCGACGAGATCGACAAGATCGCCCGCAAGAGCGAGAACACCTCCATCACGCGCGACGTCTCCGGCGAGGGCGTGCAGCAGGCATTGCTGAAAATCGTCGAGGGCACGGTTGCCAACGTCCCGCCGCAGGGCGGCCGCAAGCACCCGCATCAGGAGTTTATCCAGATCGACACGCACAACATCCTCTTCATCTGCGGCGGTGCGTTCGAGGGCATCGAGAAGATCATCGAGAGCCGTCTCGACCGCAAGTCGATGGGCTTCGGCGCGGAGCTCAAGAGCAAAAACGACGTGGATGAAAGCAAGATTTTACGCGAGGTGCAGCCGCACGATATCTTGAAGTTCGGCATCATCCCCGAGCTGGTCGGCAGACTGCCGGTCATCACGGCGCTCGACGCGCTGACGCGCGACGACCTTGTCAAGATCCTGACCCAGCCGAAAAACGCGCTCGTCAAGCAGTATCAAAAGCTGTTTTCTTACGACGACGCTGAGCTCACGTTCGAGCCCAAGGCACTCGAAGCGATTGCCGACAAGGCCATCGAGCGCAAGATCGGCGCGCGCGGCCTGCGCGCGGTAATGGAGGGTCTGCTGATGAACGTGATGTACGACATCCCGTCCGACCGCACGATCGACCGCGTGACCATCACGCCGGGCTGCGTGGAGGGGACGGAACAGCCGAAAATTTCCCACCGCACAGAGAAAGAAGGGGAGGCGCCGCAGCCGTCGCTGCCGGCAGACTCCGCTTCATAAGGAGAAACCCCATGGAACCTGTAACAAAAAATCTTCCGGTCATCGCCATGCGCGGGCTCAACGTGTTCCCTCGCATGAACACGAGCTTTGACCTCGAGCGTCCGATCTCCGTGCACGCGCTTGAGCGCGCCATGGAAAACGGGGAGGAGATTTTTCTCGTCACCCAGCGTGAGATCGGCGTGGAGCAGCCGGAGGAAAAAGACCTGTACGAGATCGGCACGGTCGCGCGCGTGACGCAGATCTTGCGCGTGTCTGACCGTGTGCTGCGCGTGATGATGGAGGGCGCGTGCCGCGCCCGCCTCAAGCGGCTGTGGCAGCGCGAGCCGTTTTTGCAGGCGCAGGTCGAGCTCATCGACGAGCCGGCCACCTCGTGCCATAGCAAGCGGACGGAAGCGATGCTGCGCCAGACCTACGCCAGCGTGACGGAATATGCCGAGCTCGCGCAGAAATTGCCGGACGATGTTTACGCCGCCATTTTATCGACGAACGATCCCGGCTATCTCGCTGACTTTATCGCCCAGCAGCTCAACCTGCGCTATCAGGACAAACAGGATATCCTCGACGAGCTGCGCCCGCTGCCGAGATTGCAGCGCATGAACGAGATTCTGCGCCGCGAGATCGAAGTTACCGCCATGGAGCAGGACATTGAAAGCAAGGTCCGCTCCCGCGTCGGAAAAATTCAGAAGGATTTTGTCCTGCGCGAGCAGATCAAGGTCTTACAGAACGAGATCGGTGAGGGCGGGGAGGACGAAGAACTCGACGAGTATCGCGAGAAGATCAGCAAGGCGCACCTGAGCGAAGAAGTGGAGCGCAAGCTGCTGAAAGATGTGGACAAGCTCGCCAAGCAGCCGTTCGGCAGCGCCGAGGCGAGTGTGCTGCGCAACTATCTCGACACCTGCATGGAAATGCCCTGGGGCGAGGAGACGAAGGAGCGCGCCAGCGCAGACGCCGCGCGCAAGATTCTTGACCGCGACCACTACGGCTTGCAGAAGGTCAAGGAGCGCATTTTAGAGTTCATCGCCGTGCGCCAGCTCAACCCCGAGGCGAAGGGGCAGATTTTATGTCTCGTCGGCCCTCCGGGCGTCGGCAAGACGTCGATCGCGCTGTCGGTCGCCAAGGCGATGAACCGCAAGGTCGCGCGGCTGTCGCTCGGCGGCGTGCGTGACGAGGCGGATATCCGCGGCCATCGCAAGACCTACATCGGCGCGATGCCCGGCCGCATCATCGAGGCTATCTCCCGCAGCGGCTCGATGAATCCGCTGCTCGTGCTCGACGAGGTCGACAAGATGGGAAGCGACGGGCGCGGCGACCCCGCGAGCGCACTTCTCGAAGTGCTCGACAGCGAGCAGAACTACGCCTTCCGCGACCACTATCTTGAAATTCCCGTCGATCTGAGCCGCGTGATGTTCATCATGACGGCCAACACGCTCGACACCATTCCGCGCCCGCTGCTCGACCGCATGGAGATCATTGAAATCCCCAGCTACACGGACGAGGAGAAGGTGCAGATCGCGCAGCGGCACCTGCTGCCCAAGGAGCGTCAGGCCCACGGGCTGACGGCCTCGAGCCTGCGCGTGGATGAGAGCGCCATCCGCGCGGCCATCGCGCTCTACACGCGCGAGAGCGGCGTGCGCTCGCTTGAGCGTCAGCTCGGCAAGATCTGCCGCAAGGCGGCAATGCAGCTTGCTACAAGCGATGTAAAGCGAGTCACCGTGACAGAGAAGAACATCAAGGACTTCCTCGGTGCGCCGCGTGCTGCACAGGAGAAGATTCCCGAAAAGGACCTTGTCGGCGTGGTGAACGGCCTTGCGTGGACCGAGGTGGGCGGCGAAATTCTGCCCGTCGAGGTCGGCGTGATGGACGGCAGCGGCAAGGTCGAGCTCACGGGCAACCTGGGCGACGTGATGCAGGAGAGCTGCCGCGCGGCACTCTCGTGCCTGCGCCAGCGGGCGCAGGAGCTCGGCATCGCGCCGGACTTCTACAAGACGAAGGACATCCATATCCACTTCCCTGAGGGGGCCATCCCCAAGGACGGACCCAGCGCCGGTATCGCCATCGCGACAGCGGTGCTCTCCGCGCTGACGGGGCAGGCGGTACACCGCGATGTCGCCATGACGGGCGAGATCACGCTGCGCGGCCGTGTGCTCGCCATCGGGGGCTTGCGTGAAAAGACAATGGGCGCGCTGCGCGCGGGCGTACATACGGTCATTCTCCCGAAGGAGAATGAAAAGGACCTCGACGAGATCGACCCGCTGGTGCGCGAAAAGCTGCGTTTTGTACCGGTCGAGACGGTGGACGCCGTCTTTGCCGAAGCGCTGGTGCTGCCCGAAAAATGCACCGCTGCCGCGCACGAGAGCTATCTTCCTCCCGTGCAGGAGAGCGCGCACAGCGCGCTGCGTGCGGGCGAAATGAGCTGAAAGGAAACGAAAACCATGGCGATCAACTTCAACAAGGTCGAATTCATCCTCTCGGCGGCGTCGGAAAAGCAGTTCGTGCGCGACGGGATGCCGCAGCTCGCGTTTGCGGGGCGGTCGAACGTCGGCAAATCGTCCGTCATTAACCGGCTCGTCAACCGCAAGAACTTTGCCCGCGTGGGTGCGTCCCCGGGCAAGACCTCGCAGATCAACTACTTTAAGATCGACGGCAAGCTCTACCTCGTCGACCTGCCGGGCTACGGCTACGCCAAGGTCTCCAAGACCGAGCGCGACCGCTGGGGCAAGCTGATGGAAAACTATTTCCAGTCTGCGGGGCTCATTCACCTCGGTGTGCAGATCGTCGACGCGCGGCACAAGCCGACGGCGGACGACGTGACGATGCACGACTACTTCGTGCAGACGGGCTGTCCCGTCGTGATCGTGGCAAACAAGCTCGACAAGCTCAAAGCGCGCGAGATCGAGCCGAATCTTGCCCAAATTCGCGAGACGCTGAGTTTGCGCGACGATGAGCTCGTCATTCCGTTCTCTGCCGAAAAGGGCACGGGCAAGGAGCAGCTGATCGCGGCGATCCTCGACCATTTGAACGACTGAAAAGGAATAATGCTTCACAGAAAAGCCTCTGTATGGGTTGACCATACAGAGGCTTTTTATCGTATTTCCCAGGGAATCAGCGGCGCAGCGTCAAAAGCGCGGTGCAGTGGGAGAAGGATTCAAACGTCAGCGCAGGGAAGTGAGGGCGGAGCTCGTCATAGACGAAGTAAATTTCATCCTCGTCCCACTCACTGCCTGCCGCAGTTCGACACGCTTCGAGCTCTTCGCGCGTGCGGAAGGCGACGTCGCCGATGAAAAGACAGCCGTCCTGCTTCAAAAGCGGCAGAAGCGCGCGAAGAAAGTCGATTTTCTGCGTGTCCGTCAGGTGGTGGAGCGAGTAGGTCGCGACGATGGCGTCGTACTGCTGCGCACAAAGCTCGGGCACAAGGCCTTTGGAAAAATCGCCCTGATAGAGCCGCGCGTCCGGCATTTTTGCCTGCGCCAGTTCGATCATGCGCGCGGAAAAGTCCTGCCCATAGATGCGGCAGCTATGCTCGTAGAGCCGCGAGGTCAAAACGCCTGTGCCGAAGCCAATGTCCAGCACATCACGCCCGCTCTGCGCGAGCACGCGCTGATAGAGCGCGTTCATCATGGCGCGGTAGCCCGCAAAGGGGTAGCGGTCGTTCTCGTCGGAGAGGCCGACGCTCTTGTCATAGCCGTCGGCCCAGAGGTCGAAGCCGGTATTGTTCAGCATGTCAGTCCTCCTTTTCGTTCAGCGGGGGAAGTCCCAGCTCATAGAATGCCACGGCGCTCGCTGCGGCGACATTGAGCGAGTCGACGCCGTGGTACATCGGGATCCTGACCGTGTAGTCGCAGCTCGCGATGGTCGAGGACGCGAGCCCGTCACCCTCCGTGCCCATGACGATGGCAAGCTTTTCTTCGGCGGCAAGGCGCGGATCGTCGAGCCGTACGGAGTCGTTGCGCAGTGCCATCGCGACGGTGCGGAAGCCGAGATCGCGCAGCAGCTGCGTCCAGTCGCCGCTTTCGGGCAGGTAGGTCCACGGGATGAGGAACACATTTCCCATGCTGACGCGCGAGGCGCGGCGATAGAGCGGATCGCTGCCCGCGGTCGTGAGCAGCACCGCGTCCATGCCGAGTGCGGCGGCGGAGCGGAAGATCGCGCCGATGTTCGTCGGATTCATCACGTTTTCGAGCACGACGACGCGCCGCGCATTGCGGCAGACGTCCTCGACGCTTGGGAGCTTCGGCCGCCGCATGGCGCAGAGCATGCCGCGCGTCAGGTGAAAGCCGGTGAGCTGTGTCAGCACGGATTCATCAGCGGTGTAAACCGGAATATCTTGACAGCAGCGGGCGAGAATTTCGCGCCCCTTGCCCTGAGTATGCTGCCGCTCCATCAGAAACGACACCGGCTCACAGCCCGCATCAAGCGCACGGCCGATGACGAGCGGACTTTCCGCGACGAAGAGCGCGTTGTCGGGGTCCGCGCGATTGAGCAGTTGGTTTTCAGTCAGGCGCTCGTAAACGTCGAGCGCGGGATCGGAAAAATCGTGGATTTCGATGATGTTTGCCATAGGTTTTCCTTTTTAAGATTCTAAGATGTTCAGCAGTGCGGCGACGTCCGGCAGAACGAACGTCGGCTGCGGGTCAGCGGTGGGAAGGCCTTCTTCCTTCGTCTCGCCAGAGAGGACGAGCAGCGTGTCGATGCCCGCGTTCGCGCCGCTGGCGATGTCCGTGTAGATGCGGTCGCCCACGAGCAGTGTTTCCTGCGCGGAAACGCTCGCCTCAAGCATTGCGAGCTGCGGCATCAGCGGTTCGGGCTTGCCGATGACGATGGGGCGGCGGGAAGTCGCGCGCCAGAGCATTTCGCACACGCTGCCGCAATCGGGCACGAAGCCGTAGGCCATGGGGCAGACCCAATCGGGATTTGTCGCAACGTAGGGGACACCCTGTCCAAGCAGGATGCAGGCGTCCTCCAGCTTTTGAAATGTCAGCTCGGTGTCGAAGCCCATCAGGAGCGCGTTCGCGTCCTCACACCGTTCTGCGACGGTAAAGCCCGCCGCGCGGAGCTGTGATTTCATCGACTCCGTACCGCAGACGTAATAGCGTCGGTCTTCTCCGCCGTGCTCGCGGAGATAGTGAATCAGCGCGTCGACCGAGGTGAGAAAATCGCCCGCCTCCGTCGCGACGCCGAGGCGCGTGAGCTTTTTGACGTAGGCCGCTACGCTGCGCGAGGAGTTGTTTGTCAGAAAGCGGTACTGCCCGCCGCGTGCGCGGATGGCAGAGAGCAGCTCGCGGACGCCGGGAAAAAGCCGGTCGCCCAAGTACAGCGTGCCGTCGAGGTCGAAAAGAAAGAGCTTTTTGCACTGAAGCGGATTATGGTCAACCATCAGTCACGCCTTCTTTTTGCTGTCGATCGCAATGAAGAAGAATGAGCTCACCGCCAGAAGATAGGGGTAGAAGAGGTTTGGGATGATGTCGAACGCCGAGATGGCGTAGCCCAGCTCGTGCGCCGCGGAGATCGCGACGAGCATCTGCGCGCCGTAGGGGATGATGCCCTGAAAGATGCAGGAGAACGTGTCAAGGAGCGACGCGGCCTTGCGCGGGGTGATGCCGTATTCCTCGCTCATTTCCTTGGCGATGGGGTTTGCCATAACGATGGCGACGGTGTTGTTCGCGGTGGCAATGTCCATCGCGCCGACGAGAAGGCCCATGCCGATCTGGCCGCCGCGCTTGCCGCGAAACGCCTTTCTGATCCAGCCGAGCAGCGCTTCAAAGCCGCCGTACTCACGGATCAGCGCACAGATGGCGGAGACCAAAATTGCGACCATCGACGTTTCAAACATGCCGGCCGCGCCGCTGCCCATGTTCTCGAGCAGCGCCTTGACTGCGAGGATGCCGGTCTGTCCCGTCGCGCCGGTCGCGAGCGCGATGACCGCGCCGGATACGATACCGATGAGCAGCACGACAAAGACGTTGATACCGATGATGCCGCCGATGAGCACGAGCACATAGGGGATGATCTGAATGAGATTGTAGGGCGGAATCTCCGCAGGTGTCACGTCGGCGTGGAGCGTCAGCACGAGGATGAGTGCGAGCGACGCGAGCGCGGCGGGGAAGGCGATGTGGAAATTTTCGCGGAATTTGTCCTTCATCGCGCAGCCCTGCCCGTTGCAGGCGGCGATGGTTGTGTCGGAAATGAAGCTCAGATTGTCACCGAACATTGCCCCGCCCATGACGGACGCGACACACAGCGGCAGGGAATAGCCGCTGGCCGCGGCGATGGGGATGGCAATGGGCGTGATGAGCGTGATGGTGCCGACGCTCGTGCCCATCGCGGTGGAGACAAAGCAGCTTACGACGAACAGCACCGCCACGGCGAATTTCGACGGGATGATCGAGAGCATGAAGTACGCAACGCTCTCCGCACTCGAGCGGCCCACGACGCCGACGAACATACCCGCGGCTAAGAAGATGAGCAGCATCGTGATGATGTTCTTATCACCCACGCCACGGCCCATCAGCGTGAGCTTTTCGTCGAACGACAGCGCGCGGTTCTGGCAGCAGGCTACGAGCAGCGCGATGAGAAAGATGACGACGATGGGGATGGAATAAAATCCCATCGGGATTTTGAGCACGTACTCAAAGAGCAGGCCGAGGCCCAGATACAGGACAAGGAACACTAAGATCGGCAGCAGCGCCGCAGGATTGGCTTTTTTTGACATGGGATGACACTCTCTTTCTCCAAACATAAAAAAAGCTCCTGCGCGGAGCTTTTTGTGCGATATGAATTATTATAAGGAGCGTGGAGGACCTTGTCAAGTGAGATTTGCCCAGAATTGAGCGCAAAAGGGCTTGACAGAAGGACTCTAATCTGTTAGTGTACAAATATACTCTAACAGATTAGAGAGGGAACAAGATGGAAACGCCGAAAATTTTTGAGAGCGAATACCGCTTTTGCCAAATCCTGTGGGCACACGAGCCGGTCAAGAGCCGTGAATTGGTCGCGCTCTGCGCCGAGCACCTGGGCTGGAAACCGACGACGACCTACACGGTCATCAAACGGCTCTCTGAGCGCGGGGTGCTGAAAAACGAGAATACTGTCGTCACGTCGCTCATCTCACAGGACGAGGCGCAGACCGCCGAGATCGACGAGCTGCTCGACAAGCGCTTCGACGGCTCGCTGCCCGCGTTCGTCGCCGCGTTTACAAAGTCGAGCCACGTGAGCGACAAAGAGCTTGACGAGGTGCAGAAAATGATCGACCTTTACCGAAAGGAGAATCATCATGGATGACGTCTTTTTGAAGCTCGTGAACCTCAGCATCAGCGCAAGCTGGCTCATTCTGGCGGTGCTCGTGCTGCGGGTTGTCCTCAAAAAAGCGCCGAAGTGGGTCATGCCGCTTCTCTGGGGTGTGGTCGCACTGCGGCTTGTCTGCCTGTTTTCGATTGAAAGCGCGCTCTCGCTCATCCCGAGCGCCGAGACCATCCCGAGCGAGATCGTGACCGAAACGCGCGAGCCGGTGCTCTACGAGCAGGCGACGCTTGACATCGTCACGAATCCGACGCTGCCTTCGGCGGCGGAGGTCCCCGTCGGCGTGAGCCGCCAGCAGGCGCAGGTGGACTTCAACATCTACAGCGTCCTCTGGCTCGCCGGCATGGCGGCGCTGCTCGTCCACGCGCTCGTGAGCGCGGGAAAGCTGAAAAGAAAGCTCGCAACGGCGATTTTGCTGCGAGATAACATCTACGAGAGCGAATTTGTCGATTCGCCGTTCGTCTTCGGCGTGGTGAAGCCGAACATTTATCTTCCCATGCACATGGACGAGGGGACGGCGGCGTATGTCATCGCGCACGAGCGTGCGCACCTCGCCCGCCGCGACCACTGGTGGAAGGTGCTCGGCTACCTCGTGCTTGCGCTGCACTGGTTCAACCCGCTGGTGTGGGTCGTCTACATCCTCTTCTGCCGCGACATCGAGCTCGCGTGCGATGAAAAAGTCGTCAAGGGGCTGGACGGTGCGGCACGCGCAGACTATTCGCAGGCGCTGTTATCCTGCGCCGCGCCGAAAAGAGCCGTCGCGGCCTGCCCGCTGGCGTTCGGCGAGGGGAACATCAAAATGCGCGTGAAAAGCGCCCTGCACTACAAAAAGCCCGCGTTTTGGGTCGCCGCCGCGGCGGTGCTCGCGGTCGTGATCGTGGCCGTGTGCTTTTTGACGAATCCGAGGTCGGAGCGCGGCAGCCTTGTCTGGGCGCAGAAGCTGAATGCGGCGGACGTTGCGTCGATCGAGCTCTACGTTCCGGCGGAAGGGAAGGCGCGGCAGTATAAAAAACTCGATACGGAAGAAATGGCACAGGCAGTCGAACTGATCAACAGCAGCCGCGGCACATATATCGAAAAACCGGAGACGGTTTACGCCGGCTTGCCGGTGTGGTTCCTCCTCACGATGGACGACGGCACGGTGCATGCTGTCGGCAGCGTAGTGGGCCATTATCTGATCATCGACGGCGATACTTTTGATGCGGACGTCGAGAATCAGGCGGAATGGGAAAACTATGCGCTAAAGGGCGATTCGGCAAGTCCGATCGACATGGCAGACCGGCTGTCGTATGCACTCTATGGGATGACAACGGGGGTGTATACGCTCGGCGAGGCCGTTTTCGAGGATTCCGTCTGGGAAACCAGCTATGAGGAGACCTTTGCCAATACGAAGTCCACGCCCGAGCTGTGGCTTTCCTCCGCACTTGGCACGGACATGACCGGTATTCTGTACGGTACAGTGACGGCGGCGAGAGGATACAGCTACCGCTTTTCGGAGTGGGAGGAGATCGACCTGACCGTGAGCAACTTCGACTGGCTGTTCCGCAGCGCGAGCGGCGAAGACTGGAATGGCACGAGCGCTGCGAAGCTGCGCCGCGAAAATGCCCATGCCTGGCGCGGCATGAGAACGGGCGAGGACGTCAATGCGACAGTGCCGATGGCGGAGATCAGGCGTCAGGACGAGCTCACGGCGATGGACCAGTGGCTCTTATTGCAGCAGAAGGACGGCAGTCTTTACCTCGTGATGGGCTATCGCAGCGGGGGACTTCCCTACAGCGGGGCACATCCCTACCGCTGGATCGTCCGCCTGAACGGCGGCGCGACCGAGCTGACCCGCGCTGACCTGAACGGCGACGGGATCGAGGAAGTGATCTCCTATACCGGCACTTCCACGCAGGAGCCGTACCGGCTGCGGGTGAGCAATCAGAGCGGCGAAGAGCTCTGGAGCGCGGAGCTGGGGCTGGCGCACGTGGGCTGGAGCAGCTATTTCCTCTATCGCGACAGCGTCAAGACGGCGCTATTGCGCTACGAGCCGACAATCTATCAGGGCGAGGCATCGTATTCCTACGAGCTCTTTATGCTCAGTGAAAACGGGACGACCACGCTGGCGGAGAATTCGGTGAGCTTCAGCGTAAATTCCGATTCCGCCGATTCATGGCCCGCCGAGGCGCGGAAATTCGCGGACGAGGTCAACAGGCTTTTAGATCAGAGCGAGCTGCTGTTCTCCACGCTGAACGCCGAGCTGCATTCCTACGGCGACGGCACGGTCATCCGCTGCGCAGAGCCGTCGGAGAGCGACGGAAGCAGGGCGCTGGCGTCCGTCGACCTCGACAACGACGGCAGGGCAGAGCAGATCATCTGCGAGAAAGCGTTCGGCGGCTATGAGCTGTGCGTCGTCGACGACAACGGCGAGGAGCTGATGCGCGACCGCATGTGGGAGGGCGACGTCTACTTCCTCTGCCGCGAAAACGGACGCGACATGCTGCTGCAATACAGCTTAGACGAGGGCAAAAATCAAGACGCGATCAGCTATTGTGCCTACTACTACGGCCTTCACACCTTTGACGGCGGCAAACTGAACATCGTGGAAAACAACAACACGAGCATTTATCTGAACTGGGACGGAACGCAGAACGGCGATTGGGGCGAATCGCAGCAGGCATTCGCAGCGCGCGTCAATGAGCTGATCGACCAGAGCAAATTTCTCATTGCCCAACAGGACGGCGAGCTCATTTTGACGAGCGAGGTGCAGCGCTGGTACTGCGTATCGCCGAAAACGATCAGAGTGGCAATGGATGACACAACGATCTATATCGACAGAAAAAGCTGGGACTTTGCCGAACAGTACCCGTCGCTCAAAGGGTTTGAGGACATTGGGACCGCAGGCAACTACTTTGTGGCGTTCGGTAGCCTGGGGGAGAAAAACGGCCTCTACGTGGTTTTCAATTTCGTGGCCGGCACGCTGCTCAAGACCTTCCCCGGCAACAACCTTATCTGGCAAGGAGATGACCTTTCCACCGCGGTCTACTCCTACTGGTCGGACATCTACGCGCTCAACGGGACGAAGCTCGCCGCGCTCGAACTCGCGAGCGGCGAGGAGATCAGCGGCCTTGCCTTTGCGCCCGACGGCGTGTCGATCATTGCGACGGTCTCCGGCAAGAGCGGCGAGCGTAAGGTGACGGTCACGCGCGAGGGTAGCGCGTAGCAGACCTCGCTCACCGACTGGACGGAGGGCGACGGCGCGGAGCGCACGTACTTCGTCCCTGTCGGGATCGAGGGGAACGAGACATTTCTGGCGACGGTCGGCGTGAGCTACTGGCTGGAACAGCAGTCGGACGGCACATCCCGCATCGCGGAGATCACAGGCGCGCAGGGGCTCACGCTGCCGCGCTATCGCCGCGGCTGGGTCAGCGTGGACGAAAAGGCAGGCGTCCTGGACGCCGTGATCGCGGACGACGGCAAGAGCGCCGACGTGACGGTGCAGTATTACGCGAGCCTTGGGTCGGGGTATCAGACGTACACGGCGGGGGTTCATATTGTCGCACCGTAGGGGGTGCGAGGGGGGCCCCACACCGTGTGGGGATGCGACAAGGGGGGGATGTTCTCTTTCCTCGGAAAGAGAACATCCCCCCTTACACCCCCCAAGAGAAAGGGACGAGGGGCCTTCCCCCTCGACCCCGCACATTGTGAGTTTGCAGCTTGAATGGCTGCACGCGCTGCGCAATGTAAGTGCGGTGTACATGGCTTCGCCAT
>ENA-UEQH01000358-UEQH01000358.1-human-gut-metagenome-genome-assembly--contig:-NODE-358-length-26885-cov-4.374851_pt1 | contig 26885 bp, 14 predicted proteins | sample MGYA00242945_ERZ507943 | MGnify/ENA primary metagenome ERZ507943 (study PRJEB26167, sample SAMN06115418) | human gut metagenome | host: Homo sapiens | place: China:Hubei | collected 2015-03-06 | study... | reverse complement strand
GTGCGACTGGCTGACACCGTGTTTGAACGCATTCTCGACCAGCGTAATGAACAGCAGCGGTGCGATCGTGTACCCGTCCGCCTGTTCGGGCAGATCGACGGTCGTTTCCACGCGATCGGGCAGGCGCAGCTCCATCAATTCGACGTAGTTGCGGACGAACTGAATTTCCTTTTCGAGCGGAATGTAGTTCTGGTTGTTCTCGTAAAGCACATAGCGCAGCATGGGGCTGAGGCGATGCACGGCGAACTGGGCTTTCGTCCGGTCGATGGGAATCAGCGCATAGATATTGTTCAGCTTGTTGAACAGGAAATGGGGATTGAGCTGGCTTTTGAGATTCTGCAATTCGGCTTCGGTACGGCTGTGCTCCAGCTCCTGCCGGGCCGCCTCGGCACGGTACCAGCCTCCCGTCATCCGGATAGCCACGCCGGCGCCGACGACCAGCAGGTAGAGGACGGCGTTTCCGGCGAAAAACCGCAGGGCGTCCTGCCACGTCCGCTCCATCGGCGGACGGTGCCCCGTGTCGGGCAGGACGTAGCGGAACAGCAGGTGCACGCCGATCATCACGGCTCCGATCAGCAGGACGTTGTACCCCGCGAAGCGTCCGAACCGCCGCGTGGTGAGATAGCGGTCGATCAGCCCGAGGTAATTCGTGTAGAACACCACCATGAACGACAGCGGGATCAGCAGGAACCGCAGGTATTCCCCGCCGCTCAGCAGCGGACGGTCGGGTCCCGTGACGAAGAGCGGCATGCCGAAGATCACGGCCCAGGCCGTGAAGTGCACGAGCCAGGCTCTGTATTTCGATTGCGAAGCAGTCATATTGACAAATGTACGAAAAAAAATTTACTCATAGCGGATGGCTTCGATGGGATCGAGCATGGCGGCCTTCCGGGCCGGATACCACCCGAAGAAGACCCCCGTAAGGGTGCAGACGGCGAACGAGAGAAAGACGCTCCACGGCTGAATGTAGATGGGGAACGCCGCGGCGACATTGACCACGACGGCGGCCCCCACGCCGAACACCACGCCGATCAGACCTCCCGTGACGCTGATAAGGATCGACTCGATGAGGAACTGCGCGAGGATGTCGCGCCCCTTGGCCCCGATCGACATCCGCAAGCCGATCTCCCGCGTGCGCTCCGTGACGGAGACATACATGATGTTCATAATGCCGATACCTCCCACGAGCAGCGAGATTCCGGCCACGGCGGCCAGCAGCACGGTCATCATGTCGGTCGTCGAGGTGAGCATCGACGACAGCTCCTGTTGCGAGCGGATCGAGAAATCGTCGTCGTCATCGGCTTTGAGACGGTGGTTGGTGCGCAGGATGTCGGTGATCTCCCCGATCGCGTCGTCCGTATAGACCTCGCTCAGCGCCGAGCAGACGATCTCCTGCAAGTGGGTGATGGCGAGGATGCGCTTCTGAACGGTGGTGTAGGGCGCGATGATCAGGTCGTCCTGGTCCATGCCCATGCTGTTGTAGCCCTTGCTTTCGAGCACCCCGACGATGCGGAACGGAATGGTCCCGAAGCGAATGACCTTCCCGACGGGATTCTCCCCGTTGGTGAAGAGCTCATCGACGACCGTCTGGCCGATGAGGCACACCTTGGCGGCGGTTTTGATGTCGTGTTCGGTGAACACGTCGCCGTCGGCCACCTTGTAGCGGCGGATGTCGAGGTAGTCGAGGTTCACGCCGTAGACCGTCGTCGGGGTGTTGTTCGCCCCGTAAACCGCCTGCCCGGAGCTGTTGACCGCCGGCGAAACGTAGGTCACATAGCGCGTGTCGGCCCGTATGTCTTCGAAATCCTTGATCTTCAGCGACTGCATGTCGTCGGCGCTCAGCTGCACGCCTCCGCGCCGGTCGCCGCCCGGGTGGACCATGATCATATTCGACCCCATCTCGCTGATCTCGGCCTGAATGCTGCGCTTCGACCCCTGGCCGATGGCCAGCATCGTGATGACCGACGCCACGCCGATGATGATGCCGAGCATCGTGAGGAATCCGCGCAGCTTGTTGTTGCTCAGCGCCTTGACGGCTATTCGGAACAGATTGGTGAAATTCATCGTTTACTCCTCCTGTTTGGGCAGCTGCGCCAGGGCGTCGGCTACGCGTAAGATATTCCCGTTGCGGATGTCGCTCGTGATGCGCCCGTCGCGCAGCGTGATGTTGCGGCTGCTGTACTGGGCGATCTCGGGGTTGTGCGTGACGAAAATGATCGTGCGGCCCGCGGCGTGGAGCTCCTGAAAGAGCACCAGCACCTCGAAACTCGTGCGGGTGTCGAGGTTGCCCGTGGCCTCGTCGGCGAGGATCACCGCCGGATCGTTCGCCAGCGCCCGGGCGATGGCCACGCGCTGCATCTGCCCGCCCGACATCTGGTTGCTCCTGTGCAGCAGGCGGTCGCCGAGCCCCACGGCCGTAAGCGCCGCGACGGCCCGTTCGCGCCGCTGCGCCGCCGAATAGCGGGAGTTGTACATCAGCGGCAGTTCGACGTTCTCGATGGCCGTGCTCTTCGGCAGCAGATTATAGTTCTGGAAAACGAATCCGATCTTGCGGTTGCGCAGCACGGCCCGCTCGTTCTTGTCCATCGAACGCACCGGAACACCGTCGAGGAAGTACTCGCCCGAGGTCGGGGTGTCGAGACATCCCAGCGTGTTGAGAAGCGTCGATTTCCCCGATCCCGACGTGCCCATGACGGTGACGAACTCGCCTTCTTCGATGGTGAACGACACCCCGCGCAGGGCGTGCACCGTCTCGTCGCCGACCCGGAAGTCGCGCCGGATATTTTCCAGCCGGATGACCTCTTTCATGGCTATTTCTTTTTGTTTCCCCCGGGGCCCGAGGGCATGAAGGGACTGCGTTCGACGGCGGCTGCCGGAGCGGCGCTGGCGGCCGTCAGCCCCACGGCCACCACATCGCCGTCGGAGAGCCCTTCGACGATCTCGGTCCGGTCGCCGCTCGCCGCGCCCGTCACGACGAACCGTGCCGAAAGCGTCTGCCCCTCCTTCACCCAGATTTCGCGCCGGCCCGCAACCGTCTGCTCCGCAGGCTGTTCGACCGTCAGGCCCAGTTCCCCGAGCAGTTCCGCGTCGGGCACGAAGCGCAGCGCCTTGGTCGGAACGGCCAGCGCGTCGTCCTTCTCCAGCGTGAAGATCGTGACGTTGGCCGTCAGCCCCGGTTTGAGCTTCAGATCGGGGTTGTAGGCCGTGATGACCACTTCGTAGGTCACCACGCTCGACTCGGTCGTCGCTTCGAGACGGACCTGCTCGACCGTGCCTTCGAACGTGTCGTCGGGATAGGCATCGACGGTGAACTGCACACGCTGTCCGTCGGCCACCTGCCCGATGTCCGCCTCATCGACATCGGCCACCACCTGCATCTGCGTCAGGTCGGCGGCGATGGTGAAGAGCGTCGGCGTCTCGAACCCGGCGGCCACGGTCTGCCCCTCCTCCACGGCGCGGCTGATCACCACACCGTCGATCGGCGACGTGATGGTCGCATACCCCAGGTTGCGGCGGACCTTGACGATGTCCGCCTTGGCCTGCTCGTAGGCGTTGCGGGCCTTTTCGTAGAGATAGTACGCCTGGTCGTACTCGGCGTCGCTCACCAGCTCCTTTTCGTGGAGCGTCTTCGTGCGGGTGTAGGTCTTCAGCTGGTATTCGTACTCGGCCTGCGACGACTCCAGCTCGGCCTGCAAGGTCACCTTATCCATCTCGGCGATCAGCTGCCCGGCCTTCACCACGTCGTTGTAGTCGGCGTAGAGCTTGTCGATGATACCCGACACCTGCGTGCCGACCTCGACCTCGGTGACGGGTTCCACCGTGCCGGTCGCCGTCACGGAGTTGCGGATGGTAATGCGCTCGGTCGGGGCGGTTTCCAATGTGATGCCGCTCTTTTCCGACGGCCGCAGCGCGATCCAGAGGCCGGCGGCGACGACGAGGACACAGGCCCCGATCAGGATGTTGCGTTTTTTCATCGTGATTATGGTGTTTGATTTATTTTCCCTGGTAGATGTCGAGCAGTTCGATGTTGAGCAGCGCCATGTACTTCGCTTGCAAAACCTCCTGCCGGGCGGCCGTCAGTTCGTTCTGCGCCGTGATCAGCTCCACGGTGTTCTTCATCCCCACACGGAACTGCTCGTCGGTGAGGTCGCAACTCTGCTGGGCATAGCGCTGTTTTTCGCAGGCGGCGACGTACTGCGACTGGGCCGACACGGCGTCGAGATAGGCCAATTCCACCTCCCGGAGCAGCTCCTTTTCGAGGCTCTGCCGCTCCAGAAGGCTGTTCGAGACGGCGATGCGCGCCTTGTTGACCGCCGTGCGGTTCTTGCGGTTGGAGAAGATCGGGATGCTCACCGAGAGCCCGACGTTCTCGTTGAAGCGGTTCCAGACCTGCGAACCGCTTTCGAACGAGCCGCCCGACATGTGCCCGGTGCCGATGCCCGCGGAGAGGGAAACGGAGGGAAAGAATCCTGCGCGCGCCTGCCTGATGCCCAACTCCGCCGATTCGACGGCCAGCTCCCCGCGTTTGATCTCGGGCATGGCGTCCAGCGCCGTGGCATAGATTTCGGCTTTGGCGGGAAGGGCTGACAACACCTCACTCTCCTGGATGGCGGGCGCCGCAAGATTCATCTCCTCCGTTATGTCGAGTTCGAGCAGCTGCTTGAGCTGCAACTTGTAGTTGTCGAGCGACGCAGAAGCCACGACGACCTGATATTCGTCGCTCGCGTACTGGCTTTCCAGCTGTGCGAAATCGACCTTGCTGATCGACCCGGCCTGCCACATCGCCTCCGCGCGGTCGCGCCGGGCCTTCGAGGCGTCGGCCGTGGAGCGGTTCACCGTGACGGCCTCGGCGGCGTAGAGGCACTGCATGTAGGCTTGGACGATGGCGATGCGGATGTCGTTGGCGCTCTCCTCGACCGAAAGGGCGTCGATGCGGTTCTGCACCTGCTGCCGCTTCACGGCCGTCCGCAGTTTGCCGCCCTCGTAGAGCGTCATGCCGGCGTTCAGCCCGTATGTCCCGGTGTAACTGTTGCGGTCCGTGGCGTTCGACGAGGGGTAGTTCGTGAAGCCCTGCGTCACCGAAGCCGTCAGCGACGGGAACAGCGCGGCTTTGGCCTCCCCGGTGTCCTCGATCCCCGAAAGATAGTCGTTGCGGCTCTGCCGCAGCTGGATGTTGTTCTCCAACGCATAGTCGAGACACTCCCCGAGCGTCCAGACCTTCAGCGAGTCCTGCGCCGCCGCAAGCTGCCAGCCGAGCAACGCGACGCACGCTATCCACACTCTTCGTTTCATGGCATTTTCATTTGACGCAAATTTACCGGCTGCCTTCCGTGCGTACAAATGAAATAGACGTTCGCCCCGATCACCCCGACGACGGGGCTGATTTCACCGACGAGCGTTTCACGCCCCGGGCTTCGCGTGCCGGCGGCGGTATTCGCCGGGCGAAGCGCCGTAATACTCCTTGAACTGGCGGCTGAAATGGTTCGGATTGCAGTAACCCAGTTTATAGGAGATCTCCGAGGCGGTCATCGCCGTCGTTTGCAGCCACCCGGCCGCCTCGCGCATCTTGATTTGCAGGATGAAGTCCGAAGGCGTCCGGTCGGTCAGCCGCTTGATGCTGAGATAGAGTTGCGTGCGGCTGATATTCGCAAAACGCGCCAGTTCGTTGACCGACAGTCCCGGATCGTCGAGGTGGGCGTGGATATAATCCGTCACCGAGAGGATGAACCGTTCATCGGTGTTGTTCAGTCCGGGGGTCGTGATCCCGACACCGCCCGCCGCCATGTAATAGTCGCGCAGCACGTCCTTCGTCCGCAGCAGGTTATTCAGCCGCAGGAACAGTTCCTGCAAGTTGATCGGCTTCTGGAACATGGCGTCGGCGCCGCATTGCAGCGCCCGGATGCGGTTCTCGCCCGAGAGCTCGAAACTCTCCAGGATCACCGGGATATGGCGCGTGCGGTTCGAGTTCTTGATCATCCCGCACAGGTCGAATCCGTTCGTGTCGGCAAGCTGCATGTCGCAGATAACCACGTCGATGCTCTGGGATTTGAGCAGCAGCAGGGCTTCGTCGCCCGTCGCGGCGCTCGACACGTGGAAGTGTTTTTGCAGCCGTTTTTCCAGCACCCGTTTCGAATCGGCGTCGTTCTCGACGAGCAGGATGCGGAATTTGCGGTGCCCCTCGGCATCGAGGAACCGGGGCTGGGAGACATCCTCGAAATAGCTCGTGTTATCGACGATCCTCCCGACGATGCCCGTCGCGGCGTCGGGCCGTTCGGGCTCGGCCCCGTCATCCTGCCCGACGGCCATCTCCATCCGGAAGAGGTTGCCCCGCTGCGGCAGCGACTCCACCGACAGGCGGATATCGAACAGCCGGGCGATACTCTTCACCAACGCCAGTCCGATGCCGCCGTTGGGCAGCCCCGCCGAGTTGTAGGGCTGGAAAATGGCTTTCTTCTGCTCCTCGGTCAGGCAGGGGCCGCTGTTGAACAGCTCGACGACGGCCTGCCGCCCGTCGAAGGTGAGTTTCAACGAGCTCTCGCCGCCCGGCTGCACCGATTTGAAGGAGTTGTCCAGCAGGTTGCCCACCAGCATCTCCATCTTGGCGGCGTCGAAGAGCATCGGCAGCGACTCCACCCCGGCATGGAACCCGTGCGCGATCTGCTTGCGGTTGTAGAGGGGCACGAAAGTCTCGTAGATATTGCGCAGGAAAGGCACCAGATCGTATTTGCGGATCGAAACCGAGATATTCCGCGACTCGATGTTGCGGAAATCCAGCAGCTGATCGACCAGGAAGTCGAGCCGTTCGATGTTGCGGCGGAAAATCGCCGGATCGCTCCCGGCATCGCCGTCCGGCGGCGGCAGCACGCTGTCCTGCAAGGTCGAGATGACCGACAGCGGCGTCTTGAACTCGTAGGAGATGCTGCTGAAAAAATCGAGTTTCATGGCATTGATCCGGTCGCGGGTTTCGCGCTCGCGGCGGGCCTGCTCGACCAGCTCCCGGGCATGCCGCTGCCGCCGCACCAGCCGCACGAACTGCCAGACGACGAATCCCAGCACCGACAGATAGAGCGCGATCATCCATCCGCTGAGCAGCACGGGCGGCCGGACCCGGAGGGCGATCCGCTTTTCGGCCAGCACCCCGCCGTCGTCCGCGACCAGCCGCACCGACAGGCCGTAACGGCCGGTGGGCAGCCCCGTGTAGGTGATCTCGCCCTGCGGCCCCAGTTCGTACCAGTCGTCGTCGAAGCCCTCCAGCCGGTAACGGCACGAATAGGGCGCCGTGCGGTAGATGTCGTAGTCGATCACGGAGACCTCGAAGGTCAGGAAGGTCTGCTTGTGGGCCAGCGTGATTTCCTGCGTGTCGTTGACGGGGAGTGTCAGCACGCCGCCCCAGATCTCCACGGGCTTGTTGAAGAGTTTCAGCCCGGAGATGAAAAGCGTCGGCTGCTGCCGGAGGTCGTTTTCGAGTTTCGCGGGCCAGAAGCAGACCAGCCCGTTCGTCGTTCCGAAGCAGATCTCGCCCTGACGGCCCGCATATCCGGAGCGGACGTTGAATTCGTTGATGCCCATGCCTTTGGCGAGACTGAACCGGCGCAGGCGCCGGGCCGTGTCGAGCCGGAAAAGGTCGTTTCCGGCCGCCAGCCACAGATTGCCGGAGGCGTCGCCGCGCATGCCGGCGATCCCGCCGTTGATCTGCGGATGGTTTTGCACGGCAGGCGAAAAACGTCCCTCCTCGAAGCGCCAGATGTCGCCCTTGGTCGTCCCCAGCCACAGACAGCCGCCGCCGTCCACCCAGCCGCACTGGATGTAGGGCCGCGTATCGGTCTCGGGAAGCTGGAACTCCTCGATCCGCCTTTGCCGACGGTCGTAACAGAGCACCGAACAGAAATTGATGAACCAGACCTTGTCGCCATGAATCTGCGCGTCGTAAAAGGCGAATTCCTCCTTGCCGCATTTGCAGACCGGCCCGAACGAATCGGTCGCATAGCGGTAGATGTCGATCCCCTTTTCGGTGGCCACGAAGAGCGTATCGGCGTTGAGCGGACACAACAGCAGGACGTTTCCGCTCGAAATGGACGCGGTGTCGCCGGCACGGCTGGTGTAGTGGCGGATGCGGCCGTCGGGGGCCAGGCAGTAGAGGCCGCTGGCGAGAGACCCCGCCCACAAATTCCCGCGGACATCGCGCTGGAGGGAGAGGATATTGTCGTTGATGTCCGCATTGCGGCTCGATATGCGCCGCAGGAAACCTCCCGACGGATCGAGCACATTGATCCCCGCGCTGTTGGTGGAGACCCACCAGTTTCCCTGCGCATCGCGCTGTATGCCGTTGGCCGCGACGTTCCGGGTGCGGAGCGAAGGCCCGGAGGTGCCCAGCGTGTAGTACTCCACGCCCGAATCGAGGTTGCCGACCCGGAACAGCCCCGAAAAATAGGTCCCCAGCAGCATGTCCTGCCGGCGGGTCCGGAAAATGCAGATCACGGTGTTGAGCACCGCATTGTCATTGAGTTCGCAGACGTAGTTGCAGAAGAAATCGTTGTTATAGTCGTAGACCGCAACGCCGTTGTTGTGGCCGATCCACAACCGGTCGTAACGGTCCTCGCTCAGGCTGGCGATGTTCTCGATCTCCGGAACACGGAACCGCCGGGCGACGGGCTCGCGGCGGAACTCGTCGGCCGCCCGGTTATAGCGGAAGAGCCCGTCCTTGATCGTTCCGACCCAGACGCACCCCTTGGAATCGGCATAGAGGCTCACCCCCACCAGCGGCGACCGGTCGGCGCTGGTCAGGTCATAGGTCGCCGCGACGCTGAAATCCTCGCCGATGCGGAATACGCGCTCCTTGGAAAGCCCCCACAGCTGCCCGAATTTGTCGCAACAGAAATATTCGTAGGGAGTCTCCCTCGCCACGAGCGTCAGCCGGTCGCCGTCGCAGCGGTACAGCTGCTTCGGGGTCTTGAGCAGCAGGTCGTCCCCGGCCCGCACGATCGTGCGCACATACCCCACGTCGCGGCCCTCGCAGGTCAGGCGCGAGAAACGGCCGCTGGCGTAGTCGTACACCCCGAGGAAGCGCGGCGTACCGATCAGGATACGGTCGCCGGTATCGTGGAACGACCATACTTCCAGCCCGTTGTACTCCTCGACCTTCTGCAACCTCCGTCCGTCGTAAATGTTCAGCCCCTGCGAGGTTCCGATCCAGATCCGGCCGTACGCATCGTCGCACAGCGCCGTGACGCGGTTGCCCGAAAGCCCGTCGTTGCGGCTCAGATGCTCGTAGTTCCAGATGATGCCGTCATGCTGGGCCGATACGGGCGTTTGCAGCAGCAACAGCCATGACAACAGGGTCAGAAGTCGTTTCATACATCCTCATTTTTCCGAAAGTTAACAATATATATTTGTATTTACATCACGCCGAAATTGCATATTTGTTCACAGAACCTATAAATTCGTTCAAATCGTCCCGCCGGAACCGCCGTTAACCCAGCCTGCACGATTTCTTAACATCGGGATAGCCGAAAGTGGCCGAGTTCGCTTACTTTTGTTGCAACCGAAACAACGACCCATGAATCGACCCACCCGTCTTATCGTCCTCCTGCTCCTCACAGCCGCATCCGTACCATATGCCGCAAACGCCGCACGCCGCACCGTGCGGGTGTCCGACTACGGGCTGCACCCCGGCAGCGGCCGGAACGCCCTGCCGGTCGTCCGGCGGATCATCGAGGAAAACAAGGGTGTCCGGGGCTTGCAGATTCGTTTCGACGAGGGGCGTTACGACTTCTACCCCGACGCCGAACGGCAGGCGGCCGGCAAACCGACCACGGCCTTCGCCCTGACGCAGACGGACGGCGTGGAGATCGACGGCGGCGGATGCGACTGGATCTTCCACGGACTGATGAATCCCGTGCGGCTCTCGGGGTGCCGCAACACGACGCTCCGCAACGTGTGCATCGACTGGCAGCAGCCCTACAACTCGCAGGCGACGATCGTTTCGGCGACGGACACCTATTTAGATATGGAGATCGATGCCGGGCGCTATCCCTACGTCGTGGCGGGCGACTCCCTGGCCTTCGTCGGCGAATACGGACTGCAACGGATCGTCCCCGAATATACGAACCTCTACGACGCCGCGACGCACGAACTGCTCTACCAGACGCGCGACGTACCGCTGGGCCGCGACATGTTCCGGGCCCGGGTCACCGACCTCGGGAACAACCGGGTGCGTTTCCACTACCGCCCGGCCATGAAGCCCGCCCCGGGAACCGTCGTCGTCTTTTTCCACGGACGCTACATCACCAACGGCATCGAAATCGCCGACTGCCGGCAGACCCGCATCGAACAGGTGACGATCCACCACACGCTGAGCTGCGGCATCTTCGGCGTCCGTTCGCACGACGTTGCGATGGTCGGCCTCGACATCGTGGCCGACGAACGGTCGGGGCGCGTTTTCAGCACCATCGCCGACGCCACGCACTTCATCGGCTGCACGGGCGACATCCTGTTCGACGGCTGCACGGTAAGCGGCTCGGGCGACGATTTCACCAACGTCCACGGCATGTACGCCCCCGTCGCGGAGGTCTGCGGCGAACGCTCCGTGCGGATCGCGCCCACGAGCCGCGACCAGGGATTCCGCCCGGGCGAACGGGTATGGCCGCTCGATACGGCGACCATGCAGCGCGGCCGTCCGCTGACATCGGCCGGAACGGAACGCATCGCGGGATCGCGGGACTACGTGCTGCATTTCCGGGAACCGGTCGCCGGACGCATCGCGGCGGGAAACATGCTGGAAAACGCGACGCTCTGTTCCCGGCTCACCGTGCGCAACTGCCGGATGCTGAAACAGAACCGCGGCCGTTCGATTCTGGTAACCACCCCGGCCAAAGTCCTCATCGAAAACAACTATTTCCGCTCGGCCGGAGCCGCGGTCCTCATCGAGGGCGACACGGAGCTCTGGTTCGAATCGGGCGCCGTATGCGACATCACGATCCAGAACAATCTCTTCGAGGATTGCTACACCTCGGGCAACAACATCATCGACGGCCCCTGGGGCTGGGGCGAAGGAGTCATCTCGATCTCGCCCTCCTTCCGGCCGCAGGATGCCGACGCGAAGGCATACCACCGCAATATCCGCATCGTGGGGAACACCTTCCGCCACTTCGACTGCGCCGTTCTGTTCGCCCGCTCGGCCGAGGGGCTGGAGTTCAGCCGCAACCGCCTCGAACGCACCCGGACCTACGAACCGTTCTACCGTCCTTACAACCTCTTTCTGGACGGATGCCGCAAGGTGCGGGTCGCCGGCAACAGCTTCGGCCCCGATTTTCCGGGGCACAACATCGGCATCGTGCACATGCGCCCCTCGGAGATCGTCCAGCGCGGCGGCCGGCCCCTCGAAATCATCTGCAAATAACATCCGACGAATGAATACGAAACGACTGACCCCGATCCTCGCCGGCCTGCTGGCGCTCTTCGCGCAGGGCTGCGAAACGCGACCCGCGCACATCCGCGTCCCGCTCGACGGCCGGACCGACTACACCGCACACGTGCGGGAGATCCTCCGTGCACACCCCGAAGGAGCGTTCACGCTGGAATTCGGACCCGGCGTCTACGACTTCTATCCCGAGCAGGCCGAAGAGCAGTTCCTGCGCGTGTCGAACAACGACAACGGAACCAAACGCATCGCCTTCCGCATGGAGGGAATGCGCCGCGTCACCGTCTGCGGGCACGACACCGAGTTCCGTTTCCACGGCGAGCTGGTCCCCTTCTACATCGACAGCTGCGAGGAGATCACCCTCCGGGGCGTCACGATCGACTACGACGTGCCGTTCGTGCTGGAAGGCCGCGTGATCGCACAGGACGCCGCGACACGCAGTATCGACCTGAAAATCACCAGCGGCAACCCCGTGCGGGTCGAGAACGGAGAGCTGATCTTCTCGGGCTACGGCTGGGAGCAGACCCAGGGCGACAACATCGTCTTCGACACCCTTACCCATGCCCCCTATTACAACACGGCCCGCTTCCTCCATCCCTACTGGCAGCGGAAACTGACGGCCGCGATGCTCGGCCCCGACACCGTGCGGCTGACGGGGTTCCTCTCCCCGGAACTGCCGCCCGTGGGCTCGGTCTACGCCGACAAAGGCCCCTTCCGCAACAACCGCCGCTGTCCGGGCATCGTCGTGCACCGCACGCGGGACCTGCGGATCGAGCAAACGACCGTCCATGCCTCGGGCGCCATGGCGCTGATCTGCGAGAACACCGAGGACGTGACGCTCGACCGATACGACGTCCGTCTGCGGGAGGGTTCCGGACGCTTCATCTCGGCCTCGGCCGACGCCACGCACTTCGTCAACTGCCGGGGTACGATCCGCTTCGACGGCTGTCTGTTCGAGAACATGCTCGACGACGCCACGAACGTCCACGGAACCTACATGGCCGTAGACACGCTTTCCGGCGACCGGCTGACCGCCCGTTTCGGGCACGTCCAGCAGCAGGGGTTCGACTTCGCCCGCGCCGGAGACACCCTGCGGCTGATCGACCGCATCAGCCTTCGCCCGCTGGAAACCTTCGTGGCGGCCGAAGCCCGGCCCCTCGGCGACGAGCGGTGGACGATCCGTGCGGCGGGGCCCCTCGCCACTCCGCCGTCGGAACACCTCGCCGTCGAGAATCCCCGCAACATGCCCGCCGTCGAGATGCGCCGCTGCACGGTGCGCAACAACCGCGCGCGAAGCATCCTGATCTCGACGCCGCACCCCGTGACGGTCGAGGACAACCGGTTTTCGTCGATGATGGCCGGCGTGCTGATCGCCGGCGACGCCAATTCGTGGTTCGAATCGGGCAGCGTCGGCGATGTCGTCATCCGCCGCAACACCTTCGTCAATATGGGCACGGGCGGCGAAAATCCCCAGTCGGTATTGCAGATCTCGCCCGAGATTCCGGCCTCGGGCCGCGGCGGCGGCTTCCACTACCACGGACGCATCGTCTTCGAACAGAACACCGTCCGCACGTTCGACTCGCAGGTGATCTACGCCCTGAGCGCCGACCGGGTGGAAATCCGCGGCAACCGCTTCATCCAGAGCGACTATCCGCCGATCTTCGACGGACTGTCGTACATCGACCTGCAACACTGCCGGGAGGCCGAGATTTCGGGCAACAGCTTCGAAGGCGACCGCACGGCCGAGGTGAGCGCCGTCGGCTGCGGCAGCGTCCGGATGGCCCCCGGGCAGCCGGGATTCGCCGACGCGACGGTCGAGAAACCCAACACCTACTACTACAAACAATAACGACACCCATGCGCACTTCCACCCTGTTCACAGCCCTGTGGCTGATTCTTGCGGCCGCGGGCTGCACCCGCCCGGAGTTCCGGCCCGGAGCGGTCTGGACCGACACCGGCGGCGCCGTCATCAACGCCCACGGAGGCGGCATCCTCTACGACGAAGGCCGCTACTACTGGTTCGGCGAGCACAAGACCGCAGGCGAGGCGGGCAACCTCGCGCAGGTCGGCGTACACTGCTACTCCTCGGAGAACCTCTACGACTGGCGCGACGAAGGCATCGCCCTGGCCGTGGCTCCCGAAGGCTCGGGCAGCCCGATCGAAAAAGGCTGCATCCTCGAACGCCCGAAGGTGATCCGCAACGCCCGCACGGGCAAATACGTCATGTGGTTCCACCTCGAACCCAAAGGGGCCGGGTACACGGGCGCTCTGAGCGGCGTGGCGGTCAGCGACCGCGCCGCAGGCCCCTACACCTTCCTGCGGGCCGAACGCCCCGACGCCGGGGTCTATCCGGTCAACGCCCTGCCGCAGCATTTCGGCAAGAGCCGCGCCGCGGGGATGCGCTTCGACGGCGGCAGCCTGCCCGAACACCCCGACTCGCTGAACCTCGTGGGACGCGACGCCGCGCAGGGACAGATGGCCCGGGACATGACGCTCTTCGTCGATGACGACGGCCGCGCCTACCACGTCTACTCCTCGGAGGAGAACAGCACGCTCCACATCTCGGAGCTGACCGACGACTACCTCGCCCACAGCGGCCGCTACGCGAGGTTCTTCGTCGGGCGGTTCATGGAGGCCCCGGCGCTTTTCAAGCGCGGCGGGCGCTATTACCTGATGATGTCGGGCTGTACGGGCTGGGCCCCCAACGCCGCCCGCTCGGCCGTCGCCGAATCGGTCTGGGGCCCGTGGCGGGAGCTCGGAAACCCCTGCGAAGGCCCCGGAGCCGAGACCACCTACGATTCGCAGAGCACCTTCGTCGTCGCCGTGGCGGGCACCGACCGCTATATCTACATGGGCGACCGCTGGAACCCGGCCGACGCCGCCGACGGACGCTACGTGTGGCTGCCCGTACGGTTCGAAGGAGAGGGATTCCGCGTCGAATGGCGCGACCGTTGGCGCTGGGAAGAGTGACCGAATGCAAAACCAACCTACCGCATATGAAACAAACTTACCAACCTAAAAAACGTTGAACATGAAACACAGCTATCGCACCCATTTGCGTCTGTGGCTCACGGCGCTGGCCGGGCTCTTCCTCCTGGCCGTGCATGCGCAGTCCGGCGCAGAGGTCCGCATCCAGGGAAAGGTCACGGACAAACAGCACAACCCGATCACGGGCGTCGTCGTAGCTGTCCAGGGCCGGCAGACCGGCACGACGACCGGCACGGACGGCACGTTCACCATCACGGCCCGTGTCGGCGAGACGATCGAAATATCGTATCTCGGCTACAAGAAACAGCAGCTCAAAGTGACGCAGGCCATGACCCGCGCCGACATCACGCTCGAAGAGGACGCCCTCGCCGTGCAGGACGTCGTGGTCATCGGCTACGGCACGACCAGCAAGGAGAAACTCACGGGCGCCGTATCGACGGTCTCGACCGCCGATTTCAAGAACCGCCCGATCACCGACGTATCGCTGGCCCTGCAAGGCAAGATCACGGGCGTGCAGGTGACCCAGACCTCGGGCCAGCCCGGAGCCGACGGCGGCACGATCACCGTGCGCGGCATCGGCACGCTCAACGATTCGTCGCCGCTGGTCATCATCGACGGATTCGAATCGTCGTTCGACAAGGTGGACCCCAAGGACATCGAGTCGATGTCGGTCCTGAAAGACGCCGCCTCGGCCGCCATCTACGGCAACAAGGCCGCCAACGGCGTCATCCTCATCACCACGAAGAAAGGCCGTTCGGGCCGCTTGCAGGTCGAGTACAACGGATACGTCTCGGTCCAGCAGGTGACCCGCTATCCCGACCTGCTCGGATCGGTCGATTACATGAACCTCTACAACGAGGCGTGCCTCAACTCGGGCCAGCAGCCCCGTTACAGCCAGAGCTACATCGAGCATTTCCGCAAGGGAGACGATCCGGCGCTCTACCCCGACCGCGACTGGGCCGACTTCTACTTCAAGCCCGCGATCCTGCACAACCACTACGTGAAGCTCAACGGCGGCACCGACCAGCTGGCCTACACGCTGTCGATGGGCTATCTGGGGCAGGACGGCATCCTCGAAGGCACGGAGTACGACAAGTATAACTTCCGCATCAACACGACCAGCTCGCTGTTCAAGGACCGGCTGAAAATCTCGGCCAACGTCGCCGGGTATTCGGGCGTCAAGAACGACCTGGTGGACGGCACGGGCAACACGCTCTACCGGATCGTGGCCATGAGCCCGATGGTCAACGCCAAGATGGAGGGATACGGCTGGACCGACTGGTTCTACGACGACGCCGTGCGCGAAGCCGGAGGTTTCAACAAGACCAAAACCGGGAATTTCAGCGGCAACCTCAACCTGCAACTGTCGCTGCTGAAAAACCTGCGGCTGGAAGGCGCCGTCAACTACGACCGCACGACCGAAACGGGGCAAATCTACGCCCCGAACGTGGACCTCTACAAGGTCTTCACGGGAGCCGACGGTACGCAGACCATCGGCAAAAGCACCTCGCGCGAGTCGTCGATCACCGAATCGACCTACCGCTACGGCAACCTTTCGAGCTACGTCACCCTCTCCTACTGGGCAACGGCCGGCGACCACCACCACTTCAAGGTGCTGGCCGGATGGCAGCAGGGGCAGTGGGACAACAAATACTACAAGGCTTCCCGCACGCGCCTGACCACCAACCTGCCGTCGCTCGAAGTGGGCGACCCCTCGACGCAGAAGAACTCGAGCTGGGAGACCGAGGTCAAGAGCATGTCGCTCTTCGGGCGTTTCAACTACGACTACAAGGAGAAATACCTCGTCGAGGCCAACATCCGCCACGACGGCTCGTCGAAATTCGCCGAAGACCACAAATGGGGCGTCTTCCCGTCGTTCTCGGCCGGGTGGCGCATCTCGCAGGAGGCGTTCATGCGCAACGTGCGGTGGATCGACGAACTGAAACTGCGCGCCTCGTGGGGCCAGCTCGGAAACGAGAAGATATGGAGCTCCTACGCCGGCATCGACATCCTCTCGATCGGTTCGTGCAACTACATCTGGGAGAACCAGCAGGTCACCGGAGCCGCCACCTCCTACATCGCCGACAAGAGCCTCACATGGGAGACCACCACGCAGTACAACATCGGTCTGGACCTGCGGCTGTTCGGCTCGCTGACCTTCACGGGCGACTTCTACGTGAAGGAGACCGACGACATTCTGATGCAGCTGCCCGTGTCGGGCATCTTCGGCTTCACCGAGGACCCGTGGAAAAACGCCGGGCGCATGCGCAACACCGGCTGCGAATTCGCGCTCTCCTACTTCAAGGCGTTCCGCAAGTGGGAGTTCAGCGCCGGGGCCAACCTCTCCTTCAACCGCAACAAGATTCTCGACCTGAAGGGCCAGAGCCCGATCCTCAACTCCACGACGGGCATCCTGCTCGAAGAGGGCCGGCCGATCAACACGCTCTACGGCTACGAGGTGGAGGGCATCTACCAGAACGACGAGGAGATCCACAACCACCTGACGACCTTCGACCGCAACGGCAACCCCGTGAACTCCTACTCGGGACTGGTGGCCGCGCCGGGCGACATCCGCTTCAAGGACCAGAACGGCGACGGGATCATCGACATGGACCACGACCGGGTGGCGCTGGGCGATCCCAACCCCGACTTCCTCTTCTCGTTCAACCTCGGGGCCCGCTGGAAGGGCTTCGACCTGACGGCCTTCTTCCAGGGCGTCTGCGGCGGCGAGGGATGGAGCACGGGCGAACTGGTCTCCCCGTTCTTCAACGGCTACAACACCGCGGCCTGGATGACCGAACGCTGGACTCCCGAACGTCCCAACAACACCTATCAGCGGGTCTACATCGACAACCAGCGCGCGAAGATCAAATCGGACTATTACGTCGAGGACCTCTCCTACATGCGCATGAAAAACCTCGAACTGGGCTACACGCTCCCCAAATCGCTGGTCGGCAAGATCGGGATTTCGGGCGTCCGCGTCTTCGTCAGCGCCCAGAACCTCTTTACGCTCACCCGCTACAAGGGTTTCGACCCCGAGCGTGCGGGCGTCAACGCCACCAACATCTACGATTACCCGCTGGTCCGGACCTTCACGACCGGCCTGAACGTAACCTTCTGAGCCATGAAAAAGTTTTCCACACTCTTCATCGCAGCCCTGCTGCTCGCGGGATGGTCGAGCGGCTGTGCCGACTATCTGAACACCGTTCCCGTGGACAAGTCCTCGCCCAACACCTTCCTCAAGGGCGTCGAGCAGGCCAAGAGCATGTTGGCGGGCATCTACTACTGCTTCTACGACGATTCGCCGGCCTACATCACGCCCTACACCTACGAAAACATGTGCGACAACTCCTACAACCACCACACCTGGGAGTTCAGCGCCGAATTCGCGTCGGGAACGCAGACCGCCGCGAGCTGGTGGGCCGAACTGAAATGGACCAAGGACTGGCAGGCCATCTCGCGCGCAAACTCCCTGATCCGGTCGATGGCCCTCGCCACGGGCATCGGCCCCGCGGACAGCCGGAAAATCCTGGCCGAAGCGCGGTTCCTGCGCGCATGGTTCTATTTCGATCTGGTGCGCTTCTACGGCCGGGTGCCGCTGGTGGACGAGAACTCGCCGCAGGAGAACGCCCCGCGCGAGGAACTCGACAAGGTGATGGCCTTCATCAAGGGCGACGTGGAATATGCCGTCGGGAATCTCGACAACATCCCGGGCGGCGAGGTCGCCAGCCTCGGAGCGGCCCTCATGCTCCGATTGCAGATCGCGCAGTACGAATACGACAACGCCGAGGTCATCGCCTGCGCCAAGGCGATCAAGGAGCTCGGATACGATCTCTACGGCGACTTCCGCAAGCTGTTCCTCGACGAAGGCATCAACGACCCCTCGAACAAGGAGGTGATCTTCAAGGTCAACTACGCCGAGGACCTGCGATCGAGCTACATGACCCAGCTGTGGTACAACTGGTTCTCGTTCAATACGACGCTCGAAATGGTCAACAGCTTCTTCACGGCCAACGGACTGCCCGTCAAGCCGCTCGAAGCCGACAACGGCGCCTCGATCCCGGCCGATCCGACCTACGACAAGGACTATCCCTTCGAGAACCGCGACCCGCGCCTGAAACTCTCGGTGCTCTGCCCCGGCGACGAATACCGCTGCGACGGCACCTCCCGCTATCAGGTCCACTGGCAGCCCGCCAACTGGGACAACAAGACCGGCTTCGCGGCCAAAAAGGGCGCCAACGAGACGCTCGGGAACCTCAACAACGACGGCGGCGACAAGATCCTGATGCGCTACGGCGAGGTGCTGCTGGCGTGGGCCGAGGCCGAGAACGAGGAGAACGGCCCCAAGGGCGCCTACGAGATGATCGACCGGCTGCGCCGCCGCGTGGGGATGGTCACCCTCACCGAATCGCTGCCCAACCTCACGAAGGAGACCATGCGGGCGCTGATCCGCAACGAACGCCGCGTGGAGCTTTTCCACGAGGGCCAGCGCTGGCACGACATCCGCCGCTGGAAGATCGCCGAGAAGGTGATGACCGACGCTCACGGCCTCGACGTATCGAAATTGCAGTACTACCCTTCGAGCGGCGCCACGTCGCCCTACTGGCAGTACGAGGAGATCGTCATCGACAAGCGTTCGTTCAACAAGGACCGCGACTATCTGTGGCCGATTCCGCTCAAAGAGCTGAACGCCAATCCGCTGATCCGCGACGACCAGAATCCCGGTTATTAACCCCCAATGCCACTGACAATGAAACGTTTCACCGCATATCTGATTCCCGCGGCCGCCGTTCTGGCCGCGTTGCTGAGCCTGTCGTGCGAACAGCAGATCGACTACGTCGATGCGACGTGGGCGCGCCCCGTCTCCCCGGCCGAAGGCTCGACCCTGAAGATCGACTTCTTCAAACCCGACGACAAGCAGGTCTTCACCTGGGAGGCACGTCCGGGAGCCACCTACAAGATCGCCTTCGACGTGGACATGCACTTCGAGAACGCCTGCGTCTACGACATGGGGCATAAGGATTCGCTCGTGCTGACCAATTCGGAGATGCTCGACATGCTGCGCACCGTCTGGCCCGACTTCTCGGGCGTCAAGCGCTTCTTCTGGCGCGTCGAGCAGACGCGCGGCCACGAGGTGCGCACGTCGTGGCGCTATTTCAGCGCCATCCCGCTGGTCGAGAGCTTCACCGACGCCCGCGACGGCGAGGTCTACGGAGCCTGCCAGTTCATCCTCAACGACGGTTCGCTGATGACCATCATGTCCGAGAACCTGCGTGCCACGGTCTATGCCGACGGCGAACCGCTGCCCGTCGAAGCCAAGGCGGCCGCGGGCGGCGGCTATTGCAGCGACCCGCTCTACGTGCAGAAGGTCGGCCGCTACTACTCGTGGGCCGCCGCCACGCGCCTGACGTGGGACGAAGCCAAAGCCGCCTACGAAGCGGGCCAAACGGTGCAGGGCGTCTGCCCCGAGGGGTGGCACCTGCCCTCGATGGACGAATTCAACGCCCTGCGCGAATACCTCGGGGCCGACGGTGCCAACGCCGTGAAAGACCCCTCCTACTGGCCGACAACCGCCGGCATCACGAACAGCGCCAAGATGAACGTCGCGGTATCGGGATTCTACTGGCACGAGGGGCTGACGTTCCTCACCGACCCGACCTTCACGGCGCGGCTCTGGACATCGACGCCCCGTCTGCGAGGCATGCAGTTCGCCTACGGCGACAGCGCCTCGGCCGACGATCCCACGAAGGCCGTCCTGCTCTCGATCTACGACGACGCCTCGACGCTGAACATGCAGTCGTACAGCATCGTACCGTCGGTCGAGAACCACATGTACCCCATCCGCTGCGTGATGGACCCGATGTAAACCCAAACTGCGAAAAAGCCATGAAAATGCACCTGATCATATTCGCCGCGCTACTGGGCGCCTGCCAGCTCGCGGCCTGCAAGGAGGACGAACCCCGCACCCCGCAAAACGGTCCGGAGGAGGCCGCCTATCCCCACCGCTACTACATCGACCCCGAAAACGGGTCCTACTACAACACCGGGCACTCCCCCTCGCAGGCGTGGGAGAGCATCGACCGCATCCTGGAGCGTTCGTGGAAGGCCGGCGACACGATCCTCATCAAGCGCGGCACGGTCTACAACGGATCGCTCACGCTGCGCGGCAGCGGCTCGGCCGAGGCGCCGATCGTGCTGGGCTCCTACGGGGACGAGAGCCTGCCCCTGCCCGAGATCGCGGGCGGCGGAAACTACGAAGCCATCCTGATCCGCAACGTCCAGTACTGGGAGTTGCAGGACCTGCGGATCACCAACAAGGGCGAAGCCCCGCGGCCCAAGATCGCCGGCATCCGCATCGAGGCCGACAACATCGAGGGCGGCGTGATGAACCACATCCACATCCGCCGCTGCGAGATCGCCGATGTCTACGGCACGAAGACCCACCACAACGAAGGCGGCGGCTCGGGCATCTTCTACTACAACGTCATCGGGGGTTCGAACCCGTCGTCGTTCCACGACCTGGTGGTCGAGGACTGCCGGCTGACCGACTGCCAGCGCGACGGACTGACGGGCTATCTCTCGACGGGCGACCGCTCGCTGCGCAAGGCCAACACGGGCTTCGTGTTCCGCCGGAACGTCTTCGAGGGCATCCCCGGCGACCAGATCATCGTCAACGGCTGCGACGACGCCCTCGTGGAGTACAACGTCGTGCGCAACTGCGCGCCGGGCGATTTCGCCGACGAGAGCGTCCCCAACCGCATGGAGGCCGCCGCAGCCCTGTGGTGCATCCACAGCGACGGCACCGTCTTCCGCTACAACACCGTGCAGGACCACAAGGCCACGTGGGACGGACAGGCGTTCGACGTTGATCAGAACTGCCGCAACACGCTCTTCGAGTACAACATCTCCTACAACAACACGGGCGGCTGGCTGATGCTCTGCCCGAGCGACGTGGCGTTCGACCGCAATTTCGTCTCGCAGGAGGGCACGGTGGTGCGCTACAACGTCAGCATCAACGACGGCACGCGCGACTACGTGAAGGGCAACGGCCAGACCCTTTCATCGACGATCGACGTGGTGGGGCGCGTGGGCGGATGCCATTTCTACAACAACACCATCATCAAGACCCGTTCCGCCGCGACGCATGCCGACAACACGGCCGTCACGTTCGACAGCTACACCAACATCGAAGGGTCGCTGGTCTTCACCAACAACATCTTCTACAACACCACCGGCACGGCCAATCCCTTCGTCAAGGTCGGCACGGGCGAGTTCATCGACGACCGGGGGCTGATCCTGCGCAACAACTGCATCTGCGGCTACCGGGAGGGAACCATCCCCGGCACGGGCGACCACAACGTCGGAACGATCCTCGCCGACCCGAAATTCGTCCGCCTCGTGGAGGAGTTCACCGCCGATAACGACCTGATCGACAAGGAGCAGATCCTCGCCGGACTGCAACTGGCCGCGGGGTCGCCCTGCATCGGTGCGGGCGCCGGAATCGCCGACGAACCGGTATTCCCGCTCACGACCGATTTCTGGGGCGAGCGCATCGGCAACGCACGCAACATCGGGGCGTATAACCATTAAAACCAAAGGCCATGAACAACATCATCCGAAATACCGCTCTGGCGGCCCTGTTCGCCGCTCCCCTGTGGATCGGCGGCTGCAACAAGGAAAACGATTTCTACGAGGTGGGGCGCCAGCCGGTGACGCTGACCCGCCCGGCGATCGACACGGTCATCGTCCTCGATCACGAACATCCCGACTCGCTCTACACCTTCGCATGGCATTCGCGCCGCCATTTCATCGACTACAAACTGCGCTTCGGTCTGGACGAGCGATTCACGACCTCCTGCGAACAGAATCCCGGCGTGAGCGACTCGTGGCGGATGTCCACGCTGCAACTCGATTCGGTGCTGAGCTCCATGAACGTCGCCGTCGGCGCCACGGTGAAGCTCTACTGGACGGTCGAAGTGGTCGATCCCGAGGTCGGCTGGTGCGACGAGGTGCGGCGGCTGACCGTCACGCGCTGCGAACTCCCGACGGGGCTGATCCTGCTTCAGAGCCCCGCAAGCGAGGCGAAGATCGTCCTCGACAAGAAGAGCCCCGAAGCCGGGGTCGCCTTCGAATGGGAGTGCCCCTCGACCGTTCCCGACTACATGCTGCATGTCGGTCTCGACGCCGGGCTTTCCGGCGAAGGGACGATGACCGTGCCCTGCCGGTCGGAGACCTCGCACGCCTTCACCATGCAGGAGCTGGACGACTGGCTGGCGGCGCAGGGGATCGAACGGAACGCCGAAACCGCGATCTACTGGCAGGTGACGGGCACGGGCGACCTGAACAACCCGATCGAGAACAGCGCCGTGCGCACGGCGACCGTCCGGCGCTTCACGAAAGACCCGGCGGCGCTGACGCTCGCGGAGCCCGCGGCCGACGCCGAACTGCTGCTCGACGCGGAGAAGACCGACGAAGCGGTGAAATTCGCGTGGTCGTGCGACACGACGGGAATCACGTACACCCTGCGGCTCCACGACGCCGAATTCGACAAGAGCGCGACCTTCAACACGGGCGAAACGGCCTCCTACGAGATTTCGCAGGGCGATCTGGACCTGCTGCTGGAACAGACTTTCGGCATGGTCGCCTCGCAAAAGAAGAAATTCACGTGGAGCGTGACGCCGAGCGACGCGGAGTTCGCCGCGGCCGACGAAACCGAACGCATCGTCTACATCCGGCGGTTCGAAGCCGTGACCGCTGCCGATCCGATCACTCTCGCCGCAGGCCCGGCCGACGGAACGGACTACGCCCTCGACTATGCCCGCAAGGACGAGACGCTGAGCACGGCGGCATGGACCTGCAACGCCCGCGGAGTCACCTATGCGCTCGAATACAGCCTCAATGCCGACATGAGCGCGTCGAAAACCCGGCCCCTGACGGCCGAGAAATCCGCCGCGCTGACCCACTCGCTGCTCGACGACATGCTCTCCGACCTGGGAGGCGCCTACCTCACCCGCACGGTCTACTGGCGCGTGACCTCGACGGTCAGTATCAAGACCGTGCCGTCCGAGACCCGGAGCCTGCGGCTGACGGGCATGCTGCGCCCCTACACCGACCTGCGCGACCCGGCCAGCCCGGAGACCTATGCGGTGGTGAAGATCGGCGAAGACATCTGGATGGCCGAAAACCTCCGGGCCCTGTCGTACAGCGACGGAACGGCATTCACGACCGTCGATGTGATCTACGGAAAACCCGCGGCCAAGACCTTCGCCAACGACCTGATCGGCGATGCGAAAGTGCGCGGCGTCTATTACAGCTGGCCGACGGCCCTGCGGACCTACGAAGAGGCCACCGAGGCCGAAGACACCCGCATGCAGGGCGTCTGTCCCGAAGGATGGCACGTCTCCACCATGCAGGAGTGGAAAGCCGTGCGGACCGCCGTGGATTACAGTGCCGCGCGGGTCAAGTCGGCGCAGTACTGGACCGGCAGCACGGGCACGAACGACACGGGGCTGAACATCGTACCGGCCGGCAAGTTCTGGCACGGCAACGTCCCCTCGCCGGACAATGCCGACGACAAGGCCAGCTTCTGGACGACGACCAAGACCGACGCCACGACGGCCCAGATGTTCGAGGTGTTCGGCTGGAGCAACGAGATCGTTCCCTGGAATTTCAATTCGCGCCCGTGGAGCGAGGGCGACGGCACGGCTTCGATGCTGGTGAACGTGCGCTGCGTCCGCGACCGCGACTAAACCGAAGAATCCGGGCGGAATGCTCCGCCCGGATTTTACAAAACCGTCCGATGAAACGCACTCTATTTTACATATGGCTGCTTTCCGGCCTGCTCACCGCCGCCAACTGCTGCGCCCGGCCCGTCATCGGGTTCATCACGAACGGCGAGGGATGCAACATCGACTGGCGGAAAGAGCTGCCGGAATACGACGTGGCGGATGCCGGAGACAAGAATTTCCTGCTTTCGCAACAGTTGTGGAACCTCGACGAACGGCTGCTGAACCGTCGTCCGGAGATCTGCGCGGTCTATTCGGGACTGCCCGAAATCCTGCTCGGGCAACCGATGCCGCGCACGCTGGAAGCCTACCGGGCGATCTGCGAACGGCTCGATGCGGCGGGAGCCAGGCCGGTGATCCTGCTGACGCTCCCGGCATCCGGCGAACATCCCGGTCTGAACGACCGCATCGCCCGGCTCAACGAAGCGCTGAAAGGCTTCGCCGCAAGCCGGGGCTACGCCTGTTTCGACCCCTCGGCAGGTCTGACCGACGGGACTTGCCTCTCTGCGGAGTACACCGCCGACGGAGTGATGCTCGACGAAGCCGGACTCGCCCGGTTCGCGGCCAATGTCCGGCAATTCCTCGGCGGGATGCTCCCGGACGGAGAATCCTTTCCGGCCTCCGTCCGGTCGAACCTGGCCGGCGAGGTGATCCGGCGCATCCTGTCCGAATCGCCCGCAAAGGTGCGGATCGTCCTGCTCGGAGATTCGCTGACGGCCAACGGCAGGGACTGGAATCCCCGGCTCGGGCGGAACGACATCCGGAACGCCGGGCAGGGCGGCTATCTGACCGGGCAGATGCTGTGGATGCTGGACACCTGCGTGATCGCAGCCCGTCCCGAAATCTGCTTCGTACTGGCGGGCATCAACGACCTCTTCAACGACATCCCGCCCGCGACCGTCTTCGCCAACCAGCGGCGGATCGTCACCCGTCTGATCGCAGGCGGCGTCCGGCCCGTCGTCCAGTCGGTGCTTTTCGTCCACGGCAACCCCGCGCTGAACGCACGGATCGGCGAGCTCAACGCCCGGCTCCGGGAGTGGTGTGCGGAGAACGGGATCGACTGGCTCGACCTGAACCCGGACCTCGCGGACGCCGACGGGCTGAAACGCGAATACACCACCGACGGCACCCACCTCACGGAACAAGGCTATGCGATCTGGTCCGGGCGGCTGCGGCGCTATCTCGGCAACCGAAACACGAACCTATAAAACCCGAACGAACATGAAAAAACTGTTTTTCCTGCTGTGCGCCTGCTCGCTGTCGGGCGCGGCGCTCGGAGCCGGTCCCGAGGCGAATATCGTCCCCCGTCCCGCATCGGTCGTTCCCGGCGAAGGAACCTTCACCCTAACCGCTTCGACCGTGATCGGCACGGGCCGCGACGCCCGACTGCGGAACGTCGCCGAACTCTTCGCCGAAGCCGTCGAACCGGTGCTCGGAGGCCGCATGAAAAGCGCCGCCGGAGGTGCCGTCAACCTGACGACAGACGATACGCTGGCCGCCGAAGCGTATGTGCTCGAAATCACGACGTCGGGCGTCGCAATCCGCGGCGGCACGGCGCAGGGCGTGTTCTACGGCCTGCAAAGCCTGCGCCAGCTCGTCGTGAACGGCTACGGCGTCCTGCCCGTCGTGACGGTGAAAGACCGTCCGTTCTTCGAACACCGCGGAGGCATGCTCGACTCCGGCCGCTATTTCTGGACCCCGGACCAAGTCAAAGAATTCATCGACATCCTCGCCCTGCACAAGATGAACCGTTTCCACTGGCACCTGACCGAAGATCAGGGCTGGCGCATCGAAATCAAGAAATACCCCGAACTGACCCGCGTCGGGTCGGTGCGCCGGGAGACGATCGTGGGCCACTACGCCAATTCGACCGAATACGACGGGACGCCCTACGGGGGATTCTACACCCAGAAAGAGATCCGCGAGATCGTGCAATACGCCGCCGACCGCTTTATCACGGTGATCCCCGAAATCGAACTGCCGGGGCATGCCGTGGCGGCGCTGGCCTCCTATCCGTGGCTGGGCTGCCGGGGCGAAGGCTACGAGGTCCGCACGCGCTGGGGCATCAGTCCCGAAGTCTACTGTCCGGGCAAGGAAACGACGTTCGGATTTTTGCAGGACGTTTTCACGGAGGTTCTGGCGCTGTTTCCCTCGGAGTATATCCACATCGGCGGCGACGAATGTCCGAAAGAGAGCTGGAAAACCTGCCCGATGTGCCAGCAGCGCATCAAGGACGAGGGGCTGAAAGATGAATTCGAACTCCAAAGCTACACCGTGCGCCGCATGGAGAAATGGCTCGGCGAACACGGCCGCAAGATCATCGGCTGGGACGAAATCCTCGAAGGCGGGGTTTCGCCGACGGCCACCGTCATGTCGTGGCGCGGTTCGAAAGGCGGTATCGCCGCAGCCAAAGCCGGCAACCATGTCATCATGGCGCCGAACGATTTCTGCTACCTGGACTACTATCAGACGAAAGATCCGATGAAGGAGCCGCTGGGCATCGGCGGATTCGTCCCGGTCAGCAAATCCTATGCGCTCGACCCCTACAACGGGCTTGCACCGGAGGAGCGGCCCTACATACTCGGCGTTCAGGCGAACCTCTGGACGGAATACATCTTCACGTCCACGCATCTGAAACACATGCTGCTGCCGCGTCTGGCGGCCATCGCCGAGGTGGGCTGGGCCTACGATCG